>Ga0181526_10000488_pt1 | contig 42225 bp, 42 predicted proteins | sample PEATcosm2014_Bin_35_FD_119750 | JGI IMG/M metagenome (GOLD analysis project Ga0181526, IMG submission 119750) | Peatland microbial communities from MTU Mesocosm Facility, Houghton, MI, USA - PEATcosm2014_Bin06_30_metaG | ecosystem: Environmental > Terrestrial > Soil > Wetlands > Peat | place...
CGATCCCGCGTAAATGTCCGTCGGCGATTGCGATGCTTGGCGCGAGCTCGCCGCCTTCACTATGTCCGAGAACGTAAATTCGTTTTGGATCGATGCCGGGTTGCGAGCGCAGGTAGGCGATCGCGTCGCGCGCGTCGGCAATCAAACGGTCGCGCACCGCAAACTTGCCGCCGCTCTTGCCGCACGAGCGCTTGTCGTAGCGCAGAACCGCGTAGCCGTCGTTCGAGAGCCGGTTCGCCAGCTGCGCGAAGATCTTATTCGGCCCGATGGTTTCGTCGCGGTCGATGCAGCCGCTTCCGTGCACCAGCACGAAACCCGGGAGCGGCGTCGCCGCCGCGTTCGGAATCGTCAGCGTTCCCGCGAGCGTCACGCCGTCGTCGGCCGTTATCGCAACGTCGCGAGAGGAGTACTGCGGCGATGGCAACGGCAGCGGTGCCGGCGTTGCCGGCTTCGGCAGCGGCGTCACGGCTGAATCGTAGGAACGCAGCACGATCGTTAGGTCTTGCGCGGGAAGCTCGAAGCGATCGAGCACGAACGTCCCGCGATGGAACCAGAGCGTTGCCGTCTGGCCCTCGACCTCGGCCGTTAAGCCTTCCTCGCCGGGGGCAATGCCCTGCGGTGGTGGCGTCGGCTGGCCGGTAACCGTCACCGGTACCGCGACGAACGAGCCGCAGAGGCAAGCCAAGGTCAACCGCTTCACACCGGTCGTGGCGAGCATCGCCGGGATGAGTGCAAAGCCCGCGGTCATGTTGTCGTTGACGAGAAACGGGGCGCCGGCCGGCGCTGCGATCGTCGCTTGCTGTCCGTCCGCGGTCAGCGTCGCATCGTTCCCGGCAAACGTCAGAACGATATGCTTGCCGTTCGCGTCGGCGACGTAAGAAATATTGGCGAAACTTGCCTCGCGGATTTTGCGTTCGCTGATCACGGTGCGCCCGGCAAGGGATCCGCTCTCGCCCACGTCGAGCCTGCCTCCGCTGCGCGCAATGAGGATCGTGCTACTCCCGACGCTATGTCCGCCGATGCTCGTGTCGTAGTGGTACGTACCGTTGGGAAGCAGCGTGGCCACCATGAGCAGCGGCGCCATCATCGAAACGCGCAGTCCAAGAGATGGTCGTTGACCATTCCAACGGCTTGCATGAACGCATAGCAGATCGTCGGACCGACGAAGCGAAATTCGCGCGCGCGCAGGTCGCGGCTCATCGCTTCGGATTGCGGCGTGGAAGCCGGGACCTCCTCGAGCCGGCGCCAGCGATTGCGGATCGGCTTACCGTCGACGAATCGCCAGATGTAGTCGTCGAACGAATCGAACTCCTGACGCACCAAAAGCAACGCGTGCGCGTTGGAAACCGCGGACTCAATCTTCGCGCGGTTGCGAACGATGCCGGGATCGAGCATCATCCGCTTGATGCGCGCCGGCGTCATATTGGCGACGAAAGCTGAGTCGAAGCCGCCGAAGAGCTGCCGATACCGCTCGCGTTTGCGCAGGATCGTCGCCCAGCTCAGCCCCGCCTGCGCACCTTCGAGCACCAAGAATTCAAAGAGCCCGGCATCGTCGTGGAGCGGCACGCCCCACTCCGCATCGTGGTATGCGATCATGTCGGGCGTTGTCGCCCAAGGGCATCGTTTTACGTTCTCGGGCGGCATTGGGGACTACCCTCTGCTATATCCGCTATATCTGAGGATCGATTGCGCTCAGGAGCGTTGGATGAACGCGATCGGCGAGGCGCCACGGGCGCTCCGGCGTTACGATGTCGTGCGACAGCGGCAAACCGGTTAGAACGCTGAGCTCGACGGTGTCGGGGCGGTGCCGCTGCCACCGCCGGTAGAGCCGGCGAATCGCGTGGTTATTCACGGCGACCTCGGCGGCATTGGTAACGATCGTCACATGCTGCGCACCCGGGCACTCCGTTAGCGCTTCGTCGAGCAACGCTCGCGCCATCCGATAGGATTGCGCGATCGCGTGCGTTGCATAGCGCGGATAGCCGCACGCCGCAATATGCCGGTCGCGCAAGATCGGATTCCACCAGAGAAAACGATTTGGAAGGCGCAGCAACCGTTCCGCGACGGTATTCATCAAACGATTCGGTATCAGCGCTACGCCGAAAAACGGCGCGATCGGCACGCAGCGCTCGACTTCGAAATGCTGCCCGATCCAAGCGGCAAGCAGTCCACCCAACGAAAAACCGGCGACCGTTACGCGGTCGCCCAACTCTCGGGCGATCGTGACGTACTCGACTACGGCTTTATAGAGATCCTCGGCGCGCAGGCGCTCGAGCGCTGGCGACAACCGGTCGGCGTGCCCGTGTCGCGGCAGGCGCGGCACGATGACGTTGTGGCCACGTTCGTAGAGGTCGGCCGCGACGCGTTCGAACTGCGCCGGGCTCGCGCTTAGCCCGTGCAGCAAGACGACCGAACGCGCCGTGCGCTCGCCGTGCACGTACGCGCGCGTACGGCCGCTAACGGCGACGCCGGGATGATCTCGGGCGACAAGCCGCTCGAGATGGTCGAAGCAGGTAGCCAAGGGCGTGTCCTTAAGACGGGAGAGGTGCATATCCTCTCGGAGCAAGCGCAAGAGTTGATCGCGCGCGAAGAACGTTACGGCGCGCATAACTATGCCCCGCTGGACCTGGTCGTCGAGCGGGCGCAAGGCGTTTGGCTTTGGGACGTTTCCGGAAACCGTTATCTCGACTGCGTCAGCGCGTACTCTGCCCTCAACCAAGGCCACTGCCATCCACGCATTTATGCGGCTCTCGTCGACCAAGCGCGCCGGCTCACGCTGACGTCGCGTGCGATGCGCAACGATCGCATGCCGGGATTTCTCGAAAAGCTTACACGCCTCTGCGGATACGACAAGGCGCTGCTGATAAATACCGGCGTCGAAGCGGTCGAAACGGCGATTAAACTCGCGCGGCGCTGGGGCTATCGGCGCAAGGGCATCGCCCCCGGCGCGGCGACGATCGTCGTCTTCTCGAACAACTTTCACGGCCGAACCATGGCCGCCGTCAGCGCCAGCACGACGGCAGAGTATCGCGACGCCTTCGGGCCGTTTCTCCCAGGCCTCGTCGTCGTTCCATTCGGCGACGCCGGCGCGCTCGAACGGGCCCTGACGCCGGAGACCGCTGCCGTCCTCATTGAGCCAATTCAAGGTGAAGGCGGCGTGATCGTGCCGCCGGCCGGCTATCTCAAGCGCGTGTGGGGCCTCTGCCGGGAGCACGAGGTCTTGCTGCTCGCCGACGAGGTCCAAACCGGATTCGGGCGGACCGGCGATCTTTTCGCCTGCGATTATGACGGGGTCAAGCCGGACGTCCTGATCGTCGGCAAGGCGTTGGGAGGGGGGTTCTACCCGGTCTCGGCCGCGCTGGCCGGAACCGCGCTGATGGATCTCTTTGGGCCCGGGGATCACGGCAGCACCTTCGGAGGAAACCCGCTGGCCTGCGCGGTCGCCGAGGCCGCGCTCGACGTGATCATTTCGGAAAATCTCGCGGCTCGCGCACGTTATGCGGGCGCGGCCATCATGCAGGGCCTGCGGGCGCTTTCCTCACCGCTGATCGTCGAAGTACGCGGGCGCGGCCTGCTGCTCGGCGTACAGCTCAGCGTCCCGGCAAGCCGCCTTTCCGAGGCCTTGCTCGAGCGAGGCGTCGCGGCAAAGGAGACGCGTGAATTCGTCCTGCGCGTCGCGCCGCCGCTCGTCATCGACGACGAGGCAATTGCCTATTTTCTCGACCGCTTTGCCGACGCCATAGGCTCGCTTCACGCCCCTTGACACTCCCCTGCCCCGGCGTGATAAGGTTGGCGAGCCGAAGCAGCGGGTCGCTCCGCTCACCGGATGCCTTCGGGCGATCCGGTCTTCACCGAAGGAACCTACGGCTGGTTCCGCAGTGGGGTTGCTCCGGCAGCGCCCTTTTTTTTTGGAGATGAGCTCATAGCAAGACCCCTGCGCATCAACGATCAGATTCGCATTCGTGCGGTTCGGGTGATCGACGAAAACGGCCAGCAACTCGGAATTCTGCCAACCGAAGACGCGTTGGCGCGCGCACGACTCGCCGGACTCGATTTGATCGAAGTTTCGCCGACGGCTCAACCGCCGGTCTGCAAGATCGCCGATTTCGGGCGCTTGAAATACGAGCAGTCTAAAAAGGACAAGGACACACGCAAAAAGCAGCGCCACGTCGAGCTGAAAGAAGTGAAGCTGCGGCCGAAGATCGAGACGCATGATTATGAAACGAAAGCAAGAATGGCCGAGCGGCTGCTGCTCGACGGGAGCAAGATCAAAGTGACGATCATGTTTCGCGGTCGAGAGATTACCTACACGTCGTTCGGACGCCGGCTGCTCGATCGCATGGCCGAAGACATGACGCCTCTGGCAATCGTGGAGCGAGAGCCGCGGCTCGAGGGCAAGAACATGTTCATGATTCTGTCGCCGCGCGCGACGCCGACCGGTCCACCGAAGTTTTCCACCACTCGCGAAAAAGAGCAAAAGCCTACGGTCGAGCAGACCGTACCTGAGGAGCAGACCAGTGCCTAAGATTCGAACCCACCGAGGAACCGCTAAACGCGTGAAGGTCACGGGGACCGGCAAATTGCTGCACCGTCATCAGTTCGACGGTTGCGGCCACATTCTGAGCAAGAAAAGCCAGAAGCGCAAGCGCAAGTTCCGCAAAGATCAGCCGACCTTCAAAGGCGATCTGAAGCGCTTGGCGCCGACGATTCCGTATCTGCTTTAAAGGAGACATAGAGAATGGCACGCGTTAAACGCGCTGTTGGAGGTCTCAAGCATCGCCGCAAGGTGATGAAGCTGGTCAAGGGCTTTCGCGCCGCTCGCCGCCGCAACTATCGCGTCGCAAACGAAGCGCTGCTCAAGTCGCTGGCCTATGCGTTTCGCGACCGCCGCGTGCGGAAGCGAGATTTCCGCTCCCTTTGGATCAGCCGGATCAACGCAGCGGTTCGCCGGGAAGGCCTCTCCTACTCCGTTTTCATGCACGCCCTCAAGAAGTCTGGGGTAACGCTGAACCGCAAGGCACTCGCCGAACTCGCCATCTCCGACCAAAAGGCGTTTGGCGCGCTGCTGAATCTCGCCCGGCAGGCGGCAAAAATGACGCGGCCCAAGAGGCCCACGCCGCTCGATATCTAATCCTGCGCGTATGCGACGTCTGAGTTCCGTTTTTGCGACGGCGCTTTCGCTCTGCGTTCTCACCCAGGCCGGAACCTTGCCGGCAAGAGCCGATACAGGATTCACCTTGACTCCGGCGCTTTCGGACCACATCGACCAAATGGCGAAGGACCAGGTCCATGCTGGGCGCACTCCCGGCATCGCCGTAGGAATCGTCGAAGACGGCCGGATTGTCTACGCGCGCGGCTTCGGGTTCTCCGATCTGAGCAAGCACGTGCCGATGAGCCCGGACACGCAGTTCTACGCCGGCGGCCTCACCCGGCAGTTTACCGCGGCCGCCGTTTTGCTGCTCGTGCAAGACGGGAAGCTGGCGCTCGACGATCACGTCTCCAAATACGTTCCGGAGTTTCACTTAGGCGCCACGATCACGATCGCGCAACTGCTGGCGCAAACCTCCGGCCTTCCACCGTCTTCGAGGATTCCGGGCATTTCGGCCGATCGGACGCATCCGATCAAGCTCGCCGCCGTTCTCGCGTCGCTCGATCAAATGAAGCTCGTCGCCGCGCCCGGTACCGTGTACGCTGACGATCCGATAAACTATCTCTTGGCTGCCTTGATCGTCGAACGCGCCAGCGGTGTTCCGCTCTCCGATTATCTCGAGCAACACATCTTTATTCCACTGGTCATGGACAACACGTTTCTTGCCAGCGACAGCGGCATCTCGGCGCAGCATTCGATCGGCTACACCCGCACGTCCCACGGGTTCGATCCCGCACCGGCCTGGGATCCGTCGTGGCTCGGCGGTGATGCAGGCTTGGTTACGACGATCTACGATTTGGCGAAGTGGGATATTGCCATGCCGATCTTGCTGCACGTCGATGCCGTGCGAACGATGTTTGCCCCGTCGGCAAACAGCGGGCCGACGCGCTACGGGATGGGCTGGGTGATCGACCGTCGCGGCGGCAAGGATTTCGTATGGTCCGATGGAGACATCTCGGGCTACCGCGCGACAAACGCGCTCTTACCCGTGCAACATGTTGGCGTCATCGTTTTTTCCAACGCCGACTCGCTGCACCAGCCCACGACGATTCCCGAGGGACTTGGAGGGCGCATCCTCGATTTGATCGTGCCCCCGGCGACGACGCATCTGAGCAACGCCACGATCGAGCGGGCGCGAGAGTGGCTAGCATTGCTGGCCTCGGGGCACGTACGGCGCGACGAGTTGACGCCGTCGTTCAGCGCTTACCTCACCGACGATCTGCTCGCGCGCCAAAACCTCGACGGTTTAGGGCCGTTGCAGTCGATCGTGCCTGTTTCGAGCACGGCGGAGTCGGACGGCGATACCTTGTATGAGTTTCTCGTGCGCTATCGCTACGCGCAGTATCATTATGATTTCGAGGTCACGGCTCAGGGAAAGATCGACGGCCTCAGACTGATCGCATAAGTGTCAGGATGGCTCTGATTTAGCTTAGATCGCCCTTCGACTCGCTACGCTCGCTCAGGACAGGCATCGCCGAGGGGTAAAGTTTACTTCGGTAAATGAACCCCGAGGCGACGAAGAGCTGGGCCGAATCAGGCCCATCCCATTCCTTAGTCGTCGCCGTCGGCAAGGCGGCGGCCAGTGGCCTCCACGACCTTACCCAATATCGTTACCGCTTCGGCGCGAGTCGCGTTGCTGAACATGAAGCGCAGGCGCTCGTCGGCATCCTCGACGATCAGAACCGAGCGGCGCCCCAGCCGAACCGATGAAATGAGCGAGCTCAAGTATGCTTCGTCTTCAGGCGCCAGCACCGAGTCTTCCGGCCCGACACTAGGCGGCTCCAATAGTCGTTTAATCACGGCATCGATGTCGCTGGGTATTTCCACCATTAACCTCCAAGACCGAATCACAATCCACCGCGTCGAATAGCAACGGTCGGCGCAGGAATGTCTCCTACATACAACTATCGACCGACGTGACTTCCAATTTCACCTCGCCCGCCCTTCAGCCAAAATAAAGCCAGCATCGTCTTCGCGTCGGTTGTGCCCTCAGCGACCAGGCGCCATGCCGCGTCTTCCGTGAATCGCCCTATCTCGATTCGCTCGTCCTCGTCGAAATCCGTGGGCCCCTCAACCAGTTCGCCCGCGTGGAAAATATGCATGATCTCGGAGCAGAATCCCGGAGTCGTCCAAAAGGACCCGATCTTCGTAAGCCTTCCCGCGATAAAGCCGGTCTCTTCGCGAAGCTCGCGGCGCGCGCCGTCAAGCAACGTTTCGCCGGGTTCGCACGTGCCGGCAGGAATCTCCCAAAGCAAGGTCTCCGCCGGATGGCGATACTGGCGCACCAAAACCAGCTCGTCGCTTGGCGTCGTCGCCACGATCGCGAGCGAGTTGCCATGTTCGACGACGTCGATGCGATGCTTGCTTCCGTCGTTGTACTCCACCTCGTCGACGCGAACGGAAAACACCCGCCCTTCGAAAACTCGGCGCGATTCGATAGTGCGCGGTACTGGATCCATTTGCGTGACTTAGCGGAACGGTCCGACCGCGCCTCGTAGGAACCGTTCCATGCCGCAACCGCCGTCGTCCGTCATGACGGAAATCGCCTGGCTCGGCTTTTTCCTCGTCATTTTCGTTGCTGCGGTCTATCTGCTGGTGCGAACGCTCGTTCCGCATCATTTCAACGACAAAGTCGCGATCATGCTCGCTGCGATCGTCGCCGGACTCATTATGATCGGCGTTCGCGCGTGGTTCGGGTCGCGATCGCGCAGCGGCTGAACCGTGGCCACGCGGCTGGGAGTGCACGCGGAGCGTTTAAAGAGCGTTGCGGCTCTGCAATTGGTGAAGGGGCGGCGCGAAACCAACCGCTTCGCCTTCGAAGGCCCAACGCTGCTCGAAGAAGCGCATGCTGCTGCGTTTCCGATCGAGGGACTCTACGTAACGCAGGCGGCGTACGACGCGACGCCGCTGGTTCGCGAGCTCGACGACTCGGGAACGCCGACCTTCCTGGTCGAGCCGGTCAGCGCGGCGCAAATCTCCGATCTCGCGACCCCGCCCGGAATCCTCGCGGTCGCCCCGGTGCGTTTTAGCAGCCTGGAGGAAATTTTCGCTCAGGCCGGCCCAGCCGTCGTGCTGGCCGACGGCGGCGACCCGGCCAATGCCGGTACCCTCCTGCGGTCTGCCGATGCGTTTGGCGCGGCGGGGGTCGTCTGCGGCTCGCTGGGCGTCGAACCGTTCCACCCAAAGGTGGTCCGAGGTTCGATGGGCGCCATCTTTCGGGTGAGGCTCGCGATCGGCGACCCCGCCGGGGTGGCGGAGGCGGCCGTTGCAGCCGGCGTGCGGCTCCTGGGACTGAGCGCGAAGGGTGAACCCCTCGACGGGGAGCATTGGGGGCAGCCGGCGGCGCTGGTCGTGGGCCACGAGCGGCACGGTCTGGGCCGCTGGGAGGCCTGCTGCGCGCGCCTGATAGCCATTCCAATGGCGGGTTCGGCGGAGAGCCTCAGCGCCGCCGTAGCGGGTTCGATCGCCCTTTACGAGGCAAGCCGCCGGGGGCCAGGCCGGTAACGTTAAGGTTTTGTCAAGAGAGTACTCAGGGCTCCAAAAGTCAAGACTACCGGGGGCAAAACTCGCATGGTATACTCAGCGCATTCCGCGACCGTAAGCCGCCCCGGAGCAGACGGCTCAGAAGGAGACTTCAAAGCGCTATGGCAACGTCCAATCTCTTCTGGAGGATTTTCGCCCAAACGGGTTCCATCGACGCTTATCTGGCTTACCGAAGGCTTCACGCGTCCCCAACTGCAACATAAACGACCCTCGGCCACGGGGGCCGAACGAGAAGTCAAAGCCGAGTTTTAAAGCGCCTGGTAGCAAAGAACACGCCGGGCGTTTTGCTTTGGAAGAGCTATGACGGAACTTGCAAGCAAACTCGACGACGTTTCACAACGATTTGCCGCAGCAGTCGATCGCGCGAACGACGAGCAGGCTCTCGAGAGCGTTCGCGTTGCATATTTGGGCCGAAGCGGTGAAGTCACGACGGTGCGGCGCGCGATCGGAGCGCTTCCACCGGGGGAGCGCCCCGAGGCCGGCAGGGTCATCAACGACGCCGTTGCCGCGATGGAGCGTCGCCTGCAGACGGCGTACGAAGCGCTCGAGTCTCGCCAGTTCGACGCCGAGCTGTCGTCGTCGATCGACGTCACGTTTCCGTCCGTCCGCGGGCCCGCCGGCTCGATTCACCCCGCCCGGCGAATCATCGAGGAGAGCTGCGCCTATTTCGCGCGCCACGGATTCGCGGTCGTCGTCGGCCCGGAAGCCGAGCCGGACTACTATAACTTCGACGCGCTCAACATTCCCAGCGACCATCCCGCACGCGAGGGCTTCGACTCATTTTGGATTAGCGATACGCTGCTGCTTCGCCCGCACACCTCGCCGATGCAAATCCGAACGATGCAACAGCACCGGCCGCCGATCGCCATCGTCGCTCCGGGAAAATGCTTTCGCCGAGATGCCGTCGACGCGCGTCACCTCTTTCAGTTTCACCAAGTCGAAGGATTGCTTGTAGCCGAAGGCATCCATTTCGGGCATTTAAAAGGCATGCTCACGGGACTGTGCCGCGAGCTCTTCGGCGCTGCGCAGAACGTGCGGTTTAGACCCTCGTACTTTCCGTTTACCGAACCGAGCGCCGAAGTGGACACAACGTGCCCAAAATGCAAAGGCACAGGCATGCTCGGATCGCAATCTTGCAACATGTGCGGCGGCTCTGCGTGGATCGAGCTGGGCGGCTCCGGAATGGTCCACCCCAACGTCCTCCGCGAGGTTGGGTACGACCCGGACCGCTATTCCGGGTGGGCCTTTGGTTTTGGCGTCGAGCGCTTGGGCTTGGCTCGATATGAAGTCGACGACATCCGCCGCTTCGCGAAGAGCGATCCCGACTTTCTCGCGCAGCTGAGTTGACGAGGAGAGCACCGTGCGCGTCCCCATAAGCTGGCTGCGCGAGTTCGTGGCGCTCCCTCCCGATGCGCAGACGATCGCGGACCGGTTGGCGATGTTGGGGTTTCCGGTCGCCGAGATCGAACGCCGCCCGGCGATCACGGGCGTCGTTACCGCGCGGATTGCGGCCTTGGAGAAGCATCCGAACGCCGATCGCCTGCAAGTCGCGCAGGTGGATGTTGGAGCTGACGCTCCGCTGACGATTGCGACGGCCGCCACGAACGTGGCCGCGGGTCAAACGATCGCCGTCGCAACGATTGGCGCGCAGCTTCCGGCGTTGACGATCGCGCCCCGCACGATGCGAGGCGTCGCGTCGCAGGGCATGATGATTTCCGCTGAAGAGCTCGCGCTGCCCGGCGAGTGGTTCGAAGACGGAATCATGCAGCTCGAAGCGGGCTGCGCTCTGGGACGTAACGTCGTCGATCTCTTCGGACTCGATACCGCGGTGCTCGACGTCGAGATCACGACGAACCGTCCCGACGCGATGTCGATCGTCGGGCTTGCGCGAGAGCTCGCGGCTTCCTACGGTACCGAGCTGCGGTTGCCGGAGTTCGTCAACCCCGGTCGCGATGCGGAGCCGCCGGGAGAAGAACCGCAGGTCTCGATCGAGTCGGGCGACTGTTATCGTTTCGTCTCCCAACGCATCGACGGGGTGCGCGTCGCGCCCGCCCCCGCCTGGATGCGCGTTCGCCTCGCGCTCTGCGGCCAGCGTCCGATTAACAATCTCGTGGACGTCTCGAACTACGTGATGCTCGAAACGGGCCAGCCGCTGCATTTTTACGATGCGCGAGCGATCCACGGCGGGCGTTTGATCGTCCGCAGCGCCCGCGACGGCGAGAAGATCGTCACGCTCGACGACGTCACGCGAACGCTTTCCCCGCAGGCGCTCGTCATTGCCGACGACGAGCGTCCGCTCTGTCTTGCGGGACTGATGGGCGGCGCGGTAAGTGAAGTCGGCCCCGCAACGACCGCGATCGTCGTCGAAGCGGCCAACTTTAACGGTGGGCGCGTACGGCGCATGAGCAACGCGCTTGGGCTGCGCACGGAAGCTTCGGCTCGACACGAAAAGTCGCTCCCGCCGGCACTGACCGATCTCGGGGCCGCGCGCGCTGCCGCACTCTTGCGCGACCTTGGGGCAACGGTCTACCGGCCTCACGCGTACGGCCAGCCGCTAACGCGAGCGACCGCCATCGCGCTGAAAGTTGCCGACGTGCAACGCCTGCTGGGCCTGCCGCTTACGCCGCAAACGATCGAGCAGCACCTCGTCGCGCTGGGCTGTGAGATCGACCGCGTCGCGCCCGGAACGTTGGCCGTCACTCCGCCGGCCTGGCGTGGCGACTTGGCGATCGCGGCCGACTTGATCGAAGAGGTTGCGCGCATCGAAGGTTACGAACGAATTCCCGTCGTCGTTCCGTCGGTTGCGCCGCATGAGATTTCGAGCGCCGCGTTTGACCTGGAGAGCCGCATCGCGCACGCCCTGGAAGGCTTGGGGTATCGCGAGATCGTCACGCAATCGCTCCGCGATGCCGGATCCGTTGAAGTCCGAAATCCGCTCTCCGAGGAACAACGCTTCCTGCGCGATTCACTCGCGCCGGGAATCATCGAGTATCTCGCGGAGAGCGCGTCGCCGGTCCGCGTCTTCGAAATCGGCGAGGTCTTCGACTCGGGTCAGGACGCCCTCGTCGAGCGGTCGCTGTTGGCGTTCGGCTTTTCAGCCGGCCCGCTCGAAGAGCCGCCGTGGCGCGACTCTGCTTTTCTCGAACTCAAAGGCGATTGCGAGCAGCTCCTGCGCAAGATCACCGGGCGCGACGCCGAGATGACGCGCGGCTCGCAACCCGGGTTTCATCCGGGAAAGACGGCGCTCGTTGCGCTCGACGAGCGCGAAGTCGCCCACCTTGGACGCATCGATCCGCGAGTGGCTAAAGCCGCTGGATTGCGTCGCCCCGCGTATCTCTGCGTCGTCAACATCGCATCGTTGCCGGCCTACGAAACGCCGCGTTACCGCGTGCCTTCGAGGTATCCCTCGACGTATCGCGACGTTGCTTTAGTCGTCGCTATCGACGTCAACGCGCACGACATCGAGCGCGCGGTCGTTGCCGCCGTCGGCAGTCTCTGTACCGGCGCCACCGTGTTCGACGAATATCGCGGTCCCCAGATCGGCGAAGGGCGCAAAAGCCTGGCGACCCGCGTGACGCTACGGCGTTTCGATGCGACCATCACCGACGAAGAAGCCGATGCGGCTGTTTTGCTGTTGCTGGGTGCGCTGCAAAAAGAGTTTGGAGCGGAGATCCGGACTTGATCGCGGGCATCGCCTGGCCCGATCTGGTGATCGTCATCGTCCTGGGGATTGCCACCATGAAGGGCTATTCCCGCGGTTTCGTTTCGGAGCTTGGCGGCGCCGTCGCGGTAACGGGAGCGCTGGTCACGCCATGGTTTTACAACGGAAGCTTGGACGCAGCCATCGAGCAGGTGACGAAACTCGGCCCCGGATCGGCGCACGTCGTCGGAATGTTCGGCACCGGGCTGTTCACGTACGTCATCATTATCTTCGTTGCGCGACTGCTCGGCAAGATCGCCAAGCTTCCGGTGCTGGGCCTCGGCAACGCGCTCGGCGGCGCGCTCATCGGCTTCTTGAAGGGTGCGATCCTGTTATGGCTCGTGCTCTTCGTGGCGCTCTTTTTTCCGCTCTCACCGGACATTCGCGCCGACCTGCATCAATCGCGGTTGGCGCCGTATCTGGTCACCTACGACCCGCCGTTGGACGACGCAATGCTCTCGACGATCCCTTGGTTCGCGCGCCCGTTCGTCCTACCGTACTTTAGGCGACACCACTTGTGAGTTCGAGTTGCGCTGCCTCGATCGCCTCGAAGGCGGTCTGTAAATCGCGCGCGGACACATCTCCCATCGTTCCGAAGCGCACGATCTTTCCAGCAAGATCGGCCTGACCGCCGGAGAGCACGACGCCGTATTCCTCGCGCAACGCTCGCAGAAGCGGATCGGGATCGCTGCCGGGTGGGGGATAAGCGGCGATGACGGTGTCGGAATGCGCGCCCGGGCGCGAGAGCAGGGTAAACCCCAGACGTTGCAGGGCCGTGCGCACGAGGCCGGCAAATGCAGCGTGCCGTTCGAAGGCCGCCCGCATTCCACCCGCGTGATACGCAGCCAGCGCGGCGTCGAGCGCGAAGAGGATGGAAATTGGTGGCGTCCACGGCGTTTGGCCGATGTGCGAAAACTCGAGCGCGCGGCGCAGATCGAAATAAAAGCGCGCCAGCGCGCGGTTCTCGAGGCGCGCTCGCGCGCGCTCGCTCAAGGCAACCATCGCGACGCCGGGCGGCGCGGCGAAGGCCTTCTGCGAAGCAGTCGCGACCGCATCGTAACCCCACTCGTCCATCCGAAACTCGCTTGCCCCAAGGCCGCTCACCGAGTCGACGAGCGTGATCGCGCCGTGGGCGCGCAGCATCGGCGCAAGCGCCGCCATGTCGTTGGCAACGCCGGTCGAGGTCTCGTTGTGCGTCAGCAAAACGCCGGCGATGCGCTTTTCCGAATCGGCATGGAGGCGCGCTTGCAGCGCCGCGGGATCGACTGCCGCCCCAAGCGGCGTCTCCAACGTCTCCACGGTGCAGCCGTAGCTCGCGGCGATGCCGGCAAAACGCTTTCCGAAAGAACCGACCGGACACGAGAGCAACCGCTCCCCCGGTGTAAAGAGATTGGCGACCAGCGCTTCCATGGCGCCGGTTCCCGAGCTTCCAAGGATCGCAATCTCGCCGCGCGTCCCGAAGACCGGGCGCAAAGCGGCGATGATGCGCTCCAGCATGGCGGCAAACTCCGGTCCACGGTGATCGATCAGCGGGCGGTCCATTGCACGGAGGACCGGCGGCGCCACCATCACCGGCCCGGGAAGGAATAACAGTTGCCTCGGCATCGAATACTGCTTCGATGAACGTCGAGAGCATCCGCTTAACCGAACTCTCGGCATGCGCGGGCTGCGCCGCGAAACTGGGAGCCGCCGAGCTGCGCAGCGTGATGGAACGCGTCTCTCCCGCGACGAATGCGCGCGTGCTCGTGGGATACGGCGATAGCGACGACGCCGGCGTCTACTTGCTCCGCGAGGATCTCGCCCTCGTCCAAACGGTGGACTTCTTTCCGCCGATCGTCGACGATCCATACGACTTCGGGAGGATAGCGGCAACCAACGCGCTCTCCGACGTCTATGCGATGGGCGGTAAGCCGCACAGCGCGCTCAATATCGTCGCCTTCCCCGAAGATCTCGACCTCGCGATTCTCGCGCAGATTCTCGAGGGCGGCGCCGCCGTTGCTCGCGATGCCGGCGTCGCAATCGTCGGCGGGCACACGATCAAGGACGCCGAGCCGAAGTACGGCATGGCGGTAACCGGCGTCGTCGATCCGCAGCGCATCGTCACCAATGCCGGTGCGCAGCCCGGCGATGCGCTGGTGCTCACCAAGCCTTTAGGGACGGGGATTCTCACGACCGCGCTGCGGCGCAACGCCATCACGCCGAGCGACCTCGCCGAAGCGATTCGTTGGATGACGACGCTCAACGAGGCCGCGGCCGCAGCCATGCTTGCCGCGGGTGCGCACGCGGCTACCGACATCACCGGCTTCGGTTTGCTCGGCCATGCCGAGAATATGGCGCGCGCCTCGGGCGTTAAGCTCATCTTCGACTCAACGGCGGTGCCCTTGATGGCGCGCGTGCTCGAGTTAATCGGCGACGGCATCGTCCCGGGCGGCACGCGCCACAACGCGGAGACGCACGCGGCCTTCACCGAGTTCGCGACGCCGGTGCCCGAGGCCATGCGCGTGGCACTCTCGGACGCGCAAACGTCCGGCGGACTATTGATCGCCGTTGCGAGCGGAAACCTGTCCACGCTAGTCCGCGAATTAAACGACCGCAGCACGATGGCTGCGGTCGTTGGCGAAGTGCGCGAGGGAAGCGGGATCGAGGTTACCGCTTAAGCTTGCGCTTGCGTTCCGGAGCGCGTTTGATGGCGCCGTTTCGCCGCTTGGCTTGCGCCGAGCTTGGGCGCCGCATGGGGACGACGTTACTCGCCGGCGCATGGTCTGAGCCGAGCGGCACCGGTGAAATCAGCCGTTTTCCTAACGCGTGATGGAGGACTTCGGAAAGCTCGTCGACCGGAATGAAGGTCATGCTCTCACGAACCTCCTTGGGAATGTCGTCGAGGTCCGTCTCGTTGCGCCGCGGCAGCAAGATCTTGCTGATGCCGGCGCGCTTCGCACCAAGCGTCTTTTCCTTGATGCCGCCGATCGGGAGCACTTGCCCCGTCAACGTGATCTCGCCCGTCATCGCCAAGTTCGCGTCAACTTTGATGCCGGTCAGCATCGAAGCGATGGAGGTCGCAAGCGCGATGCCCGCCGATGGGCCGTCCTTCGGCGTAGCGCCGGCGGGGAGGTGAATGTGAATATCGTGCTTGGCAAAGTAATCGTCGGGTAAGCCCAACTCCGCCGAACGCGAACGCAAGAATGAAACGGCGGCCTGCGCGCTCTCCTTCATGACGTCGCCCAGTTGTCCCGTCAACGCGAGCTTCCCGGTTCCCGGCATCGACTGCGTCTCGATGAAGAGAATGTCGCCGCCGACCGGCGTCCAAGCCATGCCCGTCGCAACGCCGACCGAGGCGACGCGCTTGCGTACCTCGTTGAAGAATCTGGGCCTGCCCAGGTACTCGACGAGGTTCTCCGGCTTGACGCGCGCCTTGTAGCGCGCGTTTTCCGCGATCTTGCGCGCGATCTTGCGAAAGACGGTTCCGATCTCGCGTTCGAGATTGCGAACTCCGGCTTCTCGCGTATAGTCGTTGATGATCGCGCGGATCGTCGCGTCGCCGATCTGCGCCTGGGAATCGCGCAAACCGTTGTGCTTGCGCTGCTTCTTGAGCAGATATCGCTTCGCGATTTGGAGCTTTTCGAGCTCCGTGTAGCCCGAAAGGGTGATGATTTCCATGCGATCCCGCAACGGCGGCGAGATCGAGTCGAGCGTGTTCGCCGTGCAGATAAAGAGCACTTGTGAGAGATCGAACGGCAGATCGAGATAATGATCGCGGAAGTTGTTATTCTGCTCGGGATCGAGCACTTCGAGCAACGCCGACTGCGGGTCGCCGCGAAAATCCGCGCCGACTTTGTCGATCTCGTCGATCATCATGACGGGGTTGCGCGTCCCGGCGTCGCGAATCGCGCGAACGATCGTGCCCGGCATCGCGCCGATGTACGTGCGCCGATGGCCGCGAATCTCGGCTTCGTCGCGAACGCCGCCCACCGAAAGGCGAACGAACTTGCGCCCCATCGCCCGAGCGATCGACTGACCGAGCGAAGTTTTTCCGACGCCCGGCGGTCCGACGAAACAAAGGATCGGTCCGGTCAGCTTCTTTTTGAGCTTTCCAACGGCCAAGTACTCGACGATCCGGTCCTTGATCTTTTCGAGATCGTAATGATCTTCGTCGAGCACGGCGCGCGCGGTCGCTATCTCGATGTGGTCGGGCGTCTCCTCTTTCCATGGCAGCGTCACCAGCCAATCGAGGTAGGTACGAATCACGCTGTACTCGGGGCTCGCCTGTGGAACTTTCGAGAGCCGGTCGAGTTCGCGGTCGGCCGCCTTCTTCACGTCGGCCGGCATCGCCGCGCCGTCGATCTTCGTTCGAAGCTCGTTGTTCTCGGCCTGCTGCGGATCGACTTCGCCAAGCTCTTCCTGGATTGCGCGCAACTGTTGACGGAGATAGAACTCGCGTTGATTTTTCTCCATCTCGCGCTGAATGTCGCTCTGAATCTTGTGGCCCAGCTCGACGACCTCCAGCTCCTTGGTAAGAAGCATCGTCAGCTTGCGCATGCGCTTGGCCGTGTCGCGTTCTTCGAGAAGCGCTTGCCGGTCGGCGGTCTCCAAGCGCATCGTCGAGGCGACGAAGTAGGTCAGCACCACCGGATCGGTGATGTTGGCGACCTCCATCTCCATCTCGCGCGGCGCTTGCGGGAGATACGAAAGCAGCTTCTGGAAGAGTCCCGCCAGATTGCGCTGCATCGCGACGAGCTCTTCGTTCTCGACGGTCGAGTCCGGCAGCTCGGTATAGGCCGCAACCATGTAGGGTGCGACCTGCGTGAACTGCTCGATGCGGAAGACTTGTTGACCGGCGACGATGCACCGCAGCGTGCCGTCGGGAACCTTCAGCATCTTCTGAATGACGCCGATCGTGCCGACCCGTTGCACGTCTTCGGGACCGGGATCCTCGATCTCGCGATCGCGCAGAACGGTTAGCCCGATCGGCTTTCCTTCGCGCAGCGCTTCTTCAACGAGTTGAATTCCGGACTTCTTGACGACCGCCAACGGAATGACGGTATGCGGAAAAAGCACGGCCTCTTGCAGCGGCAGAATGCCGATCAAGTTGGCGGGAACGATGTCTGGAGTAGTTTTTTGAGCCATCTGTATTTAGGAATGCGTCCTTTTTACCAAGATGTGGAGCTCGGTTCGGGCCGTCGGCTGGTAGGCCGTTGCCGCAATCGGCGCGATGACGATCAAGAAACCGTCCTCGTACGTCGCGGCGATGCGATCGTATTCCACCGCGACCGGCAGCGCGATTCGCTTGACGAACTCGCCGTGCGCGATCTCCTTCTGCACAAACGAACCGCCTCGCAACCGAGCGCGGCGGCGGCCGCCGATGAGGAGGCAGCGCTCGTCGAAGACGACACGCAGACTCTCCGGATCGGCTCCGGCCACCTCGACGACCACGACGACACGCCGCTGATCCTCGTCGACAAAGACGTCAGCATTCGGCGCGAAAGCACCCAACCGGGCTCGAACGACGAACTCCATCAGGGCCAATAACCCGTCATCTTAGCACTCGGATGCGGTCTCTGCTAACTGACCTACATGTTGGGGTCAGGGAGCGGGCGCGTGGTCGGCCAGACGACGCAGGGGATGAGCTCGACGCGCAAGGCGGATAGGGCGGTGGGAGGTATCTGCACTCTAAAGTATTGCGGGTACCCCGTCGGCTTGCCATAGCGGCTCTGCGGCGGAAATTCGTTGTTCGCGACGCCCATGACATGGGTCGAGGCCAAGACCGCGTTGATCGCGGTGGCGTTAGCCGCGGACATATACACGTTGGTCCGTTGGCCGAGCCACGTGCCGCCATCCGCGGTCGTGTACAGGAAGCCGATGGTCTGGCCGCTCATCATGGTTGACGTCGAGACCACTTCATCGATCCGGACGAGCTGCATGTTGCGCGCGACCGGCTTCATGAGGACCTTTGGCACGGGCCTGGGCGAATCGAGGCACGAGCCGCTTTCGAGCGGGGGCTGCGACAGCGGGGGCATCGGGGCAGGCGCTTGGGCAACGGTGATACCGAGCACGGCGAGGACGAAGGTTGCAATTGCAAACATGACGCGGCACTTCGCTGGAATGTGGACATTCCCCCGATGAGCGCGCCCGCACCCAAGCTGATTCGTCTCTTAGGCGGCCGGGATGCCGCGCTCATCGTAATGGGCGGCATCATCGGCTCGGGCATCTTTATGAACCCGTCGGTCGTCGCACGTTTTGTCGGCAGCGGATCCCTGGTGATGGCGGTCTGGGTCGCCGGCGGTCTGATCGCGCTCCTGGGCGCCGGCATCTTCGCGGAGTTGGCTGCGCGGCGTCCGCAGGACGGCGGCCTCTACGCGTATCTGCGGGACGCCTTTCACCCCGCGCTCGCCTTCATCTTCGGCTGGACGCTCCTGCTCGTCTCGCAAAGCGGCGGAATGGCGGCGGCGGCCGTCACGTTCGCCAACTACTTTGCAACGCTAACGACGTGGCACGCCTCTACCGCGGGAGTCGCCGTCGTTGCAATCGGGGTCTTCACCGCGGTTAACGCGCTGGGGGTTCGCACCGGGACTACGACGCAAAATGTGTTCATGGTGGTCAAGATTCTCGCGATCGCGGCATTCGGCGCGATCGGTCTTTTTGTGGCGCACGGCACCGCAGCACCGGTCCCGGTGCACGCGCCGGCTGGCGGAGCTCTCGCCGTCATCGGCCTTGCGATGGTGCCCGTGCTCTTCGCCTACAGCGGCTGGCAAACGTCGAGCTTTATGACGGCGGAGCTGCACCAGCCGCAAAAAACGCTGCCGCGAGGCCTGATCGCCGGCGTCGTTCTGGTCATCGCGCTCTACTTAGCAGTCAATGCCACCTGCCTGCACGTGCTGGGCATCGGTGGGTTGGCGGCAACCAATACGCCGGCATCGCAGGTCGCCGGAATCGCGTTTGGTCCGATCGGTTTGACGATCATGGCCGCCGTGATCGCCATTTCCACGCTCGGTTTCTTGAGCAACCAAATCCTGACGTCGCCGCGCGTCTACTTTCAGATGGCGGCGGACGGCACGTTTTTCAAACAGCTCGCCTGGGTGAACGCGCGGACGCACGCGCCGGTGCTCGCGATTTTGCTGCAGGGACTGATCGCAATCGTCATCGCGCTCTCCGGCAGCTACGACCAGATTCTCAACTACGTTACCTGCAACGACTACATTTTCTTCGGACTTGCGGCGATTGCGCTCATCGTCTTCCGCAATCGCGACGCGCGCGATCCAACGGCGCCCAAACCGGCCTTTCGCATGCCGGGACACCCGGTGACGACGCTGCTCTTTCTGGCTGCGGCGTGGTACGTCGTCGGAGATACCGTCCTGAAGTCGCCGCACGATACCGGCATCGGCATTGCCATTTTGCTCTCGGGCCTGCCGGTCTATCTGCTATTCACGCGCCGTCGCGCGGCTCGGGCAGAGTAACGTGCGTAACACCGCGCGCGTCGTATTCATAACGATCTTGGGATTGTTTGAGATTGCGGCAGCCGCCGTCTCGATCGGGTCCTTTCAAAAACCTGTCGGCACCTACGGATTCTTGCTGAGCAAAGACGTGACGTTTGCCGAGATCGATCCGACCTCGCTGACGGCGCGCGCCGGCATTATCCCCGGCGACCGGTTACTCTACGAGACGCTGCCGTTGCGCGGGCGCCGCTATGCCATTCTCAACGAAGAGGTCCCCGGTGGAGCGCCGATCGCTTTTGCCATCGTTCATGATGGTAAAACCAACTGGGTGACCGTGCGCGCCACCGACCTTCTCGCGATCGGGCAGACGGAATCGTTGACCTACGCGATCGCCGGGCTCGCGATGGGAATCGTCGGCCTCGTACTCGTGCTGCTTCGCCCGAGCCGAATGACCTGGGCGTTTGCCTTAATCGCTCCAGCGATGCTGCTGCCGTTCGACTGGATCTTTTGGGCACAGCAGTCGGGAGGGACCCCCGCAACGCTGTTCGACGTCGTCGTTGCGCTGATCTATGCGGCCCAGCCGGCCGCGATCATGATCTTTGCAAGCCGCTTTCCGAACGACCGGTCGACCGGAGTGGCGCGTCTCGTCGACCGTCTCGGCCTACCGGTCGGGGTTGCCATCGCGGGCCTGTATCTCTATGCGTATCTCGACGTACGCTATTCGCGCGTCCCGCCAATTCATCTGTTCTCGCTCTACGATCTCTCCGTCGTCATTCCGGGGCTCGCCGCACTGATCGCGCTCGTATCCACGTACGTCACCATTCGCGGTGCGGCACGCAGCCGGCTCGTGCCCGTCATCGGAAGCTTCGCGCTGCTGATTCTCGCCGATGTGCTCCAGCAGATCGTCGGGGCGCATACGACCAACACCACCGTGAGTTTCATGCTCGCCCTACTCTTCTCGCTCTGCCCGGCACTCATTGCGGCAACCGTCGCTTACGGAATCATCCGTCACCGCGTGATGGACGTCAGCTTCATCATCAGCCGCACGCTCGTTTACACGATTCTGACGCTTGGAGCGGTTACGCTCTTTACCTTGATCGAGTACATCTTCGGCCGCGTGCTGGAGCATCAGGGCGTCGCCACGATCCTGAACATCTTGGCCGCGGTCGGTTTAGGCGTGTCGTTCAATCTCTTGCACCGGCACCTCGACGAGTGGATCGATCGCTTCCTCTTCAAGCAACGGCATCTCGCTGCGCAGCGCTTGACCGCCGTCGCGCGCGCGCTGCCGCACGCATCGACTGCCCCGGCGATCGAGGCCGCGCTGGTCGACGAGCCGGTCGCCGCGTTGGGACTCTCGTCGGCGGCCGTCTTCCGTCACGAAAAAAGCGCGTACCGCCGCGTTCGGGCACACGCCTGGACGGACGACGAAGCGGCCGAGCTCGATGCCGACGACGCGCTGGTGCTGCGGCTGCGTGCGGATCTCGTCGCCATAGATCCGAGCGATCTGCGCTGGCCGCGCAACGACTTGCCGAGCGGCGACCGGCAAGTAATCTACGCCGTCCCGATCATCGTCGGTCACCATCTCGAAGCGATTGCCCTCTACGGAAATCATGGAACCGGTGAGGATCTCGACCCGGACGAGCGAAGCATCCTGCGCAAGCTCGCGGCCGCCGCCTCGGCGGGTTACGATCACATCGTTGCGGTCGAGCTTCGCACGCGCTTGCACAACGCCGAGAGTGAGAACGCGACGTTGCGCGGCGTGGAGCAAAAGCTCACCGAGCTGCTCGCGGAACGTCTGCGGCCCTGAAAGGCTCCTCGCTCGAAGTGGCATGCGGAAGTTTGTAGGCCAGTCGATCGCGCCGGCGGGCGACGGGTTTATAACTCCCGCCAGCGGCAGCGAGCCTCCCGTCCCGCGTGCTTTTCGCTGGAACGATCGAACGTTCGACGTCTCCGCGCTTCTCCGATCGTGGCGCACGACAAAGACCGACCGCGGCGATGTTTACCTCAAGCGTCACTGGTTCGAGCTTGAGACCGCGTCCGGCGAACAGCTCGAAGTCTATTTCGACCGCGAATCGCGTCGCGGCGCGCCGCGATGGTGGCTTTACACCATTTCGTCTTGAGAGAGTGCTTCGACAATCCGCGGCAGCGCCTCGGCTGCGGAGCCTCGCAGCTTACACGCTACTCGGTTGCTTATCGGAGTTGGCTCCGGATTGATTTCGGCGACGAAGGCCGCGCGATTGTAGTTGGTGGCGAGCGCAGCGGCCGGATAGACGATGGCGCTCGTCCCGATGACGAGAATGACGTTCGCGCGTGCTGCGGCTTCTTGCGCTCGCTGCCAAACATCTTGCGGCAACGATTCGCCGAACCAGACGATGTCGGGACGCCAGCGCCCGCCGCAGGCGTGGTCAATCTCGTCGAGCGGAAGGCCGGCAGCATCGAATGGCCGGCGTGCATGGCAGTTGGTGCAGCGCGCCTCGCGCAGGCTGCCGTGCAGCTCGAGTAGGTTGCGCGACCCGGCGCGCAGATGCAGCGAGTCGACGTTTTGCGTGGCGAGCGTAAAGTCGTCAAACGCATTCTCGAGCTGGGCGATCGCGACGTGACCGGCGTTGGGTTGGGCTCGCGCGTGCGCGGCCCTACGCTCGTTATACCAAGTCCAAACTAAAACCGGGTCGCGTGCGAATCCCTCCGGCGAAGCAAGCTCTTCGACGCGATGCGTTCGCCAAAGACCGCCCACACCGCGAAACGTCGGCAACCCGCTCTCCGCCGAAACTCCCGACCCGGTGAGTACGAAAACGGATTTTGCGCCGCGCAGTGCCGCTATTAGGCTTTCTAAGCTGCCGGCTCCATCAGTTTCTGCCACTCCTCGCGGCCGATTCGCAGGTGTTCTTCGTCGAGCTGCGCCAGCGGTTGCTTCACGAGGTGCTCGCGCGCGCACAGGTCTTGCTCATCGGTCTGCACATAAAGGAGGCCCGTAACGAACTCGCCGCGGGCACGCGATTCGTGAATGATCTTCAGGGCCGCGTTGTCGTCGGTGGGATCGTAATCGACGTCGAGCTTACGCAGCACGACGTGCGACCCGTCGTCGAGCTGAACGTGCCGAACGGTACCGGGCTCGTAGTCGACCGCGATCTCGCGACCGCCCGCGATGTAGTCGGCGGTGTGGAGAACGACGTCGTGCTCCTTGACGTAGGCGTAACTCTTGGTCGAGCCTTCGTGGTCGTTGAAGGTCACGCAGGGACTGATAACGTCGAGAATCGCAGTGCCGCGATGCGAAAATGCGGCCTGCAACAACGGCACGAGCTGCTTTCCATCGCCGGAAAACGACCGGGCGACGAAGGTCGCGCCCAGTTCGATTGCAAGCCCGCAGATGTCGATCGTCGCGTACTCGTTGACCTTTCCGCCTTTCTGCTTCGAGCCGACGTCGGCCGTCGCCGAGAACTGCCCCTTGGTGAGCCCGTAACAGCCGTTGTTCTCGACGATATACGTGCAGTCGACATTGCGCCGGATCATGTGGCAGTACTGCCCCAGCCCGATGCTCGCCGTGTCGCCGTCGCCGCTGATACCGAGAACCATCAACTCGCGGTTGGCAAGCTTGGCTCCGGTGGCCGCCGACGGCATGCGCCCGTGCAGACCGTTGAAACCGTGCGCCTGCTCGACGAAATACGCCGGCGTTTTCGAGGAACACCCGATGCCGCTCATCTTGGCAAGCTTGTGCGGCTCGACGCCATAGTCGTAGAGCGCCTTGATCAGATGGTTGGTGATGGAGTTGTGCCCGCAGCCCGCGCAGAGGGTCGTGGGGAGTCCTTTATAGACTTCGCGAGTCAGGCCGATGATGTTTACGTTTGCCGTCATAATTTATTCCGCGACCACCGCCGGCGCGCGCTGCGCGTCGAGCAGAGGATCGATAATGGCGTGGGCATCGATCGGCACGCCGTTGTAGTGCCGAATCGATTCCAGGCGACCGATCAGGTGCGTTGGAAGCTCCGTTCGTAGAATGCCGTAGAGTTGTCCGTCGCGGTTCTGTTCGACGACGTAGACCACATCGTGACGCTTCACGAAGGTGGCAACCTCCGGCGAGAGTGGCAGCGCGCGCACGCGCATATAGTTGAGCTCTATTCCGGATTCCCGCAGGAAGTCGAGGGCCTCCACGACGGCGTGATGCGTCGTGCCGTACGCGAGAACCGCGATCTTGCTATTCTTTTTCTCCGCGACGACGGGTGCCGGAACGGCCCTCCTGGCCGTCTCGGTCTTACGGTTGAGCCGATCGAGGTTGCGCTGCCAAACGTCGGGGAGTTCGGAATAACGAGCCTCTTCATCGTGCCCGGTGCCGCGTGTGAAAAATCCGGCGCCGGGATGATTGGTTCCGGGCAGCGTGCGGTAGGTGATTCCGTCCTTATCCACGTCGCGATAACGGCCCCACGACTTCATCGAACCTAAGTCGTCGGCCCCCAGCACCTTTCCGCGGTCGAACGGCTTCTCGGGATACGGAAGCGGCGGCGTGAGCCAGGCGTTCATCCCCAGATCCAGATCGCTGAGCACGAAGACGGGCGTTTGAAAGCGTTCGGCCAGGTTGAACGCCTCCATCGCAAACTCGTACGCTTCCGCGACGGTTGCCGGCAGGAGCACGATGTGTTTGGTATCGCCGTGGGAGAGCGTGTAGGCAAACGACACGTCACCCTGCATCGTTCGCGTCGGCAAGCCGGTGGACGGTCCGGCGCGCTGTACGTCGAAGATCACGCCCGGAACCTCGGCAAAATAACCGTAACCCGCATATTCGGCCATCAACGAGATGCCCGGGCCGGAGGTCGAGGTCATCGCGCGCGAGCCGGCCCATCCCGCACCAAAAACAATCCCGGCAGCGGCAAGCTCGTCTTCGGCTTGCACGATCGCGACGCTCCGTTCGCCGGTCTCTTTGTCGATGCGATAGCGATCGCAGTATTGAATGAAGTATTCACAGAGCGACGACGACGGCGTGATCGGATACCACGCGGCGACCGTGCAGCCGCCCATGACGCAGCCCAGCGCCGCGGCGCGGTTGCCTTCCATGAACATTAAACCGTCGGTCTTTCCGGTCATCGGCACCAAGCGCCAGGGGTCGTGCTTCTCAAGATGCTGCTGCGCATACTCCAGACCGACGCGCACCGCCGCGAGGTTGAGCTCGACGGCCGATGCCTTGCTGCGAAACTGCGTGCGCAGGCTATCTTCGATCGTCGCGAGGGGAATCTCGAGCAGCTGCGCGAGCACGCCGACGTAGATCATGTTCATGAGGTATTTGCGAAGGTCGCCTTTGTCGGCGAAGTGCTCCTTCGCCAGCGCCGCAAACGGCACGGGGTAGTAGATCAGATCTTCGCGCAGCGTATCGCCCTTCACCGGATAGCTCTCTTCGTGGACGACCGCCCCGCCCGACTTGACGCCGGCAACGTCTTGTTGCCACGTCGCCGCGTTGAGCGCGAGGAGCACGTCGAAGTCGCGGGCGCGGCACTGATAGCCGAGCGCGCTGACGCGCACGTCGAACCACGTCGGGAGACCCTCGATATTCGAGGGAAAAACGTTCTTCGGAGCGACCGGAATACCGAGGCGCGCGATGGCGTTGGTCAGCACGAGATTGGAGGATTGGCTCCCCGAGCCGTTGACCGTCGCCACGCGAATCGTGAAATCGTTGACGTTACGCGCGGGCATAAAGATGAAGTTATCCGTTGTGACGACTCGGCCTTCTCCGGGCCGGACAAGCCTCATGGATGGAGCCGGCCACCGAAGGCCGAAGGTTGTCACGATGCTTGCGCTCGCTCATATCGTTCTGCACGCCGGCTTTTGCGGCGCCATCGCGCGAGCGCCGGCGGGCACCAGCATCGCGCTGCGCGTCCGTCTGGCCGACCGAATCGGCCGGGTGCAGGTCGACAAGGCCTACAGCTTCGAGCGCGGCGACGATCAGGAGGCGATCGTCGAGTTCGACAGCGCCTTCGGACTCTATCGGCTCGATCTCACGGTTCCCAAGTACCACTGCTCGGCAACTGATTACGCTTACTTCATCGCAGGGCAGGATCGCAGCATAAGCGAGAAGCTGAGCGACGCGCCGGCCCCGGCACCTCCGACACCGCTGCTGCTCTCCGGCACGGCGCCGCAGTCCTTCCTCTACGTGCAACCGACCTTCGTCATCTTCGACAAGAGCGCGGTGGCCTGTGGCAAGCCGCTTCCGCAACCGTTGCCGACGCACGTCGTGGTGGAAAACGACCAGGACTCGTATTACGCGTGGCTCTATTCCGACGCTTCCGGCGATACCCCGCAACAACTCACGCTGCGTCTGCGAACCCCGACGCATCAGTATCATTACGTGCGAATACCGATGCAGGTTCCGGTTCCCTGGGCCGGCTGGCCGCAAACCATTATCCTCAACGTCACCGAGGATATGGTCGACGGTCTCGCCGGCGATCAAGTCAATACGCTGCTCTGCCCGAAGTTCTGGAAAACGTCGGCCGGCTAGGAGCCCGTCTTCTAGTAGTCGCGCTTCGTAACCTGAGCCGAAAAAGGAAAGGGCCCGGCGTCTCCGCCGGGCCCTTCGACTTCGCTCAGGACTGCGCTCGCCTTGCGAGCTTGCCGCTAAGGAAGTTTTGCTACATCATGTCGTAGCCGCCCATGCCGCCGCCGGGCGCGCCCGCCGTCTCCTTCTTAGGCTCGGGCTTATCGGCGATGAGGGTTTCCGTCGTCAGAATCAGCGCACCGATCGATGCTGCGTTCTGTAACGCTGCGCGCGTCACTTTGAGCGGCTCGACGATGCCCGCGGTGAACATGTCCACGATCTCGCCGGTCATTGCGTCGAAACCGAACGGCGCGCTCTTGATGCGGACCGCATTCACCTGAACCGAACCTTCAAATCCCGCATTGTCGGCGATTTGACGGGCCGGCTCTTCGAGGGCCTTGCGAATGATGCTGATGCCGATCTTCTCGTCGGCCCACGTCGAAGCGTGACCGTTTGCCTTCGGCGGCTCGTAACGATCGATGGCTTTGATCGCGTGAATCAGTGAGGCGCCGCCGCCGGGGATCATGCCTTCCTGCACGGCCGCGCGGGTCGCGCTCAGGGCATCCTCGATGCGGTGCTTCTTTTCTTTAAGCTCGGTTTCGGTTGCCGCGCCGACCTGAATGACCGCGACGCCGCCCGAGAGCTTCGCAAGACGCTCTTGCAGCTTCTCGCGGTCGAAGTCCGAATCGGTCTCCTCGATCTGCTTTTTGATCATCTCGATGCGGCCCTTGATGGCATCGGGCTTGCCGTTGCCGTCGACGATCGTCGTCTCTTCCTTGGTAACCGTGACGCGCTTGGCCTGGCCGAGCTGGTCGGGTGTCACCTTGTCGAGTTTGAGTCCGAGCTCTTCGGAGATCACCGTGGCGCCCGTGAGCGTGGCAATATCCTTGAGCATCTCCTTGCGGCGGTCGCCGAAGCCCGGCGCCTTGACCGCAACGGACGTGAACGTGCCGCGCAGCTTGTTCACTACTAGCGTCGCGAGCGCTTCACCCTCGACGTCTTCGGAAATGATGAGCAGCGGCTTCTGTACCTGAACGACCTTCTCGAGCAACGGCAAAATGTCGGCGATCGCCGAGATCTTCCGTTCCGTTACGAGAATGTACGGATTGTCGAGCACGGCTTCCATGCGCTCGGAGTCGGTAACCATGTACGGCGAGATGTAGCCCTTGTCGAACTGCATGCCGTCTTTGGTCTCGACTTCGGTCTTGAGCGTCCTCGACTCCTCAACCGTGATGACGCCGTCCTTGCCGACCTTCTCCATCGCATCGGCGATGAACTCGCCGATTTCGGGGTCGTTGGCCGAGATCGACGCTACTTGCGCGATCTTATCTTTCGTGTCGACGTCTTTCTTGAACGACTCCATCTCGCCGACCGCGATCTCGACGGCCTTTTCGATGCCGTGCTTGATCAGCAGCGGATTGCTGCCTGCGGTTACGTTGCGGAGGCCTTCGCGAATGATCGCTTGCGCGAGCACGGTCGCGGTCGTCGTGCCGTCGCCGGCAATGTCGTTGGTCTTCGACGCGACTTCTTTGACGAGCTGCGCCCCCATGTTTTCGAACACGTCGGGCAGCTCGATTTCCTTGGCAATGGTTACGCCGTCGTTAGTAATCGTCGGCGAACCGAATTTCTTGTCGAGCACGACGTTGCGACCCTTGGGGCCGAGCGTCACCTTCACGGCATCGGCGAGGATGTTCGCACCGCGCTCGAGCGCGCGGCGCGCGCTTTCATCGAATACGAGTTGCTTTGCAGACATTTAAAAAATTGAACTCCTTAGACGCCGACCGGCACTTTGTGGACGATGGCGAGAATGTCTTTTTCAGGAATGATGAGGTACTCGGTGCCGTCGATCTTGACTTCGCTTCCCGAGTATTTACGGTAGAACACGCGATCGCCGACCTTGACCTGCATCTCGACCTTCGTGCCCTTATCGGTCACGCGGCCGGTTCCGACGGCACGGATCATGCCCTCTTGGGGCTTTTCCTTGGCTGTGTCGGGAAGAAAGACGCCGCCGGTCGTCTTGTCGTCTTGCTCTACATGTTCGATAACGACGTTATCGAACAGGGGCTTGAGATTCACGGAAACCTCCAGGTGGTTGAATTCGCATACAATACAAGTTAGCACTCTCAGCGCAAGAGCGCTAGCCGTGCTATCCTAGCAGACTCTCGGGGAGAGTGCAAGCACCTTTGGTAGGTGAAAAAGCGGGCAGGCCCTCGCCGTTATAGCACGAGGTGCAGCGGCGACCAGAAGAGCAGGTAGGCTTGCACGAGCGCGACTCCCGCGAAGAAGATGACGACCCATGGCGGCTTCACCCAGCACCGCCATTCCCGCACCCCTTGGGCATAGGCGACGAGATAGAGCACGACCGCGGCCGTCGAGAGCACGAGAACCGCGTACCGCCCGAAGAGCAACGCCAAGAAGGCCGCCTTACAGAAGGTGAAGGCGTAGCCTTCGAGCTCTTTACCCCGCTGGAGCTTGCTCGAGCTGTCCACGACGCACCATTCCTTTCATCGCCCGCTCGCGTACTTTTGGAAAGAGCCGCGCCGCGCAGAAGGGCATCCGCACCGGATCGTTGCCCGCGCCGGCGACGTGCACGCAGCATTGTTCGAGCCGTTCGGTAATCAGGGTATCGGCATCCATGAAGTGCTTGATCGTGACGCGCTTCACGCGCTCGCCAACGAAACGCGCCGTAGCTCCCCGTCCGAAGGCAAGCTTGAACAGTTCGGCGCCCCCGCCGAATCCGCAGGCGGCGCAGAGCGTCTTCAGATGTGCGGCCAGCTCGGGACGCGAGAGCGTCATCGTCTCCGACATCACGTTGGTCAGCGCGTTACGCACCTGCTCGAGCGCTTCGCTGAAGGCGATTTGGTTGCCGAAGATGCTCAAGTTGTCGCGCAGCGTCTTCTCTCCTAGGATCGCCGGCATTCCCACGAATCTCCCGTCTTTGCCGCGCAAGAAATAGCCGATCGAGCAGCAGTCAGGGTGACTGCAGGGCAACGCGATGAGGTCGCGAGCGCGCACGCCGTTGGAGGACTGCGCCTCGAGCCGCCCGAGCACGCCGGTCGTAGTAACGCGCGCCATCGGATCGACCACGGGAGCGCGGCCTGAGGCGAAGAGCGGTTGGAACATGACGCCGCCCACGTACGGCGTTGCGAAGGCGGTGTCGAGGACTTCGCCGATTTGGTCGGCGTTTTGCGGAACGACCGTCATTACCAGCGTCGTAAAGACGCGCGCCGAGCTCAGCTTTGAGATGACGCGCGCTTTGGTTTCGCGCAGGTCTACCCCGCGCAACGTCCGATGCGTCGCCTCGCGCTGGCCGTCGTACTGCAAATAGACTTCCAGCCGATCGCGCAGGCCCGCGATAAACTCGAGCAGCGCATCTTCGTTGGCCACGCGGACGCCGTTGGTGTTGAGCAGGATCCGCGTGATCGGCATCTCGCAAAGACGCTCGATCAACTCGCGAATCTGCGGATGCACCGTCGGCTCGCCGCCCGAGAGCATGACGACGTCGAGCCGGCCGCCTTCGCGTTCGAGCGCGGTCTCAACCGCGCGTACGGCCTCCTCCACGGGAAGGTACGCCGAGAGCTCCGGACTCGAGCTGGTATAGCAAGCCGGACAGGTCAGATTGCATTGTGTCGTGAGGTCGAGCAGGTAGATGCACGAATGCTGGAGATGCGCCGGACCCAAACCGTACTCGTAACCCATCGGAACGGGAAAGATCTCATTCGTGTCGGGATTGACGATCTTCGTCGGCACGCGCCACTGCTGCAAGTAGCGCCAGAGCGCCGCATCCTCTTCGTAGAGCGACCAGACCTCGCCGTGGCCGCGCCTGCACCATCTGCGCAAATAAACGCCGCCATCGCGCTCGACGAGATGCCCGTCGCAAATGTCGGTCGGATACTCGGGGTCGAAATCGGCGTTCTCCGCAAAGCAGCGCGGACAGACCGCGCGGACGCTCTTGAGGATCGTGTAATCGTAAACGGGCAGTGTCACGGTCTTAGTGCATCGATCCCAGGCCGCCCACCAGCGTGTTGCAGAGCGCCGTAACGCCTAAGAATGACGCAGCGCCGCCGGTCGTCAACCCGCTCGCGAAGTCTAGGCGGACCCGAATCAATCGAATCGCCAAGATTCCGAACAAAACTCCTAGCGCGTAAACGCCGGCGAAAGCGTACACCGGGTTTACCGAGAATCGCGCGAGAGCGCCGACCAACCCCAGCGTAACGGCCAGTGACGCGACACCGCCAAGGATAATCCCGACGAAGAGACCCCCGATGAACGCGCCAGTTGAGGGGGAGTTCGTTGCCAATGCTATGTCGTTTCGGCTCGGGCGAAATAAACCGAGAGAGACAAAGCTAACTCATCCTTGCGACCGTGACGATAAGGCGAAGAGATCGCAGATTGAGAATAGTCCGAGCGTCACGCTTAGAAACGCAATGATGAAAACGCGAAGCGGTAGAGACAGCCGCGCTCGGACGGCGACGATCAGGCCGGCGAATGCGAGCAGCGTAAGGAAGAGGAAATACCCCGTCGCTCCCCACGACACGTAGAACTCGGGCGTATACCCTGCCGGCCGTCCGACATTGCCGAGAAGCCCTAGGCCGGCGAGCGATAGCACCCACCATACGGGCAGCGCGGCGACAACGCCGACAAGGACCATCAGGACCAGCGCACCGGTGCTCGACCCACCCGCGACGGCCCTTCGCGCCTCGCCGCAGTTCGGGCAATAGAGAGCCTCGCCGGGCAGACCGGTTCCGCATTTGGGGCATCGCTCGCCAGCGCCTAGCGGCACGCCGCGATGATCTGGGATTTCATTTCGCGCGGCGCCATTAACTTTGCGAGCTTCCAAGCGAAGATCCCGGCGCCCACGCAGCACGCCCATTGCGCGAGCGTCATGCCGGCTGCAGCCGCGTTGTCGCGGAAAAACTCGACGACGAACCGGTCGGCGCAGAACAGCAGCCCACCCAAGTAAAAGAGCCCATTCTCCGCCAGGATCTGCCGCCGCTCGACGATCAGCAAAACGGCGAAGCACACGGCGGCCGCAACGCTCAAATAGAGTTGCGCGGGATGGCGCCAAGCGCCGTGATCGTGCACGGCCCACGCAACGCCGGCCGCCTTTCCGTAACAGCAGCCGCCGACGAAGCAGGCGATTCGGCCGATCGCTTCACCCGCGGGAATCGCGAGCGCGAAGAGATCGCCGGTAGGCCGTGTTATGCCCAATCTTCGTTTCATCCAGATGACGGCGAGCCACCCGCCGGCAATGCCGCCTTCGATCGTTTTGCCGGGAAGGCCGGTAGCCAGCAGCTGGACGAGATTTGCTCCGGCCAAGCCGCCGATCAGGCCGGCGGCCATGACGCGGGCGATGCCGTCGGTCGCCATCCCGCGCCGCTTTGCCACCTGCCAAAAGACGAAGGCCGCCAGCGCGTACGCAACCAGATAAATCGGCGCGGCGAGTAACCAGCGAACGCGCGGATCGAACTCGTCCATCCGCGTTCACCTTCTTCCAGCCTCCTCTTGCGCCTGCGTCGGCCCTTTACCGGGAGGGCCTACGCTTTTTCCGTAATGGACCACCAAGCATGATCGGAAGATTGCGCATCTCGCTCCCGGCGCTGCGCCACAACGGCGACGTCCTTCGGCGGCTGGTCGGGCCGCAACGCGCGGCCTTCGTCGTCAAGGGCAACGCCTACGGGCACGGCCTGGTGGAGACGGCCCGGGCAATCGAGCCGCTCGCGACGCGGCTGTGCGTCTACTGCGTCGAGGAAGGCTTGGCGCTTCGCGCGGCGGGAATCGCGGCGCCGATACTGGTGTTGGGACCGGTGCCGCCGGAGGCACTTGACGAAGCGCTGGACGCGAACCTGGAGCTTGCCGTTTGGAATGTCGCCGCGTTTGCACGGCGGGTCGCCGCCGCGGCAAGCAAACGCCGAACCCGCGCCTCCGTTCACCTGAAGGTGAACACCGACCTCAATCGGCTCGGGGTCGAGCCCGACGAATTGAGCGGCGCCGTCGAGAGGCTCGGCGGCGCTACGGAAATCGCGTTAGCCGGGATCTTCTCGCATCTTGCCGCCGCTGAGGAGATCGACTCGCCCTACACGATGCACCAGCTCGGGGCCTTCGAACGCGCGCTCCTTGGAGTCAAACCGCTGCTCGACCGCAGCGGGCTCGCGCCGATTCGACATATTGCCGCGTCGGCGGCCGCCATGTTGTGGCCGCAAACGCACTTGGACATGGCCCGCTTCGGCATCGCGCTGTACGGATTGATGCCGTCGCCGCAAACGAGCGCTGCGATGAAAGAGAAGCCGCTCGGCCTGCGCCCTGCGCTCTCGTACGTCTCCGAACTCATCGTCGTTCGCACGGTGGCCGCCGGTGCTTCGGTCGGTTACGGCGGAAGCTTTCACGCCCCGCGCGACATGCGCATCGGGGTCGTTCCGGCCGGTTATGCCGACGGCGTGCCGCGCGCGTTGTCGAATCGCGGCGCGTTCGTCGTGGACGGCGCGCTCTGCCCCATCGTCGGCCGAGTGGCTATGAACATGACGCAAATCGATCTATCGAAAGCGCCGAACGCGCACGTTGGATCTTTGGTGACGCTTATCGGCCGTGACGGCGAGAGCGCCGTTACCGCCGACGACTGGGCCGCATGGTCCGATACGATCAACTATGAGATCGTAACGCGCCTCCCCAGCGATCTCCCTCGCGATTACATTGAATGAGGGGAGCGCTAAGCTACGGTAGCGATTGCGGCGGGTAAGTCGAGCGTTCCGTTGTAGAGCGCGCTGCCGACGATGCAAGAGTCGACCGCCGGCGGAACTGAGCTTTTCAACAGCGCTAAGTCGTCGATATTGCGCGCACCTCCGCTCGCCGTAACCTTGACCGCGGCAGCGTTGGCAACCGCGGAGAGCGCGTCGATGTCGTAGCCCTCGCCCATGCCGTCACGGCGGATCTCGGTAAAGATGATTCGCGAAACACCCCATTGCGCGACGCGGCGCACGAGCGCATCGCGATCGACCGGGGTGCGCTCCTGCCAGCCGTGAGTGGCGACTTGCGTGCCGCGGGCGTCGATGCCGGCGATGACTTTACCAGGAAAGCGGTTGATTATATGACGCGAGAGCCGTTCGTCTTCGACCAGCAGCGTCCCGAGAATAATCTCGCAAGCGCCCGCCGCAAAGGCGCGTTCCGCATGCGTAACGGTGCGCAATCCGCCGCCGGTCTGCACGGGAACTTCCACGGCCTTGCAGATCCGTTCCACCGCAGCAAGGTTCTCGCCGGAGCCAAAGGCGCCGTCGAGGTCGATCACGTGTAAGCGGCGCGCCCCTTGCGCCACAAAAGCGCTCGCGCGCTCGACGGGATCGCCGTCATACTCGGTTTCGGTCGTCGGATCGCCCTGCCTCATGCGAACGCACTTGCCGTTGCGTAAGTCGATCGCGGGCACGACCAGCACGTGCGGCGTTAGCCCCGTACGCCGTTTGCGGCCCGCTTCTCTATCGGCACGTACGGGCCCGCAACCGGCCCGTCGTACGCCGCTTGCGGGCGGATGAGACGGTTGTCGGCGAGCTGCTCGAGAATGTGTCCGGTCCAACCGGCGATGCGTCCGCAGGCGAAAAGGCACGTAAACTCGTCGCCGGGGATTCCGAGATCGGCCAGCACCGGTGCCGTATAGAAATCCACATTGGCGTAAATGGTGTTGCCCGGTTTTTTCTCTTGTAAGACTTTGCGGCTGGCCTCTTCGACGGCGTGCGCCGTTTCATAAAGACGGTCGCGACCGGCGTAGGTCGAAAGCTCCCTGGCCATCGCCTCGAGATGTTTTGCGCGCGGATCCCGAACCTTATACTCGCGGTGCCCCATTCCCATAATGCGTTGTCCGCGTGCGAGGATATCTCGAACGAAGGGCTCGGCGTTTTCCGGTGTCTTCACGTCGGTGAGCGTACGGAAGGCGGCCGTGGCAGCTCCGCCGTGCAGATCGCCTTGCAGCGTCGCAAGCGCCGCAGTTACGGAGCCGTACATGTCGGCGCGCGTCGACGCCGCGACTCGTGCCGCAAATGTCGAGGCGTTGAACGAATGGTCGGCCAACAAGACGAAATAGGTATCGAGCGCATCTTCCTCGATCGCGTGGGGCGACTTGCCCGTACGCATGTAGAGAAAGTTTCCGGCTTGCGAGAGATCGGAGCGCGGTGCGATGGGATCGAGGCCGCGACGAATCCGGTCCCAGGCAGCGACGATCGTCGGCATCTTTGCGATCAGTTCGATCGCCGTGTGCACGTCGGAAAGATGTTCTCCTTGAGCGTTCACCGGCGAAAAAAGTCCGAGACCGCTGACGATCGTGCGCAGGACCTCCATCGGCCATGCCGTTTTCGGAACGTTTTGCATCGCATTGACCAGTGGCTCGGGAAGCGCGCGGCCGGAGCCGAGCTCGCGTTTCAACTCGTCGAGCTGGTGGCGGTTGGGAAGCTGGCCGTAGAGCAGAAGGTGGACGATCTCTTCGAACGTGGCATTGGGCGCAAGATCGTCGATGTCGTAGCCGCGGTACGTTAAGCGGCCGATCGCACCTTCAACATTACTAAGCTCGGTAGACCCGACGACGACGCCTTCGAGACCCCGATCGACAACGGTTGGCAAGGAATCCTCCAAAGAGTGGTAAGGTACACAACGTCTTTCGACGGCTGCAAAGTTTCGACTTTCCCAGAAAGGCGCCTCGTCTCACAAGGCATCGGTGCCCTGGCTGGTTGAAAAGCGCTGCTATGGACGCACTCGACCTCACGCAGCGCCCGCCTCGCAGTCCCCGCGAACTCTTGCCCGGCCTGGATCTCCTGATGGCTGCGAGGACCGTCGACAAGATAAGAGCGACGCTGCCGGGCGGCAACCTCGGTCAGTATCAAATCACCGGTTTCAGCTCGAGCCTTCTCAATAGGCTCGGAATCGTGGAAGGATTGCTGCGCGAAGCGATCGCAAAGGCGGGCTCAGACCGAGAGGTCGCCGATTGGATTGCACTGCATAGCGATCCGGCAAGCTACGCAGAGATAAACGCATCGCTCGAACGGCCGACGGTCGGCGAACGGCTCGACGATCCCGAGTTCGTACGGCGCTATCCAGTGACCCGCCGGCTGGCGCCGGAGTCGTCGCGACTCGATTTGCTGATCGCCGACGATGAAGAGGCCTTCCAATAATTTACGATCGCATGCGTTTGCTTACTTCGGTGCTTTGTGCAACCCTCGCTTGCAGGCTGCTCTGCGGCTGCGCCGGCAATCTCTCGGTTCCAGCGGCGCGGGTCGTGCAACTCGGCCACGGACCGGCGCGCGCAACGAGAGCGGACCCAATGAACGGAATTTACGTTTCGCAGTTCTATGGAAGCGAGATCTTAGGTTACCGATCCTCGAACAAGGCGCGTCGGGAGCCGTTCTGCAGAATCCGTGCGGGCATGAACGTCAACGACGTTGCGGTTGATGGCCAAGGCAACCTAATCGATCCCGACGGCGCAAGCAAATACGTCGTCGTTTTCAAGGGTCCGGAAATGTGTGGAAAGAGGCTCGGAGCCTTCCACGACTCGTACGGACAGCCGTCGGACGCGGCGAGTCAGGATGCGGCGAGAGGAAAGATCGCGGTTGGAAACATCCGCGACCACGGCAGCTCGGCCGGCAGCCTCTCGATCTGCACGCTGCGAGCCGGCTGTACGAGCAACCTGACCAACCCGAAGCTCAACGCAGCCGGCGGAGTCGCAATGTCGAACGGCGGCGACTGCTGGGTCGATGCAAAGCGCACTCCCGCCGGTGGTGCAGCCCTAATCTACTTCAAAGGCTGCGCGGGCCAGGGCGAAGCCGCCAGCGGTTTCAAGAGCAAGTCCTACGGTGGAATCGATATCGACAACCAGGGCAACCTCGTGATCATCGACCAGGCGGCATTAACGGTCTCGATCTACCGCGGGTGTAATCCCGGCTGCACTCTCGCCGGCGGCCCTTTTCCGCTGAAAGCCAAAAGCTTTTTCGGCAAGCTCAACGCCGCGAACACCGACTTCGTAGCCGTCGATCAAACCGACGGCGCGGTCGACTTCTACTCCTACAGTACCAAGGCAATCAAGTTCGAGTACTCCTTCAAAAACGGTCTGCAGATCGAGCTAGCTCCCCAGGGCATCGCTCAAAATCCCCGCTCTGCGCAGTAGCGCGGAAAAGAACGGGATTATAAAGGGTTCGCAAGCCCGCGCGGGCAACGTCGAAGGTCCCATTTCCCGATCTACTTGCCAAGGAGACTTATCGCATGCGTTTGTTTACTTCGGCGCTCTGCACGGTGGTCGCGATCGGCCTCATCAGCGGTTGCGCCGGCAATGTGTCGCCCTCCAATAGCTCGATCCCCAGTGCCGGCTCGGCATCGCGCCCGATCAGCGTGTACGACGATTTCACGCCACTGCGCGCAATCTCGGTTCTTCACGAGATCGTTCCGGAGGCAAAGAAGAAGCCGCCGACCACCGGAATCTACGTCTCGGAGTTCGGTGAGACCGAGCTCTTGGGTTACGCTGCGGACAACAAAGCCAATAAGGGTCCGATCTGCACCGTTGAAGGCGTTTCAAGCGTCAACGGCGTTGCGGTCGACCTCAAGGGCAATCTGATCGATCCCGATGGCGGAAGCGGATATGTCATCGTCTACCAAGGTCCGGATATGTGCCCGAAAAAGCAACTCGGCCTGATCTCCGACACCTACGGACAGCCCTCCGACGCGTCGACGCCCGACGGCGCGACCGACACGATCGCCGTCGGCAACATCGTCGATAAGGGCTCCGCGCCTGGAAGCCTGTCCCTCTGCTCCCTCAAAGCCGGCACTTGTACGACGAACCTCACCAACGGCTCCATCTACCACTCGGGCGGCGTGGCGATGTCGCCCAGCGGCAACTGTTGGGTGGACGCGAAGACGAGCTCCAGCGGCGGCGCGGCGCTGGTTTATTTCAAGGGCTGCGCGGGCGGCGGGGTCCTGGCCAAGGGCTTTAAGCAGACGTACTACGGTGGAATCGACATCGACAACAAGGGGCAATTAGTCATCAACGACCTCGATGGCGAAGACACCTACATCTACAGCGGTTGCGATCCCACCTGTAAAGTCGTCGGCGGGCCTTTCATGCTCAAAGGCGAAAGCTTCTTCGGCAAACTCAATGCGGCAAACACCGACTTCGCTGCGGTCGACCGGACTAACGGTGCGGTCGACATCTACTCCTACAACGGTAAGTCGATCAAGTACGAATACAGCTTTACCAAAGGGATCACGCTCAGCTCGAGCATCGTTCCCGAAGGAGTCGCACAACTTCCGCGTTCCAAGGAATAGCGGTGGAATAGCGACCGTGTCGCAGTGAATCCGGCGGGCTCGCTTCGGCGAGCCCGCTTTTAATTCTTACGCCACGGCGTCGCGAAGTTGCGCGCGCGCCAGCGCGTAGTTGACGAGCCGTTCGATCAACGCGTCGAAGCCGATTCCGACGGCGGCGCAGGCATCGGGCAGCAGGCTCGCCGGGGTTAAGCCAGGGAGCGAGTTGATCTCCAACAGATAGGGGCGGTTGTCCGAACGAATGATGAAGTCGCTACGAGAGTAATCCCGTAAACCCAACAGCCGGTGCGCCGAGAGGCCCAGCATCTGCAAGCGCGCCGCCAAATCTTCGTCAATCTTCGCGGGAACGACGTGCGTGCTGCCGCCAGGCGCATATTTTGCGTCGTAGCTGTAAAACCCGTCGCGGTTGGCAACGATCTCGACGATCGGCAACGCCTCTTCGCCCAGAACGGCGCACGTGAACTCGCGCCCCTCGACGTACTCTTCGGCGAGTATCTGCGCGTACGACTTCGAGGCCTCGAGCATCGCATTGGTCCACTCTTCGTGCGTCCGCACGATCGCGACCCCATTCGACGAGCCTTCGTAGCGCGGTTTGATCACCAGCGGCAGGTCGAGCGACCCCGGCAAGAGCGGCAGCGTTCCGCCAGCCAGATCGAACAAATCCCAAACGGGGGTCGGCAGCCCTTCGGCCGCAAGCAACTTCTTGGTCAGGTGTTTGTCCATCGAAAGCGCCGCCGCTTCCAACCCGCTGCCGGTGTACGGAATCGACAGATACTCGAGCAGCGCCTGAACGTGCCCGTCTTCGCCGCCGGGGCCGTGCAGCGCGATGAAGACGGCGTCGGGCTTGTATTGGTGCAGCGCCTCGATGAAGCGCTCGTCGTAGTCGAGCGATCGCGCCTCGTAGCCCAGCGTTTGCAACGCGCGCAGGACTTCGGAACCCGACCGGATCGAGATCTCGCGTTCGCCGCTGCTGCCGCCCATCACCACAGCAACCCTGGCCCTGGACCCGCCGTTACGTTGCATCGATAAAGACTCCAACCAGATGCACTTCCAAAAGCAGCTCGATGCCGCAGCGATCGAGCACCGCACCTCGGATTCGTGCGAGCAGCGTGGCGACGTCGCGTGCCGTCGCACCGCCAACGTTGTTAATAAAGTTTGCGTGCAGCGACGAGACTTCCGCGCCGCCCTCCCGCCACCCCTTAGCGCCGACGGATTCGATGAGCACGGCGGCCTTTCCACCGTCGGGGTTGCGAAAGCACGATCCGGCGTTGGGAAGCGCAATTGGTTGAGTCGCCTTGCGCCGCACTAGCCGCGTCTGCATCTCCTGGCGCACGTCGCGCGAGTCCGCGCAAGGAAACGCGAGCGTCACTGCGGACACGACGACGTCGCGCTCCAGCGTCGAATGGCGGTATAAATAGCGTACGCTCACGCGGTGAGGCTCCGGCCGGCTCGGCGACTGAACCCAAACGTCACGGACGAAATCGCCGATTTCACGATCGGTGCCGGCATTCATGCGCAGCGATCCACCGACTGTTCCGGGAATGCCCGCCAGCGAACCGATCCCGGCGGCGCCGGCCGAGGCCGCCTTCGCGGTGACCAAAGCCATGCCGGCCGAACCGCCCGCTTCCACGACGACGTTGCCGTTTTCGGGGTGCACCTCGGCCGCCGCGAAGTCGCCGGCCAACCGGATAACGATGCCGCGAACTCCACCGTCGCCGACGAGCACGTTGCTGCCGCCGCCGACAACCCACCACGGCAGCTTGCGCCGCAAGCACAGGCGCATCAGGTCCGCGAGCTGCGCTTGCGTTTGCGTAGTCACGAAGGCGTCGGCCGGTCCGCCGATCTTCCATGAGGTATACGGCGCAAGCGGCTCGTCAAATCGCGCTGCGTCGCCGAAGATCGCTCGCAACGCTTCTCGATCTAACGGCTCGAGGAGGCTCTGCAACGCTTGCTGCGTGGTGAGGCTCATCCGCGGGCCGCTGCGGCAAGACGTCCGGCCACGTCGGTGATGTTTCCGGCCCCGAGCATCAGGACCAGAGCGCCGGCCGGCGCCTCGGCCAGAATGCGAGCCTCGAGGTCGTCGACGGACGCCACATAGCTCACGCGCGTGCCGTTGGTCGCGAGTGAGTCGCCGATGGAGCGTTCGCTCACGCCGGGAATCGCCGGCTCCGACGCCGCGTAGATCGGTGTGAGGTAAACGCTGTCGGCGCCGCGCAGCGAGTCGGCAAACTCCGCGGCCAGAAACGCCGTGCGCGTATAGCGATGCGGTTGAAAAGCCACGACCAGCGTGCCGCGATGGTAGTGGCGCGCCGCCTCAATCGTGGCGCGAACGGCGGTGGGGTGATGCGCGTAATCGTCGACGATCGTCACTCGATCGTTGGAGAGCAAGATATCGAAACGGCGGCGAACGCCCCGAAAGGCTTTCAGCGACGCGGCGATTGAGGCGAACGGCAAGTCGAGCGCGCATCCCACCGCCAACGCAGCAAGAGCGTTCTGAACGTTCATCGCTCCGGGCACTCGCAACTCGACGGTGCCGACCCTGGCGTCGCCGTCGAACACGTCGAACGTCGAGCCGAAATCCTCAAAGCGTACGTTGGCCGCTCGAATGCGTGCGGTCGCGGCCAAGCCGCAGGTTACGAGACGGGCGCGAAGCTCGTGACACGTTAGAGAAGCCGCGAGTGCGTTGTCGACGCCGACGATTGCGAGGCCGTCGTCGGGCAACTTCGCCAGAAACTCGCCGAAGGCTCGCACCAGGCCCGGAAGCTCGTCGTCGCTGGTCAGATGATCGTTTTCGACGTTGGTAACGATTGCGATGTTCGGTTCCAGCAAGGCAAAAGAGCCGTCAGATTCATCGGCCTCCGTCACGAACCATGGCGAAGTTCCGTCGTAGCCGTTGGTTTCCAGCGACACGTCGAGGCCGCCCAGCGAGAGGCCGGCATCGATCCCACCGCCGCGCAGGACGGCGTGCGTCATCGCGGTCGTGGTCGTCTTTCCGTGCGTTCCGCAGACGGCGATGCCGCGCCGCCCGGAGAGCAAACGCGCGAGCATCTCGCCACGGTGTAAGACCGGTGTTCCGGCGCGCACGGCGGCGACGTACTCCGGATTGCCACGATCGATCGCCGAGCTGACGACCACGACGTCGGCTCCGCGGACGTTACCAGCTTCGTGGCCGATCGTGACGCGGACGCCCTCGGCCCGCAGCTGTTCGATCAGCGGCGTTACGGCAACGTCCGAACCGGTAACCTCGACGTTGCGCGCTCGCAAAATTCGAGCGATCGCACTCATGCCGATGCCGCCGACGCCTACGAAGTGGTACGTCACCCCAGCCCCTTCCTCAAACCAACGCATCGATCCGCGCAAGAATCTGCGCTAACGGATCGTTTTGAGCGAGCTTACGAGCGTTGGACGCCAGTGAAGCCAGGCGCTGCGGTGCCGTCGCCTCGGCCAGCACGGCCGGCAAAGCTCCGGATGCAAGCTGCTGATCGGTCACTACGAGCGCCGCGCCGGCGGCTTCAAAGCGCGCGGCATTGGCCCGTTGGTGCGCCTCGGTTGCAAATGGATACGGCACCAAAACCGCCGGCTTGCCGAGCGCCGCCAGCTCCCCGAGCGTCGACGCTCCGGCTCGCGCGACGACCAAGTCCGCGACGGCGTAGGCGTCGCCCATCTCGTCGAGATAAGGCCGCAGCACGAACGGCGCCGTTCCGGCCTCTTTCGCCGCGCACACGGCAGCGCAAACTTTCTCGTACTCGGCCGCGCCCGTGAGCGCAAGCACCTGCCATTCCGCTGGGAGCGCGTTGTCATGCAATGCCCCAACCAGCGCGTCGTTGATCGCGCGCGCCCCCTGACTGCCACCGATCGCCAGAAGCACCGGTTTGGCGGGGTTGAGGCCCAAACGCAAGGCGGCCGTTTCGCGCGACGGCAAGCTTCGTAGCGAAGAACGAACGGGAACGCCCGTCGGCCGGCATTTAGCGCGCAAGCGTTGCGAAAAACCACCGCACTCGCCCCAAATCTCGTCGACGATCGGCGCGAGCAAACGAGTCGTTAAGCCCGGCGCGAGATTAGGTTCGAGCAAGACGATCGGTGCGCGCGAGAGGCCGACAAGCTTCCTGATGCGTGCGGCCAGCGCAACCGGAAAGCAGACGTAACCGCCCGTTGCGACGACGAGATCGGGACGCGCCGAGGCTAAGAGCGCGAGGCTTTGGAGCGTTCCTTTGACGTTACGCGCGGCGGCGAGAAGAAGATCGAAAGATAGCCGCCGCGGCAGCGCGTGAGCGGAGACCGTGTGCAGCGGATAACCGGCCTTCGGCACGATCGTCGTTTCGAGCCGGTCGGCGCTGCCGATGAAGGCGATCGTCGCGTGCGAGCGCAGCGCATCGGCAATCGCGATCGCCGGATAGAGGTGGCCTCCGGTACCGCCACCGGCAAAAACGACGGTCACAGGGTCGCGTGGGCTCTGCGATGGCGACCCACATTGGCAATCAGTGCAACGGCAATGAGATTGACGACTAGCGAGCTTCCACCGAACGAGATGAATGGCAATGGAACGCCGGTTACCGGCCACGACGACGAAACGACCCCGATGTTCACGAAGGCTTGAATC
>Ga0181526_10000492_pt1 | contig 41961 bp, 37 predicted proteins | sample PEATcosm2014_Bin_35_FD_119750 | JGI IMG/M metagenome (GOLD analysis project Ga0181526, IMG submission 119750) | Peatland microbial communities from MTU Mesocosm Facility, Houghton, MI, USA - PEATcosm2014_Bin06_30_metaG | ecosystem: Environmental > Terrestrial > Soil > Wetlands > Peat | place...
AGCCTCCGGGATGCGGCGTGGTCTTCCAATTGACGCCGCCAGAGACGGCTGGCGCGGCGTGGAACGAGCGGGTTCTGCATGGCTTCCAAGCTGCCGCCGATGGCGCCCGGCCCGCGGGTGGTGTGATTCTGGGCGCCGACGGAACGCTCTACGGTACGACTTCTCAAAACGGTAAATCGCAGAAGGGAACTTCGGGGTGTTGCGGAACGGTATTCTCGCTGACACCGTAGCGTCACGCGACTTCGGATACTATAGATAATCGAGGGTTTGTGCGCCCCCGGAATTCATGCCAGATCCCCAGTCTTCCGCGATGGATTACGCCGCCTTGCTGAGGGAGAGCAGGCACATTCATCCCGCGGCCACGTCTCAGAAAATCGGAATCGCGCTCCTCTCCGACGCCGCTACACAGCGGTTTGTCCCGCTACTGCGCACGCTGTTTCATAGGAACCAGGTGAACGCCTCGCTCTATGAGGGACCTTTCGATGGCATTCAATTGGAAGCGTTCGATCCCGGCTCGGAGTTGTACCGTTTTCAGCCCGACTTCATCGTGCTGCTGAATTCGGTGCAGGCATTGCGTGCCAGTTTCGCCAAACGGGCCGGAGATGCATCCGCTTTTTTGGAAGAAAAGGCGCGTGAGATCGTGGGGACCTGGGACGCCATCCGCGGTTACTCAACCGCTACGCTGGTGCAAAGCAATTTCGTAATGCCTTATGAGCGGTATTTTGGCAACTTCGATCAAAAGGTCCCCGGCTCGTTTTCCTCGATGGTCGCGCAGCTTAACGCCCGCATCGCGCAAGAAGCCCGCTCGCGCGCGTCCGTGCTGATCAACGATGTCGAATCCGTTGCTGCGTGGGTGGGACGGCGCCAATGGTTTGACGACCGTTTCTGGGACCTCGCCAAATCCTACTGTGCGCTGGAGACGCTACCGGCGGTGTGCAAGAACATTGTGGATATTGCCCTGGCCGCCCGCGGGCGGGTGGTGAAATGCGTGGTGCTGGATCTGGACAATACCCTTTGGGGTGGGGTAGTCGGCGATGACGGCCTCGAAGGCATTGTCTTGAATGCGCACGGGGATGGGGAAGGCTTCTGGCGGCTGCAAGCCTGGCTCAAGGAGTTGCGCAATAGAGGCATCCTGCTGGCGGTGTGCAGCAAGAACGAAATGCGCAATGCCGTTCTGCCCTTTGACAAGCATCCGGATATGCTGCTGCGGCGCGGCGATATCACGGTTTTTCTGGCCAATTGGAACGACAAGGCCGCCAACATCCGCAAGGTTCGCGAAGTTCTGAATATCGGTTTCGATTCGATGCTGTTCCTGGACGATAATCCCTTCGAGCGAAACCTGGTTCGCGGCCTGTTGCCGGATGTGATCGTGCCGGAACTGCCGGAAGATCCCGCCGATTATGTGCGCGCGCTTTGCGAGCTGAACCTTTTCGAGACCGCTTCCTTTTCCTCCGAGGACCTGAACCGGGCCGAACTGTATCGCGCCGAATCCGGCCGCCGGGAAGCGCAGGCGGCCTTTGCCAGCGCCGAAGAGTTTCTGCGCTCGCTCGAAATGCGCATGGTCGTCGCGCGGTTCGATCCCTTCCATCTGCCGCGCATCGCGCAATTGATCCAGCGCAGCAACCAGTTCAATTTGACCACGCACCGCTATACCGAGGCCGAATGCGAAGCGCTGATGCAAGATCCCGGCCTCCTCCCGCTTTACGCCAAGTTGAGCGACCGGCTGGGCGATCATGGCCTGATCGGGGTCGTGGTGCTGGAGCCGCAAGAAGATCGAATCGCGATCCGGGATTGGCTGATGAGCTGCCGCGTGCTGGCGCGCGGCGTGGAAGAGTACTTCATGAACCTGGTGGTGGAACAAGCGCGCGCCCGCGGACTCGGCAGGGTCGCCGGCGAATACATACGGACGGCGAAAAACCAGATGGTGGAAAATTTCTTCGTCCGGTTCGGATTTGCGCAAACCGGGGAACATGCGGATCACACGCATTGGGTTCTCGACGCCGGAGCTTATCAGGCTCGCGAGACGTTCATCTTACCCGCGAGCGAGCTGGTTGCGGCGAAATGACTTCGATGTGACGAAAGGACAAGTAACCGTTTGGCTGACACTTGGGAGAGAATGCAGCATACATTTCGCGATGTCTTCGACGACGACACGATCGCGTTGCGGCAGCATATGACGGCGGCGGATGTGGAGAACTGGGATTCGCTCACCCACATCGATTTGATCGTCGGCCTGGAGCGCGAGTTCAAGGTGAAGTTCACCACGGCCGAAGTCACCGGGCTGAAGAATGTTGGCGCGCTCGCGGCGCTGGTGGACAAAAAGCGGGCGTCCGCGTCTTGAGCTACACCGAACCCCTCTTCCTGTTGTATCTGGCAGCCTGTGCGGGCCTCAACCGGCTGTGTCCGGCGCGCCGGCGGGCCGCTTTTCTGTTAGTGGCTTCCTATGTCTTCTATCTCACGTGGAGCCCGCCCGCAGCCGGGATGCTGGCCGTTCTCACGATTCTGACCTTCGGGGCCGCGCACCGGGTGGAAAAAGCGCGTAACAGCGGCAAGGGAAGCGTCGCATGGCTGGCGCCAACGGCGGCCGTCTTCCTCGCGGGCTATCTCGCGGCATTCAAGGCGGCTCTCTCGATGCCGGCACACGGCATCGCCGGCCTGGTAATGCCGCTAGGCATCTCTTATTACACGTTCAAGCTCATCGGCTATGTACTGGAGGTGCACCGCGGAAACCTGCCGGCCGAGAAGAGCATGGTGGACTTCGCGGCCTATATCGCGTTCTTTCCGCAAATTGTAGCCGGCCCCATCCAGAGGCCGGGAGATTTCTTTACACAGTTGCCGCCGAAACCGGCGGCCCTGGCGGACGCCTTGCCCCGCCTCGCCTGGGGGCTCGCTAAGAAGTTGCTCGTCGCGGACCATCTCGCGCCAGTTGTGAACTCCATCTACGCAGACGTTACCGGCCTGCACGGCGCACCGCTGTGGGCCGCATTCTACTTGTTCCCGCTGCAGCTCTATGCGGATTTTTCGGGCCTGACCGACATCGCCATCGGCGCCGGCCGGCTGTTAGGTATCACTGGCCCCGAAAACTTCAACCGGCCTTTCACCGCATCGAGTATTAGCGATTTTTGGCGGCGCTGGCACATGTCGCTCACCAACTGGCTGGGAGATTATGTCTTTGTGCCGCTGCGTATGGCCACGCGCGAGGCCGGCAAGGCCGGGCTGGTGTTCAGCATTACCGTGAATATGGTGGCCATCGGGCTTTGGCACGGCCTTACCGGCGGTTATCTGATGTTCGGCGTCCTGAACGCCGGGTATCTCATAGCCGATGCGCTTACCAGCCGGCGCCGCGCCAAATTCTTCAAACGGAACCCGTCGTTGGATGCGGCGGGAAGATGGCTGGGCTGGCTGCTGACGTTCCATCTGATCCTGATTGCGGAAGTCTTCTTTCGCGCGCCGCGGGTTTCGGATGCGGTTTGGCTGCTTAGGCATCTCTGGAGCGGCCTCTCCGGTTCCACGGCGCTTCTCGATGGCGTGGTTGCCGAGAGTGGCGCGCGGGGCCTGGCAATCGGCCTGGTGGGTTACTTGATTCTCGAATTGGGAGAGCGCTACCGGCCCGACGTATGGGCTCGAGAACGGTATTCCGCGGCGCCGCGCTGGGTGCGCTGGTCGTTCCATGCCGCCGGAGTGGTAGTTGGGATATTTGGTTTAGCGCTGCTTGTGGCACACGCGGGCGCGCAGAAATCGCCGTTTCTATATGAGATTTTTTAGAGATCTGCTGCTGGCCGGGCTGGCCACGGCCGCGGTCATACTGGCGCTGGAGGGTGGGCTGCGGCTGGCGCGCGCCCACTATGAAGCTTCACTCTATGAACCGGAGAGCGAGCGCGGCTACGCCTTGCGTCCGAATGCGGAGGGGTGGAGCGTAGAGGAGGCCGAGGTGTACCTCCGCATCAACAGCGACGGCATGCGCGACCGGGAGCGTCCCATTGTCCGGCCGCCCCATACGCTGCGTGTCGCGGTGATCGGATCGTCGGAAGCCGACGCCCGCCAGGTGCCGCTCGACAAGACTTTCGAGGCGGTCATGAACCGCGATCTTTCGCGGGAGCTGGAACCGGGGGGCGGGCATGCGGATGTGCTCGGTTTCGGCGCACCCGGGTACACCCTGTCGCAGGAATATCTGACGTTGCACAACCATGTCTGGAAGTACGAGCCGCAGGTGGTAATCCTGTTGTTTTCGGCTTTCACGGTCTTGAAAAACACGCGCGAGTTCTATCCGGGCGAACTGAAGGGAGCGCCGGTTTATGTCCTCCAAAGCGGCGGCCAGCTTGTGCCGGACGCGATCACGCGGAATACTCCGCTGATCGACGCGCGCCGGCTGCTATGGAAGAATCGCATGTCCGACTGGATGAACCGAAGTTATTTGTTATGTCTGCTGAATGCGGCGCGCATCCAGTCGCGCGGGTTAATGTTAATGGAGAAGCTGCGAGGGAGACCGCCGAAGGTTTCCCCCGCTCCCGGTGTAGACCCAGGCTGGAGCTATAACCCCGGCCAACCGGAAATCGAAGAGTGCTGGGCGATCGCCGATGCCTTTGTCGATGCGATGAAAAAGGATTGCGGCTTGCATGGCGCCGAGTTCCGGATCGTCACGTCGGACTTTGCGGCGCAAGTCCATCCGAGTTTGGAGAAGCGGGCCGCCTTTCAACGCAGCATGGGGTTGAGTTCGCTCGACCTGGTCGACCAGCGCCTGGAGCGTTTCGGGGCCACCCGCGGCATCCCCGTGCTCGCATTGGCCGGGCCTCTTGGTGCATACGCCGCGTCGCATGGCGTGTTCCTGCACGGCGCGCCGCCTTCCAGGGACAATGGGGGCCACTGGAACGAGTTGGGAAACGAACAGGCCGGCCACGTGATCGCGCGGGAACTGCTGGCGCGCAGCCCGGTGGTACGCGCCTTTATTCAAGTCAGCGCTGTACGCGCGCCACGTTCGAGTACGCCGATTCCCCGTTAGCATTGGCTGCGCGCACCCGGTAGCACACTACGCCCGCGGGGGCGCCGGCGTCTACGTACTCCGGATTCGCGGACGGTTGCGCGTCGATCCGAGTCCACGGTCCCGTGTCGCCGGCGCGGCGCTCAACGACAGCCTTCAAAGGATCGCCGCCATGCGTCTGCCAATACAGCCGCACGGAATCGCCGGCCACCGTTGCGGTGAGCGAGCTGGGCGCCTCCGGCAGCAGCGGCCAGTCGAAGTAATTCTCATCCGCGATAGCCATCACGCTGTCGCGCACGGGCAAATTCGGAAACACATCGCGCGGCTCCGGCTTGCGCAGGGGCTCGATCGACCCGGACACCACATCGATCAGGACCGGGTGCTCGATCCCGCAGTTTGCAATCGACAGGTCCGCATGCACGGGCGGGAATGCGCCGCCTGGCACGCTATGCGCGGCCAACCAATAAGCCACGATGGTTTTGCCGGCCTGGCTGCGAAAGCCGTATGCCTGAAACGGCTGCGAATCGCTGTGCAGCGCCGGAACATCCGCGGGCGTAATCTTGATGGACGCATCGAAGTGCGTATCTGCGAAAAGCGCGTTGGTGTTTTGGAGCGCGTAAAACACCGGGCGCGGCGTGAAGTCGTCGGGCAGATGCCGCAGACCGTGAACGAATCCGAAATCGTCGTACTCGTTGCCGTCCGTGCCCGCGGTGAGCAGCCAGACGAAAGTGCGTACGCTCCGCGCCCAGTTGTAGACGATGCCACGCGGGATGTACTTCGACTGCACGGATTCGTCCGAGCCGATCCACGACGGGATGGAATTGAATTCGTCGTCCCAGAAGGGAATGTCGCGGCGGATGCCGGGATAAGCGCGCACCATTTCGCGCAACTTCGTGGGCGACTCGTCGCCATATGCGCCGTTGTCCATCGACTCCGGATTCAGGTTCTTCCCGTAACCGGGGTAAGTGTGATAAGCGAATACGTCAATGCCCGCGGCGCAATCGCAGGCATTGAGCGCGCGCCGCGCGAAGTCGCGCGTGGGATCGGCCTGACCGCCATAGATCACCTTGGCCTGCGGATCGGCGCCATGCACCGCGGGGATGAAAGCCTTCAGCAATCGCCCGTAGTCTTCCGGATTGGGCAGCGGATTCCAGTAATCGATATCCTGCTCGTTCCACAGCGCGTAATACCGGATGCGGCCTCGGAAATGTCCAACCACGAACTGCACGTATTTCACGAATGCCGCAATTTGTTCGGGCGTTTTGGGGGGCCAGAAGACGGAATAAAGATTGCGGTCGGGATTGTGAAAGCCGCCTGGAGCGGGCGTAATCGCATCGGGCAGTTTGCCGGCGGGCGAAGTGTACATCGGATTCCCGTACAGCAATTGCACTTGTACCTTGACGCCGTTATCCACCAGCGAATCGACGTAATCGTCCAGGCCGGGTGGAATCGCCAGAACGCCACGCTTCTGCTCGATCCAATCCCAACTGGTGTAGTCGGAGCTGTTTTCGTATTGGCCGATGCGGATCCAGCTCACGCCGGCGTCGAACATGCGGGTCCACCAGTGGCGGTCCCACGGGAGATAAGGATCGCGGGGCAGGTCGGAGTTGATGCCGAATCCGTCCTGGATTTGGGAAGAGCGTTTGGGCGGCACGCGATTCTGAGCGGTAAGCGGGAGGAGCGCCAGCAGGAGGATAGGGAAAGCGCGCATAGAGATACTTTATACCCCGGCGCGTGGCCGAGATGCGAAAAGGATTGCAGGAGGGGACACACTTGGAGTATCCTAGTAGCGGCCGTGTATCAGCAGGCCAACTAGGATTAGGATCATGGTTTGACCCTCCTTTCTGCTTCGAATTGGAAGGCCCGGGCTATCCCCGGGCTTTCCCAATTGGAGCTCGAGTACTCCTTTCGGGAACCCGCTCTTCGAATCTCCGCTAGAAAGGTCTCCGCTTGAAGAGTGCGCCGATGGGCGTGGATTTCTCAGTACAGCGAAAAAGAAAGAAAAAGAAAGATTGCCCGAACGGGAGCTTTTGGAGTATTCTAGTAGCGGGACCGGGGGGCGCGTACCCCCCGATCCCACTCGGTGATTACCGTCGGCGTTTACGCCAGATGATAATGACCGTGACGCTGCTGTGGAACAGCAGGCCAACTAGAATCAGGATCATATTAGACCCTCCTTTCCGCTTTGAAATGGAAGGCCCGGGCTGTATCCCGGGCTTTCCCAATTCGAAGCCCAAGTGCTCCGTTTCGGGAACTCGCTCTTCCAATCTCCACTGGAAAGGACTCCGCTTGAGGAGTGCGCGGATGGGGGCGGAGTTCTCAGGAAATCGCTATTCGGACGGCACGTCCTTGGCGCCAGTCAACTCGTCGATTAATTCCGCGATCAGCGCCTGCCGGCCATAGTCGGAATCGGTGCGCTGTTCCGATGGCCGGTGCGCTTCCAGCCAGGCCTGCACCAACTCCGTGACCGGCTTGGCGACGGCTTCTTCGGCGCCCGGCTCGAACCGCAGGGGAATTTCGGAACGTTGAATTGCGGCGGTCAGCAGATCGGGAAATTTCATTTGGCGCTCGCTTTCAAACCTGTCGCGGCGTGGTGATTCAACGGGCCGCGGCCGTGTCCTAACCCAGGATTGGAACGAATGGCTTGCGTCACGTAGTTCTTGGCGCGCGCTACGGCCGCGTCGATGGTGGCGCCGCGCGCCATCTCGGCGGTAATGCCCGCCGAGAGAGTGCAGCCGGTTCCGTGCGTGTGCGGTGTATCGAAGTGCGGCGCGGTAAATTCGCGCCAATCCTGACCGTCGAAGAGCACGTCCACAGCGCTCTCCTGCAAATGGCCGCCCTTCACCAGCGCGGCCTTGGCTCCCATCTCGCAGAGCCGCTTGGCCGCCGCGCGCATGTCGTCTACGGTGCGCACGGCAATGCCGGTGAGTTCTTCCGCCTCGGGCAGATTCGGGCAAATCAGGGTGGCGCGCGGCAACAGCAACTCGCGGACCGCGGCAATCGCATCCTGCGAGATCAACGGCTGGCCGTGCTTGCTAATCATGACCGGATCGACCACCAGCGGGAACCGGAAGTCGGCGGCCGCCGCGGCGATCGCTTCCACGATCTCACGGTTGCCCAGCGCGCCGGTCTTGGCGGCTCGCGGCGGAATGTCTTCCAGGACCGCGGCCAGCTGGGCCAACACCAACTCGACGGGGATGCAATCCACACGCGTCATGCGCACCGTGTTCTGCACCGTCAGCAATGTAATCACGGCTTCACCGTACACGCCGAACTGATGAAATGTTTTCAGGTCGGCCTGAATACCGGCGCCGCCGATGGGGTCGGAACCGGCGATGGTCAGCGCGACAGGGAGCATGCAGCCAATAGTCTAGCAGGCGGACCGGTGTGTGGGGCAGGCTCGCAGCCTGCGGCGGCCTCGCAGGCAGCAATGCGCGCGAGCGATTCTTTTCTGGCCCATCGTGGCCGAAGCCAGAAGGCCGAAGGTGTTAGCCATTCTCAATACGTCCGCGCCCTTACAACAAGGACGGAGTGGTAGTACGCCAATCGGCAATATTGGTGCCTCAAAGCCGGGTGCACCAGCCATCGGCGTGAATTTCAACGCGCCTCGTACCCATCGCTGGCCAGATCGTAAATAAGTTACCGGATGGCCGCCATTCCGACGCCCGGCTGGTCCTTGCCTACGCCTTCACCGAGAAGAATCCGCCGACGTTCTCCCACAACAGTCGCGCAAAGCTCTTGTCCAGGTAGGAACGGATCGAGACATAGCATTCATCGCAGGCGTTATGCCGCGTGAACTCGCAGATCATGCGTCCGCGATCTTGGAGCGCGTAGCGTTGGAACTGCATGGAGCACGGCTGCAGGGCCCCGTCCGCCGTCACCACCAGGAAGCGGTGGCCCGCCTTGCAACCGGGCATCCCCGAGTTTTCGAAGTAGCGGCGCGTGGCATCCAAGGTACTCCGGCTGTTCACGATCCAGTTGGTGTTGTCGCGACGCTCCTCCACGCGGTCCAGTTGCCTGTTCAGCGCGGAAAGCTGCTCGGGCGATGCCGGCAGAAAATCGCGGCAGCCGGTACGGCGGGCCGAGTAAGCGCTGTAACAGAGATTGACGCCCCACTCGCGGGCCTTATCGGCGATGGCGTCGATCTCCCACAGGTTCTCGCTGGTGATGCAGGAGTTGAGCACGATATCGTCGTACCCAAGGCGCGCCAGCCGCGGGATCAGATCCTCCAACTGGCGGTAGAGGCCGGGATAACAGCGGAAGCCGTCGTGCCGCTCGTCGGGAAAGTCCAGGCTGACCGAGAACTGGTCCACCCCGGCCTCCCGCAGTCGCAGATACAATTCTTCGGTCATCAACGACCAACTGGACACCAATATCGTGTACGGCAAACCTGAGCCATCCTGAATATTCCGCACGATCTCGATCAGGTCGGACCGCAACAGGGGCTCGCCACCCGAAACCTGCACTACGCAAGGACGCAACGCCTGCATATACCGCCGGTAATCGCCGGGCTTCAGATTTCGCGATTCGTCGCGCGGTCCGCCGTGATCGCAGTGCAGGCAGTTACAGGTACAGGAATCGGTTACTTCGAACGATACCACGATCGGGCGGTCGGCCAGCCAGTTGAGTGAGCCGCGTCCAACGATCTTCAGGGACTCTTGAAATGGAACCTTGCGCATTAGGATTCCGCCGTTTATAAACGGCAAAAAGGAGTCAAAACTATTCTATATCGATTTGGGCCGGATTGTGGGGCGACCAAGCCGGCGGGGGGCGGAATTTCCCCGCAAGAGGTCTTCATGCAACAGGCCGGGAGGCCTGTCCTATACCACTTCCAAGACCGCCCACCCCGGCAGCGACGCCGGCTTGTTATTCAAGAACAGAATCCGCCGCGTCTTCGGAAACGGCAGGTTCGAGCCGAGCACCCTGCCGTAAACCGACACCTGCTGCAGAATCTGCCGGTAAGTTGGATCGCCCGTATCGAGCCAGGCGCTCTTGCTCAGCAACCCGCCGCCCCAGCCCAGCGAGAGCAGGCACTGGCCCGCCTGGCGCGCATCGGCCAGCCGTCGCTCCAGATCCTCGATTTGCCGGGCGAGCAGTTCGAGGCCCGTCCAAACGGCGTATTGCTTGTGCGCCACCAGCAGCCGCGCGGCATAGTCGTTGGCCGCGTCGAAAATGCGGCTGCGATCGAAGGATTCCTGCCAGTGCACTACCCGGCGGATCTCCGGCTGCGTGAAGAACGTTTTTTCCTGCCAATTCCCTTCGAAAATGAAGCCGGGCGGCGCCATTTCCGCGAAGACCGGCGTGCTATCGTCCGGGCGCGAGCCATCCACCGTGCCGCGCCCGCTCTGTTTCCAACCCAGCGCGTACGAGCCGCCGCGCGCCTGCAGCGTGGAGACGCGCAGCAGATACACCTTGAATCCCGCGTGCGTCACCGGCGCCGAATCCGCCACGCTCACCAGGCGCATGCGGCTGATGCCCGCGTTGCCCAGTGCCTGCTCTTCCGGCCCTTCCGCCAGGCGCCGCGGCACGCGCTCGCCCTGCGTCCGCGCGGCCACGTCGTTCAGCATCCCGCTCTTCCAGTTCGCGCAGACCATGCCGGTGCGCAGGGCGCCCTTGATGGCCGTGCCCGGCACATATGGCCCCGACGCGCCCATTGCGAACGTCGGGATGTGCAGGCTCTCGCCGCTAGCCCTATTCCAATAAGCCGAATACGCCGGCGATTCAAACGGAATTCTGCGCCCGGCGAAGTTCTGCGCGAACCCGCCCCACGATGCGAAATCCAGCTTGTCGGCGCGCTTCAGTTGCGCCAGGTATCCATCCAGGCGCGGCCCCTTCGCCAGCAGACGGAAGATGCGCCCCTGGTCGAGCACGTTCACCTGGTCCTTCCACACCATGTAATCGATGGGCGAAAGCTTGCGTCCGTCGCCCACCAGCAGCGGCGTCAGGCAAGTCAGGCGATATCTCATACCGCTCCCTCACGGTCGCGGCTCAGCCGGGGCAGCGGAATCGACAAGGCGAAGCCGGCGCGAAATACCGGGTGCGCGAAGCCCTCGGGCGCAACGTCGGGCGCCGCGCCGTGGATGGTGTCGCCCGCCACCAGCACGGACCCTTCGGCCACCATCTGCAATTGCTTCTTGCGCTCGCCAAACCCCGCCGGACTGTCGATGCGCCCGCCCCGCGCGATCACGGTATAGTTGCCGCGCTTCCAATCCACCGCGTCGCCGACGCCGGGTGTAAACAACGACAGCAACCAGTGCGACGTTACACCGGGTGGCGCCGCCGGAGGCTCCGGCGCATCTTCGACCTCCGCGGCTTCGACGGGAGCCGAACTCGCCGCGTCGCCGCGCCGCCGTGCCGCCGGGTCGAGCCCCGCATCCGGCAATATCATGTCCGGCAGCATACCCTCCACAAACTCCGGCTGCGCGCTCCGTCCCCAGCCGCGCGAGCGTTCCCCGCCGAATCCGGAATCCGCCAACAGCTTGAGCGCGCCACGCACCAAGCCGGACCACTGCGCGTGCGCCGCCTCATCCGTGAACGATACCATCGCCCACAATCCCGCATCGCGGCGGAATTCGATGCAAGCCGTCGCGTGCCGCTCCGCATTTCCCGTCAGCCGGTCGATGGCCGCGCTCCAGCGCACATTGTAGCGGAACGGTCCCGTCCGTCCAGCCGGCAAAAGGCATTCGCTCGCGCCGTCCACCGTCCACTCGTCTTCGTGCAAGGGCTGCCCGCCCAAGATGGCCGCTACCAGGTGCAGAGGAATAAATCGCGCGCCCTTCCAACGCGTCTTCACCGCGCTCACGCCACCCGCCGGAGGCCAGATGCTGCGCGGCGGCACGATGAAAGCGGTCTCGCCCAGAAACGGGAAACAGGAGCTGAAACGCACCGCTGGCCCCTCCGCGTTGCGCGCGGTCGCATCCAGCCACGCGTCGCGCATGCCCAGCGTGGACATGGCGGCCGTCACCGCAGCATACATCGAATCGCTGTGATAAATCGGATCGACGCGATTGCGCGCGCCCGAATCCGGCCCCGAGCGCCAGGGGCCGGCGGGACGCAGTTTGACGATCAGGCCATCATTCCAGCGAGGATGCAAGCGCGGATTCATCACTCCTCGTGCAGGAACGCGAAGGCGGCTTCCTGGAAGCCGGTCTGCAAGGCGGCCAGGTCGAGTCCGGCGCCCAGATCCTTCTGCGCCGCGCCCGACGCATAGTAGCTCTTGCCGCGCCAGGTCAGCTTCAAGTTGGCCAGCCGCACCCGGCCGCTGCCGCGCGCTCCGCCGCCGCCCAAGCTGTCGTCCTCCAGCATGCGCAGCCCTTCCAGCACGCGCAGGAACAGCGGCGCATCTTCTTCGCACAGCACATCCATCACCAGGCGGACCCGGAAGCGCGCCCCCGCGGGCACCCGCTCCAACGTGCGCGGATTCGCCTGCGAGGTGATCCGGTCAATGGCGTTCTCGCTCTTCACCTCGGTCAGTTCATCGTCCAGGTTCTCGCGCATCTGCGCGGTGATGCTGTCCGGATCGAGCGGCGCGTCGTAAACCGCCAGGCGCGCCGGCGTGGCCTGCGAGCTTTCCAGCGCCTCACCGGCGGCGCGGTCCATACGGCCGGGACTGCGGCCGAATATCAGGCAGATCTCATCGTCGGGCCGGTCGCTCTGGTGGATGCGCACTTCCTGCCCCTTGCGCTTGGAAAGATACACCAGTTCGGAAGGCACCGCCAAGCCGGAAGACTGCTCCAATAAAGACCGCAGCTTGCCGCGCAGGGAGCTGCCCGGCACGTAGGGGCGGCCGAAGGCGTCCTTCACCACCGGATTGTCCGATCCGCCGATCTCCAGCGAACCTTTGCCCGCGCCCACGTGGAGTCCGGTCTCGCAGTGCAGCTCGCCTTCCAGGATCAGCTTGCCCAAAAACTTCAGTTCGGTTTGCGTCGTATGCGCGCTCATGTCGATTTACTCGTTGTAGGCCACGATGGCCTCGAATAGGTCCCGAAAACGTTCGTAGCCACGCATATCGTTCTTGCGCGTGACTTGCAATAGCAGCTTCTCCAATTGGTCCAGGCTGCGCAATCCATGGCGGGCGATGGTGTAGGCCAGGCGCGCCCGCAGCATCACGAATTCGTGCTGGCGCTCGCTATCCGGCGCCCGCACGGCGCGCCGCACGGCGCTGTACAGCCGCCGCAACTGGCTCTTGGTGCCGGAGTCCATGTCGCGCATGCGGCTGACTATGCCGTGGGCCTGGTTGTCCAGATAAAGGCTGTCCGCCATCAGTTTTTCCAGCTCGATCTCGGGCGGCCCTTCGGGGCGTCCGCGGTCGCCGCGGTCGCCGCGATCGCCACGCCGGTCGTCCCGCCGATCGTCGCCGCGCCCGCCGCGATCCGGTCCCCGCCCACCTGGGCCTGGCCCGCGCCCGCTTTCGCGCGGCGGACGGTTTTCCCTTGTCTGCTCTTGTTCTGGCATCTCACTTTACCTCAGTAACCGCTTCCTTACGGTCGCGGCCCAGCAACCACTTCCGAGCCGCGACCGTCAGGGAGCGGTTTGGCTCTAAACCTCGGTCGTCAATCTGGCCCATTCCAGGGCCACCAATCCGGCGGGGCGCAGTTTCACTTCACCCGCCTTGCGTCCCACGATTTCATTCGTCAAATGCGTCCGCAGCTTCTGGAATTCGCGGTCGCGCGTGCCGCTTAGGATTCGGGTCAGGCGGCGCTGAAACCGCCACGTGCGCGTAGGTCCGCCTTCGCCTTCCGCGCCTTCGCCGAATGCCTGCTTCTGATAGAAGCTGCGCAGCCCCATCAGAAGCTGGCGCGACAGCCGGTAATCGCCGGCCAGCTTCACCACGGTGTCTTTCAGGTCCGCCGCGTCGGCCATCTGCTTCCATTCCAGGATGCGGCCGAGCACGTAGATGCAGTCCTTATCCGCGGCTTTGGCCAGTTCCAGATTACGTCCGGCATCCTCGTAGACCGCGCTGATAGGATAGTGCATTTCCGGCGCCAGCGCCACGGCCATGGAAATGGTCTTGCCTTCCGGGCCCGGAAAGTCCTTCAGATTCTCTTCGGTAAAGCGGTGGAAGAGGCGCTGCACCTCGCGCGCCAGCAGCAGCAAGGCGTCCCAGCTTCCATAGACCGCGAAATCGTCGCCGCCGGAATATAGGATGGTTACCTTGCGCCAGAATTCCGGCATGGAGCAAAGCACCTCCAGTTCGCCCGCGAAGAACTGTTTGTAGAGCACCGAAAGCTGCACGTGCTCCTCAATGGTGGTGAGCCGCCGCAAGCGCACGCCGAAGCTATCCACATCGCCGCGCAGCACACCCCACAACGAGCGGCCCTGCGCGCGCCGCGCCAGCGTGGCCACGGTGGCCGCCGACCGGCCATCCTCACTCGGCGCCGCGTGCCGCGCCAGCGTGATGCCGTCGAGCGACAGGTTGGGGGTGAGATTCCAGGTATGCTTGCCCGCGCCCGGACGCACCATGGCGGGCGTCTCCGGCGACCAGCCGATGGCGGCGGCCTCACGCACGCTCAGCCCCAGTTCCTTCGCAAAATAGGCGTCCACGTCGGCCGGCACAGCCGATGCAAAGGGCTGGAACCCCGTGCCGCCGGTAGCCGCGAGCGGAGTGGCGCGCTTGTGGTGCAGTTCTTCGTTCAGGCGCTTGCGTACCACGCTCCAATCGCCCAGGTTCTCGGTCACGCTCCACAGCAACGTGAGGTGGCCGCCGCTAAGCTCGCCGATCTGCCGCGCCGCGCCGCTCAGGAATTCCTCGGCCGGGCCGCGCGCTTCGCCCGGCAGGACCAGCAGGAACTGTCCACCGCCGCTCGAACCCAGCAGGATGCGCGCCAATCCGAATTCGGCGAGCAAGGCCCGTGGCAACACTTCGCATAGCAAAGTGATCCATTGCGAACGCCCGGCGAGCAACTCCTCGCCATTCGATCGCACGGCCACGGCTCCGCCGGGCGGGGACAGAAGGAACTCTTCTATGCCCAGGATTTTCCCTTGCAGAAGGATCTGTTCGGACATCTAGAAGACAGGCCTTAAGAATTCCCCACTGTAGCACAGGGCAGGTAGGGGAGCGGGCTGGTATAGCCGGAAACCGCTACCGAGCCGCGACCGCTACCGAGCCGCGACCGTCAGGGAGCGGTTTCGTCTGCCACGAGGCTTTAGCCCCGCTCCGCCGCGCACCGAGATATGATTGGGCTGGTGCCCCGTATGCACGTTCTCATCGCAGACAAATTCGAGCAGTCCGGCCAGGACGGGCTCAAGTCATCCGGTTGCGAGGTGACTTACCAGCCTGGCCTCAAAGACGACGCCTTGGCCGACGCGGTTGCGCGCCTGCGGCCGGACGTCCTGGTGGTGCGGTCGACAAAAGTGACCGAGGCAATTCTCGCGGCGGGCGCGTTGAAGCTGGTGGTGCGCGCCGGCGCCGGTTACAACACCATCGATGTGGCGGCCGCATCGCGGCGCGGCATTTATGTTTCGAACTGCCCCGGTAAGAATTCCGTCGCCGTGGCCGAGTTGGCCTTCGCCCTGATTCTGGCGCTCGACCGGCGCATCGCGGACAATGTGGCCGCGCTGCGGCAAGGCCAATGGAATAAGGCGGAGTTTTCGAAGGCCCGCGGACTATTCGGCCGCACTCTCGGCCTCATCGGCGTGGGCCGCATCGGGCACGAAATGATCCCGCGCGCGAAGGCTTTCGGCATGCCCGTGGTGGCCTGGAGCCGGAGCCTGACTCCCGAAGCAGCCCAGGAACTCGGCATCGGCCACTGCGAATCGCCCATCGGTGTGGCCCAGGCGGCCGATATCGTGAGCGTGCACGTGGCCGCCAATCCGCAGACGCGCGGCCTCATCGACGCGAATTTCTTCGACGCCATGCGTCCCGGCGCCTATTTCATCAATACGTCGCGCGCCGAAGTGGTGGACCAGGTGGCGTTGAGCTGGGCCATGCGCAGCAACGGCGTGCGCGCGGGACTGGATGTTTTCGCCAACGAGCCGTCCGGCGGCGCGGGCGATTTTGCCGACGACATCGTAAAGCTGCCCGGAGTCTACGGAACGCATCATATCGGCGCATCCACCGACCAGGCGCAGGAGGCCATCGCCGCCGAAACCGTGCGCATCGTGAAGACGTTTCAGGAGACCGGCAAGGTGCCGAACGTGGTCAACATTGCGAAGGCCACGCCCGCCACGTGCGCGCTCGTGGTACGGCATCTGGATCGCCCCGGCGTGCTGGCCGGTGTGTTGGATTTGATCAGCGCCGCCCGCATCAATGTGCAGGAGATGGACAACATTGTATTCGACGGGGCGCAGGCCGCGGTGGCCCACATCAACCTGGAGACGCTGCCCGCGTCCGATCTGCTGGAGCAAATTAAGTTGGCGAATCCGAATGTGCTCGAACTGAGCTTGATCAAAATGTAAGGCTGCCCGTGGGGCGGCGCCATGCGCCGCCAAGCCAGCCGGCTGCGGGCAATCCTGAGAGCCGGCTGAAAGCCGGCTGCGGGCAGAATTGCCCGCCCCACAGTTTACTGGCCCGCCGGCACGTAAACCTTCGACGGTCCCACAATCGTCACATGCGCCGGTTCGGCTTTGATTTTGATTGCCTGGAAGCCTGCCTTGTTCTCCGGCTTCGCCAGGAAAGTGAGCAAGTACTGCCCGCTCAACCGCCGGCTGAAATCGTCCAGGTAAGGAGCCAGCGAGACCGGATTCACAGTACCCAGCCAATACAGATGGCCGCCCGTTTCGTCGCTAAGCTGCGCCAGATAATTCTGTCCCCAGAAGAGTTGCCGGTAAGCGTGCGCCGAGCGGCCCGCACCTGAGTAATAGATCGAAAATACGACGATTCCCGCGCGTTGCGCCGCGCTGACTGCCTCGCTCAAGTAAGGATTGTCGGGGCCAGCGCCGTAATCGGGGTCGATACCGCTCGATACCATCAGCACTTCACGCGGGGCGGAAGCGGCCGGCCATTTGTGAATCAACTCCGTCAACGCCAGATAAGGACTGGCGGAGATGCCCGCCGTGCCCATGGGAAGCCGGATGGCATGGGCCGCCATTTGGTGGTCCGGCGTTAGCGCCTGGGCCGTTTGCACGCGTCCATTTTGCATATATCCGACGCCAATTTGGGTGCTGGCCGGCAGCGCCAGCACGAATTTCTTAAGCTCGGCCAATTGCGTGCCAAGACCGGTCGTGGAACCATCGTCGATCAACAGCCACAGTTGCAGGCCGCCTTGGCCGTGCAGCGGTTCCAAGTCGGCGACCTGCAGATGCCGCCCGTTTTGAGAGACCAGAACGTCGTCAACAGTAGGTTGCGGAGCGGCTGCGCCTTTCTGCCCTGTAACCGTGACGATCACGCTGACAGGCGTTCCAGGCTGTGAAATGTCGCGCGCGGACAAAGAGCCAGCCACGGTGCAAACAATAGAGGCGGCGAAAAGCGCGCCGATGCGGGTCATAGGATTTATCCTTCCTGATTGATTGGACGCACGGGAGCCCGCCTGGGATACAACGCGCCACCCCTCCCGCTACCTGCTAAAATCCAGCCAATGCACTCGTCGCGACGCGTGTTCCTGGGAGCGGTCACGGCTGCCTCGTACAAACGCCTGCTGGGCGCCAACGACCGCGTACAAGTCGGCTTCATCGGCTACGGCTTGATCGGCCGCCAGCACGTCCATGATTTCAAGAATCAGAAAGACGCCGATCTGGCCGCCATGTGCGAGGTCTGCCAGCCGCGCCTGGAAGAAGGCCTCGCGGCGTGCGGGCCTGGCACCAAACCCTTTCGGGATTTCCGAAAACTGCTTGACGATCAAGACATCCAAGCGGTCGTCGTCTGCACGCCCGACCACTGGCACGCGCTGCTCACCATCATGGCTTGCGCCGCCGGCAAAGACGTCTACGTGGAAAAGCCCCTCACGCTCTTCGTCAAGGAGGGCCGCTGGATGACCGAGGCCGCGCGGCGTTTCGAGCGCATCGTACAAACCGGCACGCAGCAGCGCTCGGGGCCGCATTACCAGAAGGCGCGCGAACTGGTGCAGGCGGGCTATTTCGGCAAGCCGCTCAGCGCGCACATGGGCGCCTATCGCAATGTGATGCCTGGCTTCGGCAGCCCGCCCGACGGTCCGCCGCCGCGCGACCTGGATTACGACATGTGGCTGGGGCCCGCGCCGTTGCGGCCGTATAATCCGCATCGCGCGCTGTATCATTTTCGCTGGTTCTGGGATTACTCCGGCGGCCAGATGACCAACCTGGGCGCACACAATATCGACATCGTGCAATGGTATTTGGGGGTCAAGGGTCCCACCGCCGTCTCCTCCAGCGGCGGACGCTTCGCCCTGGAAGACAACGGCGAAACTCCCGACACGCAGGACGCCATATTCGAATATCCGGGTTTTACGGCGACGCATGCCATTCGCGAGGCCAGCGCCGGACGCCGCGCCGGCTTCGGCCTGGAATTCTTCGGGACCAAGGGCAGCATGACGGTTTCGCGCGGCGGATACGAAGTGATTCCGGATATGAAGATCGACCCGGCCAATGCCATCCCGGTGTTCGAAGGGGAGCCGGCGGGAGGACCGCAGCATTCGGCGGCCAAGCCGGAGCCGTGGGTGGAGGCGCGCAAAGAGCCCGGATCGTCGCCCCAGCAGTTCGACCTGCACGCGCGCAATTTTCTCGATTGCATCAAGACCCGCGAACGGCCCATCTCGGATGTAGAGGACGGCCACCGCACGGCGGTCGCCTGCCACCTGGCGAACATCTCGCTGCGGCTCGGCCGCAAGATCCGTTGGAACGCGGAGAAGGAAGAAATCATCGGCGACCGGGAAGCATCCGCGCTGCTGGAGCGCCCGTATCGCAAGCCTTGGGACGAAGTGTTGCGCAGCTTCCATTTATGACCCGCAGAACGTTTCTATTTACAGCCGCCGCGGCCGGGGGCTTGTCCGTTGAGGCCGCCGAGCCGCATTCGAAGATGGGGATCGCGGTCACCTCCTACCTCAGCTTCGCCCGGCCGAAGGATACGCTCGAATTCCTGGAACACGCCAACACGCTGGGCGCGGGCGGTATCCAGATGCCGTTGACCTCGCGGGAGCCGGAATACGTCCGCAAGCTCCGCGCGCGTGCCGGGGATCTCGGCATGTACTACGAGACGATCGCCGCGCTGCCCACGAAAGAGAGCGCATCCGCCTTTGAGAGCGCGGTGGCCGCCGCCAAGGAAGCCGGCGCGCTCGCGATTCGCGTCAACTGCCTGCCCGGCCGGCGCTACGAGAACTTCACCAATCTGCCGGATTGGCAGAAAGCGGTGGCCCAAAGCCACGGCAACATCGATACCGCGCTGCGCATCGTCGAGAAGCACCAAGTGCCGCTGGCCATCGAGAATCACAAAGACTGGACCGCGGACGAGATGGCGGCGCTGATGAAAGCGAAGGCCAGCCGCTGGCTGGGCGTGTGCCTGGATACCGGCAACAACATCGCTTTGCTCGACGACCCGATGGCCGTGGTGGAAACGCTTGCGCCGTACGCCATTTCCACGCACATAAAGGATATGGCCGTCGCGCCATACCCGGATGGCTTCCTGCTCTCGGAGATGCCGCTGGGTGAAGGCATGTTGGACATGCGCCGCATCGTGGATACGATCCGCCGCGCCCGGCCGGAGACGCGCCTGACACTCGAAATGATCACGCGCGATCCGCTGAAAGTGCCTTGCCTGACCGACGCCTATTGGGCGACTTTTCCGGAGCGTAACGGTCTTTATCTGGCACGCACGCTCCACATGGTGCGCGAGCGGCCGCTGCCCATGGTGAGTGGGCTCACGCGCGACGCGCAATTGCAACTGGAAGAAGACAACGTCAAGAAAAGCCTGACCTACGCCCGCGAACGCCTGGGATTGTAGGTCGCGGCAGTAAGCGTGGGGCGGCGCCATGCGCCGCCGCGGGGCGCCCTTGCTATCCCGCCATACTCAGCGCGCTCTTCTGCATCTCGTCCGCGATCTTTACGCCATCCAGATTCGCGCTGTAGCCGGTCTTCGCTGCGAGCAGCGAAACCGCCGCATCGCTCAACGAAACTTCGTCCTGCTGCGCGCCGGTGTAGAACGGCGAGCGCGCCACCAGGGAAGCAGTGCGATTCACTTGATCTTCGGCCTGCTGCAGTCCTCCGGCAGCCGTATATGTGATTTGCATGTCGCTGTTCCTTTCAATCCTTATCGGCCGCGATCCCGTTTTCTTGCGTTAGGCAGTGTGTCATGCGGAGACCCAATTGCCTGCCGCCAAAAAATGTGCGTCCGCGGTCGGCACGTCCCGGATGCCCAACCCGGTCATGAACTGGTCAACTCCGTAAACGAGATGTTCGGCTTGTCGGGATAGCGCAGCGCCTCCGCAAATGGGCGACCGCCGAACAGACGCGTGAAGGTCGCGGTGTGTGCGCGCGGCGGAAAAACCGTGGCCCTCTTCACATAAGCATCGTGACAGATCTATGTTTTCTCCGCCATCCGTCCCGCCTGCTACAATCGCTGAGTGTTCCGCAAGGTCCTGATTGCCAACCGCGGTGAAATCGCCGTGCGCGTCATCCGTACGCTGCGCGAGATGCAAATCGCCTCGGTGGCCGTTTTCTCCGATGCCGACCGCACGTCGCTGCACGTGCGCATGGCCGACGAAGCCGCCTGGGTGGGTCCATCGCCGTCCGCGGAAAGCTACCTGCGCGTCGACCGCATCCTGGACGCCGCGCGCCGGCATGGCGCCGAAGCCATCCACCCCGGCTACGGTTTCCTCAGCGAAAATGCGGATTTCGCCGCCGCCTGCGAAGCGGCAGGTATCGTCTTCATCGGCCCGTCGGCCGACTCCATTCGGCGCATGGGCTCCAAAACCGCCGCGCGCCAGATGGCCATCGCCGCGGGTGCGCCCGTCGTGCCCGGCGCTCACGAAACGCTCAGCGGTCCCGCCGAAGCCCGCGTCTTCGCCCAACGGTTCGGCTATCCCCTGCTGCTGAAAGCCGTGGCCGGCGGCGGCGGCAAAGGCATGCGCCGCGTGGATTCCGACGCCGAACTGGATTCCGCCTTTCGCGACGCGTCGAGCGAAGCCGAGCGCTCATTCTCCAACCCCGACCTGTACGTCGAGAAGCTGATCGAGCGCCCGCGCCACATCGAAATTCAGTTGCTGGGCGACCGCTATGGCCACATGGTCCACTTCGGCGAGCGCGAATGTTCCATCCAGCGGCGGCATCAGAAGGTGATGGAAGAGTGCCCATCGCCCCTGGTGGCCGCGCGCCCCGCCATGCGCGAGGCTATGGGCGAAGCCGCTATCCGCGTGGCGCGCAGCGCCGGCTATTACAACGCCGGCACGGTCGAGTTTCTGGTGGACGCCCAAGGCGATTTCTACTTCCTGGAGATGAACACCCGTCTGCAAGTTGAGCATCCCATCACCGAACTTGCGACCGGCCATGACCTGGTGCGCCTGCAAATGGAGGTGGCCGCGGGTGAAAAGCTGCGCCTGCGGCAGGACGATATCGCCTGGCGCGGTTCGGCCCTCGAGTGCCGCATCTACGCCGAAGATCCTTACAACAACTTCTTCCCGTCCCCCGGCAAAATCACGCGGCTGACGCGCCCGCTGGGGCCGGGCGTGCGTCTGGATGGCTGCGTCTACGACGGCTGGACCGTGCCCATCGACTACGATCCGCTGCTGGCCAAGCTGGCCGTGTGGAACGGCACGCGCGAGAGCGCCATCGCCCGCATGGTGCGCGCCCTATGCGAATACGACGTGGCCGGCATCCACACCAACATCACCTTCTTCCGCCAGATTCTGGAAGACGAAGAATTCCGCGCGGGCCGCCTGCATACGCGCTTTGTCGACGAATTCCTGGAGCGCCGCAAGCCCTTCGTGCCGCCGCCGGATCTGGAATCCGTAGCCGCATTGGTGGCCGCCTTCCATTCCACGCGTAGCGCCCCGCGCGCGGAGGACGGCCCGGCGCCGCGTAGCCGGTGGCTCGATATCGGCCGCCACGAGGCGCTGCGATGAAAGTCTCGGTGGCGATCGATGGCCAAGCCCGCGAGGTCGATCCGGATTCGATCGCCGCACAGATCGCCGCTGTCGAACCGGGCGTCTATTCGGTCCTGATCGAGGGCCGCAGCTACGAAGCGCGCATCGAGGAATCCGATGGCGCGGTGATCGTCTTCATCGACGGCCACCGCTTCGAAGTGGAGATCCGCGACCCGCGCCGCTGGTCGCGCCAGAGCGGACGGCCGGGCGCGGAAGGCCGTCTGAATATCGCTGCGCCCATGCCCGGCAAAATCGTACGCCTGCTCGTGGCCGAAGGCGATACGGTGGCCGCCGGCCAAGGCCTGCTGGTGATGGAAGCCATGAAAATGCAGAACGAAATGAAAGCGCCGAAGGCCGGAAAAGTCGTGTCGCTTACCGCTCGCGAAGGCGCCACGGTGGCGGCGGGCGATGTGCTCGCGGCGATCGAGTAAGTGGGGCAGGCACGTTGCCTGCGGCGGCCTCCCAGGCCGCCCGGCTGCGCGGGTCTATGATGGTGGAGTATGAGCGGCGCCGCCGGGCATAGCTGCAGGATCCGGATAGCCCTCGCAGTGTGCGCCTTCTCTTCCTTACCGTCCGTCCGCGCCTGTGAGTACATTAATTCATCCGGGGAGATAGTCATCCAACCAACTCTCTCGGCGGACGGTAATTTCGGCGGCGAGTTTCATGAAGGTTTGCTTGCGCTCAAGCAAGATCCTGGCTATGAATACATAGACCGGTCTGGAACCGTTGTGGTCCGCGCCGATGTGTGGCTGGCCCTGGACTTTTCAGGAGGGCTGGCTCCCGCTCCCGTATCCCAGTCCAATCGCCCGCCCAAGTGGGGCTTTATCGATCGAACTGGACATTTCGCCATTCCGCCGCGGTACTCCGCGGTAGACGCCTTCTCGGAAGGACTGGCGCGTGTCACTGCTTCGGGCGAGGCGGGGAGTACGGGTTACATCGACGGTGACGGAAAGTTTGTTATTTCGCCGCACCTGAGCTACGGCGCCAGCTTTCACGAAGGCCGCGCCGCGGCCATCATCGACGGTCCATGTGTAATCACAAATGGCGGATCCTGCGCGCGCGCCGAATTCCGGCCCACGAAGCAGCCGGCCGCGTACGATTGCCGTTACGCCTTCGTCGACAAGAGCGGCCAGCCGGTCTCCGCCCTCCGCTTTGACGACGCAAAAGACTTCGCCGAGGGTCTGGCGCCGGTGCGCCTTGGCCGGGAGTGGGGTTACATCGACAGATCGGGCCGGATCGCGATCGCGCCACGATTCGAATCGGCCGAGCCGTTTTTGGAAAGCCTCGCGGCGGTAGTTCAAAATGGGAAGACCGGGTTCATTGACCGCTCCGGCAGCTTTATGATCCCTCCCCGGTTTGAGTTCGCGGACAGCTTCTCAGACGGACGTGCGCTCGTTGCGGCAAGTAAGGGTGGCGGAACTTGGAGCAACCGTTACATTGATAGAACCGGAAAGCCGGCGTTTCGTGGAGAATTCGCCCTCGCCACACCGTTTACCCATCGTCTGGCACACGTCGCACTCAATGCGCGCTTGAAGACGTTCGCCTGGATCGACACGGCCGGTAAGCCGGTGTTTACTTATGTCGACCGGCGGCTGGAAGAAAGCGCCTCTACCCCGCCCCGCGCGGTCCTTTCGCTGCAGCCCTAGCCGAGACCGTTGCCGGGGTCTGTCGTTTAGGCCTAAACTCTTCCGCCAGTGTAACCTGCCATCCCGCGGGCGCATCGTTAACCATGCCATGCAAATCCCGATTTCCAGGCGCCGCCTGTGCGCCCTGCTGCCCCTGTTTCCGGCGGCAAAGGCGCTGCTCGCTCAGCAGAGCGCCCCGGTGGCGGCCCCTCCCAACCCGCAGAGTGCCCCGGCGCCGCCCGCACCCGCCGCGCCGGCCAAGCCGCAAAACCCCACCTTCACCGCGGACGTCAACCTGGTCAATCTCTTCGCGACGGTGCGCGATAAGGATAGCCATATCGTCGCCAACCTCAACAAAGAAGACTTCGTGCTCCAGGAAGACGGACGGCCGCAAGTTATCCGCTATTTCTCCCGCGAAAACGATCTGCCGCTGGCCCTCGGTCTGTTGGTGGATACCAGCCGCAGCCAGCGCAACGTGATCGATGCGGAGCGCGCCGCCAGCTACACCTTCTTCGAACACATCTTGCGCGAAAACAAGGACCAGGCGTTCGTGGCCCACTTTGATCGCCAGGTGGAACTGCTCCAGGATTTCACGCAATCCCGCCAGAAGCTGAATAAGGCGCTGCACGAACTGGAAGTCAACGGCGAAGACGACTCCCAGCAGCAGAGCGGCGGAGGCGGCGGAGGCGGTGGTGGTGGTGGCGGAGGAGGCGGCTATCCCGGTGGAGGTGGCAGGCGCGGCGGCGGAGGCGGCGGCATGCATCGCGGCGGCGGCACGTTGCTTTACGACGCCGTTTATCTGGCGGCGGGCGACGATCTGATGAAGAAGCAGAAAGGCCGTAAGGCGGTTTTCGTCCTCTCCGACGGTGTCGACCGGAACAGCAAAGTCGGAATCTCGGAAGCGATAGAAGCCGCCCAACGCTCCGACACATTGGTATACTCCATCTACTTTGGCTCGAACGAGGGTTTCCAGGGTTTCGGACACGGTGGCGGCATGGGTCGCGGCGGCGGTATGGGCCGCGGCGGCGGAAGATCCCCGCAGGACGAACGGCCAGACGGCAAGAAGATACTCAAACGGATCGCCAAGGAGACCGGCGGTACCTACTTCGAAGTCACCAAGAAGCAGACCATCGATGCCATCTACAGCCGGATCGAGGAAGAGCTGCGCAACCAATATAGCCTCGGATACACCTCGGATCAGCCCGCGTCCCAGGCGGGCTACCGCACCATCGCCCTGACGGTCAATCAGAAAAATATGACCGCGCAAACTCGCGAAGGGTATTACCCGGCGCCAGCGCCTAATACCGCCAAATAGAAACCGCCCGGTGACGGTCGCGCCGATCTCGCACGGCTTTAACTAACTGAGCCGCGACCGTCAGGGAGCGGTTCTCTCCCCAGAACTCCCCCCACGCTGTTAAGCATCCGCCGCGGCTTGGTAGCGATCTCTGTGCTACCGTCGGAAGTAACATGGCGAAGTTCCTGTTTGGCCTGATCACCGGCGCGGTTTTGTGCGCCCTCGGCGTGTTCCTGCTCATCTTCGCGCTCGCGCGCTCCTTCCGCGAGAGCCCGCCCGTGGTCGCCCAAAACTCCGTGCTGCAACTCCAGCTTTCGGGCGACATACCCGAGCGTTTGCCCGTGGAGGTCCCCTTCGGCGCGCTGGCCGATCGCCCCGCTCCCACCGTCACCGGCGTCTGGATGATGCTGCGCAAAGCCGCGGCCGATGCGCGCGTCAAAGCCGTCGTGTTGGAGCCGGAATCGCTGAGCGTGGGCTGGGGCAAGCTGGAAGAATTCCGCGCCGATCTGGAGCGGTTCAAGAGGTCCGGAAAGCCCCTGTTTGCGTTTCTGAAGACCCCCGGCGCGCGCGAGTATTATCTGGCTTCCGCCGCCGACCGCATCTATCTCGGCCCGTCCGATTGGCTCAACGTCAAGGGCATGCGCGTCGAGCTGATGTACTTCAAGAAAACGCTGGATAAAATCGGCGTGGATGTGCAGGTAGAGCACGACGGCAAGTACAAGGACTTCGGCGACATGTTCACGCGTACGTCCATGAGCCCGGAAACCCGCGAGGTGATGACCGGCCTGGTGGACGATCTCTACGGTAATCTGGTCAACCGCATCGCACAGTCCCGCCGGAAAACCCCAGACGCCGTGCGCGCGCTGATCGACCGCGGACCGTTTTTGGCCAACGATGCGCTCAGCGACGGCTTGGTCGACCAGTTGCGCTACGAAGATCAGATGTTCGCCGACCTGCAGCAGAAAGTGAACTCCGGCGAATTGCATAAGCTCTCGACCGGCAATTATCAGAAGGTCCCGGCGGATTCGCTCGGCCTGGAGGGCCGCCACCGCATCGCCGTGCTGGTGGGTGACGGCACGATCACGCGCGGCGCCGCCGGTGACGATGGGGTTGCCGGCGACGGCATCCAGGCAACCGGATTCAACAAGCTGCTGCGGCGCATCGCCGCCGATTCCACCTTGGACGGCGTGGTGGTGCGCATCGATTCTCCGGGCGGCGACGCGGTGGCCTCCGATGAGATCTGGCGCGAAATGAACCTGCTGAGCAAGAGGAAGCCGGTGGTGATTTCGATGTCCGATACCGCGGCTTCCGGCGGTTACTACATGGCGATGACCGGCGATCCGGTGCTGGCTTATCCCGGCACGCTCACCGGTTCCATCGGCGTGGTGTTCGGCAAGCCCAATCTGCACGGGCTTTACGATAAGTTGGGCATCACCAAGGATATGATCGCGCGCGGCCGCTTCGCCGCCATCGACTCCGACTACAGCGATCTTTCGCCGGTAGAATTGGCTAAGTTGAAGGAAGGCATCGACGCCAATTATCGCGACTTTGTCTCGAAAGTAGCGCAGGCGCGCCGCCGCCCATTCGATCGGATCGAGCCGCTGGCGCAGGGCCGCGTGTGGCTGGGCGGTCAGGCTAAGACGCGCGGCCTGGTGGACGAATTGGGCGGCATTGACCGGGCGCTCGAGCTGGTGAAACAGAAGGCCAGGATACCGGCTTCCGAGAATGTCACCATCGTGATGTATCCGCCGCGGCGCAGCATTTTGGACATGCTGTTCGGGCGCGCGCAGGAGAGCGCGGTGGAGTCGCGCGTACGAGCGTTCGCCAAGGTTGGGTTATGGCGCATCATGCCATACATGGTGACCGCCCAGTAGCCTTGTCCCGGCGGAGGACGGTCTTTTGGCTTCTTGCCAGCCATTTGTAGTGGGGCAGGCGTCCACGCCTGCGGCGGGTCTCCAGACCCGCCCTTCCCCTTCCCCGCTTCGGCCGGTATGGTAGTATGGCAACGACTAAACTAAAGTAACCTTCACTCTCGACCAAGCCACCATTTCCCGGCTGCAGGAGGCCGCCACCCGCCTGACAATGCCGAAGAGCGAAGTGGTTCGCGCCGCAATCGCCGAATACTACGACAGGATCGGCCGGCTGAGCGTGGGCGAAAGGCTGCACATGCTGCGTGCCTTCGATGAACTGGTGCCCCGCATTCCGGCGCGCACCGCGGCCGAGGTAGACCGGGAGCTAAGGTCCGTTCGGCGGGCTCGGCGGGGGGGCGGGCGCCGGCACGCGTCATGACCTTCCTGGACACCTCGCTGCTGATCGACGCCCTCACCGGGCCAAAGCGGTCCGCCGCCGCGTTGCGCCGCGCCATACAGGAAGCGGAGCGCATCCTGCTTCCCACGTTGGTTCTTTACGAATGGCTGCGCGGGCCTGCCTCAGGTATTGGCTGCCCAGGAGTCGCTCTTCCCCAGTCAGGCCGCCGTACCTTTTGGTTGGCAGGAGGCGGCCTTAAGCGCGAAGTTGTACCAGTCTCTCCACCGGGGCCGCGGCCGCGAAATCGACCTCGCCATCGCCGCCTGCGCCATCACTCACGAGGCCGCGCTTTGGACTCTCCATGCCGCCGACTTCAAAGACATCCCCGGCCTTCGCCTCTACCTCTGAAAGCGCCTACCGATTATTTCGATGGCTGCGAAGCGGCATCCAGCTTGAAGGGAACGGAGATCCCGGTAGCGGCCTCCCTGGTCACACCATCCGCCACGAATGGCCGATACACCCACCTCCTGACGGCCTCTTCCGCGGCTTGAACCAACCGCGGGTCCCCTCCTACCAGATCGAGAGTTTTCACGTGTCCATCGGTACCGATTACCGCTCTGAAGCGCACCGTCCCTTGCACTCCGGCCTTCCTGGCCGCCTCGGGATACGTCGGCTCGATCTTGCTCAGCAGCCTCCGTTCCGCGACCTCCGGAGGCGCGAAGACGATGGTAGTACCCGGGGTCCCACTGAATTGCGATATCATCGCGCCGATGATCGCGGCGTTGTTGGGTAACGGCCCAGGCGCAGCGGCCGGCTGCGGAGTCGCGTCCGCCGCCTTTCGCTGCCAGTTTTCGGAAGCCTTGAAATCGGCGGCATAATCGGTCTCGGAATCGCTCACCGCCGCGCGCATCAACAGCGCCGTGGCCAGGGCGCGCATGGCCGGAACATAAGCGGGGTCGATGGCCAGCGCCTTCTCGGCATGCATGATGGCATCGTCGATCGCCTGGCCGTAGTTCCTCCGCAAGTTCCGGCGCACCGCCGGGTCCCGCATTGGCCCTTTCTCCTGGAGAGCCATCCTGGATTGTGCGCGAGCCATAATGAAGGCCGGCGCTAGCTTTTCCATTGCGATGTGAGCCAGTTCAGTATGCGCCTGGGCGCTGCGCGGATCGGCGGCCAGCACCTTGTTCCACAGGGACGTCGCTTCGGCCCAGTGGACGGACTGTTCGGCAGGCTCGCGGGTGGCTTTTGCCAGCTTGTAAACCACGCTGGCCAGCGCCGATAGAGACTCCGCATCGGCCGGCGATAAATCCACTGCCTTCCTGGCCTCGGCTTCCGCCCTTGAAAGGAAGCCTTCTGTATCGGGGACCAACAGCGGATTGAGGGGCGCCTGCCCCAGCCACGATCTAGCCAACTGCGCATGCGCGGCGGCTAGGTTCGGACTAAGCGCGATCGCCTTTTGAAATGCCACTGCGGCGTCCCGATACCGGTATTCGGCGAGAGCCGATTTACCTCGCTCCATCCAAAAGCCGGCATCGTGGTTTGCCGGCGTTTGCGCCGCGACCACCACTGCCGCGACCAGCGTGAAACATATAAGCCGCACAGCGCCCAGTATATCCGATACGGGACGGCCTGGGAGGGAGGGCGGGCAATTCTGCCCGCGGCCGGCTGTCAGCCGGCTCTCGCCGCCCCACAGTACGTTTTCTACGGTGCCCACCGCCGGCGTGGTATCCTTCTGGATAATCTCGGAGGACAGTCGTGCGCATATCGTCATCGCTTGCCTTGTTCCTCGCCGCACTTTCGTGGCCCACCCTCGCCGAAAACTGGCCGCAATGGCGCGGCCCTTCCCAGAATGGCGTCAGCACCGAAACCAACCTCCCCCTGCATTGGAGCGCCACGGAAAACATCGCTTGGAAACTGGAAATGCCCGCCCGATCGGGCGCCACTCCGATTGTCTGGGGGAACAACGTTTTCCTGAACGTCGCGGACGGCGACGACCTGTACCTGTGGTGCGTCGACAAAGCCAAGGGAACGCCCATTTGGAAGAAATTCATCGCGTCCGGCAATTACAAAATCAACAAGCAGAACATGTCGTCGCCCTCGCCCGTGACCGACGGCCAAGGCGTCTATGCCATGACCGGCATCGGCGTAGTGAAGGGCTTCGATTTCAAAGGCAATGAACTGTGGGCGCGCGACATCCAGAAAGACTATGGCAAATTCGGGCTGAACTGGGGCTACGCCTCATCGCCCCTGCTCTATGAGGACGCGCTTTACGTGCAGGTGCTGCATGGGATGCGGACCCACGATCCGTCGTACGTCCTGCGCATCGACAAGAAGACCGGCAAGACCGTGTGGCGCGTCGTCCGGCCCACGGATGCGATCCGCGAATCGCCCGATTCCTACACCACACCCGCGCTGCTGCGCTACGGCAATCACGTGGAGATCGTGGTTACCGGCGGCGATTGCATCACCGGGCACGATCCGGCGACAGGCGCGGAACTGTGGCGCGCGACGGGTTTCAATAGGGATAAGAACCCCGCCTACCGCATCATCGCCTCGCCGGTAGTGTATGACGACGTGGTCTACGCGCCTACGCGCGTAAAACCGCTGATTGCGTTTCGCGCCGGCGGCCGTGGCGACATTTCCGAATCGCACAAGCTGTGGGAATTCATGAACGGCCCCGATGTACCCACGCCCGTTACCGACGGCAAATATTTCTACTCAGTCAACGATCGCGGCATACTCTGGTGCCTGAACGCCAAGACCGGCGAAGAGATCTGGGGCGGCAAGCGTATCAAACCCGCCACCTATAGCGCGTCGCCCGTGCTGGCGGATGGGAAAATCTACGTCACCAATGAAGAGGGAGTGACTAGTGTCGTCAAGGCCGGCCCCCAGTTCGAGGTTCTGGCGGAGAACGATCTGAACGATTACACGCTCAGTTCGCCCGCAATTTCGGATGGCCACATCCTGATTCGGACGGCGAAATTCCTGTATTCGATCGGCAAGCGTTACTGAGCCGCGACCGTCGGGGGCGGTTCCCGGCTACGACGGCTTGTAGTACAGCACAATCCCGCCGCCCAGCGCCGCCAGCAGGAATCCGACATACAGCAGCGGATGCGGCGCATTCCTCGGTGGATGCATGGCCATCGAGACCAGCACGTTCACCAGCGGCGCTCCGCCGAAAACCAGCGGCATTACAAAATTCGGAACCCCGCCCGACTTGAACGCCCAGATGATGCAGACCGCACCCAGCGCACCCAGCGCACCGCCGACGATGGACCAGACCGTACCGCCCGCATTGAAGCCGCTCAGTCCGCCCTGGGAACCCAACCCCGCCACCGGCACCAGTACGCCGATCAGAAAATAGGCGAATCCCACGCACAGCAGCGCCTTCAGCGGATTGCCAAGCTGCGTCTGCCCCTTGTGCAGCGCGGGTCCGTACACACCCCACGACAGCACCGCGCCAATTACGAATACGATCCACATTTTAGAACGCTTCCCCTCCGTTTTCTTGTTTACCACCGCGCTTTGTTCCATTCGAATGAAATCCTCTGCCCGACTATGCCATACTACCTGAAAATCAGGTAAACTCACAGGACAGTCGGAATATGGCCCAATCTTTGCCCTCCGGAAACGCTCACCGCCTCACCCCAGTGCAATGGGTCATCTGCGCCATGGCCGCCGTGGGCTTCGCCTTCGATACCTACGCCCTGCTGGTCCTGCCGCTGATCGTGCGCCCCGCCCTGATGGAGATCGCCAAGGTGAAACCGGGCACGCCGGACTTTAACCATTGGGTGGGCCTGCTGTTCTACATTCCCGCCGTGGCGGGCGGCATCTTCGGCCTGCTCGGCGGATATCTTACCGACCGCCTGGGCCGCCGCCGCGTGCTGGTGTGGAGCATCCTGCTGTACGCTTTCTCGGCCCTGGCGTCGGGACTGGTCACCTCCGTGGGCGCGCTGCTGGCGTTGCGCTGCACCACCTTCATCGGCGTCTCCGTGGAATTCGTCGCCGCGGTGGCATGGCTGGCGGAGTTGTTCCCGGACGCCAAGCAGCGCGAATCCGTGCTGGGTTATACCCAGGCGTTCTCGTCCATCGGCGGATTGCTGATCAGCGCCGCCTACTACGTGGCTGTGACGTATTCCAAATCGCTGCCGGCCATCCACGGCGGGCACGAGGCCTGGCGCTATACGCTGATCTCCGGCGTCATCCCGGCGATTCCGTTGATCGTCATTAGGCCTTTCCTGCCGGAGTCGCCCGCGTGGCAGGAGAAGAAGCTGGCCGGCACCCTCAAACGGCCCAGCTTCGCCGAGTTGTTCCGTCCCGAATATTGCAAGATCACCCTGCTGACCGCCTTGATGTTCGCGTGCAGCTACGGCGCGGCCTTCGGCGCCATCCAGCATATTCCGCGCATCGTGCCGGGCTTGCCGCAAGTGGTGCACCTGGCTCGCGCCGCGCAGGAACAAATCGTGAGCAAAGTACAGTTCCTGCAGGAAATGGGCGGATTGCTGGGCCGCGTGTTGCTGGCGTTTCTGGCGATCCGCATCGTCAGCCGCCGGAAGCTGCTGCGCGTCTTCCAGTTTCCGGGGTTGTTCCTGGTGCCCTTCGTGTTCTTCTATCCCGCCACCCACGATCTGGGCGCGACGGAGATCGGTATTTTCCTGGCCGGAATGCTGACGGTGGCACAGTTCAGCTTCTGGGGGAATTATCTGCCCAGGATGTATCCCACGCACCTGCGCGGCACCGGCGAGAGCTTCGCGGCCAATATCGGAGGCCGCATGATCGGCACCTCGGCCGCGCTGCTGACCACGCAACTCGCCAACACCATGCCGGGCGCCACTCCGTTCACCAAGCTGGCTTATGCGGCCAGCGCTGTCGCGCTGTTGGTGTACGCGGTGGGGTTCACTTCGAGTTTCTGGCTGCCGGAACCGCAGCAGGATAAGCTGCCGGAGTGAGCTTGAACGGCTGGCGCCGTGGCGGCGATCGGTAAGTGTCTTCTCGCCGCAGTGCGGCTAGTTGTGAGGACCCAAAATTCCACGGTTATTTGGACCGGCGGCGTGATCGTCTCGCAGAACTGGCCGCCCAATTCGTGCAGCAGCGCTTCGGCCGGCCTCGTACGCCCAGAGCGAACGTCCCTGTTGCTCTGGACAATCTGCGCTCTTACTTTCGGGTCGCGCAACTCAAGGTAGTCCTCCAGTTCATCGGCGTCCATGATGCCGATCACGGGAATACCGTCCTTTTCTAGGATAAAATACTCGTTGTTGAGGTGAGCGCGCTTGGCCAGTTGGCCGAGATTGATGCGGGCTTTGGTGATCGGCATTCGGTTCAAGATGGCGGCCGTAGCCTTGTTCAATGGGGAACTCCTCGATTGATTAACGTTGATTGAATATAGCACTTGCCGGCCAGCGAAGTCGCCGGGGTAGCGTGCTTGCATCTCTACAAACGATCGGTCACCAATATCCGTCCCTTCGCGCCCAACGCCGTATCGCCGCTCTGATTCCGAATGCGCCCGCGCAACTCGACAACGTCTCCCTTGAGCTTCGGATTCGGAGTCACCTTCACCACCAGCCACTCCAGGCGAATCGTCTCGTCGGCGTATATCGGCCGCCGGAAACGCACCCAGAACTCCAGCCCCACCATTGCCGCGCTCTTGGAGTAGTGCGATGCCGTCAGGCCCAGCAGCAGCGCAGTGGTGAATGTTCCACTAGCAATGGGCCGGCCGTACCGGGTGGCCGCGGCGAACGTGGAATCGTGGTGAACCGGATTGGTGTCACCGGCGGCGCTGGCATACGCCGCGACCATTGCCGGTGTGAGCGTCACGCTCGAAAAGAAGCGTTCTCTTGGAAAGGCGGTCATATTGGCTACTCCACGTTCGTGTCCGCTATTGCGGGAGCACCTTACTAAACGTGATGGGATGACCGGGATTTTGCCTTTGCGCGGCCATTAGCCCTAGCGCTGCCGACCTTTCGCAACTGGATCGCCAGCCGTAAGGGGTCATTCACCGCTCTTTCACTTCGAAAGACTTTCCGGACGTCGGGGTCCAGGAGGACCAGATTCGTGCCGGCGTGGTACTGTTTCGCATACTTCCCGCGCACCGCGCCTTTGAGCAGTTGGCGGAGGTCGTATTCAGGACGCAACTCGTCTTTCAATTTGTCATCGCGTTTTCTTCATAGGCTCTCCTTTCACCTCGACTCAGCATTCGTGCACTTATGATTCGGACCCGTTCGAGCCGTTGTGCGGGCGCGACCAACAGCAACCTTCCCCGATTCGACAACCCAACTGTAATGAATCTGTCTTCACCGAGGGAGTGGCCGGGATCGGGGAAGGTAGCACCGAGCGAATCGCCAAACACGCTAGCGGCCTCCTGGAACGAGACTCTGTGTTTGTGGAGATTCCAAGTCGCCTTGACCGGATCCCACTCGAACTCCATGAGCCCAGTGTAGCGGATTGATTGAGCGTGTTCTAGGAAACGCCTTCATCCGACCCGCCCCGCCTTGCGCGCCCGCCATTCTTCCGACGTAATCTCCCATACTTCCGTGCGCAGACGCCCCGAAACATAATCGCGCTCTTCCGTAGCCACGATACGCATCCCCTGCCTCTCCGAAATGCGCCGTGACGCCGTATTCGCCGCCGCCTTCGGGACGCGCAGCAGTGGAAAGCCGAGCGTCTCGAACCAGTAATCGGTCACCGCGTTGCACGCTTCGGTCATCAAGCCCTGCCCGTGCCACGGCACGCCCAGCCAGAAGCCGCGATTGATCTCGTCGCCTCTCACCAGGCTGATACAGCCGATCAGGCGGTCGGGGTCGCTTTTCAGGCGCAGCGTCCAGTGCCAGGCTTCGCCGCGTTCGGCCTGCGGCAACGCCACATCGCGATAGAATTTGTAGACCCCATCGGATGGAAAAGGCCACGTCACCTGGTTCGCCAGATACCGCACCACCTCCCATTGCGGAAACAGTAACTGGGCTTGCTCCGCGTCCGCCAATTCCAGCGGGCGCAGCCACAGGCGCGGCGTCTCCAATCGCGGTGTCACGGAGCGGCCTTTGCAATAGCCGCCAGCCGCTTAGGCGCCACCAACTGGTAACTGCAGGCGACCAGTTCCGACACTTCCTCCCAGTCCACTTCGCCCACATCCAGACGCAGCGCCACCCAACCCCTATGCGCCATATACGCGGGCGGGTAGAAGCGGTCAGGCTGCGCGGTGACCAACGCCGTGTTGTCGCCGGGCAGCACCTTGCACGCGACGGACACAATGCCATCGCCGTGATGATCGTTGAGGAACCAGGCGAACGTCTTTTTCCCGACCATAAAACCCGCGTGCAGCCCCTGGCAACAACGCGTGGCCTCCGGCAGCGCTAGACAGATTTTCGTAAGCCGGACCAGGCGCTTGTCTTCTCGTGCGGACTTGGCGGGTTTCGTCATACGGTTACGCTCCGAAGCAATACAGCTTGCCATCCTGCGAGCCGATCACGATGCGGCCCCCGGCGATGGCTGGCGAGGCGGATAGCGGCGCGCCGGCTTCGAACTCCCATACTTTTTTCCCTGTGGCAAGATCCAGCACATAGAACCTGCCGTCGTTGGACCCCACGTAAACACGATCGCCCGCGATGGCCGGCGACGAATCCACGCGCGCGCGGGTGGCGAATGTCCAGATCGCCTTGCCGGTTTTGGCGTTGAGGCAGTGCACCACTTTATCGCGCCCGCCCACCACCACGCGGTCGCCCGCCACGGCCGCCGATGAGTAGAACGGAAATTGCCGCGCCGGGTTCTCGTAGCGCCAGGCGACCCGCTTGCGGCTCAGATCGGCGCCCGCCACATCGTTGTTGAATGTGCCGAAATACGCCCACTGGCCCAGCATCGCGGGCGAGGCGCCGGTGTATCCGCCGGAGTCGAACTGGAACATCTCCTTGCCGTCCGCGATGCGCAGCCCACGAAAGATCTCGTCACAGCCGGCGATGTAGACCAGGCCGTTCGCGATAGCCGGCGTCGCATGCACGTAGCTGCTGGTGGTGAACTTCCAGAGCACCTTGCCATCCTTCACCGACAGGCAATAAAGGTTGCCGTCGTACGAGCCAATGAACAAGCGGTCGCCGGAAATGACGGGCGAAGATCGGATCTCGCTATCGGTCTTGAAAGTCCACAACGCCTTGCCGTCCGCCGCGCGCACCGCATGCAGCGTGCCTGCGATATCGCCCACGTAGACTACGCCATCGTGCACCAGCGGCGACGATTCGTCGATGCCATCCTGGGCGCGATATTTCCAGCGCAGCTTGCCGGTGGCCAGGTCGATGGCCAGCAGGTCGGCGGATTCCACGCCCACGTACACGCTGCCATCGGCGATGGCCGCCGACGATTGAATCCCCTCGCCGGCGTCGTAGGTCCACAGCAGCTTCAGTGTGGCGGGTACGGCGCCGGTGGCCACGCCGGTCAACTGGGGATTGCCGCGGAACTGTGGCCATTCGTCCGCCGCGTGCAGACATGCGGCTAACAGGATAGCGGCTATTGTGGGGCAGGCTCGCAGCCTGCGGCGACCTCGCAGGCCGCCCGGCGCGGTCTCCAAACTGCAATCCAGCGGGGCGGCTTGCGAAGCCGCCGCAGGCTGCGAGCCTGCCCCACGGATGCCTGGCAATCGCATGGCTACTTCGCCTTCTCGATGCGATACAGCTTCGACGCGGTGCGCAAGATCAGGCTCGACCGGTAGACGGCGGGCGTGGCTAGGGCCATCTCGTCGAGCGAGTTCTTGCCCAACACTTTGAACTCGGGGCCCGCTTGAATCACATAAGTATCGCCGTCTTCGCTGAGCGCGAAAATCCTGCCGTTGTAAGCCCAGGGCGACGCCGTGAATGCCGCGCCCTCGGCGTTGATACGTTGCTTGCCGTAGACTTCCTTGCCCGTGCGCGCGTCGCGGCAGGTCAGGAAGCCGAAGTCCATCAGCGTGTAATAGTAGTCGCCGTAAATCAGGGGCGACGGATTGTAAGGGCCGCCCTGCCGCTGATACCAGGCCACGAATTCGTTGCTGGTTTCGTCGCCCTTCAGGCTGATATCGCCCGACGCGCCCGGCCGCACCGCGAACACCGGCCGCACCTGATCGCCCACGTAGCCCGACGTCACATACAGCAGCCCGAATTTCGCAAACGGCGTGGGTATGGAGATCGACGACATGCCGCCCAGTTCCCACAGCAGCTTGCCGTCCAGATCGTAAGCGCGCACCCGCCGTGTACCCGCCGTCACGATCTCGGTGCGCTTGCCGCTCTCCCAAATGAACGGCGTGGCCCAGTTGCTGCCCTCGTCGCGCGCCACCCGCCAGATCTGTTTGCCGGTCTTGGCGTCCAGCGATTCCAGGAAGGATTGCTCCTCGTTGTCGTTGACGATGTAAAGCCGCCCCTGGTGCAGCACCGGTGACGACGCCGCGCCCCAGCCGAAACGCATGCGGAACGGTCCCAGCGGTTGCGACCAAATCGCCTTGCCGTCGCGGTCGAAGCAGAACACACCCACGCTGCCGAAGTAGGCATAGACCCGCTCGCCATCCGTCACCGGCGTTTCGGAAGCGTAACTATTCTTCAAATGCCGCGCGGGCGCTTTGCCCCGATGCACTTCGCGCTCCCAAAGCAGCTTGCCGGTCTTCCAGTCTACGCAGTAGACCATCCAGCGATGCTCGTCGGGCGGCGGCGCTTCGCGATTGCCGCCGAAGTACAGGCCCTTCTTGGGAGGCTCTTCCGGCTGTGTGGCGATCACGGAAGTGAGGAAAATGCGGTCTCCCGCCACGACGGGAGACGACCAGCCGCGGCCCGGAATATCGAGTTTCCAGGCAATGTTGGTGGTCGTACTCCAGGTTTCGGGTAATGTCGCATCGTCCGCCACGCCCGCCGCCGGTCCGCGAAACTGCGGCCATCCATCCTCCGCCCCAGCCGCCACGCCCATGCAAAGGCAGAGCATGGCCAGCATTGGTGGGGCAGACCTCCAGGTCTGCGCGGGTCCTCCAGGACCCGCTCTGGCCGCCCTTGGCAGACTCACTCGCCAACCTGTCGATTTGCGAGGTGCGGAGCTAAAGCCCCGCGCGGGATAAATCCCGCCCCCCCAGGCTTTGGGTTGCTGCCCTGGGCGACGGCGCCCGGCCGCGTTCACTTCTTTAAATTGTAGCAAAACAGATTATCCTGTTCCCGCAAATAGAGCTTCCCATTCGCAATCACCGGCTGGCTCCACGTCGGATAACTGCCCTTGGAAATCTCGAATCGCGATATCTCGTGGTAACCCGCCGGCGTGGCGTCCACCAGCCCCACAATGCCGTCTTCACCCAGCGCATACAAGTGCCGGTCCGCGTAAATCAGCGAGCCTTTGCCCACGCTGCGGTCCCGCCACGACACGTCCCCGGTTTCGAATTTCATGGCCGTCAGAATACTTGCGGAGAATCCATACAAGTAGCCGTCCACCAACACCGAAGTACTGTAATGGTTCTGCATGTTGCGGCTGAAATACACTTCGGAAGCGTCGCTGCCGCCGGTTTTCAGCAGCACGCAGCCGGTGCCGTAGTCAGACGAAAGGAAAATCTCCCCGCCATGCACGATCGGCGTGGCGATGTTGGCCACACCATTGGCCACCCGCTCGTATCGCCATTGGAGCTTGCCGCTGGCCAGGTCCAGACCCATGGCCGAATTGGCCGTCAGCACCACCACGCGGCGGGCGCCGCCCGCTTCGTATATCATCGGCGACGAATAACCGGCCGAGTCGCTTTGCGACTGCCACAACAGCTTGCCGCTCATCTTGTCCAGCGCCACCACGCCGGCGCCAGAGCCGCCCGGCGTCACGATAACGCGGTCTCCATCCACCAGCGGCGATTCGCTGATTCCCCAATGCGGGACGTGGCCGTGGAAGTGGTCGACAATGTTGTACCCCCAGAGTGTCTTGCCCGTGGCTGCCTCCAGGCACACCAGCATGCCATCGGCCGCCAGCGCGTACAGGCGGTCGCCATCCACCGTGGGAGTGCTGCGCGGTCCGTGTCCGCGCGATTCATTGAAAGGGACGCCGGTGTGCGTGCGCCACACTTGCTTGCCGGTGTTCGCGTCGAAGGCCAGCACATACTCTTCGTTGCCCTGCTGGCCTTGAATGAATAGCCTGCCGCCGGCCACCGCTCCGGACGAGTAGCCCTCGCCCAGACCCTGTATTTTCCAGACCAGCGGCGGCCCGCCCTTGGGCCAGACATCCAGCAGTCCGGTCTCCGCGGAGATTCCGTCGCGGTTCGGCCCGCGCCATTGCGGCCAATCGGCGGCCCAGGCGAGCGTGCCAAGAAAGAAGCAAACGAGAACGGCGATTCCGCGACCCAACATGTGGAAAGGTTACCACGCCGGGACGCGCGTGGCGTGGTGGGTCGGGCTTGGTGCTAGTCCCGTAGGCGCTAAACTAAGCCATGGCCCGTTCGACTCCCGCCAATTTCGACAGTCGCACAAGCCAACGCATTCGTGGCTGAGCTACATACCGAAATGTCTCTTTGTTGCTTTTGGTGCAGCCATTGGCATGGGACGGCCATCGCATGACGTTCTTCGATTTGCCGTCCAGCTTTGGAATAGGATGCGATATGTTTCCACGCGTAAAGGAGGTCCGGCACGCCGGAGAGTATCGCCTGGACCTGAGTTTCACCGACGAAACTACCAGCCAGATCGACCTGAGAGGACGGATTGCCGGACGCGGGGGAGTTTTCGTTCCACTGCAGGATATTGAATTCTTCAAACAGGTCCGGGTGGACCGCGTAGCGGGGTCGATCGTCTGGCACAACGGCGTCGACGTCTGCCCAGCCTCGCGACCGGGAAGCCGATTCGGGTTCCGGAACCAGCTTGAGCCAAGAGCCAGCCACTTGCAGACGAGGCGCAAATCCGACAATCGTGGACGTTATGACTATGGTCACGGTCCATGGTACAAATTAGATATGCGTGAAATCGCGATTTCGAAATTCAAGGCCACCTGTCTGGCGGTTCTGGAGGACGTGCGGCGGACCCGCAGGCCGGTGCGAGTGACTCGCTTTGGCAAGCCCGTCGCGGAGGTGGTCCCGCCTGGCGTCGAATCCAAAGAATCGTGGCTGGGTTGCATGCGGGATTCGGTCGAAATCTGCGGCGATATCGTCGGACCGGTGCGCGCGTTCGAACGGTGGAACGTTCGCTGACCATGCAACTGCTCCTCGACACGCACATTTGGGTTTGGGCCGTTTCTTCCCCGGAGAAACTGGGCCACGGCGTCCGGCGGCAGCTTGAAAACCCAAAGAACGAGCTATTCTTGTCGCCGGTTTCGATCTGGGAAGCGCGCCACCTGGTGCGCCGCAAACGGTTGCGCATCAAGCAAAGCTTTCCCGACTGGTTGGAGATGGTGTTTGCGCGGGTGCCTATCAAGGAAGCCCCGTTCAATTTCGCAGTCGCGGTGGAAGCCGCCGGTATCGAACTGCCGGAGTCCGATCCGGGGGATGTATTCCTGGCCGCGACCGCTGCGGTGTTCCGGCTGACCTTGGTCACGGCCGACGCGCAATTCGCCGGGCGCTCCTGGTTGCAGACGATGGCTAACGACTAACGCCAAGGCTTCGCCGGCGAGCGCAGAGTGCGCTCGCGGCAGGCTGGAGTGCCTACGCCACGGGGTCCAAATCCGGGTATCCTTAAAGGAAACACTCATGATGCGACGCTGCGCACTCTTCCTCCTCTCGATTTCATCGATCGCTCTCGCCCAGCAAACCGGCGTGGTGGGCGACTGGCCGGACTGGCGCGGACCCGATCGCGACGGCATCTCCCGCGAAAAAGGCTTGCCCGAAAAATGGTCGCTCGATGGCCAGGGCCTGGCCTGGAAGGCGCCCTACGGCGGCCGTTCCACCCCGGTCGTCCTGGGCGACCACCTCTACCTCGAAAATACCGCCGGCGCCCGCGAGACCGAGCAGGAGCGCCTGATGTGCTTCAACGCCGACACCGGCAAACTGCTCTGGGAATATAAATTCAGCCTGTATCAAAGCGACGTGCCCGCCCACCGCGTAGGGTGGGCTTCGCCCGTTGCCGATCCGGAAACCGGCAACGTCTACAGCTTCGGCGTCAACAACCTGGTCACCGCCCTCACCAAGGACGGCCAGAAGCTGTGGGAGCATTCCATTACCGAAGAGTTTTCGCCCTTCACCACGCACGGCGGGCGCACGGTCTCGCCGATGATCGACGGCAACCTGGTGATCGTGTCGACGCCCACCTCCACCTGGGGAGCGCAGGCCAACCGCACGCAGCGCTTTATCGCGATGAACAAGCGCACCGGCGAGATCGTATGGATCAGCACGCCCGGCGGGCGCCCCTACGATACGAGTTATGGCCCGATGAATATCGCCACCATCGAAGGGACACGCCTGCTGTTGGCGGGCGGATCCGACGGCTCTGTAATGGCCATGAAGCCACAGACTGGCGAGCCGGTCTTCAACCTGGTGATCGCCAAGCGCGGGCTCAATACGGGCATCGTGGTGAATGGCAAATACGCCATCGCCTCCCACGGCGACGAAAACCTGGACACCAATGAAATGGGCAATCTCCTGGCCTTCGACGCCACGCGCAAAGGCAAGCTCGGCAAGGACGCCATCAAATGGTCGGTGCCCGGATTCCTGGGCGGCTTCTCGTCGCCGGTGATAGACGGCGACCGCATCTATCAGGCCGATAACAACGGGGTTCTTTTCGCATTCGATGTCGAAACCGGCCACGAGCTTTGGAAGCAAACCATCGGCACCGTGCAAAAGGCGTCGACGGTGTTCGCGGATGGCAAGATCTACATCGGCAGCGAAAGCGGCAAGTTCTATATCGTGCGTCCGCATGCGGACCACTGCGAAATCTTGAGCGAAGTGGAGATGCCGCTGAGCGAGACCGGAATTACGTCGCAAAGGACTCCGGAGCCGGTTGTGGCGGCGGCGGCCGTCGCACGCGGGCGCGTATATTTCGTTTCGAGCGACACGTTGTACGCCATCGGTCCGAAGAAAACAGCGGGTCATCCGTGGAAGCCGGTGGTGCAAGCCATGGAGCCCGGGCAAGGCGATCCGGCCTGGTTGCAAGTGGAGCCCACTGAACTCGTACTGAAGCCCGGACAGACCGTCGAGTTGCACGCGCGCCTGTTCGACGCCGCCGGCCGTTTCCTGCGCGAAGAGAATTCCGCCGCGTGGTCGCTCGATCACCTGAAGGGAACCGTCGCGGATGGCAAGTTCGCAGTGGCGGCCGATCCCACGGGCCAGGCCGGTTTGATTAAAGCCAGCGTCGGGGGCCTCACCGGCGAAGCGCGCGCCCGCGTGATCCCGCCGCTGCCCTGGAACGAGACGTTCGATTCCTACGCCGTGGGCGCCCTGCCGCCGCATTGGATAAGCGCACAGGCAGGCCAGTTCCAAGTGACGGAGTTGGATGGCCAAAAGGTGCTCGAAAAGAAACCCACCGACACGTTGTTCAAACGCATGCGCGTCTTCATGGGACCGTCCGATTGGTCCAACTACACGGTGGAGGCCGACATCCGCATCCCCGAAAAACGCCGCCAGATGGGCGATGCCGGCATCGTTGCGCAACGCTACACGCTGGTGGCGTTCGGCAACAACCAGCGGCTGGAGATGAACTCCTGGCAGCCGGAAGTCGCCCGCGCCGCCGCCGCGCCCTTCGCCTGGAAGCCGGACACCTGGTATCGCCTGAAGCTGCGCGTGGAAAATACCGCCGACGGCAAAACGCGCATTCGCGGCAAAGCCTGGGCCGTTGCCGATCCCGAGCCAGATGCCTGGCTCATCGATCGTACCGATCCGATTCCCAACAAACAGGGCAGCCCCGGAATCTTCGCGGACGCCCAGTTTGGAGTGTACTTCGATAA
>Ga0181526_10000495_pt1 | contig 41846 bp, 38 predicted proteins | sample PEATcosm2014_Bin_35_FD_119750 | JGI IMG/M metagenome (GOLD analysis project Ga0181526, IMG submission 119750) | Peatland microbial communities from MTU Mesocosm Facility, Houghton, MI, USA - PEATcosm2014_Bin06_30_metaG | ecosystem: Environmental > Terrestrial > Soil > Wetlands > Peat | place...
AGCAGCACCAGATTGTTGAACAGGAAGCTCGACTCGCGCGAGACCAGCGACTCCAGACGGTGCTCGCTCTTCAGCGTCTCGCGATTGCGCACGAAGAAGAAGACGCAGGTGGAGAAGATGATCGCCAGGAACCATACGAACCATGTCCCGATGCTCGACTGCGCGAACGCGTGTACCGAGCTGACCACGCCGCTGCGCGTCAGAAATGTCCCGAAGATGGCCAGCAGAAATGTGGTGAAGATCAGCCACATGTTCCACATCTTCATCATGCCGCGCTTCTCCTGCATCATCACCGAATGCAGAAACGCGGTCATGGTGAGCCACGGCAGTAGCGACGCATTCTCCACCGGGTCCCATCCCCAGTAGCCGCCCCAGCCCAGCACTTCGTAGGCCCAGTGCGCGCCCAGGAAGATGCCGCAAGTGAGGAATAGCCACGCCACCATGGTCCAGCGGCGCGTGATGTGGATCCACTTCTCGCCGGGATACTTCATGATCAGCGCACCCAGAGCGAAGGCGAACGGCACAGTGACGCCGACGTAGCCGAGATAGAGCATCGGCGGATGGATCACCATCTCGGGATATTGCAGCAGCGGGTTCAGGCCGTTGCCGTCGGCGGGGATCGTTCCGCTGACCAGGCCGAAGGGATTGGCGGCAAAGTTGATCAGCAGGAGGAAAAATACTTGCACCGCGGCGATGATGGCCGAGGCATAGGCAAACAGTTGTGGATCGACTTTGTAGCGCAGGCGGAGCACCAGCGCATAGCTCGAGAGCAGCCACGCCCAGAAGAGCAGCGAGCCCTCTTGTCCCGACCACAGCGCCGCGAACTTGTAGGCAATAGGCAGGTCGCGATTGCTGTGGTGCAGAATGTAGGCGACGGAGAAATCATTGCCCAGTGCGGCCATCACCAGCGCCAGCCCGGCAATGGTTACCGCTGCCCACGAGGCGATACCGGCGCGGCGAGCGGTTTCGCCCAGGCGGTCGTCCTTGCGGTACAAGCCGAGCGCGCCGCCAATGAACGAATAGGCTGCGAAGGCAAGCGCCAGCAGCAATGCAAAACTTCCGATTAAAGGCATGAAGACTCAGTACCTACTTAGGGGCCGGACTGTCCCGGAAACGGCGCCATCCTGATATAGCTGCCATTCTACTCGCAACGGCAGGGTCAACGGCGATTTGCGCGACGAAGCAATACAACTTTGCGGGCGTAAGCGTGGTGTCGCGAAGGCGGAGTTCTGCTTTGAAGGGGCACGCCTTCAGGCGTGCCGACAAACGCAACCATGAAATCCGGCTTTAGCCGCTGAGGGAAATGCCCTCAAGGCCTAAAGGCCAATTTATTGGCCGACTTTACGGCACGGCTGAAGCCGTGCCCTTTCAAAACATGACGGCAACAACTTCTTATCCCAGATACGCCCGCGCCATCGGCCTCCACCAGGGCCAGTCATGATAGCTGTGGTCGCCCCAGACATACAGCTCATGCCGGATGCCGCGCGAGCGCATGATGCCGGCCATGTGTTCGTTATCGTTCCAGCACATGTCCCACTCGCCGGTGGCCAGCACCGTGCGGATGTGGTTGTAGCGCCAGCCATCGGTGCAGTTGGCCAGGTAGTCGGGGGGATTGTTGAAGTACGCGTCGTCGCTGTACCAGCCGTCGAGGAAGCGCTTGATGTCGAACGAGCCGCCCATGGTAACGCACTCAGTCACCTTGTCGGGATGCCGCATGGCGAGGTTGAGCGCGTGATAGGCGCCGAAGCTGCAGCCGGTGACGATCGTCCGCGGGTTCCAGTTCTTGTTCCACATCAGCGGAAGCACGTCGTTCAGGATGTAGCGCTCGTATTGCAGATGCCGCTGCACGCGCCAGTAGGGATGAGCCTGCCGGTTGTACCAGCTTTCGCTGTCGACGCCGTCCACGCAGTAAACCTGCAACTGGCCGTACTCCAGCCGGTCGGCAAGGGCGGCGATCATTTTGTTGTCTTCGTACTCGAAGAAGCGGCCCATGGAAGTTGGAAAGACGAGGACCTTCGGTCCATCGTGGCCAAAGACCAGCAGGTCCATGTTGCGTTGCAGGTCGTTGGACCACCAACGGTGAAACTCAGGGTTCACAGTATGTATGCCTCGGATGGAGAATTTTTGTGGCGCTCAAAGTTTGGTACTCTAGAGCGGTTTCAGTGTTGGCGTATGCGGCTTTGAAGGGGCACGGCCCATTCGGCTGCGCTCAGGGCAGGCTTTCAGCCGTGCCGTCAAGGTAGACGAAAAGATTGGCCTTTAGGCCCTGAGGTTTCATCCCCTCAGCGGCTAAAGCCGGTCTTCTCCTGGCTCTACCGGCACGCCTGAAGGCGTGCCCTTTCAAAAGCGACTTCTATACCAATTATGGAAGCGCTCCAGGAGGGCAATTCTACAGTATGCCGACGAATAGCATGAATCTTCCCCTTGCTCCTATCGCCGGAGACGGCTTCTACGCTGCCCACTTCCTCACCGTGAAAGACCAGGCGAAGTCGAAGGCATTCTACGCCGCCGTCCTGGGAGGAACGGTGGTCCAGGAAGAGAATCCCTGTTACGTCAAGCTGGCGAACTTGTGGATCATTCTCAATTCCGGCGGGGGTCCCACGCCCGACAAGCCTGAGGTCTGGCTCGAGACACCTCAAGACCCGAAGCGAGTGAGCAGCTTCCTGAACTTGCGCGTCGCCGACATCCAGGCGTGCTACTCGCAATGGAAGGCGAAGGGCACGGTGTTTCTCACTGAGCCGCTCCCCAATCCCGATGGCCAGGAGAAGCGCTGTTACATGCGCGATCCCGATGGCTATATCATCGAGGTCGGGCAGTACACTCAGGCCGCGATTGATCGGTTCAGGGAGGACATAAGTAGAGCGGGGCTTTAGGCCCGCGCCTCCACGGCGATATGACTTCACTTTGGGATCTGAGGTCTGCGACCTCAGATCCCGATGCTTATAGGGTGCGGCGCTTAACACGAGCCTGAAGGCTCGCTCTACCTGGCCGAGGCGACATTGTCCAACCGTCGTTAACGACGCATCAAATCACTGGCACTCCGAAACTAAATTCCGTACCATTAACGCGCCATCCAATGATCCCTACTTCCACCGACATGACTAACGCGCCGGCCGCCGTCGCCGGCGAGCTGAACTCCCGCCTGCGCCTGCACCAGCAGTTTCCCTCGAAGCTAATGGACGAGAAGCACGACTTCATCGTCTATCTGCCGCCCATGTATGATGAGCAGCCCGACCGCCGCTTTCCCGTGCTCTACATGCAGGACGGGCAGAACCTGTTCAGCCCGGACACGTCCTTCATGAAGGGCAACTACTGGCACATGGGCGAGACCGCCGACGTGCTTACCGCCGACGGCGAGATCGAGCCACTGATCATCGTCGGCATCTACAACTCGGGCAAGCATCGCATCGACGAGTACACGCCGGTGGAGGACAAGCGCCTGGGCGGCGGCCAGGCCGACGCTTACGGCCAGATGCTGGTGGAGGAGTTGAAGCCCTTCGTCGATCATGCCTATCGCACGCTGCCGGGCGAGGCCAACTGCGGGCTGGGCGGCTCGTCGCTGGGCGGGCTGGTGACGCTTTACCTTGGCCTGCGCTACACCTGGATGTTCAGCAAGCTGGCGGTGATGTCGCCGTCGGTATGGTGGCGCAAGCGCGCGATTCTGAAGACAGTGGCGCAGATCAAGCGCAAACCCAATCTCAAGATCTGGCTCGATGTCGGGACCAACGAAGGCCAGCGCGCTCTCCCCGACGCGCGTGAACTGAATATCTCCCTGGTGAAGAAGGGATGGGTGGAGGGACGCGATCTCGCGTACCTGGAAGTCCCCGACGCCGAACACACCGAGTCCGCCTGGGCCGCACGAGTGGCGCCGATGCTGAGGTTTTTGTTCCCGGCGAAGTAAGCGGAATTATTCACCACAGAGACACGGAGACCACAGAGGCCACCTTTTATTTCGCGGGCGCGTAGAAATAGTAGTCGGCGGTGTAGGCGCTCCGCACTTCGTCGTTCTGCTTCGCCTTCGTGCAATCGGCTGCTGGCGGCGCTAAGCCGCCCCGGGTATGAATTCGCTGGATGCGGGTGACCCGGCTCAGCACGCCATTGCCGGAATGACTCGTCGAGCTCACCAGCAGCCAGGGAATTGCATTCGGATCGGGGGAGTCGACCTTAGCCACAGCCTTGCCCCTAACTTCACTGCCATCGCTGAGGTTCCATGCAGGTCCGGCGAAGTGGTGGCCGATGACCCCTCCCGACTGATCATGCAGCTCGGCATCCGGAGCCTTCAAGGTCCAGGCGAACTTACCGTCGGCTCCTGGCTGGCAGACGTAAATCTGCGAGCCCGTCGCGTGTGCTTCGAGGACAACTTCCTCGCCGGCAGGCACCGTGATTTTGTCGGGCACATCGGGGCGCGAGACGCTTTGCGCGCCTGCCGGTGTAACCAGTGCGATCAAAATGGCGATTGGCAAGAATTTTGTAATCACGGGCAGCAGTTTAGCACCGAAGCAGGAAAACGCGGACGATCGAATGAAAGTTAGTTCGTATGCTTCGTCGCTCCCACCCTTCCGCCGAAAGAAGCGAAAGGATCGCGTGCCCGGCAGGTCCTAAACGGATGGTCTAATCCAGAGTTTGACAGGTCGGTAGGCGGAACCTATCAGCCACAGAGCGCACATAAACCAGTCATGCATGTGGTTCCTCAACAGCGCCAACCACAAATAAACCATCGCCATGCCGAGGCAGAGAAGTGTCGTACCGCCGATCTTGATCCAACGTCGCCTTACTTCCAAGACTTCGGGCGGTTGGGAGTTGGAGGAGCCAACCCTATCGCTCCACCATTCGAGAAGTGGCAACGCCATGAACAAGCACCCGACAGCCAGGACTCCATATTCGGGCTGTTTACCAAAAGCCAAGCGCAGGAGTTGTGTTAGCAGAACCACACATCCCACGCCTAAGAAAATCCACCCGTAGCGTTGAACTTTTATTTCTTCGGCTGACATCGGCTGCATTATAGAGCAATAGTCCATCGCCGCCGCATCATTGTGCTCTCATCACAACTGCTTGTGACGAACCTCGCTTCCCATTTCGTTACTCCAGTTCAAACTTAGACGTGCTGGTACTCCAGCCTGAGCCGCCATGTCACTGACATCTCTCGCCCTCGAATCCGTCGCCGCCCGCTTCGCCGGACTCGAAAGCCTCATCGGCAACACGCCGCTCCTGGCCATCGATTACGAGATCCGCGGCCGCCAGCGCACCATCTACGCCAAATGCGAGCAGATGAACTTTACCGGCAGCATCAAGGACCGGATGGCCTTGCACATCCTGCGCCAGGCGTATATCCAGGGCCGCATCCGTCCGGGCGACACCATCGTCGAGGCCACCAGCGGCAACACCGGCATCTCCTTCGCCGCGCTTGGCCGCGCACTGGGACACGCGGTCACCATTTTCATGCCCAACTGGATGAGCCGCGAGCGCATGGACCTGATCCATAGCCTCGGCGCTAGCATCGTTCCAGTCACCAAGGCGCAAGGCGGATTTCTGGGCAGCATTCACATGGCCGAGGAACTAGCCGCCCAGCGTGACGACGTTTTCCTGCCGCGACAGTTTTCCAACACTGCCAACGTGGAGGCCCACGAGCAGACCACTGGCCCGGAACTGTATTGGCAACTGCGGTATGAAGGCTTGACCGCCGACGCGTTCGTCGCCGGCGTCGGTACAGGCGGAACGGTGATGGGCGTGGGCCGCTTTCTAAAGAAGATGACGCCCGCGACGCGAATCTATCCCATGGAGCCGGCAGAGTCGCCCACGCTCGCCACCGGCTGCAAGATCGGGCAGCATCGCATCCAAGGCATCTCCGACGAGTTCGTCCCCGCCATCCTGCATTTGGAACAACTGGAGCAGGTGATCGACGTCTCCGACGGCGACTCCATCCTGATGGCGCAGAAGCTGGCCGGCGAACTGGGGTTGGCGGTGGGAATCAGCTCAGGCGCGAATTTCCTGGCTGCGGTGAAAGTGCAGGACAGCCTGGGTGAGGATGCTGTGGTCGCCACTGTCTTTGCCGACGACAACAAGAAGTATCTCAGCACCGACCTGCTGCGCGACGAGCCGGTGAAGCCGCATTATCTCTCGCCTGGTATTACGCTGGAAGCCTTCCGCGCCCTCAGCCGCGTGTGCAGGGCCTGCACCGCGGTGCGGGACTAAGCCCGAGGCTGAGCGAACCTCTTACTGTTCACTTTTGGTGATGCCTGCGAGGCGTCGGTGAATCTTGTCTGGGTTACGGCGGCGTGCCTGTCTTTCACTCGTACTCGGCCACGATCTCCGTATAAACAGTATGAGGGCTATGACGGTGAAGACTGCGACTGTTACGACTACGCAGAGCAGTGCGAATGCAGCATCGGCCCTTGTAAACGAGTTCACGGCAGCCCCCGTTGCGACTTCCCCGAAGCGCGCAGTAAAGGCTAGCCGCCCGGAAGTGCAATGTCCAGACCATAGAAGTGGTAAATGGCGTGCTCGCGCGAGCTAAGAGCTGATTGCTAATGGCCAATTGCTAGTTGCTAATTCCAACCAGCTTCTGCTCTCTGGCGGTGTAGTGCGACTCGACGTAGTTGTCGACGATCTTGATGAACTCGGCGACGATGTGATCGCCCTTGAGGGTCAACATCAGGCGGCCATCGACGAAAACCGGCGCCTTCGGTTCCTCAAACGTTCCCGGCAGCGAGATGCCGATGTTGGAGTGCTTCGATTCGCCCGGCCCATTGACGATGCAACCCATCACCGCGACCTTCATCTCTTCCACGCCGGAGTAGCGCGTCTTCCAGACTGGCATCTGCTCGCGCAGGTAGCTCTCGATCTGCTCGGCCATCTCCTGAAAGAAGGTGCTGGTGGTGCGGCCGCAACCGGGACAGGCGGTGACTTGCGGGGTGAAGCTGCGAATGCCCATCGACTGCAAAATCTGCTGCGCGACCGTGACCTCTTCGGTGCGATCGCCGTTGGGCGCAGGCGTCAGCGAGACCCGAATCGTGTCGCCAATCCCTTCCTGCGTCAGGACGCCGAGCGCTGCAGTGCTGCTGACGATGCCTTTCGCGCCCATGCCGGCTTCGGTCAGCCCGAGATGCAGTGGATATTCGCAACGCCGCGATAGCTCGCGATAGACGTCGATGAGGTCCTGCACGCCGCTGACTTTCGCGCTCAGGATAATCTGCTCGGGCTTCATGCCGTAGCTGACGGCGAGTTCGGCGGAGCGCAGCGCGCTTTGCACCATCGCTTCCATGGTGACCTCGCGCGCGTCCTTCGGCTCGTCGAGCTTGGAGTTCGCGTCCATCAGCCGCGTCAGCAAGGACTGGTCGAGCGAGCCCCAGTTGACGCCGATGCGCACCGGCTTATCGTTCTCGATAGCAACGTCGATCATCGCGCGGAAGTTGTTGTCGTCCTTCTTGCCGATGGAAACGTTGCCGGGATTGATGCGGTACTTGGCCAGCGTCCGCGCGCACGCGGCATACTTCTTCAGCAGGATGTGCCCGTTGTAATGGAAGTCGCCGATAATCGGAACGGGTACGCCCAGGCGGTCGAGGCCGTCAACGATGTGCGGCACAGCTTCGGCGGCGGCGTCATTGTTGACGGTAACGCGCACTAGTTCGGAGCCGGCGCGAGCCAGCGCCATGCATTGGCGGATGGTGCCGTCGATGTCGGCGGTGTCGGTGTTGGTCATCGACTGCACCACGATTGGTGCATTGCTGCCGACGCGCACGCCGCCAACCGTCGCCGTGTAAGTCTTTCTGCGCTGAATTTGAGCCATACAGAAGTCTGTAGAAAGTCTAACACGCTGGGCAGCGCCGCCCCTAGCAAGGCAGTTTCCGGAGTGTCCTAAATCTATGTTGGAAAACTGTAATGCTAATGCGCAAGCCGAAAAGTGGCGCGATGGGGTGGTCGTCAGTGGTCTGGACACGGCACTTCGTGGTCAATAGGATTTCCCCCTCCGAGCTTCTTCCGTGCAGGTTCTTGCTCGGAGTGGGCAAGAGCGGCGTGCAGCGAAGGCATTGTCCTGGTAGCAGCCGCTCTCGCTGCCACTACAAAACCGCAGTGCGCGGCGGAAACAGACAGGTTCGCGAACGCGAAACGCCGACCTGGATACCGCTCTACCTTACGCATCTTCAGGATTTCAGCCTGCCTGCCTTTTCGCCACTATTTCATCCGTTTTCTGACGAAAACCGGTGTATGCTATGGCGGCGGAAATCGTAAGGTACTGACCGTGAAAAGCAAAACGCTAGCCCGCACTCTAACTCTGGCGATCATGGCGTTCAGCTTCATCGGCCTGATCGATGCTCACGCCCAAACCTACACCGTGCTGCACAACTTCGGCGGAGCCGGCGACGGTACGGGTCCTCTGGCCCCAATGGTGTTTGACCCGCTCGGGAACTTCTACGGGACGACCCTGGCAGGCGGACAAGGCTACGGCACTGTATTCAAGCTTGCGCCCAATGGTGATGGGAACTGGACCGAATCTCTGATTTACAGCTTTGCCATGGAAGGCGAGGAGCAATACGCCCCTGTGGTGCTTGATGTGCGCGGAAATCTTTATGGAGAGACGCCAGGCGGCGGTTATCAATCCTACGGAACAGTGTACGAGCTATCACCCAGCGGCGGCGGCAGTTGGACCATGCAAACCCTACATACGTTCACCGGTTATCCCGACGGAGACGCACCCACGGGCGGAGTGTTGGTCGGTAATGCCAATCAGGTCTATGGTGTTGCCAATGGCGGCGGAATGCGCAATATCGGCATGGTTTTCAATCTGGATCATCTCTCCGCCACCGGCTGGCAAGAATTCACGCTGCACTCATTTCTGGGAGGTTCCGACGGCGAATACCCCGGAGGTCCTTTAGCCATTGACGGTGCGGGCAATCTCTACGGGGTGACGAATGGCGGAAGCGGCGGAAATGCTACTGTCTACAAGCTGACTCCCAATCAGCGAAGCTTTGGATGGTCCGAAAGCATCCTCTACACGTTCCAGAATCCCTACGGCACACCGAACGGCGGCTTGATCTTCGACGCCTCAGGCAACATCTATGGCACCGACCGCGAGGACGGTCCCTACTCTGTAGGCACTGTCTGAAAGCTTTCGCCCAATCCTGACGGTAACTACACCTTCACTCCTTTATACAGTTTTGCCGGCGTTGATGGTGATGGAGCTTACGTCAATAGCGGGTTGGTAATGGATGCTGCGGGAAATCTCTATGGAACTACGCAGCAGGGCGGAACGACGCAAGGCTTTTACTGCATGAACGGGGGATGCGGAACCATCTTCAAGTTGACGCCTTCCGCCGATGGCCCATGGGTTGAGACAATTGCATTCACGTTCGACAACAATGACGGCAGCAAACCCTACGCCGGGCTGATTCAGGACCGGACGGGAAATCTTTATGGTACGGCTAGTGGCGGGGGCACGAACAACCAAGGTGTGATCTTCGAGTTTACGCCGGCGCCCGCTCGGTAATAATGCAGCGCAGATACTTGACCTTCTTCCGCACATAACCGGCGTAGATGACGTTCAGCCGCCAGCAAAGCGCGCCGTGGAAAATCCCTCCGCGAAGAACCTGCCGGTAGAAGAACGTCCAGGCGGGATTCAGGATCTCGTTCAGCACGCTTTTGCGCCATGCGGTGTTTTCGTGCTCGAAGTACTGGCGGGCGCTCAGCCGCGCGTATTGATCCATGGTTTGGGCAAACTGTTCCACGTCCTTGTAGGCGTAGTGCAGCATGTCGTTCTTCAGTTGCCGGACCTGACCTTCGACTTTGATCGACTCGTGGACCACTCGCGGTTGAAAACGGCCTTTGCCTTTTCGAATCAGCCGCAATTGCGCGTCAGGATAGAATCCGCCGCCCCTGACCGGCGCGTCCCCGATGTAAAGAACGCGCGGTATTTGGAAACCGGCGATGCCGTCGGGCACGCCGCGCTGCATGAGGCCGCGTATTTCAGCAACCAGCGCGGGAGTCAGAACTTCATCGGCGTCGAGGCTGAGAATCCACTCGCCCGATGCCAGATCGATTGCCTTGTTCTTCTGCTCGGCATAGCCGAGCCAATCCTGATGATAGAAACGCACTCCGAAGCTCTTGGCAATCTCGACTGTACGATCCGTTGAGCCGCTATCGAGGAAAATGATCTCGTCCGCGATCTCGGTGACCGCGGCAAGCACAGCCGAAATCGTCCGTTCTTCATTCTGCGCGACGATGGTTACGGAAAGCGGCGGGCCGCCTGTTTTGGTGGTCATGTATGGGCAGAATATCAATTATCCTGCGTCGAATCAGGGCACGACCGCGGTTCTAGCTGTCATCGACGGGCCGGATCATCAATTATCCCGCGTTGTATCAGGGCATGACTTTAGTCATGCCGAACGAGCGCTCTAAGAGACCGGGCTTTAGCCCCCCTGCGAAACCAGGTGCGTGCAGGGGCTGAAGCCCGAATTATTTGCTGCTGCGGCACGGCTGAAGGCGTGCCCTGATACAAGGCGATCTGTGAGATAACCAATGGTGGCGGTTGTTCATTCGCGCCGTGCCCCACTCACATCTGCTGTAAGCAATTCAACTACTTTCTCAGGCCTTCCGTCCAACCAGCCCCTTGACGAACGAGCTGACCTCGTGGCGGAAGCGTTCTTTGCGCAGGTACCTGTCGCTCTTGACCCAGTTCATTTGCAGGCTCATGCGCTTGCCGTCGAACGGCTTGTGAGCGTGCCAGGAGCGGTCGCTGCGCTTGAAGATAATGAGGCTGCCCATCGTGGGCGGCACTTCGGCAACGTAGTCTTCCAGATTCTTCGAGCGCAACAGGCGCAGCCGGCCGCCGCTGCTCTCCCAATCAGGGTTGAGATAGAGCAGCACGGTGATGACTTTGTCCTTCGAGTCGGTATGAATCTGGCCGTCTGATCCATCGCATTGGCCACGCACAGTCAGCATCGTGGGATATTGGCTCAGGTCGAGGGAAAACTTGGCGCCAACCGCAGCAGCGAAATCCGGACCCAGCAGCTCATCGGTCAGTTGCCGGAACGCCGGCCCATAGCTGACCCGCGAAAGCGGAAAGCTGCCGGATTTTTCGACGCGGGGGAAGTCTTCCACAATCGCCTGCTTACACTCCGGTTGCAGAACGTCGTCCACCAGCAGGTATTCAAAAGGCTCCGCGTGGAATTCGGCCGCGGCGAGTTTGGAGAGATTCAACATAGTACGAGTTCGTCAGACAGTATGAGGCACTCGGATCGAGCCTTGGTTTGTATCAGGGCACGACTTCAGTCGTGCCGCACCGACCGACAATGACTCGGGGCTTTAGCCCCTGAGAACTTTTCGGCCGGGGTTATGAGAACCCTGCCGTCCCTACGGGACTCGAATCAAATTTCCGACTCTACCCAGGACTCCGCTCCGCTCCGTCCTGGGCTAACTGCGCTCCCACCCCTTCGGGGTTCCATTTTCGTGCGTCATACTCCAGCGCCGAAAACTAAGCCCCGCCAATCACCGCGCGACTGCCGCGCCCTTGCTCTGAAAACTGATCCCGGCTTCAGTCAGGCCGTCAAGCAGCCCGTGAAACACTTCCTCCGGGCGAACGCGCTTCATACACTCATCCGTGCCAAGCGGACAGGTCCGCTTGTGGCAGGGTTGGCACGCCAACTCTCCCTCGCTGGAGAACAACTTGATGTGCGGGCTGCCAATCGGCGGCGTCCGGCGATAGCCGGTGGGCCCGTAAATCCCCACCAGTACCGGCACTCCCATCGCGCCAGCGATGTGCAATGGTGCGCTGTCCGATCCAACCGCGGCATGCACTCGCTCGTACAGCGCGTACATCTCTGGGATCGGCAGCTTGCCAAACAGGTTGCAGATCCGCCCTTCGAGTAACGCTTGCGGAACCGCGCGCAAAATCCGCTCGCCGGCCGGCGCGTCGGCTGCCGACCCTTGCACAATCAGATTCAAGTCGGTTTCTGCCAGCAACTGCGAGATCAAGGTAACCCAATACTCGTCCGGCCAGTGTTTGCTCACCCATTGCGTGGCCGGTGCCATTGCAACCAGTGGGGCATTTTTCGCGAACGCTCCGTCCAGCAGCTCGGCAACCCGTTGCCTGGTGCTCTCGATGACGAGCGGCGGCTCAATCGTGTAACGCACATCGCCAGCTCCGATGCTGTGGGCCAGGTGCGCCATGTGTTCCATGTGACAGACCGAGGGATCGAAGTATTCGCCCCGGCGCAGATGCCGTTCGGTATAGAAGACGCTGCTGAATTCGCGCCCGTGCCGGAAGCCGATGCGGCGTTTCACACCCGCCAGATACGGAAGTAACGCAGTCTTGAACAGACCCTGGGCATCAATGGAAACGTCGTAATGGACCGACCGGACCTCGTCCACGAAGGCCCGGAACTCGCGAGCCGCTGTCGACCACTTCGCAGGATTGGAAAGTGCCTGCGACCAGCTGCGGCGCGAGCAGCGATGGACGTAGTCGAGCGCGGGATGGCCCTCGATTGCCGGGGCGAGTTCGGTGTCGATAGCCCAGCCGATCTTGGCATCGGGGAAGCCGTCGCGCAACATAGTCAGGATGGGCAGAGTCTGAATGACGTCGCCCAGCGCGCTGAATCGCACCAGCAATATTTTGCCCGGCTTGGTAACTGGCAGAGGAGACAGGCGGTCGCCTTGGCGACAGGACACGCGCGCAGGATTCGGGTCGCTTTTCAAATTGCCAGTTACCATCGATTACTCTACCGCGGGCTCAATTTGCAGCTCATTTGGCCCTCTAGCATCATACGTCGAGTCGATCAGAGTTCAAAAAAGAGAGCCGTTCCATTCCGGCAGCGCCCGATCGCTCTGCTACAGACCAGGGTCCCACGGCTGCGGTGACAACTCCGCTCAAAGGCTGTCCTATCATTCGGTTACGGTTCGCCAAGCTGTTTCTTTGGAGAGGCCGCTCCGGGGACAATAAGACCTTCCCGAAGAAAAATGAAACCTTATCTCCCGCAATTTGGAAACTCTATTGGGATGCTCACATCTGATTGACTGGAGCGTCCAGATAGCGGTGGACTTTGCCCCTGCGGCGGAAGAGAATAAACTGGTAAGTGGCAACAAGTGGGGGCGATTTGGGTTCATATGATAAGCCCAGGCTTCCACGGCCGGAGTCGGTCCTCCCGCAGAATAGCGAAAAGGTGTACACCATGCGTTCCGCATTCCGTTTTCTCACCGTCGCCGCGCTTGCGCTGATGTTGGTTCCACTGGGCTTCGCTCAGAACCAGACCTCGGCTCCGCCGGATCCGAATGCGACGCCCAATGCGCCTGCGAATGCTACGCCGAATCCGCCTGCTCAAGATACAAGCACACCCGCTCCTCCGGACAAGCCGGACAAGAACGCGCCCCCGCCCGGCAGCCTGAACAACATTGACGCCATCGGCAACCGCAACGTGGGTTGCAACAAGGGATTGGGCAACTGGTACTCGCTGGACAAGCAAGTTGCCATGGGCCGTCAGTACTCGCAAATGGTGGAACACGGCGCCAAGATGGTTAGCGACCCGGTCGTCACCGAGTATATAAATCGCCTGGGGCAGAACCTGGTGCGCAACTCCGACGCCAAAGTCCCCTTCACCATCAAGGTGATTGACACCGACGATATCAATGCCTTCGCGCTTCCGGGTGGATTCTTCTACGTCAATTCGGGCTTGATTCTGGCAGCCGATAACGAAGCTGAACTGGCGGGCGTGATGGCACACGAGATCGGCCACGTTGCGGCCTGTCACGTGGCCCGCGAGCAAACCCGTGGCAACATCGTCAACCTGGCGAGTATTCCTCTGATCTTCGTGCCCGGCGGCTGGGCAGTCTACGAGGGAGCGCAGGTAGCGCTGGGGATCGGCGTGCCGCTGACGTTTATGAAGTTCTCGCGCAACTTCGAGGCTGAGGCCGACTTCCTCGGCATGGAGTACATGTACAAGGCGGGATACGATCCGCAGTCGTTCATCTCGTTCTTCGAGAAGATTGAAGCTCAGGAGAAGAAGAAGCCGGGCACTCTGGCGAAGGCTTTCGCTTCGCATCCCATGACGCCCGACCGCGTCGCATCCGCACAAAACGAGATGAAGAACATCCTGCCGGCGCGTCCTGAGTACATCGTGGATACTTCAGAGTTCCAGCAGGTCAAAGGTCGTCTGGCGTCGCTGGAGAACCGGCACAAGCTGCAGAACGACAAAGACAACAAGGACCGGCCGACCTTGCGCCGCGCTACCGCGGACAATCCTTCCACCGATGGCAGCGGTAACGGCTCCGGTACCCAGAACGACGACGATCGTCCTACGCTGAAGCGGAACGACGGCTCTGGGTCAGGCTCCGGCTCGTCATTCGACTGATTGCGAATCTGCTCTGAGACCAAGGCCTCCGTTGATCGGAGGCCTTTTGATTTGCCGAAGACAGCAATTGTTCCACGTGGAACAATTGCGAAATATCACAAAGTAACCTGCTAAGCGATTGACAACAAACAAGTTTCTGCACCTTGGTGCTAACTAACGAACGCTCGTTCGGAGCCCAGCTACGGCGCGATCTCGAATACTACGCCATTGCCGCTGGCTCCGCCGGTCGCGGCGGTGCCGTAGATGTTGCCGTCGGTATCGAGTGTGACTTGGCCGTACGGCTGCCCTCCATCACTGCCGCCGGTAAAGTCGTGCAATGAGGTGTAGGTCCAGTTGCCGCCGGAGTTGGTCAGCCTGAAGACGTTGCCGTATCCCAAGGCGCCATCCTGCTTCGTTGTGCCGTACAGACTACCCGCTGCGTCCATGGTCAGAGACGCGAACGATCCAATCGTGCCGGTGAAGCTATACAGCGTAGTCAGAGTCCATCCGCCACCGGAAGGTGACAGCTCCCAAACGGTTCCTCCTCCGCCGGCGCCACCCTCTAGCGTCGTTCCATAGAGATTGCCAGCTTGATCGCGGATCACCCCGCCCTCGGCATAGGCGCCGTCACTGCCATTTTGAAAGAGATAGAGGATGTTCTGGGTCCAGCCTGATCCGGAAGGTGTCAACTGATAGACGACGCCATAGCCTCCGACCGGTCCTCCCGGAGGTCCCCCGCGAGGCGTGGTGCCGTACAAGTTGCCCTCGGGGTCAAAGATCACGCTCGACGTAGGAGAGTCGCCCCCATCCCCATCCACGGGGAACGGGAAAACATAGTCCAGGTTCCAGCTTCCATTTAGATTGAATCAACCCGAAGACCATCCCGAAGCTGGGAATTCTGTCCCACAGCGTGGCATAGATATTTCCGGCCGGGTCGAACGCGACATCACCATAGAAAGGGTTTCCGCCCTGACCCAGCGAGGCATTGAAGAAAAAAAGAACGTTGTCCGTCCACGGGCAGAGCGCGGTTTTGCAGGCCGTCGCCGAAGGTCGCAGATTGAAGACGGTGCCGCACCCCAGTCCGGCGCAGTCCTCATCCGGCGCCCCGCCAAAGGCAGTTGTCCCATAGAGGCCGCCATTGCGGCCGAAGACCACCCGGTCATAAGGTGATGCCCCGTCGCTGTACTGGCCGATAAAGGTGTAGAGGGGATTGAACAGCCAGCCAGAGTTCGTATGCTTGAGCTCGTACACTACGCCGCAGCCATGCATTCCGCGACCGGTACATCTTCCGCCGGTATAGCCGCCTCCGGAGGTCGTGCCGTAAAGGTTCCCGGCGCGGTCCAGGGTGACTCCGGCCAGTGGCGTTGCGCCATCGGCGCCGCCCGTAAAGTTGTGAACCACCGTATAGGTTTGCGCCTGCGCCGATTGCATCAGCATGACCGCCAGCGCAAACAGTATGATCGACGCAACCTTCGCAGTTACAGTTTGCGGATTCGTTCGAAGCATTGCATTCCTCCTCTTCGTCACGGCGTAATCTCCCAGACCACGCCATTGCGGTCCGTGCCGCCCTCCGATGCCGTGCCGTAGAGATTGCCGCTGGAGTCGAATATCACATTGCTGACGGGAAATCCTCCATCACTGCCGCCGGTAAAGTCGTGAAGGGAAGTGTAAGTCCAAACGCCAGCGCTTTGGGTGAGTTTAAAGACTGAGCCTTTTCCGTAAGTGCCGTCACCTATCGTGGTTCCATAAAGATTGCCGGCTGCATCCATCGTGAGGTTGGCCCAGGGTCCGCCGCCGGTGAAGCTATAGATCACGTTGAATGTCCAGCCGGCGCCGGAGGGCGTCAACTCGAAAGCGGTTCCGGCATCGTTCGCGCCTCCATACCAGGTTGCGCCGTAGAGATTGCCGGCTTGATCGGAGATCAGACCCGCGTAAGGAAGTCCCCCATCATCCCCACCCGTGCCGGCAAACGAGTGAAGAACGTTTCCTGTCCAACCAGAAGCTGTGTTTACCAGCTGAACAGCCGCACCCCACCCATACGAACCGCCGTTGGTGCTGGTGGTGTAAATGTTTCCCTGGCTGTCAAGAAGCGGGCCGGCTTGAGGATACTCGTCCTCCAGTCCAAAGTCGTAGATTATGCTCTCGAGCCAGATCCCTGAGGGCTGTCTGGCCAATTCGAAAACCGTGCCAAGCGTCTCGCCACCGTCTGTGGTTACGCCGTACATGTGACCCGCACTATCGAAGATCAGATCACCAAACCCAGGAAGGGCACCGTCAGGAACGTCCATGAACTTCCACAAAACGGTTTCCGTCCACGGGCAAAGTACAGACTTACAGACTGTCCCAGAAGGCCGCAAATTAAAGACCGTTCCCTGGTTTTCAAAGCCGCCTTCATAATGTCGTACCGTAAAGAGTGCCGTCGGGACCAAAGACAACCCTGGCAATAGGCTGCATTCCGTCGTCGCCGTGAAAGCTGTACAGCGGGTCCAGAATCCATCGAGACCCGCTGGGTTTGAGCTTGTAGACTGTGCCGCACCCACCCGAAGGACAATCGCCCCCGGTGTTACCGCCGCCGAATGCCGTGCCATAAAGATTGCCGGCATCAAGTGTCACGCCTGCCATGGGGCCACCCCCGTCCTGTCCGCCGGTGAAGCTGTGAAGGACGGTGAAGGTCTGCGCTTGTGCCGGTAAAGCCAGCGCGAATGCGGCGGCAAGCATCGCTACGCATAAGCTGGTGCGAAAAATGGTTTGCTTTCTTAGCAGAGATGTCATGGGAGACTCTCCTTAGCATTCAGTGTTTAAAAGACTTATGCTGCCCATCGAATTGGCTATCGCTATCCATGAACCGCCAGGATCGAAACTTAGAAGTGTGTTGGAATTCTGTTCTTCCTGCAAAATGGTGTCAAGAGAACTCGCCCCCATGCTGTCGGAAAATTGCTGAAACGACTACGATAAATGTGAGGACTTTCGCCGGGTTCGCACACTCGCGCGGAAGCAGTCCAACTTTACGGAACTTTACGTTTCTGTCAGGTGAAATAGAGGCAGAAGCGAGATCAGGTTCACCCCCGAGGTGGCGTTGCTGACCGACTTGACCGACGAGCAACTGCTGACGCAGGCGCTGGCCGGAGATGAAGACGCTTTCACTGTTTTGTATCGCAGACGGCAGGGGCCGATCTATCGCTTCGCCCTGCACATGAGCGGATCCTCGCATGTCGCCGAAGAGGTGACGCAGGAAGTGTTCCTCTTCCTGGTGCAGCGGGGTCGCGACTTCGATGCGGAACGAGGCGCGCTGGCTGCGTACTTGTTCGGCGTAGCCAGAAATTACGTTCGGCGCGCGCTGGAGCGGAACTATCCCGAGCAGGTGCTCGGCAGTCCGGTGGAAGACGAAGCGGCGTCGCTGATGGTGGAGTGCGATCCGACCGAGGGGATTGCCCGCCAGCAGACCTCGACTGCGATTTGGAAAGCCGTGCTGTCTTTGCCGGAGCATTATCGCGAGGTGGTTGTGTTGTGCGACTTACATGAGCTGAGTTATGCGGATGCGGCCCAATCCCTCGGTTGTGCCATCGGCACCATCCGGTCGCGGTTGCATCGGGCGCACGACATGCTCAGCAAGAAGTTGCAGCACTCGGCGGCGGTGGCGCCAGGGATCTCGAAGGTTGCGGCGAGGTGCGCATCATGACATGCCGTGAGTTCAAACATAGCGCGGCGTCTCTCACATTGTGGGAGTTGTCGCGGGCACAAGCACAAGACGAGCAAATTCTGAGCCATGCGGAGCAGTGCGAAGGCTGTGGCGGATGGCTGCAGAACCAGCGTTCGGTGGCTGCCTCGCTGCACACGCTGCAGGCGCAAACCGCAGCCATGGAGGCCGGCCCCAGGGTAGAGCGGACATTGCTGCGGGCATTCCGCCAGACCGCTGCGGAAAACGCTCCGCAGCCCGTGGTTGCGCGCGTCTCCGCTCCCACTGCGTTCAGGCTGAGCCACTTCTTCGAAATTGGCGCATATGTTGCCGTCGCGGCGGCGATTATCGTGAGCGTGTTTCTGGGAGTCCGGCTTCTGCAGCACAGCTCCAGGACGGTCCCGGTGCAAAGTAGGGTTACACCCGCCAGCACCAGACCTCTTATGCAGAAGCCGGCTGTTGCCGCTCAGGGGGATTCGTCGAAAGTGGCTTCCGGCGTCACCCATGAGCGCGTCACCAGCGCGGTTCGAAGCCGGTCTCAGCGCAGCGATTCCGCCGGCGTAGCAGCGGCCACGGTGCAGACGGTTGCGGCAGACGAGGCGCAAACGGATGCCGACGCCGATTATGTCGCCTTGATGTTCTGCGATCCGCTGAGCTGCTCCAGCGACTCGCAGGTAGTGCGCATGGAGCTTCCGGCCAATGGCGTCGAACAAAATTCGCAGCCACCCGTTGCCGAACTGGTGGTTGGCTACGACGGAGTGGTACGAGCTGTCCGGATTGTGAATTGATGCAGATCGAAGTTCGAGTCCAGAAGCAGTAGCGAACGAGGGTGAAAGTATGAAGGCAACGAAAGCTGAAGTGACTAGCGCTATTTCGAAATGGTTGTTCGTCGGATTGCTGGTGGCTGGCCTGTCGGTGGTGGCGATCGCGCAAACCGATCCTGGGCCGCCTCCACCACCGCCCGGCGGACCGGGAATGATGGGCATGCCTGGCCCCGGCATGGGAGGTCAATTCTTCCACGAGGAAGTTGGCCTCGACAGCCACAAGGTGGTCACCGGCGCGCCCATGACGGCGACCGTAAGCGTGACCCACGATCAAACCCTGTCGGACGGCAACACCATTCACACCGACAATCAGAGCACCGAGTATCGCGACTCCCAAGGCCGGGTTCGCCGTGAAGTACCCTTCAAGTTGGCCACTCCAGCGACCGGCGCCACCCAGGGAACCATGATCGTGATTATGGATCCGGTTGCCGGCAAGCGCTACGTGCTCAATCCACAAAACAAGACGGCGCATGAGATGCCACTGCATCCGCCCAAGGAGCGGGCTGGCACTCGTGGTGGTCCGGAAGGGCCCGAACCAATGTGGAAGGGCGCGGGCAACGACGTAACAACGGAGTCGCTTGGCGCCAAAACCATCCTGGGCTTGCAGGCGACGGGCACCCGCGTGACCCGCACGATTCCCGCGGGCCAGATCGGCAATACTAAGCCGATTTCGGTGGTGACCGAGCGCTGGGTGTCCACCGATCTGCAACTTCCGCTGACCATAACTCACAACGATCCCTTGATGGGAACCATGACCAGCACCGTCACCAGTGTCACCCGCGGCGAACCGGATGCGTCGCTCTTCCAGGTTCCGTCCGATTACAAGATCGAAACCGGCAAGCCGGGCGACATGATGTTCATGACAGCGAAACCCTGATCCAGAGTCTCTCCTCTTGGTAGCGGAGGCCGGCCATCGGCCTCCGTTTTTTTTCGCGATCGCCAAAAGCCACATCTTCTTCCCACAACGGCACTTGTCCCGTTGTCGCCTCACCTATCACGTCCCGACGTGATGTATCGCACGGTAGTGCTGCCATTCTTCGTGAAATCCTAAGTCAGCAAAGGACTGGTCAGCGCTGCGGGAAGAGATCTGGCTTCCCGATCCCCTTGAGCCGGGAACGCCGCTGCAAGTCCACTGAGTGCTGGTCTCTGTCTAAGAAAGGAGCGCCAGACACATGGCTACGGCGCAGATTTCTCTCGACACCGCCGAACGGGCCTTCATCGACCAAGTCATAACCAAGCACAGCGGACGGCCCGGCGAATTGCTCGGCATCCTGGAAGCGGTGCAGGAACGCAACCCGCACAAGTATCTCGCTCCCGACACGCTGGAATACATTGCCGACCGGCTGGACATTCCCCTGTCGCGGCTGTACAGCGTGGCGACCTTCTACGCGCTGTTCAACCTGGAGCCGCAGGGCGATAACACCATCTGCATCTGCCGCGGCACCGCTTGCCACACCCGAAACTCGCGCGCCCTGCTGGAGAGCCTGCGCCTGGAACTGGGACTGGGGATGGACGACGGTGACGACGGCTCTGAGGCCGACAAGCTCACCCTGACCACCCCCGACCAAAGATTTACCGTGCGCACGGTGGCCTGCTTCGGGCAGTGCGCGCTGGCCCCGGTGGTGGAGATTAACCATCGCATCTGCGGACACGTGAACGAACGGACTCTGCAGCGCGAAGTCCGCTCGCTGGAACGGGAGAATGAGTGATGCCGCGCATTGAGGACATTGGCGTATTTAACGCAGTCCGCGAGGCTGGGCTGGCGAAATTAGTCCCCGCAGTCCCACGGATCGCCATTGGCATGGGCACCTGCGGTCGCGGCAACGGCGCCGAGGGTTTGTATCACGCTTTCGTCGAAGTGCTGGAACGTAGTGGCACCGATATGTATCTTGCCAGCGTTGGATGCTTCGGGCCGTGCTGCCAGGAGCCGCTGGTGAATGTGCACATGCCCGGGTCTCCTTTGATGATCCTGCATCGCGTGCAGGCCAACGATGCCGGCCGCATTGTCCACGACATTACCACCGGCAAGATTGGTCCTGAGCTGATGTACTGCAAGATCGAGGAATGGGACCACATCACTGGAACCATTCGCTATGGCCACGGCTACCCCGAAGTGCCGTCATGGAACGAAGTGCCGTTTTTCAAAGGCCAGAAGAGAATCGTGCTGCGCAACTGCGGGCTCATCAACCCGGATGATATCGAGGAATACATTGCCGTCGGCGGATATCAGGCGCTGTACAAGACGCTGATCGATGAGAAGCCGGAGACGGTCATCGAGCAGATCAAGGCCTCCAAGCTACGCGGCCGCGGCGGCGCCGGATTTCTCACCGGCAACAAGTGGGAGTTCCTGCGCAAGGCCGTCGCCGACCAGAAGTTCATCATCTGCAATGCCGATGAAGGCGATCCCGGCGCCTACATGAACCGCAATGAGATCGAGAGCGACCCGCACGCGCTGCTCGAGGGAATGATTATCGGCGCCTACGTGATGGGCGCGACCCAGGGAATCATTTATGTGCGCGCCGAGTATCCCCTCGCCGTGCATCGCTTGAATCGCGCCATCGAGCAGGCCCGCGACTACGCCCTGCTGGGCAATAACATCCTCGGCCGCGGATTCAACTTCAATATCGAGCTGGTGGAAGGCGCGGGAGCGTTTGTCTGCGGCGAGGAGACTGCGCTGATCGCGTCGCTGGAAGGCGAAGCCGGGAGACCTCGCCCGCGCCCGCCCTTTCCCGCGCAGAAAGGTCTCTGGGGCACGCCCAGCAACATCAACAACGTCGAGACCTGGTACAACATCGCGCCCATCATCACCAAAGGCCCGGCATGGTTCACGGAGACGGGCAGCGCCAAAAGCTCCGGCACCAAGGTTTTCTCGCTGGTCGGTAAGGTCCACGACAGCGGTCTGGTTGAGATGCCGATGGGCACGCCGATCAAGACCTTCATCTACGACATCGGCGGAGGCGGCGTCGAAGGCCGCGCGATTAAGGCCGTGCAGACCGGCGGTCCGTCCGGCGGCTGCATTCCCGCCGAGATGTTCGATACCCCGGTCGACTACGAAAGCCTCGCCCAGTTGGGCTCCATCATGGGCTCGGGCGGCATGGTGGTGATGGACGAAGACAACTGCATGGTTGACGTCGCCCGTTACTTCGTGGAGTTCACCAACTCCGAGTCGTGCGGCAAGTGCATTCCCTGCCGCGTCGGGCTGAACAAGTGCCTGCGTATCCTGAACCGTATTACCGACGGCGCCGGACGCCTGGATCACATGGAGCGCCTGGACGAGCTCAGCCGCTACATTCGCGACTGCTCGCTGTGCGGGCTGGGCCAGACCGCGCCAAATCCGGTGCTGACCACCATGCGCCATTTCCGCCAGGAGTTCGAGGACCATATCGTTTCCCACCGCTGCATTGCCGGCATCTGCAGCGAGCTGGCGCTGTCGCCGTGCGAAAACAGTTGCCCGCTGCACATGAATATCCCGCGCTTCCTGCAGCTCTACAAGGAAGGACAGCTGGAGGAAGCCTTCGAGTCCATCATCATGGACAACCCGCTGCCGTGTTCCACCGGCCGTGTCTGCCAGCATCCCTGCGACGAGCGCTGCCGCCGGCAGACGGTGGACGATGCCGTCAACATGCGCGAAGTGCACCGCTTCATTGCCGACTACATCCTCCTGGGCGACCACTTCGAGGACGCGGTGAGCCGCGTGCTTGCTCGCAAGCTGGAAGCGACGGGACGGAAGGTCGCGGTGGCTGGCGCAGGGCCCGCGGGATTGACCGCTGCGTTCTATCTCGCTCTGCTCGGACACGACGTGACGGTGTTCGATTCATTGCCCGCAGCTGGAGGGATGCTGTGCTTCGCTCTACCGGAGTATCGTCTGCCGAAGCCGGTGCTACGCCGCGAAGTGGAGCTGATCGAGCGTCTGGGGGTGCAGTTCGTCTTCAACACCCGGATCGGCGGCGATATTCCGCTGAATGATTTGGACGAACAATTCGACGCGGTGTGCCTGGCGATCGGAACGTGGAAGCAGTCGTGGGTGTATTTGCCGGGCACGGAGTTGAAGGGCGTCTTCGCGGCGCTGCCGTTACTGGAATCGGTGGCCAAAAGCGAATCCGTGGCGCTGGGCCGCAAGGTAGTGGTGATCGGCGGCGGCAACGCCGCAATCGATTCGGCGCGTACCGCCCTGCGCCTGGGAGCGAGCGTCACCGTGGTCTATCGCCGCGAGCGCAAGGACATGCCTGCCATCGAGGAAGAAACCGCGGCGGCCGAAGATGAGGGAGCGAAGATTGTCTTCCTGTCGGCGCCGCACCGCATCATCGGCGACGCTAAAGGAAACGTAAGGGCGCTGGAAGTGGTGAAGACCCGGCTGGGTGAGTATGACCGCTCCGGACGCCGCAAGCCGATTCTGACCGACGAGGTCCAGCGCTTCGAATGCGACTCGGTCATCCTGGCTGTGGGCGAGACGGTGGACCTGGATTTCGCCAAAGCCTCGGGTCTGGAGATCAAAGAGAGCGGCACCATCCAGGTCAATCACTTCACCCTGGAGACCAGCCGGCCGCGCTTCTTCGCCGGCGGCGACCTGGTGACCGGGGCTTCGAATGTGTCGAACGCCATGGCCTCCGGCAAACAGGCGGCGCAGGCCATCGACCAGCAACTGATGGACAGCAAACGCTGGGAGATGCTCTTCCGGCCAATGCAATATGAACAGACGCCGCCCAAGCAGCCGAGCGAAAGCCGCCGTCACTACTCGCGGGTGCTACCGGCACGCGAGCGCGCCCACACCTTCGAGGAAGTCGATATCGGCCTGTCGCCGGAGGAGGCCCACGACGAGTGCTGCCGTTGCCTGCGTTGCGACGTGACGGTAGTAGTTTCGCGCTAGGAGATTGTTGGTGGAGGCAGCTTCTTTTGGCCTTCACGGATTTTCGGACGGTAAGAAATTTCGACGTTGTTCAACGTGGAGTTCGGACTGCACGAGATTCCGCTTTGTTCGACGTGGAGGCTTGAAGCGGTTGAAGAGAGTCCCGCTCCGCGGGACGGAAGATGATAGCCCACCGCTTCAGCGGTGGGTAGGCTGGGGAAAAATCCGAGTGCCCCGGGAACGATACATGGCAAGAAGGATTTTGTGCCGTCCCTGGGGGACTCAGATTCCTGAGATAAGCGTACCCGGCCCTGAAGGGCGGGGCTATCACCTTTCGCGCCCCGTGGCGCTTGCGTAACGCTGAGACGAACGCTAGTCGCCAATGGCAATGCATAAGGGAGTAAAGGAGTTTCACCTTGCCGCAAAAGAAAATCTCGCTGCGTATCGATGGCGAACTGGTGAACGCCGCCGAGGGCCAGACCATCCTCGACGCGGCGCGCGCCAGCGGGAAGTCGATTCCGACGCTCTGTTTCCTCGAGGGCCTGACCCCGGTGGGCGCCTGCCGTCTGTGCATGGTCGAAGTCTCGGGCATTGACCGGCTGTTTCCCGCCTGCACTACGCCGGTACAGGATGGCATGTCGGTGGTCACGACATCGCCGCGGCTGTCGCGGTATCGCCGCATGACCATTGAGCTGCTGCTGGTGGAGCGCAATCACGTCTGCGCGGTCTGCGTGTCCAATGGCCACTGCGAGCTGCAGGACATGGCCTACAACATGGGCATTACCAGCGTGCGCTTCGCTTACAACTTCCCGCGCCTGCAGGTGGATTCGTCGCATCCCCGTTTTGTGCTTGACCACAACCGCTGCATCCTGTGTACGCGCTGCGTTCGCACCTGCGCCGAGATTGAAGGAGCGCATGTGTGGGAGATGGTGGCGCGCGGCATCCACGCCCGCATCGTGTCGGACCTGAATGAGAAGTGGGGCAAGGCCACTAGCTGCACCGACTGCGGCAAATGTGTGCAGGCATGCCCGACCGGTGCTTTGGCCGCCAAGGGCAAGGCGGTAGAGGAGATGGTGCACTCCACGGCGCACATTACCGCTCTGGCCCGCCATAGAGGAGCGCGCATATGAAAAAGCTGAAGCTGGCTACGGTCTGGCTGGATGGCTGCTCGGGCTGCCACATGTCGCTGCTCGACTTGGACGGCGCGCTCATTCCCATCGTGCGCAAGGTCGATATCGTGTACGGCCCGCTGGTGGACGCGCAGGAGTTTCCCGAGGACGTTGACGTCACCCTGGTGGAAGGCGCCATCAGCACGCCGGAAGACGTGGAGCGGCTGCAACAGATCAGGGCGCGCAGCAAGATGGTGGTATCGCTGGGGGACTGCGCCGTCACCGGCAACGTAGCCGGCCTGCGCAACGTGATTCCGGTGAACAAGCTGTTGCAGCGGATCTACGTCGAGGGCGCGGACGCGAATGGCTGCATTCCCCACGATGGGCTGCCGCAGCTGTCGAAGCTGGCGCGTCCGGCGCAGGACTTCGTCAAGATTGACGTTTGCCTCCCCGGCTGCCCGCCCCAGAACAAGGTGATTGCCGGGTTCCTGAACAACCTGCTGGAGGGCCGCAAGCCCGAGGCGAACCAGAAGATCAAGTTCGGGTAAGCGAGAGAACGTTATCACCACGGAGGCACGGAGATCACGGAGAAAAAAAAAGAAAGAAGACCCCCAAAACTCCGCGCCCTCTGTGTCTCCGTGGTGAATAAATTTCGATCGAGCGCAATCGAATGTACACGCGCCCGGTCAAGGAGCGGCGATGAAGCGCATCACGATTGAGCCGGTAAGCCGCATCGAAGGCCATGCCAAGATTACCATTCAGCTTGACGATGCCGGCAAGGTGACTGACACCAAATTTCAGGTGACGCAGGTCCGCGGCTTCGAGAAGTTCACCGAAGGCCGCCCGTTTTACGAGATGCCGGGTATCACCTCGCGCATCTGCGGCATCTGTCCCATCAGTCACCAGTTGGCCGCGTCAAAGGCCTGCGATGCCATCATGGCGGTGCGAATTCCGCCCGCCGCGCAACTGTTGCGTGAAATCATTCACTGCGCGCAGGTGGTGCAGTCGCATGCGCTCAGTTTCTTCTATCTCTCCGCGCCGGACCTGCTGCTGGGTATGGATTCCGATCCTGCCACGCGCAATGTGGCCGGCCTCATCGAGGCCAATCCCGAGCTGGCGCGCGCCGGCATCGAGTTGCGCAAGTTCGGCCTGCTGGTGATCGAAGGGCTGGCCGAGGAGCGTGTCCATCCCTCGTGGATCGTGCCCGGCGGCGTGAAGTCCCCGATGACCGCGCAGGCGCGCGACCGGTTCCTGGCGGCAATTCCTCAGGCGATGGCGACAACGGAAAAAACTCTCGGGATCTTCAAGGGTCTACTCGACTCGTTCACTGAGGAGATTGCCAACTTCGGTTCCGCGCCCACCATGTACGCTGGATTGGTCGACATCGCCGGCAACCTGCAGCTCTATGACGGCTTGCTGCGCTTCCGCGCGGCCGACGGAAGCATCGTCCAGGAAGGCATCGCCGCCGAAGACTACGCGAAGTTCATCGGGGAAACCACCTTGAGCGACTCCTATCTGAAAGCGCCGTTCTATCGCCCGCAGGGCTGGCCGGAGGGAATCTATCGCGTGGGCGCGCTGGCCCGCATCAATGTGGCTGAAGCCATGGGCACGCCCCGCGCCGACGCCGAGTTGCGGGAATTTCGCCAGCGCTTTGGCCGCATGGCGCATAGCTCGTTCCTTTATCACTACGCGCGGCTCATCGAGGTGATGTACGGCCTCGAAGCCATGCAGCTTCTGCTGCAGCAGTCGGACGTGCTCGACACTCATGTCCGCGCCGAAGCCGGGGTCAACGCGCTGGAGGGTGTCGGCATGATCGAAGCGCCTCGCGGCACCTTGATTCATCACTACAAGGTCGACGAGAACGGCGCCCTCACTTGGGCGAACCTCATTGTCGCCACCGGCCACAACAACCGCGCCATCGGCGATGGCGTGCGCCAGGTCGCCGAGCACTTTATCCACGGCGACAAGCTGCAAGAGGGGATGCTGAACCGCGTTTCCGCCCTGGTGCGGGCCTACGATCCTTGCCTGAGCTGCTCCACTCATGCGATAGGCGTGCCGGCGCTGGACATCTCGCTCATCGATGCGAAGGGAGTTCTACTCGACCGTCTGCGCAGCGAATAAAGGTCAGCCCGCGCCAATTTGCTTCTCGGCGTCCAGCCCCGGCAGAGCAAGTCAGCATCTCACATCCGACGATATTTCCTGCGGCTTGCGGTATATTAGTCGGCGTTATGCGTCCAACTGTCGCGATGTCCGCCGGACGGACAGACAAAGCCATCGTCTTGACCCGACTTACCCTTCCTCTAATTCTTCTAGCTTTCGGGTTGCTAGTTGCTTGCTCGAAGCCGCAACAGAACGTTGCGAATGCTCCGCCGCCGGGCAACCCTGCCAGCAGCACGAACCCGACAGCCCCGGCTTTGGCGCCAGCACAGGTCGTCTCGCAAGTGGCCGCTCCTGCCGGTCCCGAAACCAAAGTGTTGATGCACAATGTCATCCTGAACGAGCGTCCTGGACTACAACTGCGTGTGCGCTGGCTGCGCGGCGAGATGCACCCGACGCAGCCCGGCGGCATTCCTTCGTTCGACGACCCCAGTTCCTTTGTCCTCAACATTCAGGCGGAGTGATCGCGACCAGCCTCTCTGACATCACCAGCATCCTGAACGCGAGCCTGCTGAAAGGCTCGCCGCTGGAAAAGGTTTCGCTCGCCGCCGACGGCCAGCAGTTGAAGTTGAAGGGAACGCTACACAAAGTGGTGCCGCTCCCCATCGAGATGATCAGTGACGTGGCTGCCTCACCCGACGGACAGGTTCGGCTGCACATGGTGAAACTGCGCGTGCTAAAGCTTCCCGTCAAAGGCCTGGTGCAGGCGTTTCACGTGAACGTCAGCGACCTGATCGGGGCCCAGGGCGCCGGCAACGTTCGGGTCTCAGGCGACGATATCTATCTCGGTCCGGAACAGATCCTGCCGGCGCCTGCGATTCGCGGAAAGCTGACTGACGTGCATATCGGCAGCAAGACAGGCGATCTGGTCACCATTTTTGGGGACGCGCGGACTGAGGAGAACGAGGTGAAGCAGTGGCGGAACTTCATACGACTGTTGGGCGGCACGGTTAACCTCGGAAAACTCACTATGGCCCAGGCCGACATTTTCCTGATCGATGCCTCCAAGGGTGAATGGTTCAGCTTCGATCTGACGCGTTACCAGGAGCAACTTGTGAACGGCCGCATTCAGATGACGCCGGAGGCGGGCCTGCGCATTTTCATGCCAGACATTGAGAAGGTGCCGAGCACCGAGGCTAATCGCCGCATCAACGTGGAGTGGATGAAGAACCGGAATATTCCGCCGCCACCGGGTGTCGCGCAGTAGGTTGGATCGGCCGTCCGGATTGGGGTCCTTAACATGCTGAGGGAATGTCTGGACTGTTTGCCGCTACAGCTTTAGGACAGTATCCGGCGAAATGGCTGGTGCCAGTTCCCTGCGCCGCCTGCTACCATATAGGCAAGTGCCCGCATCCGCCATGCGAGAGCGGGACACGGAGAGGAACACAAGAGCCATGCGATGGATGTTACGTTCCAAAATTCATCAGGCCACAGTTACCCAAGCCGATCTCGAATACGTGGGTAGTATCACGATCGACGAAGAACTGATGGAGATGGTAGGACTTCTACCCGGCGAGCGGGTGTTGGTGGTCAGCAATACCAGCGGCGCCCGGCTGGAGACATACACAATTCCCGGCCCGCGCCGCTCCGGCGCGATCTGCATGAACGGCGCTGCGGCCCATCTCATCAAGCAGGGCGAAGAAATCATCATCATGGGCTTCGAACTGGCCGACAAGCCGGTTGCGCCGAAGCAGATTGTCCTGGGTCCGCACAATGAGTTTGTGCGCTGGCTCGCGGCCGAGATCTACGATACCCGCCTGACGGAAGTGATGGCACAGGTGTAAGTTTGGCGGGAGTCTTCACCGGCTCCGCTTTCTGATGCACCCTCGGCCGTTGCCGACGGACTGCGGCGGCCTTTGTGGCCGACGTGTTTCCGAATCTATCACCGCCGTTTTGGACACAGCCCGGCTAGCGACGGCCATCCTTTTTTCTCCCGTACAATGGCTTCAATGCCCGATCTGCTCGTAGGGAACAGACCTGCCGTCACTATCGCCCGATGAAGAAGCTCGTCATCGTAATCCTGTGGTCTGCTTCGCTCTTTGCCCAGAGCAACACGGGAGAACTCCGCTTGAAGGTGGTCGATCCCAGCGGAGCGGGCGTCAAGGTTACCGCGACGCTGGTCAGCCAGGCGAATCAATATCACAATACCCTGACCACCAGCGATCAGGGGACGCTCAGTGTGCAGCGCCTTGCCTACGGAGTCTACCAGCTCACCATCGAGCAACCCGGTTTCGTTTCGGTTTCGGAGTCAGTTAACGTTCGTTCGACCATCCCCATCGATTATGCGATCAAACTGAAAGTCGCAGCGGTACAAGAATCGGTGACGGTAAAGGGGCAGGGAACTTTGCTGGATCCCGATCAGGCCGGTTCGGTGAACGAGATTGGAACTGCGGCGATTCAGGATCGACTCACATCCCTGCCGGGCCGGTCGATCCAGGATTTGGTGAACACTCAGCCGGGCTGGCTCTACGAGGGCAATGCTGTACTGCATCCGCGCGGTTCGGAATATCAGACGCAGTTCGTGGTTGACGGCATTCCGCTCACTGACAATCGCTCTCCCAGCTTCGGGCCGGAGATCGGCGCAAACGATGTCGATTCGATGACCATCTACACTGCGGGATTTCCCGCCGAGTACGGCCGGAAAATGGGCGGCGTGGTTGAAGTCAACACGCTGCGGGACCCACAGCCGGGCTGGCACGGACAGTTTGTATTATCTGGCGGCAGCTTCGACTCGGCTGGCGCGTTCGCGCAGATGCAGTATGCGTGGGGCAAGAATGTTTTCGGGTTTAGCGCTTCCGGAGCCGCAACCGACCACTATCTGAATCCGGTAGTTCCGGAAAACTACACCAACAGTGGAACCATCGGCGATTTTTCCGTCAACTATCAGCGCGATTTGACTCCCAATGATCGGCTCAACTTCATTGCCAGGTATGAACTGTCGCGCTATCAGCTTCCCAACGAGATCGTTCAACAGACGTGGTGCTATCCGCCGGGCGTGATCGAGGGCCCGCCTTGCCAGCAGCAAAATGCCAACAATTTCGAAACCATGGGTGCGCTCTCCTACCGTCACATTTTCTCCACCAATGTAGTCGGCGATTTTCGCGGCATGTTGCGCAACAACGGCAATGACTTCTACTCCAATGCGTTGTCCACTCCTATTATTTTGTTTCAGCACAATTGGTTCAACGAAGGTTATTTCGAAGGGATGGTGACCATCGACCATGGGCGTAATGAATGGAAGATGGGGGTTGAGTCGGACAACACGTTCTTGCACGAGAATTTCAATTACATCATCACCGACCCTTCGCAGTTCGACCCCGGCACGGCGCTGACATTCAGCTTCCCGGGAGCTTACCCCAGTCAGGGCCAGCGGCCTGACCTGGAGCAGTCGGCGTTCGTCCAGGACCAGATTCGCATGGGGAACTGGACGGCGAACGTGGGCCTCCGTTATGACCACTATCAGCTGGTCCTCAATAAGCAGGCCGTGGATCCCCGCCTGGCGATCTCGCGCTACTTTCCTGCGATCGGCTTGCTCGCGCATTTCTCGTATGACCGCGTTTTCCAGACGCCGTCGTTTGAGAACCTCTTGCTCGCGAGCTCATTTGAAGTTGAATTCATTAATCCGGATGTCCTGCGCTTACCAGTCGTGCCTTCTCAAGGCAACTACTACGAAGCTGGAGTGTCCAAGGCCTTCGGCAACAATCTCCGTGTAGACGCTAACTATTATTTGCGAGAGGTCGCCAACTACGCCGACGACGATCAGATCGACAACACAACCATCACCTTTCCGATTGCGTTCCAGAAAGCCGTTATTTATGGCGCGGAAGGAAAAATCACGGTACCGAACTGGCACAAGATCTCCGGCTTCGCCAGTTATTCGTACATGGTCGGCAACGCGTGGCTACCGGTATCAGGCGGACTGTTTATTGGCGCGGACGCGCAGGCGGCGATAAGCCAAACGACTGGTCATTTCCCTGACTCGCAAGACCAGCGCAACACGCTGTTCACGCGCTGGGTCTATCAGGTCAAGCCGCGGTTCTGGGTGGCTGGCGGAATCCAATACGGCAGCGGGTTGCCATTTGACTTCCAGGGCACCGAGCAGGAAGCGCTGGTGGAATACGGCCCGCAAGTCATCAGCAGAATCAACTTCGCACGTGGCCGCATATATCCTTCATTGCTGGTCAGCGCATCGGCGGGTGCCGACGTTTACAAGTCCGACAAGATGGATGTCCGCTTTCAGATCGATGGGCAAAACCTGACAAATGTGCTGAACGTCATCGACTTCGGTGGGCTTTTCTCAGGCAATGCCATCGGACCTTCGCGCAGTTTTTCCATGCGTCTCACCACCAGCTTCTGAAGCTCGATGGATGGGAGTGCTGGCTACGGCGTGCCGAAGAGGCCGAAATAAATCTTCAGCAACGCTGATCTTTCTTGCACAGGCCGCGCATGATGCCACTCGTAGATCTGCCGCTCTGAGGCACGTAGCCGTTCCAGAAACTCGTCGTCACTTATTCGCCGCCTGGCAATCAGTTCACTACGCTTCTGCCGCATAGCACGACGGCCGCGAAGTCCTGCGATCAATCCGCGGAGGTACACGCCTGGCGTCCCGTTTCGCACTGCAAACATCAGCCACAAGCATTGATACGCCACGATCCGTCGCAGCAATCGCCTAAACACTGGCCGCGGATAGTCCTTGATCAGCAGATAGATCTGGTTGCGCGTGATATATTCGATGACGCGTGGATGCAGAGTATCGCCCAGCGTCGCACTGCCGATGTGATAAGCCATTGCGCCCGGCAGATACACTCCGCTGTATCCCAGAAGCTGTGCCCGCAAGGCGAGATCGAGGTCGTCGAGATAAGCGAAGAAGTCGGCATCCAATCCGCCGCTGGCCAGAAAGGCCTCGCGCCGGTACAACACTGCCGCGCCACAACCTGCCAGCACCGGCGTCGTGCGATCGAACTGTCCAGAGTCGGGATCACGATTGCCCAGCCGATACCCGGCGCCCGCCATCAGCATCGCATCTCCGGCTCCGTCGAGATGAGAGCGTTGTGTAGCGCGCAGCAGCTTGCCGGTGGCGAAGCCGAGCTTGGGATCGGCATCGAGAGCTTCGGCCAGCTTCTGGATGTAATCAGCCGCAAGCTCGACGTCGTTGTTGAGCAAAAGAACATAGCGCGACTCGGTCGCTGCCACTGCGCGATTGATGGAGCCGGTAGTGCCTTCATTGGCCGGTAGCTCAATGCGACGCGTATTCAGGGGCAGAGGATCGGGAAGAATCTTTGCCGCAGACGCCTCGTTCTCGACTACGACAATCTCCCAATCGTCCGCCGGCAGGGTCTGCTTTCGGATGAAATCAATACAGCGAGCGGTGAGATCGGGGCGATGCAGCGAAGGAATGGCAATGGCAACGGTTTTCACGCGGCTCTGCTGGCGATTGTACACAACAGACTCCCGTAACCGCTTGTTATGCCTGTGGAATTGTTGGAATTCACTTGCAGTGATGTTTAAATTGCGTTGCAGCGATTTCGAATTACGCTGCAGCGGACGATCCACTTGGTGTTGGACAATCTAAGTTCGCATACGCGCAGGGCCGTGGTGCAACGCTTTGGCGAAAAGGCCGGAGGCTGGCTGTGGGTTGCAGCGATGCTAGTTGGTGTTCTAGTGCTTCGACCGCTTGATTATGTAACGAAACTTGTGTCGGGCGTGCTTGCTTGTGAACTTCCACTGGATGGTAACCCGGTCGCGATTCATACGACGATTTCAGGTCCGGGCTTGCTGGCGCAAGCCAGCGATGTCTCCGATTCGGCGTTTGCCTAAGCATTGCCGGGAAAGCAAACTCACCTCCATCTCCGCTTGGTTGAGCCAGCTTCCATGCTTGGGAGTGTCGTGCGCCGTAAAACGCTTCCACCACCAACCGCCAGCTTTTTCTCCGAATCGTTCCACCAGAGCTTTTCGGGTGTGGGTACTCAGGTTGTCCATGACCAGGTGGATGGTATCGGCCTCCCGATAGCTAGCGGCGATATCCAGCAGGTAATCGGCAAACTGGGCCGAGCCGCGAGTCGGAGTCACCTTGGTGAAGTGCCGTCCCGCCTGGGGCTCGATCCCGCAAAACACGTTGGCGGTTCCGCAACGCTTGTATTCATAGTCTCGCCGGGCAGCTCTTCCAGGCTTCATCGCGATCGGGGAACGAATGTCGGCATGCAGCACCACCGGCTTCTCGTCAATGCAGACCACCGGTGCCCGCTCGCACAGAGGCTTTTCATAAAGCCCCAGCACCTCTTCCATGCGGGCGATGTACTCCTCATCCAACTCCCCCACGCACCACATTTTTTTCCCGCCACGGCTTCAGGTCGTGGCTTTCTAGCAGGACCCGGATGGTTTCTCGCCCTACCCGTGGTACCAACTTGCGTTGGATCACCTCTTCGGTCAGCAGGCGCACCGTCCAGCGTGCCCGTCCGGCCGGCGGCTGACTGCAGGCCACCGCGATGATGCGCTGTCGCTGCTCCCCATCCAGCGCCGGAGCTGCCCCCGGCCGGGAGGCGTCATATAACGCACGCTCCAGCCCGCCCTGCTGATAGCGCTTGCCGATCTGCCACACCGCTTTGGCCGAAAGCCCCAGACTGACAGCCACCGCAGGGGTTGCCTGCCCGGTATCCATCTGTCGCAGGGCCAAGGCTCGCAGCACCGTCCGTACCGGCTGCAACCCGCCGCTCAACAACCGATCCAAGTGCTGCCGATCCCGCCTGGAAAGTTGAACCCGGAGTGCTTTGCCTCTACCCATGCCATAGCTATAAAGCCTGACACCATGGCACGCCAAGTGTATATCTTGATTACCTATCTACGCGGTCGCAGCACTAGAAGCTCTTTATCCGCGGTGCGGCCTGCTTGAAAAGTGAATACTTGGGCTAGCCTTTGCTCGTGGATCAGAATGGGGGAACCGCACTCGAGCATCCCAGTGTAATGAAGGCTGCCAGCCATAGCGCCGCGATTATACGCCTCGGGTCTCTGCGGAGGACAGGTTAGCTGAGGTGCAGAGTCAGCGGCGGCAGCGCCAGTCCCTCGACCTCAACTGTCCAGCGATCGCCCCTGTCGGTCGGATGTCCAGCCGTGAGCGTTCCGGAGCTGACGATCTCACCAGCACACAGTGGCTGGTTTGGGAATCGTCGCAGGATGGCCGTGCTGAGTTCCGCCAGGCACAACGCGGGGCTCGTCAGGCAGTTCTTGCCCGATCCTTCTTCCACGAATTCCCCGTGCTTCGACACGCGCACTTTGAATCGCGGGAACTCCTCCACCAGCGTGGCAATCGAATCGGGACGCACCGGCACTCGCTCTCCGATGACTAGCGCCGCATGAAGCCCAAAGGATGCCACAAAATCACTGGGCTGAAACTTCCAGTCTGGAAAGGGGCAATCGATGATTTCGAATCCGATCGCCAACCAATCCGTGGCCGTGAGCGCAGCAGTGGCATCGATGCCCTCAGCAGTGATCGGTTGTTTCAAACCAAAAACAATCTCGGGTTCAATCTTCAGGGCGCGGGGATGAGCCAGCGTCAGCGTGGCCGAGTTGCTGTCGCTGTACTGCACAGTGTCGTCGTACATGTGGGCCCAAAGAAGGGTTTGAACTTTGAAGACACGCCACATGGCCTTATTGGCATAACCAACCTTGCGGCCGACGGCACTGGAACCGCTTGCCTCCCGAAATCGCTTGAGGGCCGCTTCAACCTCATAAGCGGTGTTGAGGTCAAAGTCAGAGCGCGTGGAGGGAAGCGAAGTCACCGTATGGCCCGTCTCATACGCAGATAGCAGTTCACGCGCCAACGTCTCGACGTCATTGTGTGACATAAGGTGGTTCACCTTCCGTGCGGTGCTCCACTACCTCGACTGACATGTGCACAACAAGAACCATGGCCCGGAGAGCGCCGACGCTCAGTATCCTAACACTGGCTGGTAATTTACAATCGTCTGCCGCACCACGTTCTTGCGTCATGCGCGCGTGAGCTCAAAGTCCGCTGCGTTTCTATTTGGAGGAATCATGGGTAATTGTTTGCTCTTAGCTGGCATAGTAGCGCTGACGACTCTAATTATGGCGCAGGAGACACCAACATCTCCCAACAAGACAAGCGCCCCTCAGCCGTTCGGCAGTGTCACCACCGACCCAGCTCTGAAGAACATGTTCGAAGCAGAAGTCAAAACCGAATGGGAAGCGCTGAAGAACAAGGACAGGAAGGCGTATGCCGACTTGTTAGCCGACGACTATGAAGGAGTCGAAGTCGACGGCAGAGGCGAGCGAAATAAGGTTCAGAGTGTAAACGACCTGGCGGACACTAACGCTTTCAATTACACGCTGGAGCGATTGAAGCTGATTCCTCTGGGGCCAGATGCCGCCTTCGTCATCTATGAAGTCACCATGCAGTTCCCGCCGAAGGCCCAGTTGCGCTACTCACGGGTATATATCACTGAACTCTGGGTGAAGCGCGACGGGCAATGGAAAGAACTGCACTATCAGGAGACTCACGTCAAGTGAGCTCTTTCGGCAGCCAATGTAAGGCTTCTCCTATTTGATGCCTTGCTCGGTGCATTGCTTCGAAATGGTCTTGATCGAGGTAACTCTTATCGTTACTGGGGACGGAGTTCCCCCGGCCGCCATCGCGTCCGAGCTTGTTTCCATCGACGTCAACCTCGTGCCAGTTACTTCCACCCGTTGTCCGAAATACTTGTTTATCTTTATCTTATCCGCACCCTGAAGTTCGTAAGTCATACCCGGGTTCTGCTGCACCAATACGTAATCGCCACGCTCCCTGTCGACGCAGCCCCGTACAGTGATCTGCCCTTTGGAGTCTTTCGCGTTGTTCTGGTCCGTAGCGCCGGAATTGTTACTTTGCGCCAGGAGAAAGCTATTCGAGAGCAGTAGAACGAATAACAACCTTCTCATGGGATTTCCTTTCGCAACACTGGATGTCAAACCTATTACCGCAGTTGCACTAACCGCAGTCCGGGGGCATGGCCTGAATCTCCGATTCGGAGGTACAAGGTTTCTTGTGCTTGGACGGTTCCAGCAATGCCGATCGGCGGTAGCTCAAAATCCATAACCCTTCGTTATTGGTCAGGTAAATCAAGTTGTGCCCGCCGTCGGGAAGCACACTGGTTACGCCGTTAAACTCCTCCACGACTGCCGGTTTGCGTGGATCGCTCAAATCCAGCAATCGGATCGTCTGCGTGGGATGAGTGCTGCTGCTTAGAGTGGTCGGCTTCTTCTCGGGGGCTGAAGCAATAGCAATATCCGGGCTGACCATCTCCAAACTACCGGCTGTGGCTTGGCTCACCTCTGCGCTGTGTTTCAACAGGCTCGGCAGATCCGGCTTCGTCACGTCCACAATCATGAAGCCCTGCTTAGAAGCCTGCTGGACGTAGAGGTAGCTCTTTCCATTATCTTTCTGCAGGAACATCTGACTGCCGGTCGCTTGCGGGAGCGGCAGGTGCGCAATCACCGTGGCGGGCATATCTGTGGACTTCTTATTCGACTCATCCTGGGCAGGCGTTAGCGCGGCCAGAAGTAACGCCAGCGCCGCCATTGCAATCGGTACGACCGTTCCTTTAGCTCTCGTCATCTGGGACACCAATTTAGGTCTGATCCTTTCGCTGACTATATCACCGCATTCCTGCTAAGGGTACGGGTCACACCGTTACCTGATCGCGGTCAAGTTATGCATTTCGTTCATTGTTCGGCGAAGACGCCTACGCAGCCGTTGGCGCTCTGCGTCCCGCACGGGCCACCAGCCTGCATGGGTACGAATGCATGGTTCGTGACGGGATCAACCGCAACGCTATGCGAGTTCGTATTGGTGGCAACGTTTTGCAACCAGAGATTCTTGATCGCGTCGATTACGCCCAGCACCGGTCCATTGGGCATATCGCGCGCTGCCACGTAGTATCGGTTGTCGCCTGGGTTGAACCAGATCTCGTCAACGCCGCCGACGTCTTCGATGGTGGCGAGGATGGTGCCCGCACTTCCGTCGATGATGTATTCATTGGGGGGAAATGCCTGGCCATCATGGTCCGCGCAACCTACCAGGAAGTTGTTACCCGGACCCTGAACTATGCTTGTCGGCATGCAATCCGTCGTTACGAATGTATTAACGACCACTGGCCCGTTCGGGTTTCCCAGCCGAGGATCGATTTCATCCACGCTTCCGACGCTGGTGATACCAATGGAATTGGAATTCGTCAGCAGCAAGTGTCCGGTATTGGGATTCCACGCCATCCCTCCCAAACCCGCCGGCGATATGGCGCCAGCACAGCTGGCGGCGGGGGAAGATTGATTACAAAAAGTCCCCATCGTCGTATCGAGTATCGGGCCATGATGGCATGGGATAGTGTAAGGCGTCCCGCTGGGCGTCATGCCGACACCAGGGATGCCCGAGTTTACTGAACCGGACACGCCACCAAAAGTTTGAGGATTGGATGGGTCCGGACACGGGAAGCTACCGCCAACCGTGTCCACTGGAACGCTCGAATTCAGTCCCATCCCACCCGACGCCGTGCCGCCCGCGCCGTCATAATAAATCTGCCCGATGATGCAACTGGGCGGATTGAAAGAAGCTCCCGGAGCCGGAGCTACGGGTGATGTAGACGCTCCTTGCTGCGGATAAGGGCTGGGCAGTGGCGGGGCTGGGTAAGGACCGTAAGGGGACCTGGCGTCGATGGGAAGGCAATGCTGCTGCGCCGGGGTACCACTCTTGTTCACGATGTGCGACACATCGATGAGCGTAACGAACGGCAATCCGGGATCGCCGTCGATGACCGCGAGAACCTGATGGATCGGATCGTAGGCCATTTCGTCGGCCCGGTCATCTCCACAACTGGCGCTGGAACCCGCTTCTCCATTCCACGAGGCAATGCAGGCGGCCAAGCCCAGCACGCCGTCATAGTCAGCGGCGACGCCGGTCGGTATCACCGCCAGCACATTCGGCGGAGTGGGCGGATTCTTGGTCAAGTCCATGGTGCTCAGGTCCCAAACCACCACGGACGAGCTGCCATTCCCGCTGAATAGGATGTTGCCGTCCGGAGTCACCTCTTCGCCATCGGGGCCTGACATCGGGTTCACGCCGTTGCCGCGTGAAGCGCAGCATTGGGCTCCTGGAAATCCCCCGAAATTACCGTTGGCGCCGAAGCCCGAAGAGAGGTGGAAGGGTGCATTTCTGCACCCGAAGCGGGTGAAATTGCCAAACACCGAGATCAGCGGAGGAATGCTGGGATCGCAGGGGCTGGCCTGGTTACCCGCGCCGGTTACAGCATTGGAACCTTGGAGGGCGTTCACGGCGAGATTGGTGGTGGTATCGATCACCACCACTGCCAAGCCGATGCGGTCCGAGACGTAATCCAGCCGCGTCGCTGGATTGATCCAGCTGATGTCGAACGAGTTGAATGGTCCGCCGGGCTCGCCAGTGGGGTTATGTTCCGGCACCGGGATGTTGAGAATGTTGGCATAGCCGGCGCCACTGGGCGCACTACCGCAGGTGGGACAATTGGGTGTACCCCCGCAGCCGGTGACGATCAACAGCAAAGCCGTGAAAAGAACGGTCAGCAGAAATCTCGTTTTCATCGAATCTCCTCCACATTCGCCTTGCGCGCCACAGTTGGCCCTTAGAAGCGGTACTGCAGCTCCTGCAAAAAGACGACGATATTCTGCGGCTCTTGGCCCGTGGTACTAGGCTGTCTCAGCCGATCGACGTTGATGTTGAATTGATACTTCACCCAATAGTTCAGATACCAATTGAGGCCGAAGGTGAACTGGTCGGTGCGATAACTGTAGCTTGGTACAAATCCCGGTGTGTACAAGGTCAAATCGTTGGCGCCAGGAGCGATCGCCTGAATAGCCGAGTACCGGAAGCCCACACTCCAAGCTCCCCAGCCGCGTCCACCGTTGCCTTCGGGTGTATCGGGACCAAACAGCGGATGTCTGACCCGGGGCGTGCCGTTCTCTGGCTGCTTCTCGCCGGTGAGCAGATACGTCGTGCTGAGGTTCCAAGCCTTGGCGCCGACACCGGGATAAGTGAAGAACGCGAGACCGCCAGGCGTCTCGGAGCCTACACCGTAGCGCTGATCTTGCAGCTGATCGTACTCTCCCTTCAGCGCAAACGAAGTCTTGATGTAGGTGAACTCGCCTTCGTATCTGGTGATCGGGCCGTTGATCCGCAATTGCGGGAAGAACGTGTACGCCTGATCCGGAATCGTCGCGCTGAAGCTTACGTCATTGGAAAGGCCTCGGGAATCGGCGCGAGCAACCGACCCGCCGAAGGCAAATTCCCGGAACCACTTACTTGTGGTGTTACGCCAGGGATAGAGGCGGACTCTGCCAACGATCTCCGGCTCGTCTACGACAGCGGCTGTCACGCCACCCCGGCCGTTAAATGCTCCCACGAAGTACTGTACGGCGCCGTGCTTGATGTCCCCGTGCACCGTGATGCCGGGACTGCGGAACGCGGTGACGACAGAGGGATAAAGCAGAGCCTGCAAGCCGCGCTCGACAAAGTCCAGGTTGGTGGCGCCCGTTGCCAGTTCCTGCGCGAAGGGCTCTTTGAATTGTCCTGCCTGAAATTGGAACTCGGGTATGATCCTCGTGTTGAGATACACGTCGCGGACAACTGCGCCGGAGGTGGAATTAGCGTCGGTCAGGATAGCGAAGTCAAAGCGCTTTCCGTAATTGCCCTGGAAACCGAAGCGGGCACGGCGTACCACAAACGTATTCGCAGGTACGGCGTCGCCGGTGTAGGCGCGGTAGTCGAGGTCAACGTATCCGTACGGATTCAGATTGAACTGTCCGTCCGGACTGCGGATGAAGAAGTGCTCCCCGTTCCATCCGGCGGTAAGGGGAGCCTCTTTCTTAGGAGCAGAGGATGGATTCTGTTCCACGATCACCGCGTCCCCCGAAGGATCGGGCTGCACCATAACAGCGTTAATCAGCTGTGGGCTGCTGCTTACCGATTCCGCCACTACGTGAACGGAAGGCGAGCCGTTGTCTGTTGCCCCGGCCTTCGTTTCAACTAGCTTTCCGACCATCGTCTTTAGTTCCTCGATGGTCTTTTGCTGCGCCGCAACCTGGCTCCGCAGCTCGTTAACTTCTGCCTCAGTCGCGCTCACGGAGGCTGATCCGTCAGTCTTGCTTACTGGACCGGGGCTTTGAGCCTGGGCGAGCAAACCTGACGCTATGAAACCGACCAGAAGTGCGAAACACGCTGTTAGCGACCGCATGTCTTTCCTCTCCCGGGATGATTTGCCTAAGGGCCTGCCCTCAAGGCATCCAACAGCCGGCTACGCTGCCTTGATAGTTCGAACAACAACTGGTCTGAAGAGTCGACCAGTTAGGCGGTTTACCATGTCTAACTGCCATTGTCAAGAAAACTTTGCTTAGGACGGCGTTTGTCTGGTTTTGTCGAACCGGTTGGACATCTCAAGAATCGATATGAGACTCACGACTCTGCGAAGCAGGGCGCGTCAGGATCCGTCGCCAGGGCTGTGCTTCTGATGGTTCACTACCGAGTGCTAATAGAGATTTGACTCCGTATAGTCGCCCTGCAATGATGTCCTGTCATCAGAGCGGCAGCCCGAAGAGCCAAACGCCGGAGTGCCCCAGGCCTCGGTATTTTCGAGAGATGCTCGCGATTTGACAGAGCAAATTCCTGGCCAGGAGGTCTCGGAATTTCAACGCAACTTGCACACCGAGATTGACCGCAATGCGTCAGCAACACTCCCCGAGGCGCGCCGTATCGCAGAGGAGATGATCGTGCAGGGCCGGCATTCGCCGACTTAAGATTAGGCACGAGACTGGCCTGAAGAGCGGCCACATTTCTGTTGTCTCACCGGTAGCCGGCAAAGTCGACCGAGCATCGAAGGACCCTTGCCAAAGGACAACGAATGACACTGAAGTCGGTAGATACACTTCTCGACGTCTTACATTTCGCGGATAGTCACACCGCAATTGTCATACCCGAGATCGGAATCCGTGTAACCTACGATTCGCTCCGGCAGCAGGTTCTGGCCATGGCGGGCGCTTTGGCTTCCCTAGCAGCCCGTGGCAGAAGTCCGAAACTGGCCAAACCGCGTTCGTAGCTTGTTCAAACAACAGGGCCGTTTATTGCGATATTGAGAAAACGGCCGTTGCACCACAGGCTGCTAGGCATTCGTCGCGGCGACGCGGTGGCCATCGCGCTGCCAAATGGCTTGCCTGCCATCGTGAGTTTCCTGGCTGCCTCTATCGCCGGTACCGCGGCCCCATTGAATCCGGCTTGCCCGTATCAAGGGTTTCTGTTTTTCCTCGGCGATACCAATGCCCGGATCTTGCTTTGTCCCCCGGTGGGCGCGGAATTCGCGCGCAGTGCCGCCGCGGACCGAAAGATCCCGGTCTTCTCGGTGGAAATGAGCGATCAAGGCAATGTTCACCTGGCGGGCGTTCCCACGGGAGTTTCTGTAACTGAGCCCACTGCTGAAGACATTGCCCTGATCCTGCACACCAGCGGAAGCACGGGCCGGCCCAAGCGCGTGCCTTTGCGCCATTTCAATCTGGCGGTCTCGTCGGCCAACATTGCCAACACCTATGCTCTCTCCGAAGAAGATGTTTCGCTCTGCATCATGCCCTTGTTCCATATTCATGGCTTAATTGGCTCGACCATGGCAACTTTGGTTTCCGGAGGCACCGTCGTTGTTCCCACCCAGTTCAACGCGCTTTCATTCTGGAAGACCGTACGGGAACATGGTGTGACCTGGTACTCGGGGGTGCCCACCATACACCAGCTCCTGCTGACCCGGGCTCACCACAAGCCGGCCGAAGCTGCGTCTCTGCGCTTCATCCGTTCCTGCAGCGCGCCACTGTCGCCAGAGCTCATTGACAAGATCGAAGGCCTGTTTGGCGTTCCATTCGTCG
>Ga0181526_10000497_pt1 | contig 41653 bp, 29 predicted proteins | sample PEATcosm2014_Bin_35_FD_119750 | JGI IMG/M metagenome (GOLD analysis project Ga0181526, IMG submission 119750) | Peatland microbial communities from MTU Mesocosm Facility, Houghton, MI, USA - PEATcosm2014_Bin06_30_metaG | ecosystem: Environmental > Terrestrial > Soil > Wetlands > Peat | place...
GGGGCTCTCCACCCCACAGACGAAGAGCTGTCTGCGGGGACCCCTGGGGACCTGGGACACCCAGGCTTGCGCAGATGAATGCTGCGCTACTGACCGGTAGAATCGCTGCAGCCGAATGACTGCCCTTTTGTACCTGAAGCCAAGCCTGATTCGAGAGGCACGTGTGTGGGTGTGCAGAATGCTGCGTGTTGCGTGCCTCGTGGCGGTGGTGTGGGTGCTCGGTCCGCTGGTGCGGGCACAGGTGGTGGATGCGACGCAGTGGAGTTCGGGGACCGTGGACCTGAGCGCGAGCGAGTGGCGATGGCACGAAGGAGACGATCTTGCATGGGCGCAGGCGGGATTCGACGATCAAGCGTGGCCGACGGTGGAGTTGGATGAGCTGGGTGAGGCGCGACCCGGATGGCGGTGGTATCGGCTGCATGTGAACTTGCAGTATGGACATAAGCACGAACACTTACTGGTGGCCGGCGGTGATGGAGTCTACCAAGCCTTTGTGAACGGACGGGCCGTGGACGATGCGCAGCTGAAGCCGTGGTATGCGCTGCGGCGCCCGGTGGAGAAGGTGATTTCGCTCCGGGACGATGAGGATGACTTCACGCTGGCGCTGCGCACACATACTCTGGACTCCTACACGCCGGGACATTTGCCATTATTCCTGACCGTGGCAGTAGGGACTGCCGATGCGATTGACAATGAGCGTGCGGCGATGGAGAGCCAGAGGCTGTATGCGGCAGTACCGTCGATTGCAATCAACCTTGTGCTGATCCTGGCGGGGATTGGCGGGTTTGCGCTGTGGCGAAGCCAGCGCGCTCATGCGGAGTATTTGTGGCTGGGCCTCTATCTCTTCTTGCTTGGGCTCTCGAGTGGGCTACTTTTTTGCGCGTCGACCGGCCTTGCGCCGATTGTGTGGAACAACGATATCGGCGATCCACTGATCTACCTGTACACGATCACACAGATCGAGTTCACCTTCAGCTTCGCGGGACCGCGCGTGAGCCGGGTGTGGCGCGGGTATGAAGGGCTGCTGCTGCTCTCATTGGCAGCAAGCCTGTTGAGTGGATCGGGAGTGCTGGCGAGCGGAATCTACATTGCTTATGAAGCGATCATGATTCTTCCGGCAGCGCTGTTGCTTCCGGTGCTGCTGCTGGTGTGGTACCGCAAGGGAAACCGGGAGGCCAGTTGGCTGATTTTGCCAAGCTTGCTGCCAGCGGCGACAAACGCGCTCTTCGATCTTGGGACGGCATCGATCTACCTGGGATGGGTGCGTCTGGATTTTCTCGCCGATCCAATTGCGCTGGGACCCGTTCAAGTGCAGTTGACTGATCTGGGCGATCTTTTGTTTCTGCTGGCGATCGGTGTGGTGATGTTCTTCCGGTTTACGCGTGTGAGCCAGGAACAAATGCGCGGGGCGGCGGAGCTGGAGGCGGCGCGGGAGATTCAGCAGAGACTGGTGCCGGCGCACTTGCCGGAGGTTCCCGGATACAGGCTGGAAGCGGCGTATTTTCCGGCGCAGGAGGTGGGCGGGGACTTCTACCAGGTACTGGAGCAGCCCAATGGCGCGCGGCTGGTGGTGCTGGGCGATGTGAGCGGGAAAGGATTGAAGGCGGCGATGACGAGTACGCTCGCGCTAGGGGCGCTGCGGACGCTGGCGAGCGAGCAGATTGGGCCTGCGGCGATGTTGACGCGACTGAACCAGCAGATGGTGGAGTCGAGCGAGGGCGGGTTCATTACATGTGTCTGTGTTCGCCTGGGTGAGGCTGGTGCGGTCACGGTAGCCAATGCAGGGCATTTGGCGCCGTATCGGAATGGCGAAGAGATCCCCCTGGAGGCGGACTTGCCGCTGGGGATCATGGCGGGATGTGCGTACGCGGATCAAGCGTTGCAGCTGGGTGAAGGGGACAGGCTGATGCTACTTTCCGATGGGGTGGTGGAGGCGCGCGATGCGGCGGGAACGCTGTTCGGGTTTGAGAGGACGCGGGCGATTGCAGGCGAGAGAGCGGAGGCGATTGCGGCGGCAGCGCGGCAGTATGGACAGGAGGACGACATCACGGTGGTGACGGTGGAGAGGACGATAGTGAAACAGAGAGACAGTGAAACGGTGAAACAGTGAAACAGCGGGGACCTGGCTCCCAGGGCACCTGTTTTCATACGGAACGCAGCATCGCCGGAGGCGGTCCTGCGTGGATCGAGGCGAGGAATTCAGAGATGGGACGGGATTTCCACGGATACAGGCGACGAAAGGGTGAATACAATCAGAGGCGAGAAACGGCTGCCGTTTTGTGGGGCTTGGTGTGCGTAGGATAGCCTGTCTACAAGCGGATCGGCTGATTTCCGGGGATCAAAGGGTCAGAACCCAGGGTGGATTTGGATATTTCCCAGTTGGCTAAGAGCGAGACACCTGGGCCATCCGACGTACGGGATTGAAGCAAGGCCAAGACCTGAGATCGACGAGGTGGGGATATGCCGTTGGTGGAGACTGAAGTCGAGACGGTCGAAAAGCCGGCCGCGCAGGGGGCAGCGATGGAGATAAACGTAAGCCGCCAGGAGCTGTTGAAGGAGCTGACCGCGACGCAGAGTGTGGTGGAGCGGAAGACGACGATTCCCATTCTCTCGAACTTTCTGGTGGAGGCCGAGGGCGACAAGCTGAATATCACGGCGACGGATCTCGATCAGGCGATCCGGACGAGCGCGACGGTGAAGGTGAAGAAACCGGGGTCGTGCACGATACCGGCGCGAAAGCTGTACGACTACATCAAGCTGCTGCCGGATGGCGATATCGCGATCAAGATGCTGGAGAACCACTGGGTGCAGATCCGGTCGGGCCGTTCCAACACGAAGATGGTAGGGATGGCGCGGGCGAACTATCCGCAGGTGCCCGAGTTTCCGGTGGTGACAGCGACGAGTATTCCGGCGGCGGCGTTGAAGACGCTGATTGCGCGCACGATTTTTGCGATATCGAACGAGGAGTCGCGCTACACGCTGAACGGCGCACTGCTGGTGCTGAAGGCGGAGTCGCTGGCGATGGTGGCGACGGATGGACACCGGCTCTCGTTTGTAGAGAAGCCGGGCGAGGCGCTCGAGGGAATCAGCGGTGAGAAGCGGGTGCTGATTCCGCGGAAGGCGCTGGCGGAGCTGCAGCAGCTGCTGTCGAACACGGATGCGGAGAAGGTGGAGTTTGCGGACGACGAGCACACGCTATTTTTCCGGGTCGGACACCGGACGCTAAGCACGCGGAGATTGTCGGGGCAGTTCCCGAACTACGAAGCGGTGATGCCGCGGGACAACACGAAGTTTGCGGTGGTGCGGTCGAGCGAGCTGGGAGCGGCGATTCAGCGGGTGGCGCAGTTTGCCGATGAGAGGTCGGGAGCGATCCGGCTGCGGTTGGAGAACAACGAGCTGAAGATCAGCTCGCAATCGACGGAGAGCGGCGAGAGCGAGGACACGATCGATACGCCTTATTCGAGCGACCCAATCGTGGTGGGATTCAACTCGTCGTACATCATCGACTTTTTGAAAGCGCTGGGGAACGAGGGCGAGGTACGGCTAGAGTTCAAGGACTCGCAGAGTGCGGGGCAGATGCGGCCCGAGGATCCGGATGCGGAGTTCAAGTCGCGGTATGTGCTGATGCCGATGCGGATTTGACAGACAGTTAGCAGCTCGTCGGCGGGGGAGTTCACAGACGATGCGGCCCGGCGGAATGCCGGGCCGTTTTGCGTTTGGAGCACGGGAACTAGAGATTCTCGCGGTGCTGGCCGAGGGATCGTCTTACATTTGCCCGGATTGCTGGGCCATCTGTTGGTGGAGCTTGGCCTGTTCGTCACTCTTGGCGGCGCGGGCGTTGAGGGTTTTGACGAAGTACTCGCAGTGGCCGATGGTGCTGGGGCGATTCTTGTCGTTGGACAGACTGGTGTTCGCCCTGAAGGCCGCGATCATGGCCTGGTGCTCCTGGGCCTGGTTGCGGTCGCTCTGGGCACTGGCCTCGAAGTAAGCCGCGATGCGCAGATGGTCGGCAGGCGTTTTGGCGGTGGCAATGAGGGTGTTGAGTTGTTGCTTGCCGAGATGCTGCGCTGGTGCGGCCTGGGCAAAGGTGGCGACGGTGACGGCGAGGGCAAGAGAAAGAATGGCGATGGTGTGTTTCATGGAAATCTCCTTGGCAGTTCAGGTTGAAAGGCAGAAATGGAGCCACGGTCCGTGCGACCGGTGACTGCTTCAATGGCTGAATGCGAGGAGATCTAGATTCGGAAGACGTGGCAGAGCAGGTGTTTGGCGGGTCCGGCAGCGGAAGAGGATTACAAAGACTCGGCGGGCAGCGCGAGAGGAGCCACGGGCGGAAGCTGCGCAATCGCGACGAGGGTGACCCTTGACTCAGGCGATGCCGAGAGTTGTGCCGCGACCTGGCTGATTGCTATGCGGCAGTCACGCGCTGCACTGGGAGGCAAGCGAAGAGGACCTCATGGGGCCGTGGCAGGAAGCGGGCTGGTGGCTGGAAACACAGCAGCCGGTATCGGAGCGCATCCCCTGGGCGCAGAGAGAGTCTGCGAACGCCGATGGACAGGCGAGGAGCAGAGGCAGAACGAGAGCCACGAGTTGGGTGATGCGTGTCATGCGTGCAGGGTGAATGATGAGCGCTTGTACCCGAGGAATCGGTGATTCATGTCACCGAAGATGCCTTTGGGTCAGCCGGCGATGACGTCTTTGAGTTGCTCCTGGAGGTAGTCTTTGATCTTTGCTTTGCCCCAGGTGGAGATGAGGGTGTCGACGGCGGAGCGGGCCGCCCAGGCGTCGAAGTCGGATTGGATGACGCTTTCGAGAAGAGGTTTCGCAACGCCTTGGAGGCGGTCGACGACCCAGTTGACGATGTGGCTGACACGGGCGGCGGTGATGGTGGCGCGAGGCGGGGCCGTCACTTCTGGTACGGCCGATCCGCAGAGAGGAACGATGGGAAGGGTGTTCTGGCTTGGAGCGAAGGCTTCGAGTACCTTGGCGCGATCGGCGGCGCTGAGTTTGCCGAGGCCTTTGTCGATGATGGGATTGGTCAGAGCGAGACGGAAGGAGTCCTTGAGGAACTTCTGGCAGTTGCGGCGGCCGAGCTGGTAGTCGTGAGCGCGGAAGCCACGTTCGAAGAAGCCGCCGAAGGCGCTGAGGAGGCCGCACTGGAGGGCGGGGACATTGGGGTGTCGAAAGTCGGAAGGAGCAAGGACAAAGCGGCTAAAGGATGCATTGCCCATGACGGCTTCAAGGGTTTCGCCCTGGAAGCGCGATTGGGAGATGAGCACGGTGAATAGGTTGGGCAACATGCCGAAGATGGAGCTGTTGGCGGCGAAGTCGTAGTCCTTGTTGAAGAGATCGCGGGCTGGGAAGGGAGCGAAGGTGAGGACGGCGCAGTTGGCTTTGTCGGCTGCAGGCGGGTTGTGCAGCTCGCCAGTGAGAGGATCGCGCGCGGCGAGGGGATTCTGCACCGCGAGGAAGTCGTGGGCCAGTTGGAACGGATCGTTGTCGGTGACACCGCCATCGACGTTGAGGGTCGCGAAGTCGTCGTCGGCATGCAGCGGCCAATGCGGCGTGATGGGAGGAGCCGGTGCGGCGGCAACGGAGTTCCACGGGGAGTTCAGGTAGTCGCCGGCTTTGCGGACGATGGTGCGCGGAGCGAGAAAGAGGGGAAAGGCGCCTGTGGCTTTGGCGGCTTCTTTGAGTAGCGGCCAGTCGCCGGCATTCGATCCAAGAGGGAGGGGCTTGGCGGGGGAGAAGACGGGGCGATTCGTGCCCTGGACGGTTTCGAACTGCAGGCGATCGGCGTAGTAATCGATGTCTTCTTCGGCGGAGCCGGCGGCGACGCCGTTGAGGGAAAAGGGAACGCCGCGGACGTTGGTCAGGGTGAGGATGAGGTTCAGTGAGGCGGAGACATAGGGAGGAATTCTGGGGGCGGCAACGGGGGTGAGGGCGTATTCGGCGATGGTGTCGATGATGGTGGAGTCGAGCAGGGAGACGACGGGGCCGCCACCCTGAAGATCGGCACTGCCGAGGAGGGGCTCGATGTCGATTTTGTTGACCCAGCTCTCGTAGAAGCGGTTGGTGGTGTTTTGCACGGTAGCGTCAGCAGGGTTGTGGATGTGCTGAAAGGGGCCCTGGAGCATGACGGCGGAGATGGCGGCGCACATGCCGCCGGCGGATGCGCCGGAGAAGATGTCGATGGAGATATTGTGCTGCGGGACCGGCGACGCAGCGGAGGCTTTAGCGGCATACCACTGCTCAAGGGCTTCAGTGAGGAAGTCGAGGACTCCTGCGGTGTAGGCACCGGCGGAGACAGCACCGGCCATATTGATACCGAGATGGAATGTAGGTTCGTTCGGATTCCATTGGGGGGACATTAGATTCCTTTCGACGAGACGGCGATGGTGTGCTTGAGCGGAAGAAGAGGCGACGAGGAAGACGAAGGCGATTTCGCCAGATTGAGGGGACTGAGTCAAGAGAATTCGCGCTGTGTTGTGTAAGTAATCAATGCTGTACGGTGCGAGGAAAGAGGCAGGCAGACAGCCAGACTATTCTGAGGTGTGACGGAGAGGGTGGCGAAACAAATCAACAGACTGCGGGGGAAGGTCTCGCTGCGCGCATTGGTTCGATGGCTCTGCTTCGGTGTCGCGGGACTGTGGTTGCTCGCAACGATGACGCTCGTGGAGGCGCGATGGATGGATCCACCGACGACGGCGGTGCAGATAGAGCGGCGTATGCAGGCGTGGATGCGCGGAACGCCGTATCGCAAGCGGTACGAATTTGTTCCCCTTAGCGAGATTTCGCCGAATCTACAGCACGCGGTGATTGCCGCGGAGGACGCGCGGTTTTATGAGCATCACGGGTTTGACTGGCACGAAATTCAGATTGCGGCGGACGAAGATCTGGAAGGGGGCCGGCGCATCCGTGGAGGATCGACGCTGACGCAGCAACTGGTGAAGAACCTGTTTTTCGAGACGAGCCGCTCGATTTTGCGCAAGGGGGCGGAGTTCACGCTGGTGCCGGTAGCGGAACTGGTGCTGGGCAAGCGGCGCATTCTGGAGCTCTATCTGAATGTGGTGGAGTGGGGGCCGGGGGTGTATGGCGCGGAGGCGGCGTGCCGCGCGCACTATGAAATCGGGGCGCGGAGCGTGGGGCGTGAAGAGGCGGCACGGCTGGCGGCGATTCTGCCGGCTCCGCTGAAGCGGCGGCCGGAGCGAATGAATCACTACAGCGAGCTGATCCTGGAGCGGGAGCGGCAGATGGGGTGGTGAGACCGGGATTAGGTCTTCCGCTCTCGCGTTCCACCCTTGCAAGAGTGCCAAGGATGGGGCACCGAGGTCAGTGCGGATTGATGCGTCGCATCGGAATCGGTGGAGACGGCGACTTACCAGGTAAGGGTGACGGCTAGGGTCTGGAAACCGGCGCCCTCTGGAAAGTGAACGCTAAGCGCGGGGGAGCCCGGTGCGTGTGGGACTGCGTCAGATGCAGTTGGCAGAGTAGCGCCATCAACATGCAGGTTGAGGTTCATCGCATTCAGAACAAGTGGAAGCTGCGCGTCCGATCCCGCGAGGCCTTCGAGGGTCAGCGTGAGTTTGCGATCGGTCGATTGCCGACTGAGTACGCGGAAGGATTGTGCGCGGCTGCCAGGTAGTGGCGGTTCGAAGAAGGGGCCGATTTCGACGGGCGCGCGTGCGATGACGAGATTGCCGTTCGAGAAGTGATGAACCAGCGATGGCTCACAGCGCAGTGCCACTCCGCCAGAGGATTGGAGAGAGACGGTGAGCGCGTCATGCGTTTGAGTGAAGGTTAAGTTGGCAGTGTCGGAGCCGATCCGGAGGTCGCGGACTTCGGTGTGGTCCCACGAAGCGGGCAGGTGGGGATTGACGGTGACGGTTTTGGATTGGGCATCGATGCTGATCCCGAAGAGGCCGCGCAGGGTGGGGGTGATGACCATGGCGCTGGACCATAACTGGTGACTCGTACTCCGTCCAAAAGGTACAAAAAAATCACCGGAGAGGAGTTCGGTGACAGCGCCGAGGTCCTGAGCGCGGGTGAGGTTGGCGTTCTCCATCAATAACTGATAGCCGGCGAGGGGCTGGTTGCCGCGGTATTCGGCGAGAGCGGCCCAGCCGGTGAAGAGCGGCCAGACGGAGCCCTGGTGGTAGCTGAGGCCGTCATAGATTCGTTCTTCGTTCGACACATCGCGTAGGCCCCAACCCGTATCCAATGCGCTTGACGCGAATTGGCGGAGACAATCGTCGGGGTGATTGAGGATGGCTTTGTTATTCACCGGGTCCCACCAGGCGAGTGCGGGATAGACCGTGGTGGTGCGGTCGTTGGTGCCGTCACCGTTGTGGCTGAAGGCATAGCAGCCCTTCGCGGGGTCTGCGTATTCGGAGTTGATGGTTCGCGCGATGAGCTCCGCTCTTTTCATTGCCTCGGACGATTTGGCGGTGTCGTTGAGCTGCTGTTCGATGAAGGCCATGGCGGAGGAGGCCTGCTGATCGAGGAGGGCGAGGTAAATCTCCTGATGAGGCATGCCGCCGGCCCAGCTTTCCACCCAGCCGGTGCCCTGCGAGTTGTCGTAGATGCCGTCGCGGTCAGTGTCGTGCGCGGGATCGCTTTCGAAGGCCCAGGCCTTCTCGATGGCGTCGCGGTGCTCGGTGAGGAAGGCGGTGTCGCCGGAGCTGCGGACGTAGTCGGCGGCTGCGAGCAGGAAGAGTGGGGTGGAGTCGGCGGCCGCGTACATGTAGGGGAAGGATTGCCAGTCGATGGCCGCGGCGGTTTGGGAGTACTCGTGCATGATCTTGCCGTCGGCGCGCTGGCGGTGAATGAGGAATTCAAGTTCTGATTTGGAGAGGGCGAAATCGCCGTAGCCGTTGACGGCGTAGAGGGTGTAGAGAGCGTCGCGACCGAAGAACCAGCCGAAGCCGGGGCGCGCGGAGTCGGCGGACGTGAAGTAGCCGGCGACGAGGGCGGTTTCAGCCGGGGGGTCTCCGACCCTTTTTCCCCTTTGGACGGAGTCCGTGGCTGGAGCGGCAGCGTCATGCACGGGAGGGGAGCTTTGGCCGGGGATGGTCTTGGTCTTGAGCTGCTCGATGGAGAGGACGGCCCACTGGAAGGCTTCGTTGAGGGTTTGATCGGGCGTGGAGATGGAGGTGGCGTGGGCGAGCAGGTACTCCCAGGATTCGGCGTGGGCTGCGTAGAGTGTCGGGATTTGGGCGTTGAGCTGTGCGAGCGTGACGGCGAGCGCGGCGTTGGTCGCGGTGGCTGGCGTGATGCCGGCAGCCATCAGAAGCGGATAAAGGCGGGCTTTGTCGCGCGCGGGATCGAAGTGGAGTTTCAGTTCGAGGGGATGGATCTGCGGGCGCTCCTGATAGGGAGCGAGGATGCCGGGCTCGGTGTCTGGGATAGTGAGAGCGGCGGCGAGGTTGGGGTAGTCGGTGTGCAACACGTAATAACCGTTGGGTGCGACCGGATTGTGGGGATCGGGTGAGACCCATTCGGGGCCGGGGCTGCCTTCGTTGCGTTCGGGCCACATCCACTTGAGTTCGGGTGTGAAGCGGAAGGTGAAGAGGGTGGGATGGAGGCAGTCGAATTCAAAGAGGACGATGGGGCCGGTTCGGGCGGGGCCTGCGGCAAGATTGGACTGGCCTCCCACCCTTTCGTTCGCTTCCACGAGCGGAAAGGATGGGGCACCCGGCGAGAACATGATCTGGCGGACGGTGAAGGCGGGGTGCGAGTAGGTGATGGTGGTGCGGTCGGGGCGGACTTCGATGGCGGCGGATTGCTGGTTGACGTCGATGGGGACGCCGTAGCCTTCGACGTCGGCTTCGATGGTTAAGTGCGAGATGAGTTTGACGGGGAGAATCCAGGACTCGAAGACACCGTTCTGCTGGCCGACGAGGACGCCATGTTCTCCGGCGACGGTGAAGGGCTTCAAGGGGTCGGTGGGAGTGCGAAGGACGGGACCGGCGGCGTCGAAGGCAATGGGCGCGACGGGAGAGAGGGTGGGCGGTGAAGTTTGCGCGGAGGCTGCGGAGATCGCGGCGACGAGAAAAGCAAAGTGAATCAGTTTGGGCATAGCTTGTCCTTTGACTGCGGCTCGAAGGGACCAGTGTAGGCGAGAACAGTTACGGGTGCGCAGTTCTCAGTTCATAGCGGGGATTGGGTGAGTCGTAGGGTGCCTTATTGTCGGTCGGAATTGCCTGGATAGCAGATCCTTCGGCTCCGCTCGACCCACGAACACAGGTTCGCTGGAGCAGCGTCGCTTGTCACAAGAACGAAGCTCGAAGATTGCACTAAATCACAGATTCTATAGATTTTCTAATCCTCCAATTCCAAAAACAGTAGCGTTCTGGGACGAGCGGCAGGGCACCAGGGATAGACAGCAGTTTCGACGATCGGCCCTGAAATTGCCTCTCAAGTTTTCATCTTCAGAGGGGGTCGAACCCACTATGCGATCTGGAATTGCGAAGGCATTTGTTCTGGCCTCGATTGTTGTTTTTGCGATGCAGTTGAGAGCCCAAGACTCCTCGAACATCACTGGAACGGTCACTGACCCGACGGGAGCAGTGATTCCCGGCGTACAGGTCACGTTGACGAACCCTGCGACCGGAGCCACCTACCGTGCGGTCACGACTTCGCTGGGCGGCTATACGATCGAGAATGTGCCGGCTGGCCCCGGGTACAAGATCACGTTTGAGGGCGCGGGTTTCAAGGCGCTTACGATTACCGATCTTTATCTGAATGTGAGCGCTACACGGACGCAGAATGCGCGGCTCGCCGTGGGCGGGACATCGCAGAGCGTGGAGGTGTCGGCGGCGACGCAGAATGAGACGGTCGATACGACAGATGCGACGATAGGGAACAACTTCGAAGTGCAGATGATGAACGATCTGCCAATTCAGATTCGCGACACGCCGGCAGCGCTGTTCATCATGCAGCCCGGCGTGACGGAGGACACCAGCGGCGAGTATTCAGTGACGGGTGCGCGGACGGATCAAACGCACGTGACGCTGGACGGGCTGGATGTGGACGATCGCGGCACGGGACAATTCGGCGTGGTGGCGGCGAATGCTCCGGTGGATTCGGTGCAGGAGCTTCGCGGGGTGACCGCGGGGCAGACGGCCAGTTTTGATTCAGGGGGCGGGGGACAATTCCAGCTGGTGACGAAAAGCGGGACGAATCGCCTTCACGGAGCGCTGTTCGAGTACCACCGCGACACGGATCTGGAAGCGAACGAGTGGTTCAACAACAATGCGGGCGTGGCGCGCGCTCCGCTGATCCGGAACCAGTTTGGCGGCAACATCGGCGGGCCGATTAAGAAGGAGAATGCATTTTTCTTCTTTGAGTACAACGGCCGACGCGACAACCAGGGCTCGACGGTGTTGCAGACGGTGCCGACGGCTTCGTATCTTGGCGGCAACATCTCGTACATCAACAACAGCGGCGGCAACACCTGTGCGCCTAACAGCACGATGCTGACGGCGCCGGGCTGCATCAGCACGGTGAGTGCGGCGAATGTGCAGGCGAACTTCGATCCGCTCGGTATTGGACAAGACGCGTCGCTGGCGCAATTTATCGGAGGCCGCTATCCGGCGGGGAACGATCCATCGGGCGGCGATGGTATCAACATGGAAGGTCTCCGATTCAATGCGCCGGTGATTTTGAAGGAGAACGACTACGTCGCGAGAATCGACGTGAACCTGACGGAGACGCAGAAGCTTTTCGCGCGCGGGAGCCTAGTGAGCCAGAGGCAGGGCGACAATATCAACTACCCCGCGCCGATCCAGTTTCCGGGCGATCCAACGTCGCGGTCGATCGACAACGCGAGTTGGGCGTGGGTGGCGGGGCATTCGTGGGTGATCGGGACCAATAAGACGAACCAAGCGTCGTATGGCGAGACGATCTCGCGGCTGAATTTTCCTGCACCTTACAATCCGACGGGAGCGATCGACTGGGCGTTTGGTCCACTGACGGCTCCTTATCTGGGCAATTACAACGCGCAGGGTCGCGTCAATCCAGTGCCGCAGTTCCGAGACGATTTCAGTTGGGCGAAGCACAGTCACACCCTGGCCTTTGGCGGTACATTCAAGTACCTCACTCCGTACAACAATCTGTTTCTGAACGACTATCTGCCAACGCTAGGATTGGGCGGGGCGTTATCGCAGCTTGATCCGACGCTGCGGCCGGCGGACATTCTGCAGAGCTCGAGCAGCAACCCGACCAACCTTTGGGATGGGGCGCTGGCGTTCGATCTTGGCCGGTTTGCGATGCTGGATGCGACGTACAACTACAACGCCGACGGGACGGTGCAGACGGAAGGAGCAGGCACGTCGCGCAAGTATCGGAACTACGAGACTGAACTGTACTTCGGGGATACGTGGAAGGTGACGCCGTCGCTGACATTGAGCTACGGGCTGCGGTATCAGCTTTACACGGTGCCCTATGAAGTTCACGGGATCGAGTCGGTGCAGGTGAATGCGAACACGGGCAAACCTCTGGGGTTCGACGAGTACTTCTTCCAGGATCGTGTGGCGCAGAATGAAGCGGGCGCCTCGGGGAACAGCATCCTTCCATTTCTCGAATATGTGCCGGGCGGAAAGGCGAATCACAATGCGGTGGGCGGCTATTACAAGCCGAGCTTTACAGACTTTCAGCCGCGGCTCGCGTTTGCGTGGAATCCTGCGTCGGACCGGAAGATGGTGGTCAATGGCTCGATCGGAATCATCGACGATCACACCATCATAAGCGCGGTGCAGAATTACCAGGATCACAGCTCGTATTTGTTCCAGGCGAGCGCGAACACTCTGTATGGAAACGGATCTGATCCCGCGGGTTCGCTCGCGACCGATCCGCGGTTCACGGGGATCAATCAGATTCCGACGCCGCCGGCGGCACCGGCGTTTTCGTCGTCGTTGATTCCGTATGTGGATTCGACGGGGGCGCCGTATGGGCTTGGGATTCAAACGTTCAGCACGACGATCGATCCGAATCTGACGACCCCGTATTCGATTGCAATGAATCTCGGCGTGCAGCGCGAGCTGGGGGCAGGTCTGCTGCTGAAGGTGTCGTATGCGGGACGGCTGGGCAGGCGGCTGCTGGCGCAGGCGGATGCAAGCCAGGTGCTGGATTTCCCGGATGCGGCGTCGGGCGAGCGTTTCTCGCAGGCGTTCGCGAGTGTGGTGAAGCAGATTCGGGCCGGCGCCGATCCGACGACGATTCCGGCGGAGCCGTGGTTCGAGAATCAGATCATCCCCGGGTTTGGGGCCGCGAACGGATTTGCGAACAACACGGATCTGGTGGCGTACTTCGAAGGCAATCTGTTCTTCAACGGCGATTTCGGCGATCTCTCCCAGGCGCTCGGCGGTGGGATCACCTCCGGCGCGTTTTCGCTGCTGAACCCGAATGTGCTGATGGCGTCGCAGTTCTCGAGCAACGACTATTACACGAACAAGGGGTTCTCGTCGTATCACGGATTGCTGGCGACGCTGCACAAGAATGCGGGGCACGGATTGCAGTTCGATTTCAACTACACTTGGTCGCACTCGCTCGACAATTTCTCGCTGGTAGCGAACGGGCAGTCGAACTTCGAAGGCGAGTTTATCTGCGACGCGACGCGTCCGCGCGAGTGCCGGGGCAACTCGGACTTCGATCTGACGCAGGTGTTCAATGGCAACTTCATTTACGATCTGCCGGTGGGATGCGGCAAGAAGTTTGGCGGGACGATGCCGCGGTGGGCAGACGAAGCCGTGGGTGGATGGCAGATCAGCGGACTGCCGACGTGGCAGACGGGCGATCCGTACTATGCCGATACGACGGCCTATGGAGCGGGATTTGCGACGCTGGCGCCGGCGATTCTAACCGGATCGCCTGCGCTGGTGACGGCTCATCCGCACAAGGATCCGCTGACAGGATCGGTGAACGTCTTTAAGGATGCTGCTGCGGCGACTGGGGCGTTTGAGGGGCCGGTGAATCTACTGCTGGGCCAGCGCAACGAACTGCGAGGACCGCACTTTGCCAACTTTGACCTTGGCGCGGGCAAGACGTTTCCGATCTGGGAGGGATGGAAGCTGGTGTTCCGGGCGGATGCGTTCAATGCGTTCAATCATCCGAGCTTCAACTTGCCGAACCAGAACCCACCTGCCCCGAACGACCTGAATGTGAACTCGGGGAATTTCGGGCGCATCACCAGCACCGTGCTCTCGAATGGGACTGCGGCGCGCGTTCTGCAAGGGGCGTTACGGCTGGAGTTCTGAGGACGGTGTGGAGAGGAAAGCCCCGGCGAAGGCCGGGGCTTTTTGCGCGGCGGCGAAACAGCTTAATCAGGATTCATCCCTCTAATGTCGGGAGTGATTCAATGGATTGGACGGAAGATGGAAGAAGATGAAAAAATACGGTGAGTTTCACGATGGATGGCCCGAAGGGCTGTGGATACAGGGCGAGATAGTTCATTTTATTTCTCTCGACGGAGGCGCGAGAACGTTTTGTAATCGTCGCTCGAGGCGTGGCTGAGTTGGCTGTCGATGGGATTAGGGCAGGAAACATTGTTCTCGACGCGCTCGTGCGTGACGCTTCCGAGATCACCTTTTCGGACATCGAGACTCTGTACCAACTGCAAACAAACGCCGCCGGGAAGGTCCAAGGCGCAAATCTCCTGGAGAGAGCCCGCCACGAGGAACGGAAACTATTGGAGATCAATCCGTCCTATGGGGCAAGCTGTTTGGTTCTCGCCAGTTCAATGGAGGTCCTTCCTTACCAGAGTTGGATAGAGCGATATTTACCGGCGGGACTTAGGGCGCCCAGTCATCAAGTCAGCGCCAGAGTGAGGTCGGCCCGCTGATTGGCAAAGAGACAACTGCAGGTCCTTCGGCTCCGCTCGACCCAACGAACACAGTTCGTCGGGTCCCCGGAAAGCGCTCCGCTCAGGATGACACGGTAGGCAGATCGGAGACGAGGAGGACAGGACGCCGCTGGATCCAAATGGCTGGCAGCGGTTCGTGCTTTCCCACACAGCAGAGTTTGGATGCGGCACCCAGAATTGTGGCTGCTGGAAAAAGAAGCATGGAGCTAGCTGGCGATCGCGCAGAGCTTCATGAAGTCGAGAGCGCGGATGAGGTAGGACTTGAGGTCGCGGCGGTGGACGACGGCGTCGAGGAAGCCTTTTTCGAGGAGGAACTCGGAGCGCTGGAAGCCCTCGGGGAGTTTCTGGCGGATGGTCTGCTCGATGACGCGGGGGCCGGCGAAGCCGATGAGAGCGCCGGGTTCGGCGATGTTGAGGTCGCCGAGCATGGCGAAGCTTGCAGTGACGCCGCCGGTGGTGGGGTCGGTGAGGACGCAGATATAGGGGCCGCGAGCGTCGTCGAGCTGCGCAAGGGCGGTGGAGATTTTGGCCATCTGCATGAGGGAGACGATGCCTTCCATCATGCGCGCTCCGCCGGATGCTGCGACGACGATCAGCGGGCGGCGGGTGATGCGGGCGCGATCGACAGCGCGGGCGATGGTTTCGCCGACGACAGCACCCATCGAGCCGCCAATGAAGGAGTACTCCATGGCGCTGATCACGACGCCGTGCGGACCGAGCTCCCCTATGGCGTTGAGGATGGCGTCGTCGAGGCCGGTATCTTCCTGGGCTTTTTTGAGGCGCGACTTGTAGGGCTTGAGGTCGACGAAGTTGAGTGGATCGGTGGAACGGAGGCCGCCGTCGACGAGTTGATAGCCAGGTTCAAGCAGGAGCTCGATACGCTGGCGCGCGCCGATTTTGAAGTGGTGCTGGCACTTGGGGCAGACGTTGAGGTTGGCCTGGAGATCTGGATTGAAGATGGCCTGGCGGCAGCTGGGGCACTTGGTCCAGAGACCTTCGGTGCGGACCCGCTTCTCCTCGTCGGAGTTGTCGTCAGGGCCTTCGAACTCGCCGTTCTCACGCTTGAACCAGGACATAGGGCCAGAGGCAATTGTAAACGTTCAGGGAACTGGGAACTGGGAACTGGGACTGAGGGACTCGGGACCAAGGGCTAAGGACTAGGAAATAGGGACGGACGGGTGGCTGGCCTACTTGCGGACGGCGTTGCAGGTGGAGCGCAGGGTGAACTCGAGGGAGTCGCGAGGGACGGTTTCGATGAAGGGTCCGATTAACCATCCGAGACCGGCTGGAATGGAACGCGTGAGGGAGACCGATTCGATTTGCATGTAGAGGCCTTCATCGCGTTCCTCGTAGGACCAGTAGGTATTCAAGCGCCACAGATAGCCGTGGTTTTCACTGGGACCGAGCGCGTGTTCCTGGGCGGTACCCGATGCATCGATCTCGGAGACCTTTGTGCTGTGGGCGATGCTGAACTGGTGTTGAGGATCGAGGCGTGCATAGGCAATGTCGGAGGCGATATCGAAGACCACAGTGACGATGTGGTGCTGACGGACGCGCATCGATGCCTGCAGACGATCGTCCTGTTGCGCGAGCACTTTCGCCTGGAGTACCTGTGGGGCGAAGTATTGGGAGTAGGCGCTGAAGTTGCGAATTACGCGGAGAAAATCTGCGGCGGTAGCTCCGGGGACGAAGGCGGTTCCGCGCCAGTGGTGCAGCATGGCTCCTGGAGTGGCGGGCGGAGTGGAAGGCGTGAGCTTGTCAATGATGAGTTCGCCGCGGCGGAGGCGCGCATCGGTTTGCGGGGCGGAAGCGAGCGGAGCAAGGAAGGTGTTTTGCGCACGATGTTGCATGGCGAGGCGCGACTCGACGGTGTCTATATAGGAGTCGAATGCAGAGGCAGCGGTGGGGGATGGGTCCGCCGAGACAGAGACGGGAGCGGCTGCAACGATGAGGAGCCCGAAGAGGGCAAGTCGATATCGGGGGATCATCAGATCTCAGGCCGCGTAGTCTTTGTGGGTTGAGGCTCGTGCTTTCCCAGGTCTCAAACGCGAGACCTGGGGCACCCATTTTCGTGCTCGGTCGAGCGGTCAGAGACCGTGGGCCTACCAAGTGTAGCGGACGGAGTAGGTGAGGGTGGCTTCGCCCTTCGAGGGGACCTGGAGTGGGAATTCGATGGTGTTGCTGTCGGTCTTGGTGTAGGCGGAGGATTTGTCGGTGATCTCCCAGTTGGCGCCGCGGTAGAGGTGCTCGACGACGGTGATGTTGACGGGCTGCTGCTTTTGATTGGTGACTTTGATCTCGAAGGTCTCGTTGAGCAGGTGGCCGGTCACATTGACATGGAAGTCGGTTTGGCGGCGTGAACCTTTGACGTCGAAGGCGCTGCCGGTGGCTAGCTTGATGGCTTCTTCGGCGGGAGTGTGCTCGATGGAGTCTTCGCCGACAAATTCCATCTGGCCGTCGCTGTCGCGGCGGTAGAGGCGGATGCGACCGGCGGGCAGAGGCATGCCGAGGTGATTGGACTCGCTGTTCTTGATCTCCTGGAGGATCTGGACCTTGGTGTTACTCGGGTCGAGACCGTAGGTGCGGTTCTCGTTGATGCCGTTGTCGTAGTAGAGCGGCATCTGGGCAGCGCCGTCGTAGATGTAGTTTCGATGGACGGTGACGCCGGCGGCATCGATGAACTGCACCTGCTTGGTCTCGCCGTCGCGGAGGGCGACGGTGCGGTTGAGGTCGTAGAGGTGGAAGTCGTCGAAGGGCTTTTGGGTGACGGCTGGCTCAGCTTTGGCCATGGCTCCGTTCATGACCATCATCTGCATAGCGCGTCCTCCCGAGCCGGGCTGGATCTTGGCGACGTCGCCGGCCATAAGTTTGATGCGCGCCTGGGTGAACTCAGTCCCGGAGTTGTTGTGGATGGTGACCCAACCGACGAAGTCCGCCTTCTCGTTGCCGGTGACATCGGCAGAGTCGGGAACGACGATGTTGTAGGTTGCATTCCAGTCGAGGCCGCCGGTGACGTAGGCGAGCTCGGCGGAGAGGCGATCGGGCTTTTCCGATTCGATTTGCCAGCGGAGGGTTGGCTTGAGGAGAAGTCCGTCGGTTGTGGCGGGGAAGAGAGGAGTGCCGGGGAGCTGGAACTGCATCTTGCCGTTGACTTCGATGAGGGGCTGGGCGGGTCCGCCATTGAGAATCTGACCCTGCGGAGAGTACTCGTAGGGGGACTGGGATGGGGCGCGGATGATGGTGCCCCGGATAGTCTGAATGCCCTGCGGGGTCGCGAACTGGAAGTCGATGGTTTTGCCCTCGTATTTCTGGAGGAGCCAGTCCTGATTGACGATAGCCGCGTCGTAGTTTTGTTCGAGGACGTGGACGGCGCGCTTGCCGGCAGGATCGCGGAGGACGACGGAGTCGGGCTCGAGGCGGCTAGTGACATTGGTGGTCGTGATTTCGTTGAGGCCGGAGTGGAGATCGAGGTCGATCGAGGTACGGGCGACGGCGAAGTCCTGGTTGTAGATGGTGAGCGCTACGGGCTGCTCAGATCCGGTGCCTTGGGCGGCGAGGGCGAGGGGAGCGGCGAGAAGAGCGACGGAGAGCAAATGCGTAAAGCGCACGGTCTTCCTCCTACAGGTTCTGAGTGTAGAACGCGAGGAATTCGAAAACTTGCAGGTTGGACGGGGGAAGACAGGGACGGGGAGTGGGAACTGGGACTGAAATGCAGATCCTTCGGCTTCGCTTACCCCGCGAGCGCTGACGCTCTCGGGGGGCCCCAGGCGTGTCCGCTCAGGATGACACAGCGCGGAGCATTAAAGTGGCGAAGGCTTCAGAATTCGATGCCGCGCTGGGCGAGGATGCCTTTCTGGTAGGCGTGTTTGACTTCGCGCATCTCGGTGACGGTGTCGGCGAGCTCCACCAACAAAGGATGCGCGTTGCGGCCGGTGAGGATGACGTAGACCATTTCGGGGCGGGCGCGGAGAGTTTCGGCGACGGCTTCGGGGGACAACATTCCGTAGGAGATGGCGTAGTTGATTTCGTCGAGGACGATCAGGTCCCATTCGCCGGAAAGGATGGCTTCGCGGGCTTCGGCCCATGCCTCTTCGACGAGGCGAATGTCTTCGAGGTCGGTTTCGGCGCCACCGACTTTGACGAAGCCGCGGCCCATCTGGCGGATGACGAAGTCTGGCGCAAAGCGGGCGATGGAGTCGAGCTCGCCGTAGTGCCAGGAGCCTTTGAGGAATTGCAGAACGAGAACGCGCATGCCATTGCCGGCGGCGCGGAGCGCGGTGCCGAGGGCGGCGGTGGTCTTGCCCTTGCCGGGACCGGTATTGATGAGGATGAGGCCTTTGCGGGATGAGGCGTCGGAATTCACGGTGCGCAGTTCTCAGTTCACAGTGTAGCGATTCGGGGGAACGGGGCGGGGCTGTCAGTCCTCAGCCTTCAGCTAGGACGTCGGGGCAGTCGGTAGCGGGAACTCGAGGCGGGCTCGATGACGAGACCGCCAACTTAGTGGCCGGAGTGGTAGGGGTGGCCAGTGAGGATGGTTGTAGCGCGATAGAGTTGTTCGGCGAGGACCAGGCGGGCGACGGCGTGGGCGAGAGTAAACGAGCCGAGTGAGAGGACGAGTTTGGCACGGAGGAGGGCGTCGGCCGACCAGCCGTCGGTGGGGCCGATGGCGAAGACGATGTGCTGGACACCTTCCTGGCGGTGGCCACCGATCCATGCGGCGAGGGTTTCGGAGGTCATAACCTTGCCGTGACTGTCGAGGAGGACGGGGACGATCGGGGTTCGGCTCTTGTGGCGCTGGATCCAGGCGAAGAGGGCTTCTTCGCTTTTGAAGGTTTCCGTCTTGCAGCGAAGGAGGGAGGAACAGCGTTCGAGATAGCGCGCGGTGAGGACCTGGAAGGGGTCATTTGCGGTGTAGGGTGAGCCGATGTGAGCGAGCGAGACATTCATGCGGGGAGCATACCGTACTGTGCTGCTGAAACTGTTGAGAGGAAGAGCGGATTCCCCAAAAATGAAAGGGACAAACTGTTTTTTGAATATTTGACGAACATTCTTTAATTTTTCATAGAAATGAGTTTCCGGGACCCAAGAGTGTCATTACTTAAGTCCCGTTATTTCAACGGCAAGCAAAATCGGGAAAGCTCTGATGGAATTGGCACTTGCCATGCAAGGTAGGGGCTGGCAAGGAGCGCCCGGTCATCCGGGGCGATGTTGGGAGTTGGCGGCCCCAGGAACGTAGCCTGCCCTGCTCACCGTATTCGGCTTCGTAGTTCATGATTTTGCGCCTTGTTTCTCAGATCTGAGAACGGGATGCATGGCAGATTTACCTGGATCGGAAAGTTCCTATCGAGGTTTTCCGGTCCTATTCAATTGGGAGGAGTTCGATGCGATTTTTCCGTTTGCAAAGCTTGGCAGTCGTGATTGGCGTCGCGCTGGTTTTGGGCTTGACCTTTACGGCGGTTCAGCAGACCGCTTACGCGCAGGCCGCCACGAGCGGAATGACAGGCCAGATCACCGACCAGTCCGGCGCGGCAGTTCCGGGGGTCGCAGTAACGCTGACCAACGCGACCACGGGCGCAAAGTTCACGCAGACCACGAATTCGCAGGGCTTCTATCGGTTCTCCGAGATTCCGCCGGGTGAAGGATACACAGTCTCGTTCTCTGCGAATGGCTTTGCGCAAGAGGAAGTGAAGGGAATCTATCTGACGGTTTCGACAATCCGCACGCAGAACGCGACACTGCAGGTGAGCGCGCGGGCCGAGAAGGTAGAAGTGACCGCGTCGAACTCGGAAGTGACGATTGACACGACGAGCGCGCAGGTCGGCATCACCGTCGACGTGAATTCGCTTAACAATCTTCCCGTGCAGCAGAGAAGCGATCCGACAGCGCTCTTTACCATGCAACCCGGAGTCACGGACACTGGTGCGGTGGCGGGTGCTCGCGTCGACCAGAACAACATCACGTTGGATGGCCTTGACGTGAACGATTTTGCGACTGGCGGGGCCTCGCAGACCAACTCTGGAATCACAGAGGGATTTGGCTCGGGCTCGATCGTTGGACATGCACCAGTTGACTCGGTGGAGGAGTTTCACGGCAACGTAGCGGGTCAGCCTGCGGCCACCGGTCCGGCCAGCGGTGGCCAGTTCCAGCTTGTGACCAAGAGCGGCACCAATAAGTTTCATGGGAACCTAAACGAGTACCATCGCGATCCATCGCTGGTGGCCAACAGCTGGTTCAGCAATAACTCGACCCCCATCGTTCCGCGCAACCACCTGATCCAGAATCAGTTTGGCGGGGCAGTCGGGGGACCGATTCTCAGGGACAAGCTCTTCTTCTTCTTTGACTTCAACGACGATCGAATCATCAGCTCCGCGATTCAACAGAGAGTTGTGCCGCTCGACAGCCTGCGCAACGGCAGCATCGGCTATTGCACGAACGCCAGTACGGACTGCAGCACCACGAACTCCCTGACGGCCGCTCAGGTGGCGGCGTTTGATCCGGCCGGGATCGGAGAATCCTCGACCTGGCTGAGTGCCTGGTCGGCACGGTTTCCTCACTCCAACAATTCCGTTACGGGAGATGGCATCAACACCGGCGGATATGCCTTCAACGCCCCGGACAACGATGACTCGACGAACTATGTCGCGAGGATCGACTACAACCTGAACCAGAGTCAGAAGATCTACGGGCGGTTCACGATCTCGCGTGAAAACGCGTACGAGGCTCCGAACCAATTTGCCGGCGATCCGGCTACCGATCCGCTCATTGACCGCTCGTATGCATTTGTGGTCGGGCACACCTGGGTGATCGGCTCAAACAAGACCAACCAGGCTTTCCTGGGCGAGACGGTTCAAAAGCTGTCTTTTCCCAACACCTTCAATCCGGACGGGTCGACCTTCTTCACTTTCGGCGACGGCGCAGACAGTGCTCCGGTTCCCTCGTCTCTCTATCTGAATCCGAGCGCGCAGGCGCGCCGTGTGCCGGTTCCCATGATTGGGGACGATTTCTCGTACACCAAGGGGAGCCATACAGTGCAGTTGGGCGGGACGTTCAAGGACATCCTGGCTCACGACACAACCATTGGCGACTACAACACAACTGAGATCGGACTGGGTGGTCAGACCCTTGGCCTTTGCGGGCCCACCGCGGGTAGCTGCGGCACGAACGGGCTGGGCGGGAACAACCCCAGCCTGCGCCCCGCCGACATCGATCCGACCAACGCGGCCTACTGGGATCAGCCGTTCACGTTCATGCTGGCCCGCATTGCCAATGTGCAATCGGACTACAACTTCAACGCTCAGGGCCAGGTTCTGAAGCAACTGTCCGGCGACCAACGCCTGTACCGGTACTATCAGACCCAGCTCTACATTCAGGACACGTGGAAGGTGATCCCGAGTCTGAGTGTCTCGTATGGCTTAACCTACCAGTGGTTCACAGTGCCGTATGAGATCCATGGCCTGGAGAGCGTCGAGCCGCTTACCTTCGACCAGTATATGCAGGCCCGCGTGGAGCAAAGCGATCTCTCGGAGACCGGCAACACGGCCGTGCCGCTGATCGCCTACTCTCTTGGCGGAAGGGGCAACGGCGGTGGCGCGCCGGGGCTTTATAAGCCGGAATACAGGAACTTTTCTCCGCATGTGGGCTTTTCGTATAACCCTGGTTTCGACAAGAAGAGCGTATTCAACGGCAGCGTCGGCATCGTGTACGATCGGACGGTCATCAACGCGATTCAACACCTGCAGGACTCGTACTCCTATCTTTTCCAGCAGACGAAGTCGACTCCTTCGGGAATTCCGCAAGATCCGTATGATTCGATCGCGACCGACCCACGGCTGGACAAGAACAATGGCATCTCCGCTGTCAACCTGACGCCGCCGTCAACACCAAAGCCACCGTATCAGCCGTTTACGAACGCTGGCGTTCCCTTTGGGCTGCAGAACGGATTGGCCTTCAACGAAACGATTGACCCTTCGCTGAAGACGCCTTATACGTTTATCTTCAATGCTGGCTACCAGCGCTCGATGCCAGGAGACATGGTTCTGAAGGCGAGCTATGTGGGACGCCTGGGACGCCGTCTTCTGGCACAGGCCGACGCGAACCAGGTTCTCGAATTCCCAGACCCGGTTTCGGGCCAGGTCTACTCACAGGCATTTGGGAATATCACCAAGGAGATCCGCGCGAATCCGGACCCCACGCAGCTGCAAACCCAGCCGTGGTTTGAGAACGTCGTTTCGCCTGGCCTCGGCGCCAGCCTGGGATATGCCAACAACACGCAGTTCCTGGGTTCAGCGATCGGAGGCTTGGTGAAGAACGGCGATTTCGGCGACTTCACTCAGGCTATTTCGAGCATCGTCCCGCCGAACGTGGGCATGGGTGCGCAGTTCTCCGAGAACTCGTTCCACAACAACAAAGGGTTTTCGACCTACAACGGCTTCCTGCTGACGTTGCAGAAGAACCTGTCGCACGGCGTCACGTACGACTTCAACTACACCTTCTCGCACTCCATCGATAACATCTCGTTCTTTGCCAATTCGCAGGGCGATACGGGCATCGGTGGCGGCGGTCTGATCTGCGACGATATCCGTCCTCGCGAGTGCCGTGCCAGCTCGGATTTTGATTTGCGGCACATTGTCTCCGCGGATGCCAGCTACGAGCTGCCGTTCGGCACGGGCAAGATGCTCTTCAGCACGGTTCCGTACTGGACAAATGAGGTCATCGGAGGTTGGAGCGTCAGCGGCATCATGGACTGGCATACGGGGTATCCGTGGCAAACGGCTTCCAACGCCTTCGTCGCCAGTTACTCCAACGATGCTCCTGCGATCCTTGTGGGCAACGCGGCATTGGCCAGGAACAAGCTGACGAAACTGCCGGGAGGCGGCGTTAGCGACTTCGCGAATGCGGCGGTGGCTGCAGCACAATACGGGGGGCCTGTCGGCTTCCAGATTGGAAACCGTAACGACCAGCGCGGGCCCGGTTTCTTCAACACGGACCTTGGCCTCGGCAAGACCTTCCCCGTCTATGGGGACCGAGTCAATCTGAGGTTCCGGGCCGACGCGTTCAACGCGCTCAACCATCCGAACTTCCAGATTCCTACAGAGAATGTCTTCAACGGGTATGACAGTGAGGACATCCTGCAAAGGGGCGGGTTCGGCCAGATTGCCTACACTGTGGTTCCTTCTGGAAACGGGAACAACGGAGCTCGCGTGCTGCAGCTTGCGCTGCGGTTGGAGTTCTAAGCGAGGCTTGAACGGTAACAACGAGGGACTGCTTCGGCGGTCCCTCTTCTTTTTGCGCGGAAGATGGAGCATGGGTTGAGGCTGCTGGAGTGCGGCGTGCTTTGGGTAGGGCCCCGCAAGACTCCGCTTGCGCGCTCAGGATTTCGTGGTGCGTTTCCGGGGTCTCGGTGTTTGGGCCGATTTTGCGGTGAGGGCTGCTGTAGTCTTTGCGGTGGACTTCTTCTTCGCCAGGGGAGCGGCCTTCGCCGCTTTGGCAGGAACGGTCTTGCCGCGGGCGGCGCGGGTTTTGGCGGTGAGAGCTGCTTTGAGTTCCTCGTCGAATTCGGCAGGTGTGAGCGGACGCGCGGATTTTCGTAGGCGCTCGATGTCGTAGAAGGCACGTTTTTCTGCGAGGAAGACGTGGACGACGAAGTCGACGTAGTCGAGCAGGACCCAGTCGCCCTGGCGGCGGCCTTCGACGGATGTGGCGTAGACGCCGTGGTCGCGTTTGAGCGTGAACTCGATTTCGTCGGCGATGGTCTGAGCCTGGCGATCGTTGCGGGCCGAGGTGATCAGGAAGAAATCGGCGAGGCCGGAGTCGATTGGATCCAGTTCGAGGATGCGAGTGTCTTCGCCTTTTTTGTCTTCACAAACTTTTGCTGCGGCTTGGACGAGGATGCGTGTCTGCTCGTGCGCCTTGGGGGTGGTCATGCGTCGAATAGGGTCTCCAATGGAGATGGTAGCAGCGAACAGTTCACAGCGCGGTCGAATGATGTACCGCTGTGAGAACTACGAACTGTGCACAGCCTTACCGGTAGAGGTTGTGGGCGGCGATGTAGTCAAAGACGGGATCGGGGAGGTCGCTGTGGTGGCCTTCGCCGGCGGGGATGCGGACGGACTCGCTGTGAACTTCTTCGCGAATGGCGGTTGCGCTGATGTCGATGTGGAGGCCGGGCAGAAGGTAGAATGGGGCTCTATCGCCTGCACTGTTGCGGAGGGTGCAGGTCTGGAGTTCAATGCACTCGGCAGCAGGGATGGCGACGCACTCCTGCGCCAGGGAGAGGCCGTCGGGAAGAACGGCTGCGAGGTCGGCGAAGAGTTGGCCGGGACGCGAAGCGACGATGAGCGGCGCGGCGAAGGGAATCTCAGCGCCGCGATGCCACTTGCGCAAGGCGAGAAAAGAGTCGGCACCCATGAGGCAGAAGAGCGCGGATTGGGCGGGGAGTTCTTGCTTGAGCGCGAGCAGCGTGTCGATGGTGTAGTTGGGGACGCCGGCGGGATTGGGTGCGTCGGCGAGGGAGATGGAGAATGCGGGATCGCCCGCGATGGCGAGGCGGGTCATGGCGACGCGATCGTGGAAGGGAGCCGTGGAGCCGGCGGGTTTGAGCGGTTGAGCGCCTACGGGTGCGAAGAGAACAGAGTCGAGATGGAGTGCGGCTTTGGCCGCGCGCGCGATGGCGAGATGACCGCGATGGGGCGGGTCAAAACTCCCTCCAAAGAAGGCGATGCGCGGAGGTTGGGCGGCGGAAGCGGACATGGGGACATTCTAGAAGACAGAGACCAGGGACTAGGGAGCGCCTATTCGGTCTGGAGGGCGTCCATGGGTGACGTTTTAGAATGCACGGAGGTCTCAGTCTCATGCGCTTTTTGATTGCTGTTTTCGCGCTGGCGGGAGTTGTTGTCTCGGCACTGGCGCTTCGGGTTCACTACTCGACCGATACGCAACCGTGCTCAGTGAATGAGCGGTGGGATTGCGGCAATGTGAATCACAGCTCGTTTGCCGAGGTGGAGCATGTGCCAGTGGCGGCGATTGGGATGGCGGGTTACCTCGTGCTGGGGGTTCTGGGGTGGTTCAGGCGCCGGTTTCTTTTTCTGCTGGTTTCGTTGGTGGGGTTGGGTTTTGCGCTGCGGCTGACTTTCCTCGAAGAGTACGTGCTGCAGGTGTGGTGTTTCTACTGCGTAATTTCGCAGGCGATCATCGCGGCGATCGCTTTGTTGAGTCTGGTGTGGTTCTCGGTGGAGTATTTGCGGTTGAGCCGAATCGGCGCGGTCGGTTGAGGCATGACCGCAGATACTTCGACCCACGATTCGCTAAGGCCATGACCTTTCAAAAACAGCCAGGGCAGAATTTAAGTGGTAGGCTTGGTCGATTTAGTCGCTTCATGCACGGAAGTTACAACTTGATAGACGCCGATCTCGCTCTTGTGGGAATCCATACCGTACTGGTAGAGGCTGTAGGCGGGGGGCTGAAAATGCCGCTCGGCAGTGTAGGGTCCCGCGAACTTATCCCCCAGGAGATCGTTGCGAACGAAGAAGGCGTTGGCTCCGGCGAGCCCACAGCCGACGAGGCTGTAACCTTTGGCAGTGCCGAGTTGTTCGAGTGCCGAGAGACTGGCACCGAAGAAGCTTTTGCCTCCCCAACGGCGTTCGGGGTGGTAAGGGACCACGAGGGCAGCAGGGGGGCGGATCGCGGCGTTGTATTCGATCACGACGACGCGCGGCCGGATGCATTCGATGGCACCCCACACCCAATAGTCGTTCATATCGATATCGATGCTGAGTAAGTCGACCTCTTTGGGTTCCTGAGCCAACAGATCATTGATATTCTCGCGCGTGATGGATGCGTGTTTTAGGCGCAGTGTACCACCCTTGAGATAGGCCTCACACGGTTTGGCGAGGCCTTGGAGCAGTTGCAGGTCGCCGTCCATCCACAGACCGGACCAGCCCTGCATGAGGAGATAGACGGTATTGTTTTCGACTCCGCTGCCGCAGCCAAATTCAACGAAGGTCGCCTGACCGATGCCGATGCGGCGGAAGATCTCCTGGATGATGCCGTCTTCATCGGTTTGCGAATAGGCTTTGAAACCGTACCTGAGCAGCGATTTCGGCTCCTGATGCCGTGGTTCCGCCAGCAGGGATGCGATGCGCATCGTCGAGAGCACGTTCCGGTGGGCTCTCATCTCCACAAGCAATTCGGCTCCGGCGTTGACCAGAAACTGTTCGCTCACGCTCAAGACGATGAACTCCTCTTCAGTTTTTTGGGGCTATCCCGGCAGTCATGCTACAGGAGCGAGACGCAAGTTCTTCGACTTTTTACCGTTTTTGCATCCCACATGACAACGACTGTGCGGCAGTGGAGAAGCGATGCGCTGATAAACTTTGAGGGAACGCACATGTTGAAGCAGATATACGCGCGATGGATGTATGCGTGGGAGACCAAGCTCACGACGCGCGACGAAAACCGTGTGGTGCGGCCGCTCGAGTGGGGATTCGAGTGGATCGAGCCGTTTCTGGAGGCACATGGATTAGCGGCGGCCGTTCCGAGGCCGGAGGCGCTGCGGGATGAGGCAGCGGCCGAGGGCGCGATGGTGCGGATCAACGAGGCGCTGATCCGGCACAGCGAGGATTTTTTCGGATACGAGCGGCCGGCCGATTTTCGGTTGGAAGAACGCTATCCGATGCTGTTTCCGACGAATGTGCGGCCGGAGACACTGGCGCAGGATGCGGAGCTGCGCGAACTGGCTGAAGCAGGAAAGATGGAGAAGGCGCAGTTTCTGCGTTTCACCTCGCCAGAGCGAACGCCGTATCCCGAGAACGATATGGTGAATGCGCGCTGGTTTTCTGCGCCTGCGCACAAAGACCCGAAGCGTCCGAAGCAGGCGATCGTGGTGCTGCCGCAGTGGAATGCGGATGCGTTCGGCCATAATGCGCTGTGCCAGATCTTCAACAAGTTTGGTGTGTCGGCGCTGCGGTTGTCGAAGCCGTATCACGATATTCGGCGGCCGAGCGAACTGGAGCGGTCGGACTACGCGGTGAGCGCGAATGTCGGGCGGACGATTTCGGCATGCCGGCAGGCGGTGGTAGATATTCGCTGCTGCATCGATTGGCTGGAGGAGCAGGGCTACGAACACTTCGGCGTGCTGGGGACGAGCCTGGGATCGTGCTACGCATTTCTGGCGAGCGCACACGACAAGCGAATCCGGGTGAATGCCTTCAACCATGCGTCGACGGCATTCGGCGATGTGGTGTGGGCGGGGCAGAGCACGCGGCACGTCAAGCAAGCGCTAGCCGAGGCGGGACTGACGCAGGATCGTATTCGTGCGTTGTGGGGGGCGGTGAGCCCGGTGAGCTATTACGAGAAGTTTGCAGGAGCGGCGGCGGGCGGACCACAGAAGAGGGTGCTGCTGGTCTATGCGGACTACGATCTAACGTTTCCGCGGGAGTATTCGTTGCAGGTCGTGGAGGCGTTCAGACGGTATGGCGTGCGCTTCACGCCGCGCGTACTGCCCTGCGGACACTACACGACGGGTGAGACGCCGTATAAGTACATCGACGGATGGTATCTAGGGTCGTTCGTGTGGAAGGCGTTCAAAGAGCTGCGCGAAGAGAAGGCCAGGGGCGATACGGGCTCCGCGGTGAGTACAGCGGAGAAGGTGGAAGAAGAAGTCGGGGCGCGGTGAACGGTGCGCTTTCGGGCACGGTTCGCAGTTTTCAGTTCTCGATTAGCGTCAGTGAGCGATGGGCTGATCGCAGAGCAGGCGGTAGGCCTCGTTGATGGAGGTCATGCGGTCGGTGGCGATGCGCTGCTCCTGTTCGCTTGAGTGTTCGAGGCGGTCGGGATGATAGCGCCGGACCAATTGTCGGTAGGCCGATTTGACCTGTTGGCGGGTGCTGGTGGCGGCGACGCCCAGCAAGCGGCAGGCGTCTTCGGGTGTGAGGGGCAAGCCGGGAGCAGGAGTGCTGCGGATCTCGTCGTGCGGCATTGCCTGCGGTGATGCGGCGTCGTGCGATGACGTGTGAGGAGCCTGGCTGGCGCCGTAGGCATCTTTCCAAGCGGCGGAGAAGCCTGTCGGTGTGGAGGGGAAGTCTGATGCGTCGTAAACGAAGATCAAAGGCACGGTAAAGTCGAAGGACCGGTCGGTGGGCGGGTTGAAGCCCGTGTGCGCTGCGTTCTGGTGGCGCGTCTGGAAGTTGTGTGTCGCGGTGTCGATGCCGAGGGTCCAGGTTTCGACAAAGAAGAGCGGATCGGGCTCGGCTTGCGTACCGAGCAGATCGTGCATCAGGTCAAGAAGGGCCGCCGAGTCTTCCGGACTGGTCCAAGGAGAAGCCTGCGAAGAGCTGTGCGCGGAGGCGGCTCGCTGAGCCATGTGAGGAGCATCGTGATTGACCGGATAACGTTCCACCTCTCACCTCGCCTGCACTGTGTCTATCGGCAAGTGGCGGAAAACTTTCTATAGGGGCCGAAGGGCGAGATACCATCGCCGAGCCGTGGGGCAGGCTGGGCCGATGGCAAACGGTTTGCGGGCGAGAGCTTGCCTGTCCTGCGAATTTCAGGGATCATGCGGAGACGGAGGTCCCCATGGCATCTGTGCCTGAGAGGAAGCGGTGGCGATCGGCAGCAGTAGTGGTTTCGCTCGTGGTGCACAGCATTGTGTTTGCGTTTGTACTGTGGCTGGGGACGCGGATCAAGCTGGTGCACGTGCCTTCGGAACTGGACAACGCGGTAGCCATGCTGGAGCAGGCAGGCGGGCCACATGCGGTGAGGCTCGTGCTGCCGAAGATGGCGGATGTGGGACAAGTGCCGAAGATCGCGCCAGAGGACAACCGCACGAAGGCGATGACGCCGAGCCCTGCAAAGCCGAAGAAGGCTTTGGGCGGCGCTCCGATGACGGCGCACGACGGCAACGGCACGGGCACAGCGGCTGCAGGCAATGGGGCCGATGCCGAAAATGCGACGCCGTCGTTTCCGGTGTACTCGCCGCGACCGGCGGTGACGGATCGAATGCTTCTGCCAGCGACGGAACAGAAGATCGTGGTGGATGTGGATGTGGACGAGTTGGGCGCGGTAGTTCGCGAGGTGCTGGTGAAGGGGCTAGGGAACAAGCTGGACCAGATTGTTCTGGACACGGTGAAGACGTGGCGCTTTCAGCCGGCGACAAAGGATGGAAAGCCTGTGCCAACGGAAGCGGAGTTGATCTTTCCGTTTGGGCCGGGGACGCCGATCAGCGTGTCTTGATGCGCGAGGTTTCCTGGGCCACGGCCGCGGGTTCTCAGTGAGGCGAGGCCGTAGCGGTGCGATCGAGGACGTCGAGGATGTAGGCACCGGCTCCGTAGCCGACCATGGGACGCGCGCCGGTTGGATCGCCGATTTGGCCGGGAAAGAGATCGCAGGGCATAGCGACGTACATTTCAGGAACAATGTTGTGGTCGACAGCGGCTTTGCCCGTGATGCGATCAAGGATGGCGGCTGCGTCCTGGGATCGGTCGAGGCGTCGCAGTGTTTCCGCGAGTGCAATGTCGACGAAGAGGAACTCCTGGCGCTCGTACCAATACTCGAAGATAGCGGGATCGGTGTAGGTGCTGCGCACGCGGCGATAGCCTCCGGATGCGACCTTGAGCAGTTCCATGCGCTGGACGGTGTCGCGGACGAGGACTTGGTCGGGGACGAGGCCGAAGTTGAGGATGGGCAGAAGAGCGCCGTCGATGTCGTTCTTGATGCCGTCTTCGAGTGTGCCGTGCAGATGGCCGTCGCGGATGAATGCGGCGTTGAAGCCTTTCTGGAGTAGAAAGACCTTTTCGAGGAGAGCCTTGTGGGTTACGGTGTCGCCGGCGCGCTGTGCGATTTCGGCGAAGCTCTGCAGGCCGACGATGGCCATGGCGGTGGAGAAGGCGAAGTGCTTTTCGTCTTTTTGGCGCTCCTCCCAGATGGAGGTATCGGCGGCAACGATGGAGCCGGTGCGATAGGGTTCCAGGTTGGTGAGAAGAGGCTTGGCGATGAAGTCGCGCGCAGATTCGTAGAGCGGGCCGCGATACGTCGGGGCGCGGAGTAGAGCGGGATCGTTGTATTGCTGGAGGTATGCGCCGAGGGCCCAGAGGACTTCGCCCCAGTCGTCGTATTCGATGTTGGTGCTGCCTTCCATGGTGAAGAAGGGCTCTTCGGAGCCATCACCGAAATAACGAACCACAGACACCTGGTAGTCGGCGTTGGCCGTTTGTGCGCGCATTTTGCCGGTGGGCTGTGCATTGAAGTACGCGAGCAAGGCGGCGCGAGCTTCGGCGCGGTGACCCATGCGTGCGAAGGCGACTGTTGCCCAGGCCATGTCGCGGACCCAGGGTGTGAACCACACGCCATCGGGCAGGCTGGCGACGATGAGGCCGTTGCCGTTGTGATTGGGCCGGTGGGGCTCGCGGTTCTGCGCGATGCGGAGCATGACTTCACATTGACGCCAGAGATGACGCTCTTTGTCTGCGGTGAGGACGGGCGGAATGGGAACCCGCCATTGATCGAGCTGAGCGATCTCGCACTTAACGAGGGCGCGGGGTGTAAAGGAGCCGCGCCACTGAAGGAAAGCGCGGACGGTGGCGGCGAGATCGGCGTCGCTTTCGAGAGCGATGAGTGCCCAGGTGTTGCTGCCAGCGAGGAGTTGTTGCGGGCCGGGTGAACGCGCAAGATGGCTTGGCGCGAGCGGAATGAGGAGGAGCGATTCGTCGATGCCGTCGAAGTGGAGAAGGTCGACGTTAACGCAGGCGATGTGGATGGTGCGGCGGGTGCGGATGGGGTGATTCCATGCGACAGACCATGCGCCGGATTGCATGGATGCGGGCTCCCAGCGGAGGATCAGAGCCGAATGAGACAAGCCGAAGGGCATGAAGACGAAGCCTTCGCCGCTGCTGGTGCGCAGATGGATGACGTGGGAGTCCTGCTCGTAGGTGGCGGTCGGGTTGAGGGCAGAGGAATCGTGCCACTGCAGGGATTTGAGGAAGTTGGGCGTTTCGATGCCTTCGCTGAGCGGATTCGTGGGATCGGGCCGCATGAAGCTGTAGGGATGCGAGTACAGCTTTGTGACCGCTGCCGTGTTGGGATCGACGACGGCGAAGCCGAAGCCGTTGCCGGTGACGAGATTGGTTGCCGCGGCGGGGATGGTGAGTGCGGTGACGCAGGAGAGCACAGCGAGCAGGCGGGCGAGCCTCATGAGCAGACAGTTTCGGCGTTGCGGGCGGGTTGCGCAAGCAGACCCTTCTGAGAGGCAACCGCAGGTCCTTCGCCCCGCTTACCCCAATCGCACCGAGGCGCGATCAGGGCCCCAAGCGCCCGGGTTCTCAGGGTGACACTGCCTTGGGGACATGAAAAGGAGAGGACGACAGGGGGCTTGTTGATTGGCGTCGCTTGTTTAGATCCGTCCTTTCCCTGGTCCCAGAAGCGGGACCTGGGGCACCCATGTCTTGGGTGAGCGACGCCGCGAAGCAGAAAACGCGCGAATGAGGTCAGGGGTTGGCGGGGAGCTGCCAGCGGAGGAGTTTGGCGGGGTCGAGGTAGGCGCCCTGCCAGCGGACGGCCCAGTGGAGGTGGGGGCCGGTAACGCGGCCCGTGGCACCGCTCAGACCGAGTGGGGTCCCCGCCGCAACGGGTTGCCCTTCGTGGACGTCGATACGGCTGAAGTGCATCGATACCGTATAGAGGCCGAGCCCGTGATCGATGACGACGCAGTTGCCCTCGTAGTAGAGCGGGCGCGCGAGAACGACGGTGCCGCTATTCGCTGCCCTGACCACGGTGCCAATGGGGGCACGGAAATCCATGCCCTTGTGAATGCTGGCGAGCTTGCCGTTGAAGGTGCGGCGGGTGCCGAAGCTGTCGGTGGGTGGAGCGTGAACCGGTGCGCGGAAGGAGCCGGACCAAAGGGGTTCGGTGGCGCTGGCGGAGAAGACGCTCTCTTTGAGGACGCGATCGGCTTCGATCTGTTTGAGCTCGTCAGGGCTGGGCGAGACAAATTTCGGCGACACGGTGAGGATGCCGGTGCGGTAGTGCGCGGGATGGATAGCGATGGATTGGGTGAGATCGCGCACAGTATGTTCGGCGAGGTGGATGTGGATGAGGAGGGTGGAGGGGCCTTCGGCTTGCTCCACATCGACACCAGCGAGGGCAAGCCAGGTACGGTGGTCGCGGGCGGGAAAGAACTGGATTTTGCGGCCGAGCCATTCACCGTTGATTGAGGCGGCCCCAGGCGCGATGATGCGGAGGAACTCCGGGGAGCCAGCGACAACGATAGAGGGAATCAGCGTGACGGGCTCCGAGGGGGACGATAGCGCGGATGTGGCCTGGGGGATAAGAACGAGGGAGAGAATGAGCCACGGGAAGCGAGAGACCGGCATGGGTTCAGGATACTCGCGTGCAGAGTGTAACTCGAGGAGCGGGAGGCGACTCCTAAGGAACATGAGTTTCTTCTTGTTTGGACAGAAGTGGCGAGTCGGGATTGGGCTGGCGTTGGCGCTCCAATGGGGTGCGCAGGCTTTGGACGCCAGCGGGCAGAGCGCGGCGGCGCAGGGCAAGTCTGTGCTGGTGGAGTTGTTTACTTCGGAGGGATGTTCGGATTGTCCACCTGCAGACGCATTGCTGGAGGCACTGGACAAGACACAGCCGTTCGCTGGAATGCATGCGATCGTGCTGAGTGAGCATGTGACGTATTGGGACAGGCTCGGATGGCGCGATCCATTTTCGTTGGAGGAGATGACGGAGCGTCAGCAGGCGTACGCGACACATTTCGGGTTGCAGGATGTGTATACGCCGCAGATGGTGGTGGGCGGGACAACGCAGTTCGTCGGCAGTGACAGGCTGGCACTCGAAGGGGCGATGCGCGCGGCGGCTGCGAAAGGGAACGAGGAACTAGCGATCGAGAATGCGCATTGGGAGAGCGGGGCGGTGGCATTCTCTGTGCAGGGGTCGGTGAGTTCGAGTGCGCGGTTGATGGCGGCGCTGGCGGCGGATGCGACCCATTCGGAGGTGGCACGAGGCGAGAATGCAGGGCGTACGCTGCAGCATGTGGCCGTGGTGCGAGCGATGAAGAGCTTTGGCGGCGATGCAATGGATGGCCGAGAGCTGAAGCTTGGGGCGAAAAACTTGCCGGATGGGCCAGTGCGGCTGGTGGTATTCGTTGTGGACGCGCGAACCGGGTACGTCGCGGGTGCGGCGGAGCGGACACTGGCAAGGTGAGGCGCGTGATGGGGCGAACGTTCATTCGGAGACATAGGGCCAGAGATTAACAAAAGAGGAGCCGGTGATGACAGGCATCACCGCTCCGCTCGCAACACGCGCGCGTCGGGCGCCTCGTGAGTTATTCGAGTTGTACGCGATTGTTGTGCTTCTGGCGGTAGATCTGACGGCTGGCGCCATTCTGCTCGCGGTTGATCTGGCCCTTTTCCTGGCCGCTGAGTTTGCCTCCGTTGGCCTGGCGATCGGCGTGGACCTGCTCGTTGATGCCCTGCTCACGATTCTCGGTGCGGGCGGCTTCGCCGGCAGTCATCTGGCCGCTACGGATGCCCTGGGCAATGCGATCCTGCTGGTTTTCGCGGCGCTGGCCGACTTGGTTGTTGCCGTAGTGGGCGGTATTGGCGTTCTGTTTGTCGTTGTAGATCGAGCGTGATGAGCGTCCTGTTCATTTCTTATCTCCGGGGGCCTGCTTCGTCGCTTGCGGCCCACGTTGAGGAGAGACCCACAGGTTCGGAGAAAGTTTCAGAGCCGGGCAAAATACTTGCAGGGCGGAGATCGAAGGTGCCCGACCGAGGAGCGAAGTCGTTGCCGGACTTGAATCACGGATCGGAGAGCGACAGAGTCAAGCGAGCCCGGGAATTCCACATGGAACGGCGGGAGGGAGGAGAGGCTAGAATTTTGTTATGACCGAGCGCATGAGTCTTTTCCTCGCCCAAGCCGATCCGGATGTTGCCGCAGCCATCGATCACGAGACGCTTCGCCAGCACGAGGGGCTGGAGATGATTGCCAGCGAGAACTTCGTTTCCGAAGCGGTGCTGGAGGCAGCCGGTTCCGTGTTTACGAATAAGTACGCGGAGGGGTATCCGGGGCGGCGCTACTACGGTGGCTGCGAGTATGCCGATGTGGTGGAGAACCTGGCGCGGGATCGTGCAAAGCAGATCTTCGATGCGGAGTTTGCGAACGTGCAGCCGCACTCGGGATCGCAGGCGAATGCAGCGGCCTATATGGCGGTGCTGCAAGTGGGCGATACGATTCTGGGACTCGACCTGGCGCACGGCGGGCACCTCACGCACGGACACAAGCTGAGTTTCAGCGGGAAGCTGTATCGGACCACGTTCTACACGGTGCGGCGCGACACGGAGACGATTGACTACGACGAGCTGGAAGCGATTGCGGTGCGCGAGAAGCCGAAGGCGATTATCGGCGGAGCGAGTGCGTATCCGCGGCTGTGGGATTTTGTGCGGATGCGGGAGATTGCGGACAAAGTGGGCGCGGTGTATGTGTTCGACATGGCACATATTGCGGGGCTGGTGGCGGGTGGAGCGCATCCATCGCCGGTGCCTCATGCGCACATTACGACAACGACGACGCACAAGACGCTGCGGGGCCCTAGAGCTGGGTTGATTCTGGCGGGCAAGAACTACCAGGTGGGCGAGAAGCCGGAACAGACAATTGGGAAGGCGATCGACATGGCGGTGTTTCCGGGACAGCAGGGCGGTCCGCTGGTGCATATTGTAGCGGCGAAAGCAGTGGCGTTTGCCGAGGTGCTGCGGCCGGAGTTCAAGGCGTATGCGGCTCAGACTGTGGCCAACGCGAAGGTGCTGGGCGAGGCGTTGCGCGCGGCGGGATTCCGGCTGGTATCGGGTGGAACGGACAACCACTTGTTGCTCGTAGACGTGTTCGAGAAGGGGATTCTTGGGTCTGAGGCCGAACTGGCGCTGGGCAAGGCGGGGATCACTGTGAACAAGAATGCGATTCCCTATGACACGAATCCGCCGCTGAAGCCGTCGGGCATTCGCATTGGGACGCCAGCGTTGACGACACGAGGGATGAAGGAAGCGGAGATGCGGACGATTGGTGCGTGGATTGCGAAGGCGCTGGAGCAGAGGAACGATGATGCGGCGCTGGCGCGGATTCGCGGCGAAGTGGCGGCGCTGGCGAATCAGTTTCCGCTGTATGCGTGGCGGCTCAAGAGCAGCTCGCAGTTTGCAGTTCACAGTTCGTAGCTCGCAGCTACCAGTTGTTACTTATCCGGGCGGGCGCAGGGCGATGCTTCTGCGCTTTTTCATTTGAAGACGCTGGCTTCAGAGAGGATGCCGAAGTGGGGTGCGTTCGGCACACACGAGTCGATCGACTTGAGGACGAGGTTGTTGTCGTTGCCGATGGATTGTCCTGAGAGCACGTAGGGGCGGTATTTCTCCGGTGGCGTATTGTTGTCGAGCCAGCGTTTGATCCAGACATCGCAATGAAAGTTGAACACGTTCTTGTCGTCGGACCACCAGATAGCCCGTACGGTGAAGGGGCGGCCGCTCATGGCGGTGCCGGAGATGATGGAATAAGACCGATCTTTGCTGGTGGTGATTGATTTGAAGGAGGCGATTTTGAAGACGAGTGCGCGGCCCGCGGCATTTTTGTCGATGAATTTACATGCTTCGGCGTCGCAGGTCCGCCGCACGCGGTAGACGTCGATCGTGACAGGTTGAGTGGAGAGGTTTGTGAACTGGACGGAGACCCTGCCCGCGACGGGAGCATATTCCTTGCTGCCGCCGAGAGAAGTGGCGAAGCTCGTGGAGGGACGGCGCAGGAGGTCGGATGCCTCAATGCAATTGGTTGGACATGGCTTGTCATTGGCGGTCTGCCAGCCGATTTCGACGGGTCCAGCGGCATCGATTGAGAGGATGTAGGACTGATTGGGCTGCAACACCAGGCCCGATTTGAGTGGGACATGGACTACCGACGCGGAGGAAGCGGTGGTTACAGATAGAAAGGCTGCAAGGATGGTCGCACGCATTGCCGCGATTCTACCGCTGTCTTTGGTCAAACGAATGCGAGTACGAGGCACGCATAGTTACCAGAGGAAGCCCTTCCCAATGTTCAGCCGGTAAGTGCTTGAAGGCGCGCGAAGAATTTACCAAAGACAACTTGCACAGGTAAGTAGGGTTGCATCTATGGTAGGTAGGATGGCTGATGGAGCCGCGGCAAGCGTTCGCGAAGAAAGGCTGCCGCGCACTCATGCCGTCCAAACGGATAGGGAGGATCGTTATGCGCGCTACGCTTGCACTGACAGCATTGCTCGCCTTTTCAATTGCGCCGCTTTTGGCTCAAGAACACGGTGGTGGAAAGCCGCCTTTGGGAGGTCCGGCAGCGCATGTTTCTCCGCCCACGCGCGGGCCTGCGCCGTTTCATGGAACACCGAAGCCGGTGGGACCGGCGCGCAGCTTCAATGACCAGCCGGGACATCCAAATGTCCCCCATGTGGACGCGGGAAACAAGTGGGTGGGTCACGACACAGGTAAGAACGATGCGAACTATCATCTTGACCATCCGTGGGAGCACGGGCACTTTACGGGCGGCTTCGGACCGCGGCATGTGTGGCATCTAACGGGCGGTGGGCCGGGACGTTTTGCGTTCAATGGCTGGTATTGGAGTGTGGCGCCCTACGATGTGGGTTTCTGCGATGGGTGGCTGTGGGATTCGGACCAGATCATCATTTACAACGACCCGGATCACGTGGGCTGGTACCTCGCTTACAACGTGCGGCTGGGCACGTATGTTCACGTGATGTATCTGGGATAGAACAGAAAGAGCGAGAAGTCAAACAAGGGATATAGAAGGGGTGGGCCGGCGGGCTTGCTCCTTTTGTTGAAAGTTCGATGCCATAGACGTTAGTGCATTGGCCACTCGCGCCAGACGAATTCGTCGATTGCTTTATCGCGAAAACCCGGTCCGCCTCATAGCGGTGGTTTCACGTTCGTGTATTCGTAGCGCGAGGACATGAGGAATTTGCCTCCGTTGCTGTCGATGTCATTACGCAGTATCAGTCCGGTCCGTTTAGAAATCCAGATCTGCATATCCATCGTTCCCTTCGATGTCTCGGAGTGGGCACGGTACTGTGCCGACATTTCACCGTTTTCCGGCTCGTCTCCGAGATAGCGGCAGGTGTCCTTTGCAGTGGCACGCTGCATAGCCTGCTGTTGCAACTGCTCCGCGCTCTTGATCGTGTCCATGACAATCCATTTGCCGTTGACTTTTCCATAGATAGAGCCGGCAGCGTAGATGACCTCCGAGTCGACGGTGGTACTGCCGATCTTTGTTGTGGAGTAGACATGGGCAGGGGTGTTTTGGAGCTTGGCAAAGGCGTCCTTCTCCGACTTGATCAGGGCTTGGCAGTCGTTCTGCGCAGCGATCGGCCGCACTCCCATCAGCAAACAGGCGATTGAGAAGACTGCGGCTGTGAAGAGCAATCTGGCCGGGTGCATATTCATGGGTAGTTCCTTTTTGGGCCCCGACTCTGTATGACGATGTCCTGTCCAAGTCCTGACTGCGCACTGTGCTTGGTTCACCTATTGTTGCATGAATCGCAGAGGCCGAGTTGTCCTTTGGGGCGCAAGGGGGACGTCCTATACAGAGGTAGAGGGACAGCACTAAGATAGCGGGGTCTCGCTAGGAACTGGTCGCGCGTGTTGCCGAATGCGAATTGCGCGATAGCCACTGGAAAGCTGGAGAGGAATGGGCATGGACTTTTTTGCGATGCGCGTGTGCTGTTTTTTGCGTGTGGTTGCCGTAGTGAGTGGGTTGACATTTGTCGGGACGAACGTGCGGGCACAGGCGACGCAGGGAACGATGGTGTTGACGGGGGCCGACCGCAGGCCAGCGCAGTCGCTGAACGGCGAATGGGCTTCGATTGTCGATCCTTACTTTGCCGGATTATTCAGCTTTCATCATGAGGAGAAGAAGAACGGGTGGTTTCTGAACTACAAGGCCAAGCCGGGGGATCCGTTTCCGACAGAGTATGACTACGCCGAGGCGCCTAAGTTGAAGGTGCCAGGCGACTGGAATACACAGCGTGAGTCGCTGTTCTTCTACGAAGGGCCGGTTTGGTACGAGAAGGATTTTAGTTATCAGACAAAAGAGCACACGAGGGTTTTTCTGCATGTGGGTGCGGCCAATTATCACTCGTGGTTCTGGGTGAATGGGAAGAAGGTATGTGAACACGAGGGCGGATATACGGCCTTCAACTGCGAGGTGACGCCGGTTATTCGCGCAGGCGATAACTTTGTTGTGGCGGCGGTGGACAACACACGGCGCGAGGACAATGTGCCGACGCTGGAGACGGATTGGTGGAACTACGGCGGTTTGACGCGCGAGGTTTCACTGATCGAAGTACCCGAGGCGTTTATCGATCAATATGATGTGCATCTGGAACTCGGGGAAGGCGCGACGATTGGCGGATGGTTGCATGTTGAGGGAGCAAAGGCAGGGGACAAAGTCGAGGTTGAGATACCGGAGTTGGGCGCGAGGAGTTCGGCGACGACAGGAGCGAACGGACGGGCTGCGCTGCACTTTGAAGTGAAGGGGCTAGTGCGGTGGTGGCCGAAGGCGCCGAAGTTGTACAAGGTCGTGCTGCGCGCGGGCGCGGATTCAATCGAGGAGCTTATCGGGTTTCGTACAGTAGAGACGAGAGGAACAGGGATTCTGCTGAATGGGAAGCCGGTGTTTTTGCGCGGAATTTCGATTCATGCAGAAGCGCCGTATCGCACAGGCAGGGCTTACTCGGATAAGGATGCGGAGACGCTGCTGGGATGGGCGAAGGAACTTGGGTGTAACTATGTGCGGCTGGCGCACTATCCGCACGACGAGACGATGCTGCGCGCGGCGGATCGCATGGGGTTGATGGTGTGGTCGGAGAATCCGGTGTATTGGGCGGTGCATTTCGACGATGCAAAGGTACTGGCGAAGGCGGAGCACCAGCTAGACGAGGAGATCAATACGTCGCGCAATCATGCGGCGATTGTTTTGTGGTCAATGGCGAACGAGACACCAGCCACGGAGGCGCGGACACAGTTTATCGAGACGCTTGCGGAGCGGGCGCGAGCGCTGGATGGGACGAGGCTGATCACGGCGGCGCTGCTGGTGCGGGCGAATGGGAACACGAAGATTTTGGATGATCCGCTGGGACAGGCGCTGGATGTGATTGGAGTGAACGAATACATCGGATGGTATGAGGGTCATCCGGAGAGCGCGGATGTTACGAAGTGGGACATTGCCTATCAGAAGCCGCTGATCGTGAGTGAATTTGGAGCAGACGCAAAGGCAGGGCTGCATGGCGATGAGAATGAGCGTTGGACCGAGGAATATCAGGCGAACGTGTTTCGTCACCAACTGCCGATGCTGAACAAGATAGCTCAACTTAGAGGGATGAGTCCGTGGATCCTGATGGATTTCCGATCGCCGAACAGACCCCTGGCGGGAATTCAGGACGAGTTCAACCGCAAGGGACTTATTTCGGAGAAGGGAGAAAAGAAGGCGGCATTCTATGTACTGCAGAAAGCGTATCGGGAGAATGCGATCGGGAAGGCCGACTAAGGGACCTTTTTTGCGAATAGGTGGAGAAACTTATAAAGATATGCGTGCAAATCGCGCAGGAGTTGAGTTATGCTCGATTTATGACGATCGATTCCATTATTGCCCAACTCGATTCCGAGATTGCACGGTTGACACAGGTTCGCGGCATCCTAGCGAGTTCCGCCAAGACGACTTCGAAGTTTGCGCTTCCCAAGGCCGGGAAGGGAACACGGCGCAAAAAGCGCGTTCTGAGCCCAGAGGCGCGGAAGCGGATTGCGGATGCGCAGCGGAAGCGTTGGGCAGCGCAAAAGGCAAAGTCGAAGTAGGTTCGAGTCGGTCTCATAGATCATCTTTCTCAACGCGCAGAGCTCATGGGACCGCTTGGTGCTGGGTGCCACGCCGGCTCAATATGCTTAGAGCTGTTTTATGAGTCCGGTTGTAGTCCGAGTCCGGCAAGTTAGATTCTTCTGAAGGCCTGTGCGCGATCCCGACAGGGATCATGCGCGGCGGGCACCTACCAAGTCTCGACAGCGAGTACATTGGGCGGGCCGGAGTGGCCCTGGATGACTTGTGTCTCGATGACAGCTTCCATGTTCTTCTTATCCCAATCGGGAGGCGCTTTGGCGAGAAGCGAGTCGAGGTACTCGGGGTTGTAGAGTATCTCGCCAGCGGCTTCGGTGCCTTCTTCGGAGATACCGGCGGCGATGATGACGGGCTGGCCGGTGGTGCTGTCGTGGATGCGTGCGACGATGGCGTAGTCGCGTGCGAGCTTCTGGTAGGGGAGATCCCAGGCGGTTGCCCAGGACGTGGTCTGCGGGCTCTTACGGTCGACAAGGGAAGCGACGCCGTCTTTCGATTCAAAACCAAAGCGCAGGCGCTGCGTGACGCGCAGGGTCCAGATATTGTCGAAGGCCCCGATCAGGATGCTGGGGCCTTCGCGAAGCTGCGCGAACGAAGCTTCTGAGGCGGGGACGACGCGGAAGGTTTTGTGACGAATCTCGAGTGCGGCGGCGGCGCGGGTGAGGGTGACGACGTCGGCGAGGGCGAGATTGCCGGAGTAGTGGAGGCGGACGTAGAGTTTCTCCGGCTCCGGCTTGCTCACTGGAGCTTCGTAGTCGTTGATGGAGTCGGTGTCGAGGTTTTTGGCGGGCTCGCCGAGGCAGAAGGTGGCCGGGTTGGCGCTGGAAATGACGGGTTCCCAGAAGCGGTCGATGATGGAAGGCGGTGGTACGGGAGGTTCAGCGTGGTAGCGGA
>Ga0181526_10000498_pt1 | contig 41545 bp, 41 predicted proteins | sample PEATcosm2014_Bin_35_FD_119750 | JGI IMG/M metagenome (GOLD analysis project Ga0181526, IMG submission 119750) | Peatland microbial communities from MTU Mesocosm Facility, Houghton, MI, USA - PEATcosm2014_Bin06_30_metaG | ecosystem: Environmental > Terrestrial > Soil > Wetlands > Peat | place...
GAGAGCGCTTTGCTCGAATAGTCGCGTGGTCCATATGGCTCGACCGAAGCTTCGTCGGGAAGCGAGGCCATCGTCGGAACGCCAAATACCCCTTCTACGAACTTCGAGACCGAAGCCGTGTCGCTGTAGTCGTGCACGACGGAGCCCGAGAGAGAGTACGGAGAAATAACGAGAAACGGAACCCGCTGCCCGTCGCCGCACGGAAAGCCGTCGTTGCACTGTTCGAAGGCAGTCGGCGCGACGTGATCGTAGAATCCGCCGCCATCATCCCAGGTAATCAAGATCGCTGAGTCTTTCCAATACTTGCTCGAAGCGATCGCATTGACCCACGTTGCAACGAATGCTTCGGAGACCTGAACGTCGGAGTTGCCGGGACCCGGATGGTCGTCATCGCCCAAGTAATCCGCCTGAACCAGCTTATTCTTGCCGGCGGGCTTCCAGCCGAAGTGATTGGCCTTGGAGCCTTTAACGAAGAATACCCCGCTGTCCGGCAGCGTCCCGCCGGTGATCTGCTTCATCAAGGCTTCGGTCGTGTTGACGTGCGACCAGTAGGTCTTATTGTTGCGGATATAGTCGAAATACTGGGGAGCGTTGTGGTGCGCGACGTAGCCGGCGTCGGCCTTGTCGCCACGCGTATTGACGAAGCCCTCTTGGGCCCAGATCCACGGGATTGAAGGCTGTTTCGACGCTGCAAGTGCTACGAGGTCCTTCATCACCTTGCCGGGGCGCGCTTGCGCTGCTTGGGCTTCGGAGGCTCCGCCGAGCGTCATGCCGAGCGAGGCGTAGCTTTGCGGAATTTGGACGGTCGTATCTTTGCTGGTATACGGCCCGGCGAACGGATCGAGGTCCCCATTGATCGGAACGCCGGGACCTTCGCTCCCATTGGAGGCTAGCTTCGGAAACCGATGCTCTTCAGAGATGCCGGCTTGCCCTGCGAACATCGCGACGTTTCCAGGGGACGACGGGCCGGTTTCGGACTGGAAGTAGTAGTCGAAGAGCGAAAAGTTGTGGGCGTACATCCAGAGATACGGGATGGTATCGCAATCGTAGACCGCCATCGTCGTGAGGCCATACTGCCGCGCCGCCGCGGGCTTGAGGCCATAGTTCTTGATGTTGTCTTCCTCTTCACCGGTAAGGAACTTGTTCATGTTGCCGCCGCCAAACTTCTTTTCGAGGATGTAGCGGTCTTGGTCCGGCCCCAGCACGTCGGGGTCGGTGACCTTAAACACCGTTTGCTCTTTGTTGGCGACCTTGTCATATTGCATGTAGCCGTGTTTTCTTGCCAACTGCGTTCGGAGGTTTTCGGCGCCCGGATACGTGCCGAAATAGTTATCGAACGAGTGGTTCTCTTGGAAAATGACGAAGACGTGCTTGATCTTCGCGTGTAGCCTTTGCAGCAGCACGCTGTGCTCTTCTGGTGTCAACCGCGTCGTCTCGATCGTGCCGTAGCCGGTTGCCGGCATCAGGGAAGATGCGCTGTTGCACCCCGACATAACCGACGCGACGAGCGCGCTCGCCGTTAGGGCGGCCGCGAAACGTTGAAGATTCATTCGTGTGCTCCATAGCAGCGTGGCGAAAAGTAGTCCCGCTTAATGGGTTCGGCGAAGTCCTGCGCTTGACTCGTTAACGAAGGCTAAGATTTCTTCAAGCGCGATTATCCCGGATAGCGGGTTCAGGCGCTCTTTGGCTTGGGTTCGAAGCGGGCGAAGCCCTTCGCGGCGATGCCGCTTGCGGCGAAGGCGAGGATCGCCGATGCGATCATGGCGCTGCGAAATCCGGCGGTGTACGAAGCCGACGCCGTAACGACGACCCCGAGGACGGCGACGCCGATCAGCCCCGCGGTTCGTGCTACCGCATTATTGATGCCCGAGGCGACGCCCGAGTGTTCCACGGGGACTGAGTTCATGACCGTCGTGGTTAACGGGGCGACGAAGAGGGCGCCGCCGCACCCCAAGATCGTCGCTGCCGGGAAGAAGGTCGCCCAATAGGAGCCGTCGCTTCCAGGCAAGGCAAAAGCCAGGAACCCGAAACCGGCAAGAATTCCACCGAGAATCAACGGCTTGCGCGCGCCGATTCGGGCGACGAGTCCGCCCGACCAGCGCGATGCCGCGACCATGATGAAGATGAAGGGTAAGAGCGCGGCACCCGCCTGCGTGGGCGTGTAATGGTGGACGTTGATGAGCACGAACGGCACGAAGTAGAGGCTGCCGCCGATTGCGGTGTAGAGAAAGAACGTGTAAATATTGGCCGCGCTAAAATCTCGCGACGCGAAGAGATCGCAACGAACCATCGGGTCGGGCGTGCGCCGCTCGAAAAGAACGAAGGCGCAGAGCATCGCGATCCCGGCGAGCGTGGTGCCGAGCGCGACGGAAGTAATCCGCGCGGCATTCATGGCGATGAGGCCGTAGACCAGCAAACCAAGTCCGGCCGTCGCCAGCACCGCTCCGACAACGTCGATCCGCCGATCGGCCGAGTCGTCACGGCTCTCCGGAACCCCGAACTGCAGCACCACCAGGACGAGGATTGCAAGGGGAACGTTGATGACGAAGACGTAGCGCCACGAAAACTCCTGGGTGAGCCAGCCGCCGATGATTGGCCCGGCGGCCGACGTCAGGGCCGAGAATCCCGACCACAGGCCGATGGCCCGTCCCCGCTGCTCGCCCGAGTAGGCCGCGCTGATCAGTGCAAGGCTGCCTGGCGTCAGGAGCGCTCCGCCGATGCCTTGGACGCAGCGCGCGGCGATGAGCATGTCGATGCTGCCGGCGCGCGCGCAGGCGATCGAAGCGGCCGCGAAGAGCACGACGCCGTACGCGAAGATTCGGCGGCGCCCGTAGAGATCGCCCAGCGAGCCGCCCAGCAGAATGAGCGCCGAGAGTAAGAGCGCGTAGCCTTCGATTACCCACTGGGTTTGGCCGGCTCCGGCGTGAAGTTCGCGCTGAAGCACCGGCAGCGAGACGTTGACCGCGGTGCTGTCGATAAAGGGCATCGCTGACCCGAGGATCGCTACGATGAGGACCCATGGCAGCCTCACCAGGCGCCCTTCTGCACTCGGGTCGAACTTCCCGAGGTGAGCGCACTCCTCGATCGTCCGTTGCGAACGGCAATTTTGGCGGCCGCCGACAATCCGCTCGTGCGCCGCGGGGTCACCCGCTACGGGATGCGATTGGGTGCGCGCCGCTTCGTCGCGGGCGAGAACATCGCCGACTTCTTGCCGGTTGCACGTGAGGCGAACCGGCGCGGGTTTTCAGTCGCGGCGACTCTCCTTGGCGAGAGCATCCGCGACGCGACCGAGGCGACGAGCGTGACCGACGAGTACTGCCGGCTGCTGCAAGCATTTGCGCAGGATAAGGTCGACGCCAACGTCGCCTTCAAGCTTACGCACGTCGGCCTCGATATAAGCCCGGAACTGGCGCTCGAAAATGCATCGCGCATTGCCGCGCAGGCGCAGGCGACGAACAATACCCTGCGGCTCGACATGGAGCAATCCGGCTACGTCGACGCAACGCTGCGGATCTACTGCGCCCTGCAGGAACGCTACGGGTGCGCCGGCTTCGTGCTGCAGTCGTATCTCTATCGCAGCGACGCGGACCTGCGCGCGATGCTGCCCTCCGCGCCGAACGTTCGAATCGTCAAAGGCGCCTATCTCGAACCGCCGTCGCTCGCTTTTCCCGACAAACGCGAGGTTGACGAAAACTACGTCAAGCTCGCCGAGCTGGCGCTTTCGCACGATGGCTATACTGCCATCGCGACGCACGACGCGTCGATCGTGGCTCGCGTCGAAGAGTTCACCGCGGCCCGCGGTGTGCCCAAGCGCGGCCGCTTCGAGTTTCAGACGCTCTACGGCATCGCCGAGGCACTTGCGCGCGGCTTGGTCGATCGCGGGTATCGCGTGCGCCTTTCGATACCGTACGGGTCGTTTTGGTTTCCATACTTGATGCGCCGCCTGGCCGAACGTCCCGCAAACGTCGCGTTCTTTCTCAAGAACGTCTTCGCGCTGCGATGAGCGCTATACGCGGAATCTGGGCGGCGGCGCTCACGCCCGTCACCGCGGATTTTCAACCCGATGCCGCCAAAGCAATCTCGTATTACCGCGAGCTGCTCGAAAACGGCTGCGACGGAATCAACGTTCTCGGAACGACGGGTGAGGCGATGTCGTTTAGTGCCGCCCAGCGGGAGCGGTACATGCAGGCGTTGGCAGCTAGTGGCCTGCCGATGCAACGGTTGATGGCCGGGACGGGCGCGGCATCGCTCGATGACGCCGTTCGCCTAACGCGCGCCGCGCTGGATTGCGGCTTTGCCGCAGCCCTGATCATGCCGCCGTTCTTTTACCGGGACGCACCCGACGACGGGATCGTAGCTTTCTTCGATGCTCTAATGGCTGCCGTGAATCCGCCGCACAAGAGCCTGCTTCTCTACAACTTTCCGCGAATGACCGGAATCACGTTACATGCCGCTTTGGCCGATCGGCTGATGACGGCGTCCGGCGACCGCATCTTCGGAATGAAGGATAGCTCCAACGATGCGCAATTGCAGGCCGAGATCGTGGCGCGCCGCCCCGAAGCCTCGATCTTTCCCGGCTCGGAGAGCGATCTGAGGGAGGCGAAAAGGCGTGGCGCCGCGGGGTGCATCTCCGGCAGCGTGGCGCTCTGGCCCCGGTTGGCAAAGAGCGTCTTCGAAAACGGTGACGAGGCGCAGGCCGGCGAGCTGAGGCGACTGCGCGCGTCACTCGACGGCGTACCGCTAGTCGGCGCGGTGCGCTATCTCACCGCGCGATCGCACGCCGATCCGGATTGGGAGCGCGCGATGGCGCCGCAGGAGCCACTCTCGGTTGAGCGGGGGGAAAGGCTCGATCGCGCGTTAGCCTCGATCTAGCACGCGGAGGCGATCGTTTCTCAATGAGTACGCCGTAAGCTTGCCGTTTTCGTCTGAGCAGTAGACCGAACCGTTGACGACGATCGGGCTCTGCCAGTGAATCCCTCCGATTGTGCCGCCGGCGCTGCGGTTGGCGCTGCTCCAAAGCTCGCTGCCGCTTACAGCGTTGAGCGCGACAATCGCGCCGTCAAACGCTACGAAGACGATGCCGTCGGCGACAACCGGCGACGAACCCTCACCGTAACTGTTCCCCGGACTCGCCTGCCAGATGCCGGCGAGTTCGCTAACACCGGATTTGTTCGTCTTGAGCCGATATGCCGTCACCTCGCTGCTAAATCCTAAGAAGATCCAAGCGTTGTTAGATGTATCGGTCCAGACCGCGGGAGCCGAGAAGAGGCCGCCCGGCAGGTCGACGAGCTGCAGTTCACCTCCGGCGCCCGGCAGCGCGGCGCGATTGAGCAACTTGAGTATCGCGTCCTTGCCGCCTTCTACGATCATGTACGGCGTTTGGCTCGTCGCTTCATCCGGCAAAATTCCCGGCGACGAGCTTCCCAAATCGGTGTCGCCTTCCTGGAGTTGCTTATAGTCGGTAGGCGTGTAACTGCCGAGCAGGCTTGAAAGGTCGGCGCCCAGCGACAACAGGGTGTCGCCGTAGTTATCGCCACCATGGGCCGCATCGAACTCGCCGTTTCCGGTGGCGGCGTAGATTCGGCCGCTCATCGAGGAGTCCGGATCGACGACGACGCCCCCGCGCCCCCAAATTCCAGATCGCTGCGCAGTGCACGTGTGCGCTCTGACGAGTTTGCGATACTTGCTGCAAAGGGAGTTGAAGATGGTTGTCTTCCCAGTGTTCAGGTCGACGGCGACCACGTGGCCGTCGTATGGAGGTGCGTCGCCGTTATAACCTGACGTGACTGCATACAGGTATCCGTTGGCGACGTTGAGCGGCGAGGCGTCCTTCTCGGTTAAGGGCAAGAGCGTGATGCGCGCGGGAAATCCCGGTGCATGCTCCTCGCGGCCCGTTGCTGCGGAGAGCTTATGCACCATACCGTCGATGCCGGGGACGTAGATACTGGTTCCCGACGGGTCTGCGGCCGGCGTCGAATCGGTGACGGTCGAGCCGTGCGTCGTAAAACGCCACACGATCTTACCGGAGGTCGCGTCGATGCCGAGCGTTACGCCGTCCATCCTCGTCTGGAAGAGCATCGGCATCTCCGCGCGACCGATTCGAACGTGTTCGAGCAGAATGGGCGTTGAATCGGCGACGGCGCCGAGCGAAACTTGCCATCGTTTGTGCAAGCGATGGACGTTGCCGACGGTCAACGCGCGTTCGTCAGAATTGAATCCGCTGCGCGCCGTGTCGAACCCGAAGACCGGCCAATTCGTCGCGAAGGCAGGATGAAGTGTCGCAGCGAGGAGCCCGGCTAAAACGGCCGCCGTTGAAAAAGCTCTGCCAGTGGGCGAGTAATTCGGGCTTTCCACCGGCGCTATTTCAGCGAGTACGCCGTTAGGTTACCGCTGTTGTCTGAGCAGTAGACCCAACCGTTGACCACGATCGGGCTCTGCCAATGAATCGATCCGATATTGACGCGAGAGCTCTTTGAGGCGCTGCTCCACAGCTCTTTTCCATTGACCGCGTCGAGCGCCACGAGCGCGTCGTCGAAGGCGACGAAGACGATACCATTGGCGATGACCGGCGACGAGCCTTCGCCTTGACTGTTGCCGGGGTTCGCGCTCCAGACGCTCGCGAGTTGGCTGATGCCCGACCCGTTTGTCTGCAGCTGATACGCCATAACCTCGTTGCTGAAGCCGAGGAAGACCCAGGCATTGCCCGATCCTTGCGTCCAGATGCCTGGGGCCGAGAAGAGACCGCCGGGCAGATCGACCGTCTGCAACTCGCCGCCGACGCCGGGCAGTGCCGCACGGTTGAGCAACTTGAGGATCGCGTCTTTACCGCCTTCGATGATCATATACGGAGTCTGGCTCGTCGCTTGATCGGGCAATATCCCCGGCGACGAGCTTCCCAGATCGGTGTCGCCGTTTTCGAGCTGCTGATAATCGCCTGGCGTATAGCTGCCGAGCAGAGTCGAGAGATCTTGGCTGACCGACAAGAGCGAGTCGCCATAGTTATCGCCGCCCGAGACGGCATCGAACTGGCCGTTTCCGGTAGCGGCGTAGATTCGCCCCCCCATCGAGGAGTCGGGGTCGACGACGGCGCCGCCGCGCCCCCATATACCCGAGCGCTGCTGCGAGCACGTGGTCGCCTTGATCAGCTTCTTGTAGGTGCTGCAGAGCGAGTTGAAGACGGTCGTCTTCCCACTGCTCAAGTTGACGGCGACGACATGGCCGTCGTACGGCGGTGCGTCGCCATAGTAGCCTGACGTTACCGCATAGAGGTAACCGTTGGCGACGTTGAGCGGCGATGCGTCCTTCTCGGTCAAGGGCAAGCGCGTGATCCGCGCCGGAAACCCGGGCGCGTGCTGCTCGCGGCCCTTGGCGGCGGAAACCTTGTGCACCTTGCCGTCAATGCCCGGGACGTAGATGCTGGTGCCCGACGGATCCGCGGCCGGCGTCGAATCGGTGACCGTCGAGCCGTGCGTCGTAAAACGCCACACGATCTTGCCGGAGTTCGCGTCGATGCCGAGCGTCACGCCGTTGGTCGTCGTTTGAAAGAGCATCGGAACTCCTGCTCGCCCGACCTGGACTTTGTCGAGAAGAATCGGCGTCGAATCGGCGACGGCGCCGAGCGAGATTTGCCACCGCTCGCGTAAACGATGGACGTTACCGACGGTCAATGTGTGTTCGGCGGTGTTGAATCCGCTGCGAGCCGGGTCGAATCCGAAAACCGGCCAACTCGTCGCGCCGGCGGGTAGGAGCGTCGCGGGAAGAAGGCCGGCGACGGCGGCCAATGTCAAGAGTGGTCTGGCCATGGCGAGGACTTCGGCGAGGAGGGCGTCAAGGTCTGCTTATGACGGAGTCGAGCAACGCATCGGATTTGACGCCGCCCGTCCAGAACGTCGTCGAGGACGTGCCGGGCTGGCAGCAGGTCCAGCCGCGAATTCCCGACACATTGCAGCGCCGAACCCTCGAGAAACGCCGCAGCATTCGCGAAATAGTTTTCGGAATGCAAGACGGCATTCTGACGACGCTGGGGATCATTACCGGCGTTGGGGTCGCCGAGGGAGATCGGAGCGCCGTCTTCATTAGCGGCTTTCTCGCGCTATTTGCCGGTGCACTTTCAATGGGCGTCGGGGAGTATCTCGGGCGGAAGGCCGAGCGCGAGGTCGTGCAGGCTACCATCGACATGGAGAAACGCGAGAAGGAAGCCGATCCGCAGGGCGAGTTCACCGAACAGGTGGCGTACTATAAGCTCAAAGGCTTCAGCGCGCAAGAAGCGGAGATGATCGTCAAGCGATTGACGCAGCACCCCGAAATTTACCTTTACGAGATGGTGCGCGACGAGTTTGGCATCGACCCGCGGGAAGCCGAGAACACGGATCTGTTGCGAGGGCCTGTCGCAATGAGTGGTTCGTTTGCCATCGGCTCGCTGCTTCCGATCCTGGCCTTCACGCTGCCGTTGTCGGTTTTCGCATCGACCCTTACGTCGCTACTTTTTGCGCTCGCCGGCCTCTTCGCCGTCGGGTATTTTGCCGGAACGCTCAGCGAGCGAAGCCCAATCGGCAGAGGCGTCGAGGTGGCGATGTACGGCTGCGTCGTCTTCGCGCTCTCGTATCTCGCCGGTCATTTCATTCCGCCGCTCTTCGGCCACGCACCGGTTCCCATTGGCGGTTAGTCTGGCCCACGCGCTGGCCGCGGGCGTCCTTCAAGCCGCGATGTTTTTCTGGGATAGCCTGTTTGGCCTGATCTTCGGCTTTCTTATCTCCGCGATCGTGCAAGTGATGTTGACGCCGGCGACGATGGAGCGTTACCTGGGCCCAGGGCTCAAAGGGCTGCTGTACGCCGCGGGCTTCGGCGTGATTTCGTCATCGTGCTCGTACGGAGCAGCCGCGGCCGCGCGCGGTTTCTATCGCAGCGGCGCCGATATCCGCGCGGTCTGCGCGTTCCTCGTCTCATCGACCAATATGAACGTTGCGATTCTGATTCTGTTTTGGTCGCTGCTGGGGTGGCGCTTCGCCTTCGCGGAGTTTTTCGGCGGCGTCATCATCATCGCCGTGGTGACGCTGGGGCTGTCGCTGTTCTTCGGCAACGGGCAGCTCGCGCGGCTGCAGCATGAGTACATCCTTCCCCTGAGCGTGTCGAAGGGTCAGGATGGCAATGAAGCTCAGGACGCCGGTGAGGGGGGATGCGAGCATCACCATGGAGCGCCGCCGGAGCGAGGATGGAGCGCGGTTGCGGGGACGGCTCTCGGCGACGTGCGAATGCTGCGCACCGAACTGATCGTCGGCTATTTGATCGCGGGCTTTGCCGCGGCGCTGGTTCCGCCGGGCGCGCTCGCGGCTGCGCTGCGCGAGGTCGGCTCCGTGCCGTTTATCGGCTACGTGCTGCTGCTGATCGTGGGGCTGCTGATCGCCGTCGCGACCTTCGTCTGTTCGATGGGCAACGTGCCGGTGGCGCGATATCTCGCCAACGCCGGCATCCCGCTGGGCGCCAACACCACTTTCATTTACGGCGATCTGTTGATTCTGCCCCTCATCGCAATCTACCGCAAGTCATTTCCCGACCGAATCACGTGGGCGTTCGTCGGCCTTTTTGTCGCCGGCGCGATGCTGGCCGGCGCGATCATGGAACGGCTGATCGGCGGCGGCACCGCAGCAATGACGGCCGCTTCGATGACGCTCAACGACCGCTTCACCTTCGTTTCGAACATGGTTGCGCTGGCGGCGGTCGCCGCGCTGGCGCTTGCCACGCTCGTCACTCGGGGTCGCCGTGCGAAAACGGTTTGACGTGCGTGATGAAGTACTTAGCGTCGTGTTTTGACGGGATTACGGTGAACGCGCGTGGCTTTTGGTTGTAGTCGAAGACGTCGTCGATGCTGGTTGCCCGCTGGTCGGTCGTCCCGAGCGATCCGAGGCTGAAGTTGTCCTCGACGTATTTCAGGATGCTGCCGAACTCATATTGCGTATGCGAGACATACCCGGCCTGGCTCGATTTCCCGAGCTTGGCGTACGGCGAGACCACGATCATCGGCACGCGGAGTCCCAAGCCGCCTTGATCGTCGCGACATTGCGATTTCGAGAGGCACGGAGGCGCGGCGTTATCATAGAGGCCGCCCCAGTCGTCCCAGAGGATGACGATCGCCGTCGAGTTCCAGTACGAGCTTTGCCCAACAGCATTGACGACGCTGGCAACCCAAGCGGGGCCATCATCGATGGTTCCATCACCGATATGATCGGAGTTTTGATCCTCCGGAATCACCCACGAAACCGCGGGTAACGAATCGCCGGAGATGTCGTTGAAGATATTGGTTTCGGGCATGGAGACGTTGGTGCCCCACTCCTTGCCGTAGCGCACGGGATAGATTACGTCGAAGGCGTTGAGCAGCGCGCCGGCGCAGCCCTTGCACCGCTGGCTGCCGGGGCAGTCGCCCCCCGACGGCGACCCAATGAAGCAAGGGGAGTAATACTTCCAGCTCACTCCCGCGGTGTCGAGCAGATCGCGCAGCGTTTCGTAGCTGGAGCTTCCGTCTGGAAAGACGTTCGTGCACGGGGCCGGGCCGGCATCTTCTTCCCACTTGAGCGAGGTCGTGATGAGATCCGTTTCGCTATTAGCGTTTCCGTCGCAGCCCCAGGGTTCTTGAGTAGGCGTATCGATGAGGCTGGCGCTGCTGCCGTAGGGGCCGTCCAGCGCCGAACCGCCGCGAATCAAATCTTGATGCGCCGTGAAGCTGCCGCTGCCTTGGGTCTGGAAGGTCGCGTCGGCGAGCACGTACTGCTCCGCCATATCCCAATACGGCGCGATGTCGGTTGGATTGACATACTGGTAGGGGTAGACGTTTGGCAAACCTGGCCCCCCGGTCCAGTTCCTCTGGCAAGCGCCTTCAGGTTCGTAGTTGAACCCGTCCATCTTTCCGCCGTCATAGGCGGCGTTGAACGAGTAGTAGCAGTGCCCGATGTCGTGGTTTGGCGTTGGGATCAGCCCTTGTTCTTTGAGCTTGACCGACTTCTCGACCCACTTGCCGCCTTTTTTGACCTTCTCTTTACCAACCTTGGTGCTGTTGGTGCCCGGAAATCCCGCGAAGAAGTTATTGAAGCTGCGGTTCTCCTGAACGATGATGACCACGTGTTGGATCGGTGAGCTTCCGGAGCCATGCCGGTGAAGTGACAGGCTGTTGGCAAGCTGCGGGGTGGTGCCGGCACCGCCGCACGCTGCTAGAGCCGCCATCACGCCCGCAAGAATTACACGCCGGCCAAAATCTACTACTCCCATCGAGCTCCTTCCTAAGACCACGAACCGTCGCTTTCGACGCCGGGGTCCGCCCATCCTAAGCTCCACAAGCGGGCAGCCGGTTGCGGAACCCGTTTTTGGGTAATCTGCAGCATGCCTTTGATCGAAATCGTCCTCGTACTGGTCGTCGTCGGGGTCCTGCTCTGGCTGGTAAACAGCTACATCCCGATGGCCGGCCCGATAAAATCGCTGCTGAATGCCGTCGTCGTCATCGTGATGGTAATCTGGGTCCTCAAAGTTTTCGGCCTCTGGCACTACGTCACGCACCTTCGCGCCGGGTAAGTTCCCGTCGCCGGGTATTGGGGCCGGGTAGGGGGAATCGAATCGAATGAAGATTGGTGTCGCTCTTACCAGCACGGTCGCTGCAGTCGCGCTCTTTGCCGCATCGTCGCCCTTCGCGGCGGCGGCGCCGAGCGGCTTAGCTTGGGATTCGGTATCGAAGCTGGCGATGAATACCGACCCGTCCACGCTGCAGCCGGGCTCGTTTGACGACGACTACTCTGCCGCAGCCTCGGCGCAGCCGCCGGCTTCGGGAGGGGGCGGACTCTTCGGCCAGCTCAGGCAGAGCATCTCGAATGCCCAGAGTGCGGCGCAGATGATGCAGACCGGGATGGCCCAGAAGCACTACGTGGCCGGTTCGAAAGAGCGCACCGACCTGGTCGCGATGCAAACCGCAACCATTACCGACTGCGTCGCGCGCACGATCACGACCCTCAATCTGCGTAACAAGACCTATCGCGTCGTCTCGATGGACCAACCGACGACCGCCTCTTCGGGGGGAAGCAGCCCCGGCGGATCGGCGCCGAAGGACGACGGTACGAGAATCGCAATCTCCGTAGCAAATACCGCGCTGGGCGCGCGAGCGGTCGGGGGCGAGCAGACCAACGGCTACCGGTCCGAAACGACCATCACTGAGACGAAGCCCACCGGCGAGTCGCATACGCAAAACTTGAACGTCGTCGGATATTACACGGCTTTTACGCAGCCGTTTCCGCACTGCTCCGGCTCCCGTCCGTGGTCGGGCGACTCGATGTCGCCTGGCCAAGGCATGGCGATGATGGCGGCCGCCTCAAAGGTGATGCGCGAGCTGGCCACCGCCGGCATCGACAAACGGTTTAGCCTCACGCAAAGCGGGCCGATGCTGCCCTTCGGGAACTTCTCGATGTACCAAGCCGTTACGCTTGCCGCGAAGAACGGTCAGGGCGCGGCGTTCGTCACCGAGCGCGGGCACGTTCACCCGGTTGACGTAAGCGATCCGGTTTTCAGCATTCCCAGCGACTTCACGCAAGAGCGATAGCCGGCATCGCTCAAGGAATAACTCGAAAGATCGTTCCGATTCCGCTGCTGCCGCCGAGCGACGCGGTGCCACAGAGCGCACCGTTCGCGAAGACCAGCGTGCCCCAGGGGTGTGCTCCGCCGGAGATGTCGTTGAAGATATTGGTTTCGGGCATGGAGACGTTGGGCCGGCGTTTGCCGGGGCCGGATGGAATGCTCGTTGCGCGCGAGCAGCCGGCAGCGACGATGCAGAGCTCGTGCAACGGTACGCGCGTGCATGTTAGACCTTTCCGCGTAGCATGACGCGTGCGGCATTCCAGCCGGCCGCGCCCATCACGCCGCCGCCGGGATGCGCGGCCGCGCCGCAAAGATAGAGCCCGCGAATCGGCGTTGTGTAATCGGCAAAGCCGGGAACGGGGCGAAACGCAAAGAGCTGATGCAGCGGCATCGCGCCTTGAAAGATGCTGCCGCCGGTGAGGCCAAACGTCGTCTCGAGATCCACGGGCGTAAGGATCTGTCGATCGATTACCGAGTCCTTGAATCCGGGCGCATAACGTTCGACGACGTCGAAACAGCGGTCGGCATACTCGTTGCGCAGCGCGTCGGTCCACGGCCCTTGCGCGAGACGATAGGGCGCGTACTGGGTGAACATCGACATGAGGTGCTTGCCCGGCGGTGCGACGCTCGAGTCGAGCGAGGACGGCATCGTGCACTCAACGACGGGCTCGCGTGAAAAGCCGCCGTACTTCGCGTCGTCGTAGGCGCGTTCGATGAAATCTTGGTCCGGGCAGAGATGCACGGTGCCAAAGTGTTGAGGACCCGGTTCGTGGCCGGGTAAAGCGGTAAAGCTTGGCAATCGCTCGAGCGCGATGTTGATCTTGCACGACGCGCTGCTGTACGAAATGCGAGCGACGGCATCGCGGAAATCGTGCGGCAGCTCGGCGGGCTCCAACAACTGCTCGAAGGTAACGTGGCAGTCCACGCCGCTGGCGACGCGTTTGGCGCGAAACTCATCGCCGTTTGCAAGTGCGACCCCGGCGACGCGCCCGTCGCGGGTCAGAATGCGCGCGACTTCGGCCTCGGTCTTGATCTCGACGCCGAGCGCCCGCGCGGCGCTTGCGAGCGCCTGCGTCAGGCCGCCCATGCCGCCGCGCACGTAACTCCAAACGCCTCGCTTGCCGTTCGTCTCGCCCATCACGTGATGGAAGAGCACGTAGGCCGTGCCGGGCATCGAGGGCGCCATAAATGCGCCAATGATCGCGTCGGTTGCGATCGTGCCTTTGAGTTCTTCGGATTCAAACCAGCGGTCGAGAATCGGACGCGCCGCTCCGGTAAGCACTTCGATCGCTTCGCTCATCCCGGGTCCAAGGCGCTGCAGCGCGCGACCCATCTTGCCGGCTTCGAGCAGATGTCCGATATTCGGGCGAAGGACGTTGGGCGGAATCTGCGTGAGCGTCGGCTCGACGACCGACGCCACCCGTTCGAGCATCGCCTCGTAGCGTGGATAGCTTTGAGCGTCCCGCCGGCTGAACTTCGCGATTTCCTCGACGTCGCGGGCGGTGCCGGTTCCCAACATCAGATAGCGTCCGTCCAAGAACGGCGAAAACGACGCCGGGTTGCGCTCGATCGCTTCGAAGCCGTGATCCTTTAGACGCAGATCGGCAATGATTTCGGGGCGGAAGAGGCTGTTCACATACGCTGCCGTCGAGACTTTGAAGCCGGGAAACGTCTCTTCGGTCACGCACGCTCCGCCGACGATGTAGCGCCGCTCGAGCACGAGAACGCGCCACTTCGCCCGGGCGAGATAGCAGGCGGTCACGAGGCCGTTGTGGCCGCCGCCGATTACGATTGCGTCGTACTCCACTAAGCTCCCATGATCGGAAGGTAGTGGCGGTCGAATGCGCTCAGCAAGCCTTCGGCGTTCGCGTACGGTCCGGGCGAATAGGCGCGCGAGCTTAAGCCCAACTGCGTCAGTTCGTTAACGTGCCAGTCTTGCCGGTTCGTCAGGTCCCAGAACTCCGCCACATCGCCGGGGTCGAAATCGGGTTTTGCCATCGCATTCGGGTCGAAAAGCCAGGCACAGACGACTTCCGTGCGATCGATGGCCAGCGGCTTGCAGTAGTGCACCATGACATAATCGGGGTGCAGACTCAGCAGCAGTGACGGAAAGATCGTGTAGTAATACGTCCGGTTGAGATCCTCGCCGGCGACGTTTCCCACCGGCTCGCGCGAACTCCGTCCGCTCGTTGTGAGGCTCGTGCCGGGCTCGCGCAACTCGGAGTAGCCCCCGAGGAACGGTCCCTCCGAAAGGTCGTTGTGCCCGCTATCCGAGGGCGACAGCTTTTCGAGTTGCGGATGGACGAGCGGGCAGTGATAACACTCGGAATAGTTGAGAAAGATGAGCTTCCAGTTGCATGCGACCTCGTAGGTGATGCTGCCCGCCGTCTTGAGATTTGCGACGTTCCAGCGCGAGAAACGGCCCATCAGCGGCGCAAAGACTCGCTCGAACTCGAAGGACGACTTGAGGTTGATAAAAATGAAGCCTTCCCACAATGCGACCGCGGCTTCTTTGAGTGGGTACTCCATGCGGTCGAAGCCGGGGACTTCCAACATGTTGCGCGCGATCTTTAGCTCGCCGCCGAGCCCGTACGTCCAGGCGTGATACGGGCACTGGATCGAGCCCGTAAAGTGTCCCGAGGCTTCGCTGCAGAGGCGCGTTCCACGGTGGCGGCAGACGTTGTAAAAGGCGCGAACCTTGGCGTCGGTGTCGCGCGTGACGATCAAACTCTCTCCGGCGCGCTCGGTCGTGAAAAAATCGCCGGGCCGGGTCAGCGATTCTTCGCGGCCGATGCAAAGCCACTCGCAATAGAAGATGCGCTCTTGCTCTTCGGCAAAGACGTCGGGCGAGGTGTACCACACGGCGGGCAGCGTCCTGGCTCCGGGGTAAACGCTCGGCCTTGCAAATGTTTCCATCACGCTTCAGGCCTTTCTCAGAGCGCTGACGGAATCCGCTGTTGCGCATTGAACGGCCACGGAATGGGGCATCCACGGCCGCACGAGTACGACGTCGTCGTTTTGGGCCTCGGCGTCATCGGCAGCGCCGCGGCTTACTGGTCGGCCAAACGCGGCGCGCGGGTACTAGGGCTCGAACAGTTCGAACTCGGCCATGCACGCGGCAGCTCCCACGATCGCTCGCGCATCATTCGCCTATCGTATTTCACGCCGGCGTACGTGCAGATGGCGAAGGAGGCCTATCGCGCATGGGCGTCGCTCGAAAGCGATGCCGGCGAGCAGCTGATCGTTAAGACCGGCGGCCTGGATATCGGGCCACGCGGCAGTCCGGTTAGAATGTCCGAGCGCATCAGCTCGCTGCGCGCCTGCGGGGTTGCCTTCGAGGAGCTCGACGCCGCCGAGATTCGCAAGCGTTGGCCGTGCTGGCGCGTCGGCGACGAGGTTCACGGACTCTTTCAAGCCGACGCGGGCATCGTTGCCGCCGAGCGCGCAACCGACGCCCTTCGACGCGTGGCCGTTGCCTTTGGCGCGACGCTGCTCGATCTCACGCCGGTGACGTCGCTGCGCGCGTCCGCTGGAGAGATTGAAATCGAAGCCGGCGGCTACCGCTATAGCGCGGGCAGACTGATCGTTGCTGCCGGCGCCTGGACCAATGCCGCGCTCGCACATTTTGGCCGGAGCCTATCGATCGAAGTAACGAAGGAGCAAGTGATCTATTTCGTCCCGCGCGATCCGGCCGCGTTCACTCTTGGTGAGTTTCCGCTTTGGATCTGGCAGGACGAGCCGTCGTTCTACGGCTTTCCGATATTCGGCGAAACGAAAGCCGTAAAGATCACGCAGGACTCCGCGGGCAAAACGGTCGACCCGCAAACGCGCGGCTTCGAAGAGGATGCGGGAATTACGACGCGGGTCAAAGGCTTTCTCGAGCGGTACTTGCCGGCCGCGCTCGGGCCGGTCGATTTAGTGAAGTCGTGCCTCTACGCGCGCACTCCGGATCGCGACTTTGTGATCGATGCGCTGCCCGGGCATCCCAACGTTTGCGTCGCGGTGGGCGACGGACATGCGTTCAAGTTCGGGAGCCTCATCGGGCGGATCCTCAGCGACGGCACGATCGAAGGATGCGATCTCACCGCCTTCAAGATCACGCGCCCAGATCTGTCACGCCTTGACACGGGCGAACACGATGAGCGTCCGGCAGCAGATCGGTGACTTCGCGACCGTCACGCTGAGCTGGTCGTTACCGCTCCCAATAAGAAAGACCGCCCTCTCCTGAGGCGCGGTGATGTGCGAGCGTTCCGATCCCGGCGGTAGGTTCTTATTGTAAAAGGCGTAGACCGTTTCGAATGAGTCGCTCGTCGAATAGGCGCTCTCGGAGACCGGGCCCGCACCGGGGTAAACCGGCGCGGCCGACGGCGCGCTTTGCGTCAATGGGGTGTTCGCAGCCGAGGAGTTGGAGGAACCGTGAGAACAACCCACCGCCGCTGCCAGGACGAGGGCGACGGCGGGTGCATAGCGTTTCACTTGCTCGTCAGATCCGAGAACTTGGCGGCGGTTCCATTGGCGGCGCGTTGCTTCGCGATGACGTCCTTTTGCTGCTCCAGGTACGTGACGAGCGAATCCATCCCGTCGGCAAGCCGGCGATTCGCGGCCGGCCAGCGGCTAGGGTCGATAAGTGCGACGTTGGGGTAGATCGCGTGCAAATCGCCGATCCGGCGCCCCTCGCGTTGCACTTGGCGCACCGTTGCGATGAGACGATTTGGATTGCCGAACGCATATCCGTTGATCCAAGTGCCGACGGTTTGCATAAAGGCATTACCGGCCGCTTGCAGCTCGAAGCCCGAATCGCCGACGCTTCCAATCTTGGACGTGTCGAGAAACACGCTAACTTGGCGCGCCCGATACTGCGCCGTGTAGAACCAGTAGACGGCTTCATTCCGGTAGCCCAGGTCGTAAAGACGAATCGCCCCGACGTAGAGTTCCGGAAAACTAAGCCGCTGCCACTGCTTCTTCATGGCTCCGATCGTCGCAAGAACTTGCTTCGTATTGCTTGATGCTAGCCCCGAACTGAACCGGCCGACGTGGATAGTGGGACCTTTTGAAGCGTAATAGGGCGTGACGTAGGCGTCGATGTGCGCCGGATCGATGCCGGCCTGGACCGATCGGGGAACGCCGGCCGTTGTGCGGTTTGCCTTCGTTGCGGCGCAGGCGCTGGCGTCCCTGTTGAGCTCCTGGTTGGTCTCGGGGTCGTCCGGCGACATCTTTATGAGTTGGTCGTCGGTGTGCGCGCGCTCGAGGGTGGCTGCGACGCAGCCGCAGAGCGCTTCCGAAGCGCCGGCTTGCGCCGTGCACGACTTGATGAAGTTCGATTTGAACGACGAGCGGAATCCGCTATGAAATCCGCCCGCCGCGCTCTGCAACGCGTTGCAACCAACCAAGGTGACGCCGATCATGCCGAGCGAAGCGGCGACCTTGACCCCAATATTCAGACGCATGTTGATACTCTCTCGCGCATCAGTTTAGTGTGCTAGGGAGTTGGGCCCGTCGAGCGTGGTGTACGGCCCTTCGATCGTGCGGAGCGGCGTCGCGTTGCCGTTGGCGCTGCGGGGGAACTCCTTGATGGTGTCGTTGCTAAACTCAGCGGCATAGATGTGGCCCTTGGAATCCGCCATGACGCCCGCCGGATAGCTCGCTGATGTGATCCGCGCAACCGGCGCGACGTTGCCGACGGCCCCCTTAGCGAAGACTAGGATCCCCGAGGACTCGTCTGCGACCAAGAGGCGGCCACGATTGTCGAATGCGAGGGCGAATGGTTTCGAGAGGCCGGAATAGCTTCCGCCAATGACGCCGAGAGGTGTGGCGTTGCCACTGGCGCCCTGGGCGAAAACGACGATCGTGCCGGAGCCGTTCGCCACGAAGAGCTCGCCCTTGGCGTTCACGGCCACCCCGAACGGCTCGCTGAGCTGCGTGTTGCTGCCGGCGATCGTGTTGATAGGCGAGACGTTCCCGGAGGCGCCGGCCGCGTATTCGGTGACATCCTCATTGCTGTAGCTGCTCGCCCAGAGATGGCCGGAGGGGTCGACGGAGAGGCCCTCGGTCGGACCGAGGTTCGAGTTGGAGCCGCCGATGATTCTGGACGGCTTGACGTTGCCGTTGGCATGAGCGCCGAAGACGGCCACTTGAGTCCCGCTGTCGTTGGCTACGTAGATGTTCCCGGAGGCGTCCGCGGTGAGAGCGTCGGGATCGATCAACGTCGTCTTCGACCCGGCGATCGTCGCGATGGGCGCTACGTCACCGTTCGCCGTCGATTCGAACGAGACAACGCTGCCGCCGTCGCGGTTTGCCGCAAACATGCGGAATCCGCCGTGCAGTGGCGCTGCCTGGGGCGGCGATTGGCTGGCGGCGCCGGGGACGAAAGGGCCAGTGGCGGTCTGCCCGGCGCAGCCGGCGAGACCCACCACGATCACGAGGGCCGGAATGCCTCGGCGGCAGAGGATCGACGTGGACATAGTTTGCTCCTCAAAAAAAAAAGAAAGGGGTTGAGCGACCAGGCCTCATGGTAGCGGGGCCGCCGTACGGAAACGTTCGCCTGGCCGGGGAGGCGGCCGCTGGGTTCGAGAAGGCAAGGTCGGGAGGGCAAAGCCGTCGCCAAGGTGAGCGAGCTCCGTGCACCGCCAGCCAAAGCGCGCGGGCGTCTTGAGTTCCGGTTGTTCGGCCATCTGGAGGTCGCGCTTGACGGCGACCGCTTTACGCTGCCCACGCCGCGGAAGTCGCTGCAGGTCCTTACCTATCTATTATTGCACCGGGCGACGGCGGTATCGCGTGAGTATCTCGCCTTTCTCCTGTATCCCGACGACGAAGAAGGAGCGGCGCGAGCAAAACTGCGTGCGACGCTCAGCGAGCTTCCGAAAATCTTGCCGCAGCCGTCGGAGCGGTACGTCTCGATCGAGACCGACAAGGTCGCATGGAACCCCGATGCCGACCTGTGGCTCGACATAGACGCGTTCGTAGCGGCGGCGGCCGATCGCAACCGCCTCGGCGAAGCGATCGAGCTTTATCGCGGCGACTTGTTGCCTGAGGTCTACGACGAATGGCTCGACGTCATTCGCGAACGCTATCGCGACACATATCTGCGTTGCCTCGCCGAACACGCTTCAGAGGCGCGGCGAAACGCGAATCTCGGACTCGCGATCGAAACGGCGCGCAAAGTCTTAGCGATCGATCCCTGGCGCGAGGATATGGTGCGGCGCATCATCGCGATGCGCTACGAGAGCGGCGATCGTGCCGGTGCGCTCAGCGAGTACGCGGCATTCGCCAAACGCTTACGCGCGGAGATGGACGCGGAACCGATGGCGGAAACCGTGGCCGTTGCCGAGCGAATTTCGCGCGGCCAAGCCGTCGCCGACGAAGACCCTGTCGAGGAACGGTTGGCGACTGCGGGTGAATCGGCGGTGTTGCCATTCGTCGGGCGGCGCGACGAGATGGAACGCTTGCTGGAAACTTGGAACCGCGTGGGGCGTGGCCGCGGTGCTTGCGCGTTCGTCGGTGGCGAGCCGGGCATTGGAAAGTCGCGGCTCGCGTTGGAGTTCGCACACGCCGTAGAAGATCGCGGAGGGCGCGTGGTCGTCGGCACGACCAGCTCCCCCGAAGCGGTACCCTATGAATGCGTCGTCGATGCGCTGCGCTCGGCGCTTCCGCTGGTCGCAGCGCTGCGGCCCAGCATGGCGCTGGCCTGCGTGGCCACGCTCTTACCCGAAATCTCCGCGCGCCTCGCACTCCCCGCCATTGCGCGGCTGGATGCCGAGAGCGAACGCATCCGGTTGCTCGAATCGCTCTTCCGCTGCATCGCGGATCTCGCCAAGCCGCGCCCGCTGCTGTTGATTCTCGAAGATCTGCACTGGGCGCAGCCCGCTTCGATCGAATTGTTGCAGTTTTTGCTGCGGCGCATCAGCGGCGTGCCCGTTATGATCGTCGCGACGTATCGCGACGAGGAATCGCAGCGCCTGCATGCGTTTCATCGGCTGCGCCGCGAGGCCCGCGCAACCGCCGGCGCACAGAGCATGTGGCTGAGCCGGCTCTCGGTCAGCGAAGCTGAAGAACTGCGAGTCGCGGTGCCCGACGTGCGCGATCGTCCCGCCGAGTCGCTGGTTGCCGCTTCGGGAGGCAATCCGCTCTTCCTGACGCAGCTCGTCGTAGACGTACGCAACGGCGAGGCGGGCACGGAGCCTGCGTCGCTGCAAGCGGTCGTCGCGCGCAGCGTCGAGCGGCTCTCGGAATATGCGCGCACGGCTGCCGAGATCGCCGCGTGCATCGGCGATCGCTTCTCGCGCGATGCCGTGCGCGAGGTGAGTGCGTGGGACGAAGCCGCTCTCACCGACTCGCTCGACGAGCTGCTCGACCGGCGGATCATCCGCGAGGCCAGCGGACGGGGCTTTCTCGAGTACGCTTTCACGCACCATCTCGTACAGGATGCGATCGCTGCGGGTGTCCCGTCCAAACAGGCCGCCGTCCGGCGCCGGCGTGTTGCCCGAGTGCTCGAAAAACTCTACCCCGAACGCTTCTCGGAACTCTCGGCCTCACTTGCGGGGCATTACGAGTTTGCCGGCGACGTTGCAAACGCGGCGCGTTGCTACTTGGAGGCGATTCGCCGATCGATTTCGATTGGAGCGCTTCACGAGGCGCGAGCGCAAGGCGAACACGCACTTGCGCTCGACGCTGCGGCGCGCATGCGGGCGGATCTTCTGCTGGAAAGCGTGACGATAGAGTCTCGGAGCGGCGACCTCGACTCGCGGAATGCGGCGCTGCTGGCGTTGGAAAGCGTCGACATGGAACTGGGCGATCCGGAAGTTCATCGGTCGACCCTGCTCCATCGGATGGAGTTTGCGACGACCGCCGGCGATCGCGTTATGTTGGAGCAAGCGGCCGCCGCTCTGCGCGCGTGCGTCTCCGATGACGATGCACTAGGCAGCGCGGCACTGCACCTGGCCGAGGGAGAAATGGCTTTCGCCCTGGGCCGCTTGGCGGAAGCGTACGACTCGGCCAACGCCGCGCTGACCTGTAGCCGGACGGCGAAGGACGAAGCCGGCGCGACCCGTGCGCTTTGCGTTTTGGCACAAGTAGAGGCTCATCAGGGTCATTTGTCGGCAGCCGAGGGATTATTCGACGAAGCCGCACAGGCTGCGGAACGGGCCGCCGATCCGGTCCTCGAACTGCTCGCGCTGAGCAGCGGCTTTACCGTCGCGTATCAGCGCCGCGACATCCGGCGCTGCCACGCGCTGAGCGCGCGCTGCTTGGAACTGGCAATAAAACTAGGCGATCGGCTCGCCGAGGCGCAGGCGCACGGGCGGCTGGGGGTTACGCTCGATGCAGAGGGCGCAGGCTACGCGCAGGCGCGACAACACTACGCGGCCGCGGGGCGCATCTACGCTGAAAGCGGATACCTTGCCGGGAGCGCGGGCCAGCTACTGAATCAAGCCTTACTCGAGATGAGGCTCGGCTTTTTTGAGCGGGCGCGCTCCTTCACGGAAAGGGCCATCGAGCTTTTCGAACGCGCGAGCGACGGGCGTGGGAGAGTCGGGGGACTCTCCAACCTCGTGTTTATGCGCGCCTATACCCGGCAGGTCGCCGGCGCGCGGGAAGCGGCGGAGTTGGCGCTCAAACTCGCGCGCCAGCTTGGCTTCGGATTGATCGAGGCATCGGTCATGGAGAATCTCGCGTTCGCGGAGGCGGTGGCCGGCAACTACGTGCGGGCGATCGAACTCACCGAGGCATCCTTCGAGTTGCGCTCGCATTCAGAGTCGCAGGTGTGGTCGAGCACGACACTGGCCAACCTTGCGCTTTGGCAGGCGGCGCTCGGGAATCTCCCGGCAGCGCTCGACGCGGTGCAACGGCTGCTCGCCGACGACGACTCCATCATGCGGGCAACGGACTGGCCAACGCATTGCTACTGGGCGGCGGCGCAGATTTTTCGCGTTGCGGGGGATTCCCCCGAGGCGGCACGCGCGCTCAAGCGAGCCAAGAGCCTTATGAAAGCTACGGCTGGCGAACTCGAGCCCGAAGATCGCGAGAGCTACTTGGCAATTCCCTGGCACGTCGATTTAGCGCGAGCGGCCGAAGCCAACGTCTGGCCCGATCCGCCAAGATAGGCCTATCTGATGGTAAAGACGCGGTCGAGCCCCGTGACCGAAAGCGTCCTGAGAATCTCCTCGCGACTCGAGCGAAGCACGATCTGAGCGCCCTTGAGGCGCGCACGGCGCAGTAGTGCGATCAAGCCTCGCAGCCCCTCCGTATCGAGGACGACGAGGGTGTCGAGGTCCAGGACGACCTGCTCGGCCCCCCGGAGCAACTTCGCGTCGACGGCGGCTTCAACCGCGGCGTAGTTCGCGGGAAGATAATCGATCGAGGCGTCTTCGACGCTTCGTTCCGGCGAGCGCATGTAACGCGGGCATCGTGCGTAGCGCGGGAAGAGGGTGAACGCGGACATCGAGCGGCTCCTTCACGGTGTGGGTGATTCGGTGCCCATCGTACCCGACGCGCCGTACGAGAACGTTCGCTCGGCCCGCCGGCCGCCGGAAACGGCCTCAGGAGCCTATAGGCTCCTACGCTCCGAAAAAGCGCAAAACGATAAGGAATCCGGCGCCGAATATGAATGCCCCCAGGAGGACCGTGACCGGGACCGTCAGCACCCAAAAGCCAAGACGAGCGCTCCGATCAGGAACGCCGCCGTGGGTGAGATTCATCGGCGGTCTGATCGGCGTCCGCATCGGTGAAAGCCGCGCCAAACAGTACGAAAAAGGGCTGCGCGAAGGAGGCATCGTCGTGGCGGTGCGGCCCAAATCCAAAGAGCACCGCGCCGAAGTACGGCGCGCGCTTGATCGCGACGTCGAGTACGCGGGAGAGACGCGTAGCCAATAACCCGAGTTCCGTTAGCGGCGGCCGGAAGTTCCGGCCGCCGCGCTCGCTTTGCGGCGGCCTCGAACGTAAATAGTAAGGCCGGTAACGAGTACCAGCACGGTCATCCCGACGACTTTCACAACAGCGAGCGTTTTGTTGGGATCGTCGGCGGCCGGAAACCCCGCAAAAACGATCGCGACCAGCGTTGTGGCCAGCCCGATCAGCGCGGCGACAGAGACCGTTGCAGCTCCGCCGGGGATCCGAATCTCGCTGGACGCTCCGGTCGCGCCACGAAGTTTCAGTGCGGAAGCGAATAAGAAGAGGAACGGCAGCAGCGTGATGATGACCGTCGAGCTGACGAGGACGTCGTACGCGCCGTTCACGCTCGTGCCGCCCTGGCCTAAGAAGATGAAGAGCGCAGCGATGACGGCCTGCGTAACCAGCGCGGCGACGGGCGAACCCCAACGCGGATGCATGCGGCCAAAGGCGTCAGGAAGATAACGGTCGATCCCGGCGACGAATGGAATTCGCGCGACGGCGCCCAGCCACGCTCCAGCGCTGCCGACGCAGCTCAATGCCACGAGCAACGCCGCAACCGGGGTTAACGCGCTCCAGCCAAATCGGGAGGCAAGTCGCGAGAGGCCGTCCATCACACCCGATGAGGGATTGATGTCGTGCGGTACGGCGGCGATCAGCAGGCTCAGGGTTCCGGCGATATAGATGACGGCGATCGCCGGCGCCGCGATGGCGAGCGCAATCGGTATCGTCCGGCGAGGACGCCGGATTTCGCCGCCCATGAACGAGATCGCTTCGGGGCCGGTCCACGCAAAGGCGATCACTGACCAGAAGATCAGATCCTTGATCTGCACGCCCGGACGCAGCGCGCCTATGGTGAGGTGCGTGGCCGATCCAAATCTCCCCCAGGCGATCGCGCCCAGCGTCACGAGCAGCAGCGTCGCGGTCCAGCGGGCGGCGGCGCCTGCGTTCGTCAGCCACTTTCCGATTTGCAAACCGTAGACGTTTAGGATCGTGGCTAACGTCAATCCGCCAAGCGCTACCGCGATGAAGTAGAGCGGTGAGGCCGAGAGCGCGCGGCCGCGCGAGCCCGCGACAAAGAGCGCGTTTCCCGCAGCAAAATAAAGCAGTGCTGGAAAATAAGGAAGATTGCTCGCCCAGTACATCCAGCCGGTGATGAAGCCGGCCAAAGGCCCAAACGCGCGCTTACTCCAGACGTAGAGACCGCCTTCATCGGGATAATGCGACGAGAGGAAGACGACAGCGATCGAGAGCGGCACGAACATCGCCAGGCAGCCGATGAGCCAAACCACGAGCGAACTCGGTCCCGCGGCTGCCGCGGTTGCGAGCCACTGTAAGTTGGAGCCCGCAACGACGAAGAAGAGAACCGCGTCGATCGGGCCCATCGCGCGCCGAAGCCGCATGGGCCCGCGACGTTCAACGCCGCAAAGGAGCTCGCCCACCGGCGCGTTACCGGTGGGCGATGTTTGAGGAGCTTCGTGATTTTGACTGGAGGTTCGTCTAGTACGAGGGTCCCCACTGACCCGCGCGCCAGTACCAGCCACGACGGCCGTTCACCCAGTGCCCGGCGTGCCACGTCGCGCCGGCGTACGGCCGGTATGCGTAGCGGCCGTGAACCCAGGCGTAGCGGTAGCCGTTCCATTGCCAGTATCCGCCAACCCAGTAGTAGCCGGGTCCCGGGGCAACCGGCACGCTTTCGTAGATCGGCGCCGGCGGCGCAGTTTGGATGTAGACGCCACCGTAGACTTGAGCCGAGGCCGGCAACGCCGACCCGAAGATCCCGGCGCCGAGCGCGCAGGCGAGTAGGACGTTATGAAGTTTCATCATCATGCTTCCTGTGTACCATCTTAGAGGGTGATGCTCTAAGTACGAACGATTAGAGCTTTATTCAAAAACGATGAGAGCGATACGTTAACGAACGACGGGACGTCCGTAATACGCACGGCGATAATAGCGCGCGTAGGGGCGACGTGCCCAGTATGCGCGACGCCCATATGCGGCCGGATAGGCTGCGTAGCCGTAACCTCCGCCACCGTAACCGTAACCTCCGCCACCGTAACCGTAACCTACGCCACCGTAGCCGATGCCGACGCCGACGCCGACGCCGACGCCGTAGCCGTAGGGGTAACCGTAAGCGTAGCCATAGGGGTAGCCATAGCCGTAGCGATAGCCGTAACGAGGGTAGCCGTAGCCGTACCGATAGCCGCCGTAGCGGTAGCCATAGCCGGCGCGATAGGCGTAGCCGGCCCGATAGCCGGCAGAGCGATAACCGCCGTAGCCGGCTCCGTAACTACCGTGGCCTGCGACTACACGCCCCGTCGCCGCCGATCGCGCGGTTCCACCGGCGACATGCGCGGCCGAGGCCGGCGCTGCCGCTGCGAGCAACGATCCTGCGCCCAGAGCGCAGGCGAGTAAAACGTTATGGAGTTTCATGCTTTATCTTTAGCATTTCTGAGGCGGAAGTTCTGCTTAGGATGATTAGAAGCTCACGTGAAAACGATGAGAGGGCAATCGAGCAGCAGTTCTTGCGCTTGCGTCCATAGCATGACGGCCCGGTCGACGTTGGCCTCACGCTCACTGCGTAGACGGTGCTCCGTCTCCACCATCGCGACCGGCAGAATGGAGAGAAGCACGTCGCGATCGTGCGCCTCGCCCAAGGCATCCTGTAACAGCGCGAAGGCTTTCGCCACCGTGTCAAGCGACGGTTCGAGATCCTCAAAACGTTCCAGTGCGTACCGAAGGCGTTTGCAGGCGATGCGAAAATCGTGCATCCCCCGTTGATCGCGTTGCTGCAAACCGCCGGCAAGCCGGCGAACCTCGCGGACGCGCGTCTGCAGCACGCGGCGTGCCAGGTCGATGCCGTCGGTAACACCGCGCAGATGAACCGGCTCGGGTTTCACGCTAGGAGCTATCCGGTAAATCGCGCGCGGCGCAGCCGTTTGTGAGCCACGCGCGTGGCCTCTTTTGCGCGCGCGCTCAGCTCGGCCAGAAGCGGTTCGGCGACGTGGCCTTCGCCGGGGTCAACGCTGTTTTCCAGGAGCCGCAAGATGATGGTTGCATCGCGCGCGGCGTCGGTCTGCTCGGCCGCGCGTTTAACGCGTCGCAGCAGCTTGGCCGAGGGCGCGACTTCGGCGACGTCCTCGAGCAGCGAGCGAAAGCGCCGTCCGGCCGTGCGCACCGCGTGCAGTCGCTTCTCAGTCGGTTTTGAAACGAATCGCCGCCGCGCACCCTCCAAGGCGCGTCGTTCCTTCGCAACGGTGCCCTTTAGCCACTTCACCGCAGCCGGCCGCTCATTGCGCGCCAGCGTTCGACAGAAGTATTTGTAGCTACCTTCGCGAAGTATACGATTCGACGTGAGATCGCCGCGCTTGCCCATCCTCGTCGTGCTCCTGGCAATCGTTGCCGCCGGCACGTGGTATTATGTCTCGCACCGTGCTCCCAGCGCGGCCGAAACCATCCCAATCTACTACACGAAGCTCGACGGGAAGACGTTGGCCGAGATGCGGGTTTCGATGCGCCCGCGTCAAGCCGACGAAAGTGCGACGGAACGCCTCCACAACGTCGTGCTGTACGCCGCGGTCCAAGCGATAGCCGGACCTCCGAACGACGTGCAAGCGATTCGCTTTCCGCCCGGCACGCGAGTTCTGGACGCAAGCGTTAAGGGTTCGACGGCAACGCTCGACCTTTCGAAAGATCTCGAAAGGCAAGCGGGAGGGACCTTCGGAGAGAATGGTGAGTTCAAAGCACTCGTCTATACGATAACCGGGATCGAAGGCATCGCTGCTGTGCAGGTACTCGTTGAAGGAAACCGGCTGGAGACGCTTCCGGGAGGAAATGTTGAACTGGACCAACCGCTTCATCGCTCGGACTGGTAAGCTTGCATCCGCGCTTTCGCCGATGCTGGCGGCATTGGCGATCGCAGTGCCGGCGTTTGCCGATTCGTCGTTGACGGCGACCTATCAAGGGCACGCGATTGGCTTTACGCAGCTATCGTCGCGAGCCGGAGCGTCGGCCATTGGCGTGAACGATCCCGGATTTACTGCGTTGCTTAGGGATACCGGAGCGTTCCTGACCTGGAAGCCCGGCGAGCGTTTCGTTCTGATCACGACCAGTGTTCCAACCGTCGTCAGTTTTGCGATCGGCGACCGGCGGTACGACCTCGGGCCGATCGCGCTGCAAGCGAGCTTTGCACCCTATCTCGTGGGCAACGAAGCCTATCTGCCGCTGCGAGAGGTGCTCCGCGCCCTTGATCTTGCGTTGCACGAAGAGAACGGAGTGGCGGTGCTGCAACCGCAGCTTGCCGCGCTCGACGTGCGCCAAGAGGCCTCTCGAGTGACCGTCTTCGCGCACGGCGGCGCGACGCTGCATGCGCGAATTGTGCAAGAAAGCCCGGCGTCGATTACCTATGCTTTCGACGGCGTCGGCACGTCGCTCGGCGGCACCCGCCAAGTCGGCACCGGCGGCATCGGCAGCATCACGATCGCCAATGCCGGAACCGTTCGCGAGCCGATCACCCTGGTGACCGTGCAGTTGCAGCCGGGGACGATTGCCGAGGCACCTCAGAATACCGACGGCCGCGACGTCCTGCTCGCATTCGACGGTCCGGGGGCGACGAATCCGGAGCAAACGGCCGCGCAAGAAGCATCGCCGACGCCCGAACCTCCGCCCGATACGACGTCCGCAAGTGCTGCGGCCAGCGCTACGGGGAGCGGTCCTGCGACTGTGACGGGCGTCACGGTCGAACCGGCGGCGGATGGGGTTTCGGTTGCGATTGCGATCACCGGCAGCACAACGTACGAATGGCACCGGCTACGCGAGCCGGACAATCGCTTCTGGGTCGATATTGCGAACGCGCAACTGCAGGGGGCGCCGATCGATCAAACGGCTCCTGGGCCGCTGCTTTCGGTGCGCGTCCGCCAAGTAGACCCGACCACGGTGCGCGTCGCCTTCTCGCTTAGCGGACCCAAGCCGATCGCGTTCACTTCCTCGGCTGATGGCCTCAATTTGGCGATCGGCACGGAAGACGTCGCCGGCGAGGCGCGCTCGGGAAGCGGCGGCGTCGGTGGCGCGAACATTGCGGCGGTTGGGGCGCCGCTCGAACAATCGGAAGCCGGGACGGGCAGTGACGGCGATACGACCTGGAAGTTCGGCCCGCGCAGCGGTTACGTTGCGACCAATCCGCGCCTGATCGTTATCGACCCGGGCCACGGGGGAAGCGACCCAGGCACGGCGCACGGGGGCGCCTCCGAGGCGCAGTTGACGCTCGACATGGCAAAGCGGTTGCGCGAGATTCTCATTGCTCGTGGTTGGGAAGTGCAGCTGACGCGCGAGACCGACGTGGACGTCTACGAGCCTAACGATAGCGCGCACGACGAACTTCAAGCGCGGGACGACATCGCCAACAAGGCCGGCGCGAGGCTGTTCGTCAGCATTCACGCCAACGCGTTCATCAACTCCGGGCCATACGGTACGACATGCTACATTTCCAAGCCGGACGACGTGGCCTTCGCGCGCGCCGTGGAATCACATCTCGCTGCGGACGGCACGAAAGATGACGGAATCGTCAAGAGTCATCTGTACGTAACGCTGCATGCGCGGATGCCCGCGGTGCTGATCGAGACGGCATTCCTTACCAATCCAGGCGATTACGCGCTGCTCACCTCCTCCGCTTGGCGGCAAAAGGTCGCGCAAGAGATCGCCGACGGCATCGGCCAGTACGCGCAGGAGTATCCGGTTCCAAATCAGCCGGCACAGTAGCTATCAGAGGTGATAGGGTTATTTGATTCGGGCCTGGGCGGCCTAACAGTGCTGGCGCGCGTCCGCGAACGGATGCCGTTGGCGGACATTCTCTTTTTCGCCGACCAAGCCAACGTGCCGTACGGAGATCGGACGCACGCGGAGCTGCTGAAGTTACTGCAGGCGAACCTGGCTCGGCTCGATGCGCGCGGCGTCGATGCGATCGTAATGGGCTGCAACACGTCGTGCGCCGTGGCGGAGCGGTATGGCTGGCCCGTGACGCGCGCCGCGGTGCTCGACCTGATCGAGTCTGCGGCCATCGCAGTGGAGCGTGGCGGATTTTCGCGCGTCGGCGTCGTTGCGACCGCCGCTACCGTCGGCGCGGGTTCCTACGGAAGAACGATTCGCGCGCGGGTCGGCGGCATCGACGTCGTCGAAGTCCCAGCGCCGGCGCTCGTTCCGCTCGTCGAGGCCGGGGAGATCGACGGCGAACTTCCTCGCGCCACGGTCGCCGAGGTTTGCGGACACCTGCCGCTCGATCTCGACGTTTTGGTCTTTGGCTGCACGCACTATCCCGTGCTGGAGTCGCACTTCCGCGCCGTCCTCGGCGACGGCATTACCTTGATCGATCCGGCCTTCATGCAGGCCGAACGAACCGCCGAGCTTCTCGGCAGCCACGCGAATGGGAGCGGTTCGACGGAGTACACGACGAGCGGCGACGAACCGACGTTCCTTGCAAACGTCGCGCGCATGCTATCAGCGCCCGTTTGAGAGAAAGATTACGGCGATGCGCTCGCAAACAAACTGACGATTACGCCCGACGGCGCATTTTTGTATGCGGCGGACTTCAATGCTGAGAAGATTTCGGGATTTGCGATCGATCCAACATCGGGTGCTTTGTCGCCGCTCCCTAGTTCACCATTCAAGACCGGTGAGAATCCGCAGCGAATCGTTTCGTGCCGGCGCGTTGGCCATAGCTGCAAAAACTGAGCCGGAACCCGGAGATTTTTAGGGCATTCTCAGGCCGGGGGGCTATCATGCAATCCATGACGCCCGAAGAGCTAGAAGTCATCATGAACGAAGTTGAGCGTTGGGCGCAGGGAGAGCGCGAGCGGCTCGTCTACGGAGGCACGCGCCCGGTGTCGATCTGCTCGACGGTTGAAGCTGCCACGCGCGAGGCCGCGATCGCGCGGGGGAACGCGATTGCACACTCGGAAGAGATTTCCGAGATCGAGGCGGTCTCCGCCCACGCAAGCCAATGCCTGAGCGCGTTGAAGCGGTTTAGCACGAACGAAAGCATGCCCAGCGGCACTTGACGCGCCCGCATGAGTCGGGGCTCGCGCCGTGGAAATTTCGTAGCCTTGTCGCTCAACAGGTTTTGGCTATGCCTCGCTGCGATGGCGTCGATCCCATTGCTGGCAGGCGTATCGGCTGCCATCCAGACTACGATCCCCGAAAGCGTCGCTCCCATAGCGATCGACCGATGCACGGTCATGCAGCAGAAGACTCCGGCAGGCTACGCGTTTTCCGATTACGTCGATTTCTCGAATGTCAGCCAACGAACGGCGACCGAGGTGCGCTTCGCTTTTAGGATCGTCGACGCGATCGGGCAAACGGGAGGCAGCTTAACCGACGATAAGGTAGGACGGTTCGCGTCCGGCGTTGCGATTAGTCATTCGACCACGCCGGACGTAGCGTCCGCAATGCAGCAGACGGTCGATGCTCTGCCCGCTTCGGCCAAGATCGTTTGCAGCGTGCAGATGGTTCGCTTTGACGACGGCAGCGTCTGGAACGACGGCGACGGACCGGTAGGAACCGGAGTGCTTGTAACGCCGCCGCCCCAACCCGCGGAGACGCCGCATTGGCAGTGGCCTTTCGATCCACCGACGCCACCGTAGTAAGCTGTCGCCGCTGCAAAGCCGCTAGCGTTGCCGGCGGCGGTACACGGCTGGCGTGATCCCCGTCAACGACTTGAACACGCGTGTTAGGTGACTTTGATCGGAGAATCCGGCATCGGCGGCGATCTCACCGAGCGAGGTGCGCGAGTCGGCAAGGCGCCGGCAGACGTACTGAATGCGCAGGCCGGCGACGTAGTCTCCGACCGGCCGCCCGAAGCGCTGCCGAAAGGCTCGAGCAAGATGTGTCGGGTGAACGTTCACGTCGGAAGCGAGCGCGGCAAGCTCCAAGCGATCCGTGAAACGCTGCTGAATCGTCGCGAGTACGTCGCGGAGCCACGGCGGCTCGGCGGCGTCATCAATTTGCATGCCGGGAATATGCGAGCATAACTCGTACAGGAGCGACTCGACGACGAGCGCCGATGTTGCCTGGCGCTCGCGGTATTCGTTGTATAAACGCATTCCGAGCCACGTCGCATCGCCGGCGTGCAACTCCGCCAGATGATCGACAACGCCGTAGCTGCGTATCGCGTCCATCCACCGCTGCTGCACTTCAACGATGAAGAAACGGCAGCCGCCTTCGCCGATCGTATCGGCATGTGGGACTTCCGGCGGCAAGAACGCCACGGTGAGCGGTTTGTACGCGATGGTGATCGCGCCCGAGTGTTCGACGTACGTTCCTTCCAACAGAAGGGAGAAATGCCCAGCTTCATGGCTGTGCGGAGGAATCGTCACGGCGCGCTCGTGCCGCACTTCGGACAGCGTGGCGTCCGCGATGGAGAACGACTCCGTCTCGCCGCAGAATGTGCCGATCCCGAAGAGCGATGCCACGCTGAAGCATCCTACACCGGACGCTAAGATCGTTCAAGACTTGCGCGCCGCCTTGTGCGATGGTAGAGGCGGAGGCATCAATCATGAAGCGCACGGAGCTCTTAAGCGGCGCGATTGCGGGCGCGGCCGCTGCCGCACTGACCGGACCTGCACTCGCTTCTAGCACGGTTTACGATCGTGGCAAACCGCTAACGCTCCCGTCGTCAAAGCGCATCAAGGTCGCCTATGCAATCTCTTCGGGCGCAACGCTGATCGACTTCGCAGGCCCCTGGGAAGCCTTTGGTGAGGTCATGGTTAGGTCGCTGGGCACAACGATGAACGAGCAGATGCCCTTCGATCAATATTTAGTCGCGAAATCGACCGACCCCGTGGAGACGGAGAGCGGGATGCAGGTGGTTCCGGCGTTTGCGTTCGCATCGGCGCCGCAGCCCGACGTGCTGATCGTCGGCGCTCAACCGCGCTCTGCGGAGCTGACGGCGTGGATCCGACAAGCGAGCCGCAGTGCGTCCGTGACCGCATCGGTGTGCACTGGCGCGTTCCGCGTTGCCGAGGCCGGCCTCTTCGACAGGCTCCCCGCGACCACGCATCACGCATTTTACGATGAGTTTCAAAGGGCGTTCCCGCAGGTGCAGGTCGTGCGCTACGTTCGCTTCGTCGAGAATCCGCTGGTCTCGAGCGCCGGCGGCCTCACATCCGGCATCGATCTCGCGCTGCGCATTGTGGAGCGCTACTTCGGCTTGCAGATTGCAAGCAACACGGCGAGCTATCTGGAATACAAGCGATCGACGACCGCCACTCATTGGCTCCAGCCCGCGGTGATGTAGCGTTTCCGGCCGCTGCGGCTGGAGGATCCACCAACCCGAAGGGTCTTCACTCGTGCTAAGGAAACGCCCGCGGCGATGGATGACGCTCGAAGACTAGCCGCCGCGCTCAACGCGCTCGTGAAATCGCCGCAGTTCTCAAACACAAAAGCGCGTGGGGCCGCGCGGCAAGAGCCGGCAATAAACTGGCCTGCGACCAAGAAGCTCAACGAAGAGTTCAACTCCGAGGTCGACGGATGCGAGTCGTTCGTGATGAATGACGGAAGCATCTGCGCCTGGAAGCCGGGACAATTCCGCTATGCGGCAATTGCGAAGGGCCAGCAGCCGTAAGCCGGACGAAACCTCCGGACCCCGCTTGAGCCGCAATTGAGCGTCATGCATACCCGCCGGCCTAGGGGACGCCATCTGCGCCCGAGAACCTCGTCGGGTATGCTGCGGAGTTTGATTTTAGCAAGTGCGATCGGCCTGGCGCTTCTGCCCGCCGTAACGCTTGGCGCACCGGCGGCGGTCGTTCGCGGCGGTCCCGTCGTTCAGCCGCCGCCACCGCGTTCTGCGCAAGCCCGCTCCGCCGGTCAAGATTCTTTCAAGCTACCGTTCCATGCCGACTTGCGCCCGAGGCCGGCCGAACCTGATATGCAGGCGTTCTTGCCGTACCGGTGGCACGCATTACAATATAGCCCCCAATATCTCTGGAATCAGCCCGCCTGGAATCAGAGCGGCTGCTTCGCAAACAACCTCTTCGGGGCTCCGTCGCCTTTGCCGGGCGACGGTTCGCTGCCCGGAAGCATCACGATCGGCTCCCTCGTGGATGGCCGCTCCAAGAATCTGCTCTCCTCGACGCCCTCATACGATGCGAATCTTCCGCCGGGTGGCGAGGGGGTCGTGACGTTGCAAGCAACGTCGTGCGGGTCGGCGAGGTCCATCAACTTCTGAGCAGCACCGCCGGCCCTAATCACTTAGGGACGGCAGACGACCCCGCGTATGAGCTTACCGTTTTCGTGCACCTGGACGTAGACGGGCGCTTGTGTTGCTAGCCAAAGACCGACTTGCGTCGTCGTGTTTGCGCGCGTATCGGGTCCCATGGCGGCCGCGTCATTCGGATTGGTGTTTTCATAGTCGTCAACAGCCCATTCGGTGGGGACCGCATCGCGTGCCAGCAGCACGCTGACGAACCTCTCAGTGCCGTCGGTGAAGTTTGACCGGTTGGGGTACGGCGAGATCAGCATCGTGGTTCGCAAACCGTGGGCATTGCCCCAGCGGATGGCCTGCTCGATAAACTTCTGATAGCCGGGCCCGCTCCCACCGGCCAGAAAAAAGCTTGACGGAGAGTCGAACGCAATTGCGCCGCCATACAAGGCTTCAAAACGCGATAGTTTATAGAATGCACTGTTAATATCGTAATACTCGGCCCGCGTGGGCGGAAAGATCGGGTTGTGCGCCTTCCACGCAAGATTCGGCGCGACGAGCGGCGCCATCGAGGCGATGCCCACCGACCTCGCGGCCTGTACCCAATTCTTCCACGCCCGCACGTTGCGCCGATCGAACCGTATCTTAGAAGCCGGTTTGTATGGAACGTTTACATTGGCCGCGTTAGGGTTGAGCCCGCTGTTGACGAATTGATATTGATAGTATTGCGAGTAGCGGTTGGCGGGAAGCGTAAAGTAGTTCGAGCCGACCAAACCCAGCTCGGCCTCGCCGGGGCCCGTTCCGGCAAACACGCTCTCGATCGCGTTAAGGATTGCGTACGGGTTTGAGGACGGGCTGTCCGCAATTGCGGCCGCGATCGCGGTCCCATGCTCGTACAACCGTACGTGGCCGGTTGCAAGAAGCGCGGTGGTGAATCTGCGCCGGACGAGCGTGTTGAAGCCGGCCGTGCCGCCGACGGAAACGTATTGGCCCAAGTTCGAGCAGGCCGCTGGCGTGGCTGAGACCGCAGGCGTCGCCATCCCGTTACACCCGGTAACGGAGAGTGCTAAGATTACTCGAAACGGTGCTCGGGAAACCAACGCCAAAATCTCGGCTAGTGCGCTGAGAGTAGGCCTACGTGGAACAGTGAGAAGAAGAAGGCCGTCGTCGCAACAGCCAGCGCTGCGCCGGCGAGGACCTGCATAATGGTGTGCGCTTTGAGATAGACGCGCGCCCAACAGACCATCGGGATTAGCACCATGAATGGTAACGGCTGGCGGCCGTAGATCAACGTCAATGCCGTGAGGGGTGCGGTGATCCCCAGCGCATGCGTGCTGATCTTCCAGTAGCGCGTGATGTACTGCACGATCAGGGTCGAAACGAAGTAGCCCAGCATGGCGGCGATCATGAGGCGGGGAGCGTGTACGAGCCACAGCGCGCCGGCCCCGAAGAGATCGAAGACGACAAACGCGGTCAGGATCATCTCGCGCTCGGCGCGGACCGACATGTCGAGATCCGAGATGTAGTCGTTGGCGTAGAGCCAAAAGACGTAGAGCATCGGGCCCAACGACGTGAAAAACGTTGAGACAAAGAGCAGGCGCCAAAAGTCGAGCGTGTCCTTGGCGCCGATGTGGGCCAGGATCACAAAGAGCGCGAGCGCGGTGAGGAACGGATTGAAAATAGTGGAGAGGATGCGCGCGAGGTCGCGCCAAACCCGCCGGTTTTTGATCGGAACGATCGTGGAGACTGCGTCGGTCAGCCCCTCTAGTTCGGCCACCCGTGGCTCTTCGGCCGGGTGCGGCCGATTACTTCGCGCGGAAGGCCCCGTGCAGGCAGCTTGGGGCCTGCGGTCGTAGAGAAGATGCCGCTATTACCTATTTAAGGAAGAGAAGAGCCACTTGAATCCCTTGTTCGTTCTGGCCGCGGCAACCGCCAAGATTTTGCCATCGGCCGCCGCGACGCTGCCCGCCGGAGCCGTGCCGCCCGCACCCATCGTGCCGCAGGTGCAGCCCAAGACGGCGATTGCCATCCATGCAGGCTGGCTAACGCACGGCATTGCGGGCATCTTCGTGCTGGCCGCCATCTCACTGATTTTCTTGCTGGCGATCCAAACGACCAAACAGGAGGGCTTGACCGGCACCATCGGGGGCCGAGTCGAGAGCTCCTATCACGGTCGGCTCGGCGCCGAAGAGCAGCTCAAGCGGCTAACCGGGTTTGTCGCCGTCGTCTTCGTCATTTCGGCCTTCGTGCTTTCGCTCACGGGTATTTAGCGGGCGCGTGGAGCTGCTCGAGGTCAAGAACCTTAAGACGACCTTTCGCACGGAGGACGGACCGGTTACGGCGGTCAACGGCCTCTCGTTCTCGCTGGATGCGGGTGAGACGCTCGGCATCGTGGGCGAATCCGGCTCGGGAAAATCGGTAACGGCACTCTCCATCATGCGGCTCTTGGCGCGCAACGCAACCGTCACTGCAGATCGCATTGCATTGCGCGGTGAAAGCTTGCCGGCGAAAAGCGAAGCTGAGATGCGCAAGATCCGCGGCCATCGGATCGCAATGATCTTTCAGGATCCGATGACGTCGCTCAATCCGGTCCTGAACATCGGCGAGCAGATTTCCGAGGCAGTGCGTCTGCACCTGGGCCTGGGCCCACGCGAAGCGCGCGATCGCGTCATCGAGATGCTGAGCAAGGTTCGCATCCCGCAACCCGAAAAGCGCTTGGGCAACTATCCGCACCAGTTCTCCGGCGGCATGCGCCAGCGCGTGATGATCGCGATGGCGCTTTCGTGTAATCCCGAGCTCTTGATTGCCGACGAGCCCACCACCGCGCTCGACGTAACGATTCAAGCGCAAGTTTTGGAACTGATGGCCGACCTCCAGAGCGAGACCGGAGCGGCGATCATTCTCATCACGCACGATCTGGGCGTCGTAGCGGAGTTTTGCAAGAACGTGCTGGTGATGTACGGCGGCAACATGGTGGAATACGGAACGGCCGAGCAGATCTTTGCCGAGCCCCGCATGCCGTACACGCAAGGCCTTTTGGCCTCGCTGCCGCGCCTCGATCGCAGCGAGCGCAAGCGCCTCGAGCCGATTGCCGGCCAGCCGCCGAACTTGTTGCGTCTTCCGCCGGGATGCGCCTTTGCGCCGCGGTGCGCCTACCGCATGCCGATCTGCGATCAACCCGTTCCGCTTTACGATTTCGGGGCAAGCCACGTCGCCCGCTGCTATCTCTACGACGAGCGTGCGCGCGACCAGCGCCCCGAAACGATGCGGGAGCTTCCGACGATACCGGCGGGCAGCTGATGACCAACGGCGCCTTGATCGAAGCGAAGGATATCTACAAGTACTTTCCGATCTACGCCGGACTGATGTCGCGCCACGTCGCCGACGTCCGCGCCGTCGACGGCGTTAGCTTTACGATCCAGGAGGGCGAAACGCTCGGGCTCGTCGGCGAGTCGGGCTCCGGTAAAACGACGGTCGGCCGTCTCTTGCTGCGCCTGCTGCCGGTAACCAAGGGCGAGATCGACTTCGAAGAGCGGAACATTCTAGCGATGAACCGGGGCGATATCCGCCGCCTGCGCCGCTCGGTGCAGATCATCTTTCAGGATCCCTTCGCTTCGTTGAATCCGCGCATGTCGATCGGCGAGATCGTCTCGGAGCCGATCCGCATTCACAGGCTCGCGAAGGGAAAGGACGTCGACGACCGCGTCCGCGAGCTGCTGGGCCTCGTCGGCCTCCAACCGTATCACGCGAACCGGTATCCGCACGAGTTCTCCGGAGGTCAGCGTCAACGCGTGGGGATCGCGCGCGCGCTCGCAGTCCAGCCCCGCTTCATCGTCTGCGACGAACCCGTCTCGGCCTTGGACGTCTCCATTCAAGCGCAGGTCATCAATCTGCTCGAGGACCTGCAAGCCAAGTTCAAACTCACGTATCTCTTCATCGCTCACGATCTCTCGGTCGTGCGTCATATTTCCACTCGCGTCGCGGTCATGTACGTCGGCAAGATCGTCGAGCTCGCGTATCGTGACGCGCTCTATGAGAGCCCGCTCCATCCCTACACGCAGGCGCTGCTCTCAGCGATTCCGATTCCCGATCCGGTCGTGGAGAAACGGCGAAAGCGCGTCGTCCTGACCGGCGACATTCCGTCGCCCGTCAACCCTCCGCCGGGCTGCCGCTTTCACACCCGCTGCCCGATCGCATTCGAGCGTTGCTCGGTCGAAGAGCCGCCGCTGCGCGAGTACGCGCCGGGGCATTTCGCCGCGTGCCATTGGGTCGACGAGCACGGCGGCACGGCGCCGGCCCTCACCTAAGGCTTCTAAACTCACGAATTAAAGACGGGCGGCCGCTATTCGCGGCCGCCCGGTGTCGCTATCGTGAGTAGTCTCTGCGTTATTTCTTGCGCCGCTTGCGCCGCCCATTCTTGGCGACTTTGCGGGCCACTTTGGCACCCACGGCCTTGCGGGCTACCTTACGACGTACGACCTTGCGGGCTACTTTCCGGCGCACGGCCTTACGGGCGACCTTCTTGCGAACGGCCTTGCGAACGGCCTTGCGGGCTACCTTCCGGCGTACGACCTTGCGGGCTACTTTCCGGCGTACTTTCTTGCGCACGGCCTTGCGGACGGCCTTGCGAACGACGGCCTTCCGGACCAGCTTCCGGCGTACTCTCTTGCGAACCGCCTTGCGAATTATCGCTCCAACGATCGCCTTCTTAACGGCGGCTTTACGACCACCTTTCTTGCGACGCCTTACAGCTTTCTTAACGGCTGCGGCAATCGCCGGCTCCATGCCGTTCATCGTGGAATCGGAGTCCATTCATTCCTCCTCGTCCCCGGGGACGATAAGCGTTAGTGGACAGCGCTCATGGCGCTTTTGCACGCAATCATAGAGGATTTTGCCGAATCATGCAAATTCACGCGCTCGCGCGTGCAAGCGACTTTGTCATCCTGACCCTTCGACTCTGCTTCGACAAAGCTCAGCGTCGCTCTGGACCGCGCTTCACGCGGCACTAAGGAATGGACGAAATTTGCCGGGCCTTGACCCCGGCTGTATACTAAGCCCCGTGAAAAAGCCCCTCATCATCGTCGAATCGCCGACGAAAGCGAGGACGATCAAGAAGTTTCTTCCCGCGCGCTACGCGGTGAAGGCGTCGGTGGGGCACGTGCGCGACCTCCCAAAGAGCACCTTGGGGGTCGATGTAGAGAACGATTTTTTGCCGCGATACCTGACCATCAAAGGCAAAGGCGACGTGATCAAGGAGTTGCGGAGCGCCGTAAAAAGCGCGTCGGAAGTGTATCTCGCAACCGACCCCGATCGCGAGGGCGAGGCGATCGCATGGCATCTGGCCGAGTTGCTCAAACTCCCCGATCCCAAGCGCATCGAGCTTCACGAGATCACGAAAGCGGCGGCGCTGGCGGCCCTCAAAGACGCCCATCATATCGATATGGATCGCGTCAACGCGCAGCAGGCCCGCCGGATTCTCGACCGGCTGGTCGGATATAAAATCTCGCCGCTGCTGTGGGCAAAAGTGCGCGGCGGGCTCTCCGCCGGACGCGTGCAGTCGGTGGCGGTCAGGCTGATCGTCAACCGGGAGCGCGAGATCGCGGCCTTCATTCCTAAGGAATACTGGAGCCTCACGGCACTCTTGGCACGGGCCAGCGTGGGCAATGGGACCGGTTCCGACGGGACGTTCTCTGCCGACCTCGTCTCGCACGGCGGCAAGAAGCTCGAGCTGCGAACGCAGGCCGAAACCGATGCGGCGTTGCGGGCGCTCGTAGGCGCCGCGTATCGCGTCGGCTCGATCAAGAAGCGCGAAGTTCGGCGCAACGCGCCCGCGCCGTTTACCACCTCGACGCTGCAACAAGAGGCCTCGCGCAAGCTAAAAATGCGCGTGCGCCGCGCGATGCAAGTCGCCCAAGCGCTCTACGAGGGCGTCGACCTCGGTGCGAGTGAGGGAACCGTGGGTTTGATTACCTACATGCGCACCGACTCGACCCGAATCAGCGACCAGGCGCGCGACGCAGCCCGCGAGTTCATCGTTGCCGAGTACGGCGAAGCCTTCCACGGCGGGCGCCGCTACGCCGTTCGCGAGGGTGCGCAGGACGCCCACGAAGCGATTCGCCCGACCTCGGTTTTGCACACGCCGGAGCGTCTCGCGAGGCACCTCAAACGTGAGGAGCTTCGTCTTTACACGCTGATCTGGGAACGATTCGTCGCCTCGCAGATGTCACAGGCGGTCTTCGATCAGACCGTCGTCGTCGTGACCGCGGGCGAGTACGGGTTTCGCGCGACCGGCACCGTGATGCGTTTTCCCGGCTTCACCCGCGTCTACGACGAGGGAAAAGACGAGGAGAGCGGCGCAAAGGGCCGCGTCCGGCTACCGGAGTTGCAAGAGAACGAAGATCTCGATTGCCGCAAACTAGAGCCCAAACAACATTTTACCGAACCACCGCCGCGTTATACCGAAGCCGCGCTGGTCAAAGCGCTCGAAGAGAACGGCATCGGACGGCCCTCGACGTACTCGACGATCGTGGAGACGATTCAGGCTCGGGGTTACGTTACGCAGCAAGAGCGGCGCTTCATGCCGACCGAGATAGGCACGGCGGTGAACGATCTGCTCGTCGACCATTTCCCCAAGATTCTCGATCTCGCTTTCACGGCGCAGATGGAAGGCGATCTCGACAAGGTTGCCGAGGGGCACGAGAACTGGGTCACGCTGTTGCGCCGCTTTTACGGTCCATTCTCGAGCGAGCTGGAGGAGGCCGAGAAGAAGCTGCCGCGTTTGGAGTTGCGGGACGAGCCGACCGACGAAATCTGCCCGAAGTGCGGCCGCCCGATGGTGATCAAAACCGGGCGTTTCGGTCGTTTCATCTCCTGCACGGGATATCCCGAATGTAAGACCGCAAAGCCGATCGTCAAGGAAACCGGCGTTGCATGCCCCAAGTGCGCCGGCGCGATCGTCGAGCGCCGCTCGAAGAAAGGCCGCACGTTCTACGGCTGCGGCACCTATCCGAACTGCGATTTCATTTCATGGGATCCCGTCGTCACGCAGCGCTGCCCGATCTGCGGCTCGTACGTCGTCAGCAAGACGCGCCGCGGAGGAGCGACGCGTTTGGAGTGCGCCGCCGACCGCACACACCACGTTGAAGCGGAATCGCCTGACGAGAAAGAACCCGTCGAAGCATAATTCGCTCGATTCCGACCCGCTCGATTGTCAAAAATCATTGAGCAGGACGGCTGAGTTCTTACTCGTTCCCGCGGATCGCACCGGCACTACAACCACCCCATCAAGCGGGGAACTGTGACCGTCCCGGGGCACCTGATGGGCAACGACGTCCCACCGGCGATTCTCAACTCACTCTTGAAACAGGCAGGTTTGAAGTGAAAGACTACATCGTGGTACTGGAACAGGCAGCCGATGGCACCCGGGGCGCGTACGTACCCGACCTACTGGGTTGCACGAGCGGCGGCACAACCCGTGACGAAGCCGCGCAAGACGTTCGCGAAGCAATCGAAGGGCACATCGCCGTCTTGCGTGAGACGGGCCAACGGGTTCCCGAACCAGTTTTTGCGGCGGAGATCGTTCACGTTGCTTGACATGGCGGCGGTCAAGCGATTAACCGTTATCGGAGGTGGTCTGGCGGGCTGCGAAGCGGCGTGGCAGGCTGCCCGCTGCGGCGTCGCGGTGGACCTGTATGAGATGCGCCCAAACCGCAGCGGTCCCGCCCATACGTCGGGCGCGCTTGCCGAACTGGTCTGCAGCAACTCGTTTCGCGGCGCAGCGCTCGAAAACGCCGTCGGCTTGCTCAAAGAAGAGTTGGCGCGACTTGGGTCGCTCATCATCTCGTCGGCGCGGGAGAGCGCCGTTCC
>Ga0181526_10000499_pt1 | contig 41509 bp, 32 predicted proteins | sample PEATcosm2014_Bin_35_FD_119750 | JGI IMG/M metagenome (GOLD analysis project Ga0181526, IMG submission 119750) | Peatland microbial communities from MTU Mesocosm Facility, Houghton, MI, USA - PEATcosm2014_Bin06_30_metaG | ecosystem: Environmental > Terrestrial > Soil > Wetlands > Peat | place...
GCGCGGGCAGTTCGCTCGTGCAGTCAAGCACCACCAGGCCGAGCGCAACGCCAAAGGGTTCAGCAGTTGGGAGCAATTTGTGGCCATGCTGTTTTGCCAGTTGGCGCATTTGAACTCGCTGCGCGAAGTATGCATGGGACTGGCCGGTTGTGAATCCCCGTTGAAGCATCTTGGGATCGGCGTCACGCCGAAGAAATCGACTTTGGCGTATGCCAACGCCAACCGTCCGTGGGAACTGTACGAATCGATTTTTATGCAGCTTTTGGAAAAGTGTCAGACGGAGACGGCTGCCCACAGCCGTCGCAAATTCCGTTTCAAGAACAAGCTGATAAGTCTGAACGGCAGCATTATCGAACTGTCGGCGACCGTGTTTGACTGGGCCAAATACACGCAACAGAAGGGCGCGGTCAAGCTGCATCTGTTGCTGGACCACGACGGCTACCTGCCCTCGTTCGCGGTCGTGACGGAGGGCAAGTACAGCGAGTAAATGTAGCGCGGGAGTTGCGTCTGAAAGCGGGTACGATCCTGGCCGTCGACCGCGGCTACAACGATTATGTTTGGTTCGGGCAGTTGACGCTAGACGGGATTTTCTTCGTCACGCGGATGAAGACCAACACGGTCTACACGACCGTTGAGGTGCGTGCTGTTCCAGAAAAGGACAACGTGCTCAGCGACCAGATCATCTCTGTGCCTTCTTTGCGCAAGCATAGCGAGACGCCGGTTCTGTTTCGGCGCATCGAGTACTGGAATGCGGACAAGGAAGAAATCCTGGTCTTCTTCACCAACCTGCTCCACCTGGCAGCCTCGACGGCGGCCGCGATCTATAAGGACCGCTGGCAGATCGAACTGTTTTTCAAAGCACTCAAACAGACAGCAAAAGTGAAGTCGTTCCTCGGCACCAACGCCAATGCGGTCAAGACACAGATATGGACGGCATTGATCGCCCTGCTGATCCTGAGTACCTGCAGATGAAATCCAGCTTCGGTTGGTCGCTTTCCAATCTGGCCGCTCTGCTGCGCCAACAGTTGTTCATCTTCAGAGACTTGTGGGCATGGCTCAACACTCCTCTGGAAGGACCGCCAACCGCAAGACGACTCAGCGAACAGTTGCCGATGCCGCTGACCTGGTAAGCGAGAGTTGGACAGCAGCAAAACAAACCACAATCAGATAAACCAATTACTCAGCGCTTACACGCCAACTATTTGGACAGCAGGATACCCAGCACGCAGAAACCTATCCCAGAGCAAGTCCTCGACAGAACCTGTCGCTACCGGCCAGGGGAGATGGCCATGTCCTTTGAAATCAACTACGCGGATCTACAGAAATCGCTTTCTTGGACAAGAGTGCGAATAGCCGACGATCCAGACGCGACCTGGATTCAAACGGCGGGTACAGGTGGGCGAACACCCCAGAATTGAAGTAGTTCCATACGGCACTATTCTAAATCGAGCGTCCAGGGTATCCGGTTCCAGGGGCTGACCGGGTCGACGAGGAGCTTCGTGTAGGTGTCGCGCATCTGCCGGCCGTCCTTCAGCGTCTGATCGAGAGACCAGAACTCGCGCCCGATCAGATAGTTCTCGCCCAAATCCTGCCAGGAACTGAAGGTCTGCTGCAGAATGCGCGCTGCGGGAAGGATGCGGGACCAGGCCTCGTCTTCCGTCAGATAGCCCACGGTGTAGCCCTGGCGGCAGAGCATGATATAGCGCGCATAGTCCCAGCCCACCAGACTGCGGAAGCCAAGCTTCTCGTAATTACGCCGGGCGACCAGAAGGCTGTTCGCATCGTCGCGGCTGAGAGTGACGACGATCCGATTCAATTCATCCTGCTGCAAGCGGGAAGCGCGTGCCCCCAGTTCGGCGAATTCTTGTCGATGCCCACCATTCTCAAGCCAGGTGAGGGACTTGAGTAGATCCTCGCGGTTGTGGATATTCCACCATCTTTCCATCCTGGCCTTGCAGGCAACTCTTTGATCTTCCGTAAGAGGTACTCCGGCAAGCGTATCGTGGCGCTGGCGACTGAATTCGGTGAACAATGCCGATGCCGCCAACGCCCATTCCCTTTGTCTTCGCGCGGCAGCGGGCGCTTGGGAACCGGATGGGCGCTGGGGTGAAGCTTTCGCCGGGGCAACTTCGGGGAGAATTTGTCTTTGCAGACCGATGCAATGAACGAAGCCGAGTTTCACCGGAGGATCGATGCTGGAGATGCCACACCAACTGCCATCGGCGTTCATCACCGACCAATTGATGCGGACGAGAACGCCGTGGGCCAGAGTGCTGACAATATCGCCGTCTGTGGACATGGTCCGGTATACCGGAAGAGAGTCATCAGAGACGACGCCGCAAGCTTCTTGCGCCGCGGCAACGCAGACTGCGGTGGGCATTAAGAGGGCTAGAAGAGTAATGAGCGGAGAAAGGGGCGAAATAACGGTTCTTGACCAAGCAATGCTGTGGACTTCCCGCACCATGGAAGTAATATAGCAGCCAAATCGGGGATCGTGTACGGTTGGGCGACATCAGGATCTTCTCATCTTAACCCTCTGCTGATCCGAGTTCGTGCATCGTGGTTGTGGATGAATTCATGCTCTGACGACAACCACTGCGTGAATTCCAGGAACGAATTGTTCCGAATGCCCCCGACTTTGCTCTCCGCTCAGCTGGGGCCAGCTGACGGAAATATGCTCATTGCACGTTTAGACTCAACGTCGTGGTGGCCGTTGTCGTGCCTGAAGTGGCGGTCACGGTAATGGTATAGCTCCCGGGTGTCGTGCCGGGATCGGTCTTCTTGGTGCAGCCGCCATCGCCTCCGCCACCACCCCCACTATTACTTCCGCTGCCACCGCACGAAACCACGCCCATAGTCAGAGCCAAGAACAAGACGAACATGTCGAGCATTGTCCGCCGGCGGCGCCGACGGGCCGGAATTCCAACGAGCAGCACGCAGGCGAGAACTGCGCTGCCTTCCGCGTACCAAGGTATCGTCTTTTTCCGGAGGTTGGCCGAGACACAACTGGTAGAGGACGCGGTGGTGGAGATGGTGAGAGTTGCCGAGCCGGAACTTACGCCGGTGATGCTGACCGGAGTGGTCGTGCCAAAGCTGAGCGTGGGAGCATCGACAGCGCCCGAGGGGCTGGACGTGACGGAGGCGGTCAGAGCTACGGAACCTGTGAAGCCTCCGCTTGGGATGATGGTGATGGTGGAGGTGTCTCCGGTGTTTGCGCCAGGAGTAACTGTGACGGATGTTCCGGCGAGGCTAAAGGTAGCCGGAATCGCCGTAACAGCGACATAGGTGTCTCCAGTTGACGGATAATAATTGGCGTCGCCGCTATAAGTGGCGACGATAGTGTCGCCACCGATGGGCAAGGTGTTTGCAGGAATCGTGAAGTGGGCCGAGCCCCCTATCAACTGAGTTGACGGTGATGTGTATGCAGTTCCACATGAGAGGCTGACGGTGCCAGTTGCGGTCGCGAGTCCGCCACCGGCCGAGACGCTAATGGTCAATAGCTGATTGACGACGATGGTCTGCGCGGATGCTTCAAGGTAAACGACTGGATGAACAAAGGTATTGACGGTAACCGCGCCGCTCCCGCTGGTGTAGTTGGAGTCGCCCAAGTAGCTTGCTGAGATCGTAATTGGCCCGCTATACGGATTATCGGTCATGAACGTGGCAGCGCCGTTTGTGAGCGGTTCGTAGAAGAAATAACCGTTTCCAGTTCTACCAATGAATATATAGACAGAACCCGTTGGGACAGGGTCTCCGACGGATCCGCTCACGGCAATTGTGGTTGAAAAAGGAGGGGACACTGTCGTCGTGGGTGCAGTGATGGTCACTGTAGGCTTAATCGTGCCAGAAGAGTGCACGGTGACAGATGCGGTGCCAACTTCTGGTGCGTAATTGCTGTCGCCGTTGTAAACCGCGGAGAATGTGGCCGTCCCGAGTGACAGGGAGTTGGCGGGATAGTTGAATGTGGCTGTTCCGTTCACGAGGGTCTCGGTGAGCTGAAAAGCGGTGCTGCTACTGGCGGTGACTGCGACTGACCCGGTTGGAAGTGGTAGGCCTGCGATAGGAGTCGGGGTAACGGTGACTTGGAGAGACTGATCGGGAGTGATGGTGGATGCGGAAGGTGTGACAACGACCGCCGTGTTGGCTTTTGTGAGGGTTACAGCGACGGCCGGCGCAGTAGATGCGGCGTAGTTGGCATCTCCGCCATAAACCGCTACCAGATTATAGGTTCCTGCCGGCAGGCCCGAAGGTGTGAGGAATGCGACACCCTGGGCGGAAGTTTTGCCGCCGGCTGCAGTGCCCTCCATCGGCGCTGTTCCCACGACGGTCGAGCCATTCATAAAGGTCACAGTGCCTGTGGGGGCAGCGCCGGCGCTGTCGCTTGAGAGCTGGATGCCAACCACAACTGGAGGGGTTGAGGATTGGAGAAAGGCAATCAGAGTGGTGGCAGCGGGAACAATAGTGATCGGATAGGGGGCGCTGGTGCTCGCCTGGAAGCTGGCGTCACCCGGAAAGGATGCGATGAGGCTGTTGGCGCCTCCAGGAAGCAGGGAGGTTGCTAACTCAGCAACGCCCTGAGAATTCAGGGCAGCCGTCCCGAGAGATGTTGTGCCGGCCTGGAAGCTGATGGCTCCGGTCGCCACCCCATTTGGCTTTGCGGCCGATGCGCTATTGCCAAAGGGCTGGGCGTCAATGGTCGCATTGAAGCCGTAAAAAGGTGTTGTTGTTTTCTTCCCTGTTGCTGGATCGGTGAAGGTGACGTTGGTGATCGTCGTGGTGCTGGTCTCGGGAGCGACAGTGACAGAGATGGCGTTGGAGTCGCTGGCGGCAAAGGTACTGCTGCCGCCGTAATGCGCCGAGACGTTGTATGCTCCGCCGGGCAAGGAGTTGGTTGACCCGGTGACGGTTCCGTTGGCTAGGGCGAAGTTGGCGATGCTTTCGTGATCGGGGAGGACCGCGGGGCTGAGGTTGTCGACCAAAGAGAGTTCGCCGGTGGGAGTGCCGCCGGCACTGGTTACGGATGCATTCACCTGAACGCTCTGGCCGTGAGTGATGTTGATTGGAGTTGTTGATCCGCTGAGTTGGAGCGACGAGGATGTGGCGATGAAACTCGCCACCGGCCAATTACTCACAAGCTGAATGGCATTTACACTACCCAGCCCACTGGCAAGGTCGTATCCGGTTGAAGCGTTGTAGCCGGTCATGAAGTAATAACCGGCTGAATTCTGGCTGCAGCCGCTGGTGCCTGGGGCGCAGTTGACGGAGTTGTCCCCAGTAGTGACATCGTGGAAGACGGCTGCGTAGTTTGTTTTGGCCAGATCGTAGATGGCGTAATCGGCCTGCCCGAGACGAGCGCCAGTCTTCTGCTCCACCAGGGCCAGCATGCCGGCGAATGCTGGCGCGGAGGCTGAAGTTCCGCCCACACCGGTGAGATTGAAGTTGTTCCCCGTGGCACCGCCAGTACAATCGACGCCGATTGCATCCTGGTCGGTGCATACACCCCAGACTGCTCCGTAAAAACCACCGCCAGCCAAAAAGGAAACATCGGGCAAATTGCGGCCAGTTCCAGTTGCAACAGAGGATTGCCATCCGGGCACCGGGTAGATCGAGCTGATGCCACCTCCGCCGGCCACGATGCTGTTGTCACTCACGTTTCCGCTAGTGGCAGAGACTGGATTGTTCTCGGATACGCTCGTGTTGGGAAAGGTGGAATCGTTCCAGGGCTCTTCGGAAATGTATTGGAGTGCACTGCGATGGTTTAGCAGCGTATTGGTTGTATTCACGTAATAGGTGAAGCTGCTGGGGAAATTGCTGTACAAGACATCGAAATCCGTGCCGCCGACGGAGATGTTGTAGGGCGTGGAAGCGAAGCCGTTGACCGCCAAACCGTGCGAAGCAACGGACGCCGTGTTTTGGTCATCGCATCCGGTCGGGCCGCTGTCGCCCGCTGAGACCGTAATTGCAATGCCCTGGGCTGCAGCCTGTTCCCATAGGTTGAGGATTTGCTGGTTGCCGGCAGTGCCTAGCTGCGATTCACATTCGCCGAAGCTAACATTCAGGATGTCGGCCTGGTTGTCGTCGAGCGCGCGCTGAATCGCAAGCAATAGACCGGGCTCAAGCGATGTATCCGCGGCAGTGTAGAGGATGATGTTGGCGTTTGGGGCGATGCCCCCGGAGACCTGCGTGTCGAGATATGCTTCGATCGCGTCGCCGGTTTCACCGGGGTCGTCTCCATCGACAACCACCGTCGTGGGTTTGGGGGCGAGCCCAAACGTGGCACGATAGTTTGTGTTCTGCGTCAGGTCCATATTGGAATCGCCAGCGATGCCGATGGTGACGCCGGTTCCATCGTAAACTGGCCCGGTAAGATTGGCATTGAGGGCAGTTGGGGTGTTATAGATGGTGGCTGCGTCCTGAGGGCCGAGGAAGATGTAATAGCCGTTATATGCGCTGCCCACGGTGTAGGACGGGGTGATGGAACTTGTTTCTGGATTGTAGGTGCCACTCGGGCCCCGGACGAATTGCGCTTTTGGCTTGAAGCTATTAAGAGCCGCTAACCCTGCAACCACAGGAGACAAAACGCTAGGTATTTGCGGGTCAGATGCGTTCGCCCAGTATTGCTGTCCTCGAACTAGGTAGCTGTGGATTGAGGTGTGGAAGGTGTTCTCAACCTGTTTCACCGAACCGGAAAACTCAATTGCCATTCGTCCTTTTGAGACCTTGCCCACCGTGAATCCGTGACTGGTCAGCCAGTCTTGTATGGGTCGAAGATCCGCGTCTTCGACGCCGAAACGCTTGCCGAACTCTTCTGGGCCGAGGAAATGACGGAAGTTCGGCGAATTTGAATCCTGCACGGATTGGAGCCATGTCTGGAGTTCAGCTTCCTGTTGTGCGCTGCGGGAGAGAACCAGGACGAGGCGGTTTGCAGACATCGATGCGGGCGCCGGACCCTGGTCGAATTCCGACCGTGCGAGTGGATGCGTGCTGCCATGCAATGTTTTAAGAGAGGATTCGTCAATGACGGCAGCTAGTCGAGGTTGCCGGAATGATTGCGCTGAGTCCTGAGCGACCGATGGGAGAGCGGAACAGAGGAACGATGATAGCAAGAGCGTGACACAGGGGAAGAACAAGCTACGTTGCACGAACACACTCAAGATACCCTCTCTATGAAGCCATAGTCTGGGTCAACATCGCGTACTTCAGGACCAGAGCCGATGAGCCTTGGAAATATGCAGGGATTGTAACAGAATTCCAGCAAGAAGAGAGTGGTGCCTTTAGCGTTTTCATTGCGCTACCGCGGAGTTCTGGTTGTTTTACCGGCAGTCCGCCGTGGCGGGAATCGAGCGCCCGGCAGGCAATTTTAAGGATCGTGAGAGGATCAACGGCCGTGGGACGTGATCGCGGTCGTGATCGGCCATAGGTACAAGACCCGGTTCACGGTCGACTTCGGACGGCTCCTGGGGAGAAAATCTGTCAAAGGGACGAATTGGTGACCAACCGTCCGGAGCGGCCGAATCGCAGTTCTCGGGGAGAGTGTTGATAGAATCTCGGCGAAGCATAAATGGGGGTATTCTATGTGAACTACACCACAAGCCTGGGTCTGGATCGGCGACTCGCACTAGAAGCTTGCCGAGTCTACTTGAGCCTCTAAAACATCCTTCGAACTCATGCTGCCGAAGTTGCGAAACTGCTGCACTTTGCGCAGTGAAAACGCCGTCGAGCCGCTCAAAACGCGAAGACGGAAGCAATCCAGGCCATCCACATCCTCAGCCCAGATCGCCGGCCGCTCATCATGCTTGGCGGTGGCAATCTCGATATTGCTGAACTCGACGTTGCGTGCATGACGCAAGAAGAACCCTGTCGCAGGCAGCGTTCCGAACATACTCGCTTCAGGATAGCTGCGTTCATTCTCCGGCGGCCGAAGGGTAGCCCATTCGGAGGGCCCTCCACCAAGCTGATGGAGATAGACGTCGCTGATCTTGATATCTTCGATCGGTGACCCGGGGATGCCACTGAGGATCGAGGGATACTCGGCCACGGCTTCGGAGCTAGTCACATTCGAGATTGTGACACGCCGCAGAATGCCGGGTTGAGTGCCTGCGGGGCCGCGCAGCCGGCTGCCGAGACGAAGGAAGAATGGTGGATGCACCACGCCGCGCATGGAGAGATTGGTGATCGCGATGTCCTCGATTGATCCGCCATCCACCGTCTCCAGGGCAAGTCCACGGCACTGGTCGAAGACGCAATTGGAAATCGTAATGTTCTTGAAGCCGCCATTGGACTCGGTGCCACACTTGATGCGGCCCGAGGCCTTCCGCACCTGCGAGTAGATAGTCGGCTTCCACAGGCCGCTCAGCATGCTCCCATACTCGTAGGCGCCGGTGACATAACAATTCGAAATGGTCACTCCCTCGGTGGCGCGCGCATAGCCCAAAGCAAGGGAACTCTTGGGACATATTGCATCGTCCCACGGGGAGTTGACAGCGCAGTCGGAGACGCGCACGTTGCGGCAGCAGTCGATGTCGATGCCATCGCGATTGGTATCGATCTTGAGTTCATCAAGGACGACATTGTCGACGCCGGTGAGCAGAATAGCGAAGTGGCCGCCCATAAGAATCGAGATATTACGAATGGAGACGTTGCGGCAGTTCTTCAGCGAGATGGTTTTATTGCCAACACCGGGGTTCTCTGCGCGCGGAAGGCTGTCGGAATCTCCTCGGCTCAATCCCTTACCCCAGATGAGTCCGGGGCCGGAGATCGAGAGGTCCTCAAGCCCCTCGCCATAGATCAAGCTATTGGCCCAGTGGTTGTGTCCGTAGTCCTGATAGGCTTCCCAGGGTTGTGCTGGCCCGGCGGAATCGTAGCCTCCCGTCGTCGTCCCGGAATCGGGCACGCTCGCCGCGAGGATGGTTGCGCCATGCTCAAGGTAGAGGCCGACGTGGCTCTTGAGCCGGATGGTATAGCAGGCATAAGTCCCAGCCGGGAACCACACCGTGCCGCCGCCCTGCGCTGCCGCTACGTCAATCGCCCGATTGACAGCTGGCGTATCGATTATCGAGCCATCGCCCCTCGCACCAAAGTTGCGGACGTTTATTAAGCCCTGTGAAGGCATGCTCGCCGGTCCGCCTGGGGTCTCTGCTAATGCATCCTGCGTTACCAGGCTAACCGGATGCATGACGGCCAGGCCGCCTATTGCATTTTGTAGAAAGGCTCTGCGGATCAATGCGCTTCTCCCGTGTTGAATCGTCCTGCTCTCTTTCTTCGGTTGGTTGTGCCCCTGCGCGCGGCGTCGCGGATTGAAAAGCGTGGAGCTCCCACATATTATCAACCAAGGGGCAGTCGCTGATTGGGGTGGATTGCGGCGCGGCGCAGCGCACAGACCCTGGGACTTTCCACACGCAAAATGGGCCGGCCCGCATCGCAGGTTGGCCCATTCTACCGATCCTTCGCATTGGTTCCACAGTCCGCGGAGCGATAGCAAAAAGCAGCGTCTCAAAGCTAGATTTCGGCAAGTTGATCGACCAGGACCGCCTTTAGCCTTGGCTTGTGCACTTGGATGCGGTCCTTGTACTCGACAAGGCCCAGGTTGCGAAAACGGTTCATGAAGAAGCTCACGCGAGACCGGGTTGTGCCGACCATCTCCGCCAGTGTCTCTTGCGTAACCGGAGGAATAAGGGTCTTGGGTTCGTTCGGCTTCCCAGAATCCGCCATCAAGAGGAGAGTACGCGCCAGCCGCTTTTCGCTGGAGTTGAAGATCTGATCTACAAGATCGGCCTGGGAGCGCATGCCGCGGGCTACCAGAAACGCAAGGATCTGGTAGCAGAGAGCTGGCTCCTCGTGCATCGCGCGAATCATCTCCTCCCGCTTGATCTCGATCGCGCTACATGTATTCAAGGCCGCAGCGGTTGCCAGGCGCAGCCCTGGCAATATAGCCAGCGACTCTTCTCCAAAATAGTCGCCAGAAGAGAGAAGCGCGATAGTGGCCTGTTTACCGTTCGGCGAAACGACCGCAAGTTTTGCACGGCCCTCCTTGAGACTGAAAACCGAGTCTGCCGGATCGCCCTGGGTGAAAAAGACCTGTCCGGGTTTCAATTCAACCACCCTTCGAAGAAGACCCATGCTTGAAAGAAAGGCGGCGGGGTCAAGCGCTTTGTTCTTGTCGCTCATCGATGTTTTTCCTCCTTGTAGGCAATTTGATCGACGTGGACTTTCTTGCTTTGGGCGCCAGCCAGATGGAATCAATTTGTGGATGGTGAACCATTGACACAAGAGCACAAAAGAAACTGAACGAAAACTGGCACACTCCAACGTCAGGCTGAGATTCAGGCTGATTGCCGCAACCCTCTCCCCTGCGAGCGCCCAAACCCCGACAACCGCTCAGGCGCTCGCAAGGTCCTCATTACAGCTGCTACTCCGCACCCCTCGCCACACATCGGATGCATAACGATAAGCGCCGATGTCGTCGGAGTTACTGCTTGCGAGCATGCACTACATATCGCTCCGGCGCCGCGCCGATAAAGTGAAACGGATAGCAGGTCACGAGGGTCAGAGAGGATCCGGTCGTGGGAGCCACGATGCCGCCGTCGCTGGGAGCGGTGATCTGTATCCAATCCACTTCGTAGCGAGTTAGTCCCGATGCGGCCTGAATGTGGATTTCGTCACTTGCGCGAATGTCTTTCAGATCGCGAAAGTAGGTATCGCGGTGCCCGGCGATTCCAATATTTCCCAACTCTCCGGGAAGCGCGGTTCCTTCGATATGTCCAACACCGAGCCGCAGTGTCTGCGATGTGGCTCCCTCGAGAACTGCCACTGACATTCCAAGCCTTGGTATCTCAATTCGGCCCAGAACGTCGCCATCCTTGACAACAGTCCGGGACGGGTAGCCACTGCGAAGTTCTTCCGAGTGCATTTGTCGATCGAGGGTACTGTTTGCGGCTTCCTGGTAGAACCTTGCTTGGAGCAGAGTAATCGCGACATAAGAGAGCATAAGCGTCCCAACGATAAGGAAAATCCCCCGCGTCCAACGCATGAACCGTTGGATGCGCTTTGCGAACATCTCTGGCTCAGTTATGGTCAACATGGCCGACTGTCTCCAATACAGGTAATTTGAGCGCCAATGGAACGGAGTGACCAGCCCTTGTACGGACCGATAAGCATCCCTGCCCCGGCGCGCCAGCCTTCACCGCGATGGACCGATACGCGCGAACCCGCGTTGTCATCGTGGAACCGCAGGCCAGAGTGTACTGATTGCGGATATCGCGAGCGATCCCTTCGCTGATTGAGACGATGTCTTTCGACGATTCGGGAAAGGCCATGCGCCGAGGCGCAGAGGCATTTCTCGGCGTAATGCGCATTCGGATGTTGAAGAGCTGCGGGAAATCCCCGCCCGTTTCTCTTGGCGCTCTTCGCGCGGATGCGGTCATCTGAGTTATCCGTCCAGTCCTTCAACGCAATCTAACTCGGACGCTTTGCAAGTCCTCGCGCGTGCATCGACTAGGGAGGCGATACTCGCGTACCGCTTCCTTCGACCTATCGTTTCCGGCTAACTTGTGGTGTTTTGCGATCCACCCCTTAATTGATTTGAACCGCGTGCTTCAAAAGATCTGAGATAAGAAAGCCGCCGCCCAGCATAAGCAGTCCAACCAGCCCAATCAGGGGGAGATTACTGGCTGTCGAAGGCAGCGATGTGGCGACAGCGGGCACCGGCTCGGGCGCTTGGGTAACTGCTGCCATCTCGGTGGGAGGCGCTTCAACAACCTGTCCCGTATCGATCGTTTCACCCATTGGGTTGACCGCCTCGACGGAGGACGTCTTCATATCCTCGGCGGGCGCGGACGCCTGAACCGCGGGGGTCGAAAGCACGTTCTCATTGGTTTCCGCGGCCAATTGGATGGCCTTGGGCCTGGAATAGACAAATTGGTCGCCCCATTCACGGCCCGGATAGAACCATGCCTTCAAAGCCTCAGGCTGCCCGGCGGGCCGCTCCTGAAAGGTGATGACCGATTTGTCGGTAGCCTTCAAACGATAGTTGGGAATCGCCAGCATGATGGTGAACACATGGGTTTCGTCCTGGTTTGAAATCTGGACGATGTGACGGTCCGAGGGCGAATCCATGACTTTGAAAACATAGGTGCCGGCCGGCAATACCTGGGCGCCAGAGCCCCCAACTTCGACTGGCCCGCTGAAGGTGACGACAGTCTTTCTGTTGAGATCGTCGGCCTTTGCTGACGGCGCGACGAATAAACAGAGTACGGTAAGGGAGAGTCCTGTTCCTAAACCTCTTAGCAATGTCATAGTTCCTCCATTCAGTGTCATAGCTCCTCCTTTCAGTGTGATAGTACCTCCATTACTTCTTCCGACTCACTTCTACGGCGGTCGTCATGCGGTCTCTATGCTGTCAGCATCACTGAGATCGCACTCCGGAGGATCCTGCAGCCTGGGGTCCGCGGCGTGTCGTTATCGGGCAGAGAAGGCCATGGGCGGTAAGGAATCGTTGCGAAGTTGCATGAAAGCTTACCTCCTGTTTGGGGAAATGAGCCCTCCTAGCCCTGATTGAAGCAAATGGCGTTCCAAACTGTAAGGTCACGCAAACATGGAAGATGATCGATACCACAGGACAACAGTCGTGAACAACCGGAATTTCTTACATGGTCAACTGTAAGAAGTTACTTTGCAGCGCAATTTCAGAGCTCGTTGATGAATCTTCTCCAATTTGAACGTCGATCGCATCGCCAGGCTTAGTTGGCGATACGCGCCACGACGGAGGACTTGGGTCGAGGCCGAGAGGCACTCGCGTCGGCCGGAGCCATCAAACCCAATGAGGCGGTCATCCGCGAGGCCGCCAGCGCTGGAGATTGGAATTGCAGCTTCCATCACCTGGCCGACCTTCAGTCCCGTGTACGCCGAGGCGACCGTGAAGATCACGCACAACACAATGCCCCAGATAATTGATCGCGGCGTGAGTTCCGGCATTCTTGCTTCTGCGGAAACAATGGGCTGGTAGGATTCGTCGGGCTTCAACGGCCGGGCGTCGTTTTCTGGAAGAGATCTTGTTTCGTTCTCAGTCATCGATGGACGGCCCTTCTGACAGCTCCAAATTGAAGCGCCTTGGCTTACATGATCCCCAACTAGCCTCTGGGCTAATTCGATTTCCGGGATGCACCATGAAGCTCAGCGCGACCGCGCTGTGGAATCAAGCGTGAGATTCCCATTGGCCAGTGACAGCCTTTCCCTTGAAAGGCAATAGTTTTTCCGAAGAAGCCAGTGAGTTATGTTAATGGGGATGAACTCCCATGTGGAGCTGCCGGAGATTCCTTTTCTGTCCCAGATTCGTTCGCGCTGCCCGAGTGTTGCACGGCATGGACTCAACTGCACCCAGGGATGCTGAAGTGCCCTGGTTTCATCGGACAAGCCGTCTCAAGGCCCGACGTTCAGAAGAATTCCGATTCACTCGCCCAAGGAAGACCGGCACAACCAATTCGGCAAGTGGCGTGGAATCTGTCGGATGCACTTTGATTGACGGAATGGCCAGACGCCAAGGAGCTTCCGGGGGTAAATTGATCTTCTGGACTGAAAATGAATGATTCTGGGGTTTCGGGGACGAAGACCTGGCCATGTTGGTAATCGATTCACCGGCAAGTGTTTACCTTTGAGGAATTGGCGAACAGCCTATGACGCAACCGGGACCACAAGAAAGGCCAAGACGAATCTGGGAATGTGCCTCGAAATTCGCCAGTTGGCAGCCATGAGCTTGAGTTACGCGATGCAAATGGCGGATACCTCGTAATCTTCAACGCGCGGTATCGTGAATTGGAGCATTTGGCCTTCTAAACTGAAAACTGCACTTCGCCCAGCCTGGATAAGTTCGACGGACTTGACCCGTACCCCTAACGGCAACTTCATCCGAACTGTTTGTGGACCGAGCGGGTAGACAGACTGCATCCAGCCATGATGCGCATTGGGGTTGGTGTAGTTGAGCAGATGCAAGGCGTATCCGGCGGGTGTTTCCCAACCGAGCATTTCGATGAAGCCGTCGCCCTCAACGTCGACGATACGCTCGTCGCGGGTGATCCAACGGATGGTGTTGTGAAGCAGGCCGAGTAGATCGCCGTGCCCGGTGAGCCAATAGGTGCGTTCTATGTCTCCAGGGAAGTAGGCCGTGCGGCTAGCGCCGGCTTCACGCAGCACAACGGCAGGCTCATCGGAGTTTGAGAGCGGCGGATAGGCCAGCTCTGGCGGATACCGGACGAAACCCGGAACCACAGTGAGCACTGGATCCTTCACGGGCTTGAGCGGAATTCGATTCTGTGCACCGGGCAGCCAGTTGGTGTCGCTGAAACCTTCAAGAATGGGGTGCCGTCGATCCGCTTCCGGTTTTTCAATGCGGGCATAGTAGGCATTGCCGTTGGTGCCAATCGCATCGCCAGCCTTGCTGAGTCCAAGCACGTCACCAAGCCCAAAATCTGCGCGCCGATTAAGATCTTCGTCGTAGAGCCCTGTCTCGAAGCTGGCCATGATTGATCCGCCGGAGTGCGCGTACTCCCTTATCTGTTGACACTGACGGTCGCTCAGCATAGCGATATTCGGCAGCAAAAGAGCGCGATACTTGCTCAGGCCTTCGACATCGAGACGATCTTCATGCACGAAGTCGAATGCGAAACGGCCTCTGAGGAGAACTTCATAAATGCCCTGCGTGGTCTCGTGCATGTATGCGAGTGAGCGCGCCGTCGCGGGGCCGGGGTAGAGAAGCTGAGTGCTTTGCCCCATTACCACTCCGATGTTGGCGATAGAGCGGCGGGGGGTGAAATGAGCATCATGCTTGGCGGTCCAGCGGAAGTAGTCGGCACCGATCTTTTGCCAGCGCCGGTCTTCGCCAAACCCCTTTTCTGATCCAATGAAGTGAAGATAGGGAACCATGCCGGAGGCCAGGGTCTCATTCAACCACATCCTGATCTCGGCAGGACTCTTCGAGCCATTGCGCCACGCCACCGTGCCGGTTGAATACGCGGCGGTAAGATTCGTGGCGAACTTCCCACCCATCACCGCATTGCATACGCGGCCTTGCAACGTGCATCCCCACACGGCAGAGTCTTCAGAGGTACGTCCCTGGTTGTCGCCCTGGAACCAAGCGGCAACCTCGCCCAGCGCGGCTAGATTCGGGCCGCCGCGCACATTGCCGCCCGAGTTGGCGAAGAAGAAGCTGTCCGGCTTCTTCTCTTTGGCGATGGCGTCATACTTCTGCCAGAGCTTCAGAACCCGGCTCGTGAAAACTCGCCAGAATGCCGGAGTGCCGGCTGCCGGCAGCTTGCTGCATATTGCGCAATGACACTTCGGTAAGCTACCGAGAGGCGGCCAACCGTTTGTGTAGAAGCAGTCGACATCGTAAAGCGAGTTGACCTCTCGCATGATCGCTGGGACGTAATCGTCCATATAGGTGGAGAACATGCACGTCTTGAAGAGGCGCGGCTCCTCTGGACTGAATTGCACTGAGCCATCCTGGTTGCGCATGGCCCACTCCGGATAGGCCTCGAGCGCATCGCCCCAATTGAGGTCGGGACTCATACGCGCGACAACGTGCATGTTGCGCCTCTTTGCGGCGGCCACGCACTCACCAAAGAAGTCGCGGTTGTTGAGGAACTTTCCGTGGCGATGGAACTTCACCTTAGATGGATAGAACGCGAGTATGCCGGTGACGCTGATAAACACGACGTCTGCCTCTGCCTCATGCCAGTAATCAGCCCACTCTTCGATGTTCATTACGGCAGGGTCGTGCTCGGTCATATTGCTCTGCGCTACGCGATGGACCCGCTTCTGCCATGGCTCACTTGCGGGGTCAACAGGTGCAAGCCGCTTTGGCAGTGAGACGAGACTCCTTGTAGATGCGCCAATGGCGACAACTTCTTCTGCGCGAAGCGCCGAAGCCGAATCGAGAGTTTGTAGCGCGGCTGAAAATGGAATCACAGCGGCGCCAGTTTTGAGGCCATTCTTTAGAAAGTTGCGGCGATTTATCATGGGTACTCTCCGTATTTCTTCCGCGAGGGAAGTGTAACCGACAACGAGGAGGTTGGACTACCTTGCACAGCGCACCAATGCAGTTCAGTCATCGGAAGTTGGCCGTGCTTTTCCTTCCGATGGATGCAATTCACCGAGTTGTGGTTCGATCGTCTGAAAGACAAACGCTGGGGCTCGGGATGAACGGCCTCCTGCTCGACACTTGCCACTCGGTCCTATCTGAACGGCCAACCATAGGGGGTAACCTCTAGCAGACGCCAGCGACAGTTGGCGAAGGTAGGGGTGTCTTTCTTCGTTCGAAAGTGCGCCTTATGGCCTCAGAAAGTACCGGTCCGGAAAAAGGGAAGAGACTGGCCAGGGCTCTGAGATCATGGAAATCCTTCATCCGCGTGTTTGCGATACCGAGTTTGACTAGAGCTTCGAATTTCTCGGCGACGACGGTTTCACGAGGATAGGCCAGAAGTACGGGCGCGGGATTTTCGAGGAGCGTTGGGAACGAGGCCTCCACGGGATCGGGAGTTATGGCGTCGCCGAAGCCGATATCGATTTGTACCGGCAGACGCGAGGCTTCAAGGTATCCGAGGAGGGTCACGCGGATACCTTCGTAGTCCTGATCTTCTTTGATCCGATCGACCTTTACGGATGCTGGATCGAAACGCAGGCCGTCGTCATGTACAGTCATTGCGCAGATTTCTTGAAAGATCTTCTGGAACCGTTCGAGACTGTTGTCGCCTTGCGACAGAAAGTCCGCATCGCGCGTGGGCCGGTGTATCTGTTCAGTCCAAAGCTCGAATAGCAGTGCACCCTTTAGAACGAACATATTCTTGTGCGGCGACTGGCTTATGCGGTAGAGAATCCGTTCCAGGGCATATTTGGTCAGAAGCAGATTGAACTCTTCCTTTTGAGTCCTGGCTCGATTGAGAAGACGCTGTTTCACAGATGCGGCGGTGTTGGTGGTTGGTTTGCTCAAACGAGAGACTCCATGTAGGGCCGCATGACGTTAACGACCCGGCACACCTTGGCGGCGTTCCATATTTGGTCCATAGTGGCTTTCTTTTCACGGTAGGCATTTCGAAGCGCCTGAATCGCCGTTTCCATTCCGATCTTAGAGCGGAACTTGAAGCAATCCGCTACTGTCTTCGCCGGGCTATAGACGCGCAGCCTTCCCCCATCCACTGTGCGGGTCTCGATTCCGAATTTGAAGGCTGCTTCTGAGAAGTGGACGACGCGGACTGGAGGGTAGTCCAGTTTTGGGGACCAGGTTCCTCGTTCGATGGCAAGCCAGATTTCGAAAGGGTTTTCGGTAGTTAGTTCGTGGTATCGGAGGGCGGATGAGAGGCATAGAACCCCAAGTGGGACCATCTTCGCTACTTCGAGCAGGGTTTCATTGACAGAGATTGGAGCCTCTTTTGAGCGGTACAGACCTCGACCCACGCGCTCGATCATGCCGGCTTTTGCAAGGTTCCACAGATGCGAACGGGACACAGAAAGACCTTTGAGCTCTTTCGAGCGCACGAGAGTCCGTTTCTGGACAATGGCCCCGACATGTTCCACTTTCTTCATCACGCAAGTATTCTATCAAAACCTCTACACTTGTAAACATGTATACAGGTTTTGATAATGCCCACCGAAACACCGTAGCCCCGGATCCTTGGTCAGCAGGCCAGCCCCCTCTCGATCCATTCGTCGATGTCCGAGCGTCGAAAACGCCAAAGCCTTCCAATACGTATCCCGCTAATCTGGCCACTCCGTGCCATTCGCTGCAGCGTCTTCGGATGGATGCCAAGGATAGCAGCCGCCTCTACGCTATCCAGTAGCCGCTCTGGTCGATACTCACGTCGAAGGAGAAAGGTGCTCCCTGGGGAGGGGGGAATCATAATCGTCCTTACTTGACCAGTCCGCGTATCTCCGACATGAGCCATCGAAAAAGTAATGATGTATCCACCTCATCACCCACAGTGCCCCAAGATGTCTTTCCGAGTCCAATACTTCTTATCTATGCCACCATAGCTGGAAACTATGGCAGTATCTGCGTACAGAACGCTCAGGGCACCACAAAGTACCCTACTTGCACCCGGAATTCGAACAGGGTTAGCGTCGGGATGTGCTGACCATAAGAGCCATGTCGGGCGGTGTTGGGTATGCCCAGCGGCATCTCGAACACAGCGATTACTATGACGAGCATCGCCGGGTGCAAGGTGAGTGGCATGGGCGGGGTGCGGAGTTGCTCGGTTTGCACGGCGAAGCTACGCGGGAGCAGTTTGAGGCGGTTCGCGAAGGGCTGCATCCCGAGACGGGCGAATTCCTCCGGCCTCGCCACAGCGCTGACCGCATCGGCGTCGATGGGAGCGAACAGAGCAAAGGGCGGTCCCGCTACGATCTGACCTTCTCCGCTCCAAAGTCGGTCTCTATCCAGGCGCTTGTTGGCGGAGATGATCGCCTGGTAGCGGCTCACGACAAGGCTGTCCGAGAAACTCTCGCAGAGGTTGAAAGTCACGCCGCCGCGCGCGTTCGCCTGAACGGAGCAAATGAGAATCGGGTGACGGCCAACATGGTCGTAGCCTCATATCGTCACGATACAAGCCGTGAACTTGATCCCCAGTTGCACACGCACGCGGTCGCTGCCAATCTCACCTATGATGGCACCGAGGGGCGTTGGAAGGCACTACAGGCATCAGGGCTCTACGAGCGAAGAGCATACCTGACGGAGGTCTACCGAAATGCGTTGGCGCGTGAGGTTAGCGGCCTCGGATACGAGATTGAGCAGCGCCGCGATGCCAAAGGAAAGGACCACGGATTCGAGATTCGCGGGGTCTCGAATGAACTACTCGAAAAGTACAGCGTGCGGAGCGCACAGCGTGACGCCGCAATCGAGCAATTCACAGGAGAGCATGGGCGTAAGCCAACCAATAACGAAGTTGCCGTGCTCGTTCGCGAATCCCGTGCTCAGAAGTTGACAGAGATCGCAACGGAAAAGGTCAGAGAACAACAGCAGGCCCGACTCGTGCCAGAGGAAAAGCACACACTGCAAAATCTCCGTGCGGAATCTCTGAAGACAAGCCCGCGCATTCGTCAAGTGTCTCAGCAGGTATCAGAATCGCTTGAGCACGCAAAGGCGCATCTCTTTGAGCGCAACTCGGTGGTTCGCGATCACGAGTTGATGGCAGAGGCACTTCGTCATGGCCGAGGCCAGATCGAGCCTTGTCAACTTCGTGGCGCTCTGGCGCTGGAACAGTCGCAAGGTATTCTTATTCGCTCCGGGAACAATCTCGCCACGCGCGAAAGCCTTGAACGCGAACAGCGCATGATTGCGACGGTAGACCGAGGCGTGAACCGCTTTGATCGGTTGGGCAGAAACCATGAGTTTCGCCCATCGGAGCGCCTGCGTGATGAGCAGCAGCGGGCGGTTCGTCAGGTTCTCGACTCTCGTGACCTGGCTATCAATCTGCGGGGCGCGGCGGGAACCGGCAAGACAGCCCCGCTACACGAGATCGACCGAGGCCTGCACGATGCTGGCCGTGAAGTAGTAGCTGTTGCTCCAACCCGCAGCGTTGTGGACGAGCTGCGGAAGGTCGGTTTCCACGAAGCGGTGACGGTCTCTCGACTCTTGGAAGACAGCTCCGCGCAGGCCTCGCTGTTCGGTAAGGTGCTGGTCGTGGATGAGGCGGGCATGGTCTCAGGCCGTCAGATGGAAGGCCTGCTCAAGTTGGCAGAGCGCGAAGATGCGCGAATTCTCTTCTCTGGCGACACTCGACAGATCCAAAGCGTTGAGGCATCGGACGCTCTCCGGATACTTGAGCGCGAATCGTGCATGAAAAGCGTGTCGTTGACCGGAGTGCAACGGCAGACGCGGGCTGAATATCGGGATGCAATCCAGACGCTGCGGCAGTCGCCGGAGCAGGGCTTTGAAAAACTGGAGCGACTCGGGGCCGTCCGTGAGGTTCCATACCTGGAGCGTGCAAGAGAAGTGGCGTCAGCCTATAGGGAACTCGCTACGGACCCAAACCGGAAAGTGCTCGTCGTCGCCGGCACACACGAAGAGATCGGCAGGATCACTCATGCAATTCGCGTCGAAATGAAGCAGCATGGCGAACTGCAGCCGGGCGCCGCCTTTGATCGCCATGCGCCGTTGCAATGGACTGAGGCGCAAAAGAAAGACCTGTCAAATTATCAGGAAGGGCAGGATCTATTGTTCCATCGCTCTTCGCATGGGATAGGCAGGCATGAGGCTCTCATGGTCGAACGTGTCGAAGCATCACACATCGTTGCCAGAGATCCTCATGGCGCGGAGCACATGGTAGCTCCGACACAAGCGCGCTCGTTTTCAGTGCATGAACATCAACAGATCGAAGTGTCTCCGGGCGACAAACTGCTTTTGATGGGCAATCGCCGCGAGGCCGGTTTCCGCGCTACTAGCGGCGAACTGGTCAACGTGCGGAGCGTCGACAGTGGCCGCATTCAACTGGAAGATGGCCGGACACTGCCCTCGAACTATCACGAATTCGACCAGGGCTATGCGATTACCGCGCATCGCAGCCAGGGCAAAACGGTGGATGCCGTGGTTCTTTCCCCCGACGCAATGAAGCAGGAACAGTTCTACGTCGCCGCATCGCGCGGCCGCGATGGAATCACGATCATTACCTCCGATGTTGACGGTCTGCGCGAATCGCTTGGTATCTCTTCTGCGCGGCCATCGGCAACTGAATTGGCGAGAGAACAAGCCCAGACTCACGATGGGCCGAACCTCGGCATCGCTCAGCAGTCAGCGCAAAGCATGCAACCGCCAAAACCTGAGCATGACATAGGTATCACTTACGATTTCGGAATCGGTTTGGGCATATAACCTGAACCATCATCGCCCACTTGCACCTTTGCGGCGAACCGGAACATAGCCCCTAGGAAGTTTGTCCGCTTCTTCTGGCTCATGACGTGTAGGACGGTCGAGAATCTGCAAGGCCTTGGCAATCGAGCCGCTCGTAGCCTTTGGACGGCGTGCCAGCCAATCTTCATGCTGAAGATGGGCGAGCTTTTCCGCGACGGCGACATTAATGAACTGGTTGAGCGAGACACCCTCCTTCAGCGAGAAATTCTCAGCGACCCTGCGCACAGAGGGCATGAGCCGGAGCGGAAACTTATTCACTACAACCTTCTTCTGGCTTGCGGGCATACACTTTATCTCCTCAATCTGAATTCTCTGAGCAAATCCGCCGGAGTCAGTACCTTCAGTCGGAAGCGCTTTGCAGGCTCCCGAAAGTGCTTTGTATTGTTGGTCACGATGGCATCCGCGTGGCCATTGATGGCGACTTCCAGCACCATGTCATCGTTTGCATCTTGTGAAAGTGGTATGTGCCGGACAACGATTGGAACCGGCTCAGCAAGCGCTTCCAGTACGTCCAGGAGCAATGTGGTTTCTTCTGCCGTCTTGCTTGACGCAATCAAGTGCTCGGCTCTTAGCGCAACATCCCGATACTCGCAGACCAGTTTGTAGTCCATGAGGATCGTGAGTTCTTTGAGCAGAACAAGCCGTAGATTCTCCGCTGCAGCACCTGTACTGGAACGGAGAGCGGTGATGAGAACCGATGTGTCGAGAACAACTCTCACTGAACGATGGTATCACAGGTGGCATCACAGGTTCGAGCGGGTTTTTGGAGGAAATAGCTGATGAGATTCCCCGGATATTGGGATTGTGTGCCGAGGCGGAGAGGACGGTGTCAAGGGTCATGACCGCATTGCGACGGCGCAGCCGCCCTTGACACCGTCCGCGCCTCGGCAATACTCCGTCGATCCGGGGAACCTCATATGGGGACTTGTCCAGTGCAAGACTGGCCCAAAAACAATTTAGTTTTCATAAAGTCAAAAAAACCACTGCGCCAATAGTTCCCTAAATGTACCTTCTGAACTTCCGCGCACTTCTGTGCTCCGTAGATTCCTCTCGGCTCCAGTAGCTCTATCTGTGAGATGAAAAACAGCCCCGATCTGTGGGGTAGACATATTTTTCGGTTCGATTCATTGTTGGTTCAAGGAGTATACGAGCCATGTCCGACTTCCCCCGTGTCCTCGAACCGCTGCTCGACAGCGATCAGGCGGCAGCTCATGTCAAAGTCCATAAAAAGACGCTTCAGCGCTATGCGCGCAATGGCCTCGTTGTGGGTTTGCGCGTGGGTAAGCTGTGGCGATTCCGGCCATCCGATTTGAACGGCTGGTCTCAGATGCAGGAGCCAACGACCCTCGACTCCAGCCTCAGTCCACGATACCCTGTTCTCAACCACTCGTGCCCTCAACCAAGAGAGGAATGAGTTGATGGTTGGGACACGGTATCAATTTGGAAGTTTGCGGTTGAGGGAGAGGCTGCGCGGCCCTGCCGTTTGGGAAATCCGGTACTACGACACGGAACCAGGCGGAGGACGAAGGCGGCACGCCGTTATTGTCGGGGACGCGGAACAATACCCGACGATTACGGAGGCTCGCAGGGCAGTGCAAACACTCCTTCTCAGAGTCAATGCGGAGTCTCCGCGCGCGGAGATGCGAATTCCTACCTTCGGCGTTCTGCTCGACCGTTTTGTCGAGCATGAACTGCCGGACCGGTATTCAACACGGATGGCCTACGAGTCCATCATCCGGGTGCATCTCAGACCGCGCTGGGGCGAATACCCTTTGGACCGGTTCAGACCGATGGTGATCGAACAATGGTTTCGAGAACTGGAGTTTGCACCGAAGACAAAGGCCCATATCCGGAGCCTGATGCACCTGATCTTCAAATGCGCTGAGCGGTGGTGCCTGATCGAAATGGGCAAGAATCCCATCGCGCTGGTGCGGGTGAAGAACAGCTCGAAGCGCCAGCGGCGTCCGCGAGTTCTTACTGTGGAGGAGTTTTGTCGGCTCCTCGCCCAGTTCGTGGAGCCATACCGCACGATGGTCCTGATCGCGCAATGCCTGGGACTTCGCGTAAGCGAGATCATGGGTCTCCAGTGGGGAGACTTCGATTTCAAGAAACGCACAGTCCTGATTCAGCGAAGCGTTGTGCAAGGCCGCGTGGATGAGGTCAAAACGGAATACTCGAAGGACCACGTTCCGCTTGACGCTCGCCTCGCGGAGGCGGTGCTGGCCTGGCGTGCTCAGACAATCTTTCCGAGAGACGAGGATTGGCTCTTCGCCAATCCCGCTACGGCGAGACCGTATCACCAGGACGGATTGCAGCAGCGCATCCTGAAACCGGCTGGATCAGCCGCCGGAATCGGCGATGAGATCGGCTGGCACACGTTCCGCCACACGTACCGCTCGTGGCTGGACGAGACCGGAGCGCCGATGAAGGTGCAGCAGGAACTCATGCGTCATGCCTCGATCCAGACCACGATGAACGTCTATGGACAGGCCATGTCAGACAGCAAACGTCGCGCTAGCAGCCAGGTCGTGAGCCTGGTTTTCGGCGCGCCAACGCAGACCGTCGCAGGGTCTGCCGTTATCCAGTAAGTTTGGGGAGTTTTGGGGCCGTTTCCGAATGGGGTCAAACGGGGTCTTGCAGGAGAAAGCTGTTCAACCGTAACTTATTGATTATTTTGGTTGCGGGGGCTGGATTTGAACCAGCGACCTTTGGGTTATGAGCCGGGCAGGTCGCATTAACTTGTTGTTGATTCAACGACTCTTACACCCCCGCAACCGTCATTTCTTGCCTAAAATGCCTGAGTTCTTTGCCCAAGTTTTGCCCAAGTCGTGTGTTCCCAATTCATTTGGAGAAAGCCGAGGTTCAACGTTATGAGTATAGAAACAAGTACGACTGCTCCATCGCCCCAACCTTCTCCGCTTACGCCGGAGTTGAAGGACTTCATCCGGCGAATTCTTGTTCCGTTGCTCGTTGACCGCTACCTAGATAAGCGGAAACGGGCCGCATCAGATTGACTGCGAGAGTAACGCCGATTTTGAATCGCTAAAGGTTGTGTGCTCTCCTTGAGAGGAGGAAAGTCCCAATGAATCCGCTGAAAATAGGTAAAGAACCGAGCACTGAAGACCATTTGATGCAAGCTATCCGGGAAGTGCAAATCGCCTGTCTCGGGAAGCAAAGCTTCTATAAGAGCATGGGGTTTACCGATGACCCCAGTGGAAACCATGCCGTCGTCGCGTGCTTTGTCGTTTGTCCGAATGCTATGGCACGCCCACTACGCGAAAAACTGGATGCGGCGGTGAACGAGTTCATGTCCGAAAACGGGGTATCAATCGGAGACCCTCCCCGAACCGTATAGAAAGAGTCTAACTTCGCTACTCAGGCGCGGTACCCACTAGCTCGGAGTAATCGACCTGTGGTGAACTGCGACGGTACTTGCCCTCTGAACTTTTCCTCGGACGGCCTGACCAACTCGTCACCCGCCAGTTGCAAGCCGGAGGCCGGTAGCTTGTTGGTTCCTTTGGGCGACCACGAAAATATATTTTCCAGCTTGTCGCTAAAAACGGTTCAGAAAGCCACTATATATATGGAAGATTTTGTTGGCGGCGGTGGCGTTAGGAAGAGAACCTCGAATGCGGATGGGGCTAAGATGGTAGTCATCGAACATTCTCCAACTGGTTGCGTTGAGGCACGTTGCGCGATGAACAATTTTGGTGAAGTCTACAGCGGGTACACAGATGATGAACTGGCACGTCTCAGTAGCGATGCTGCCTCTCTCACGGAAGATGCCAAGGTTGCCCTAGCCGCTGAGGCGAAGAAGCGCGGCCTCACGCCTAGCGATTTCGAGAGGCTATCACGAGAGCAAGCCGAACATACCGCAAACGTGGAAGAGCAGTGGCGAGAGTTGAGAAGAGAAGATGCTCGTAAGCTAGGCCGAAGATTCGTCATGCGATTTGTGTTCGTGATTCTCGGGACATTACTAGCCCTTGGTTGGGCGCTGCTATCAACAAATCATCAATCACCCGTAAAAGACCAGCCCCCAGCATCTCAGCATTAGGCCACCGTCACAAGCTCATTACAGCCAAAGGCCAACAATCATGCCCCATTTCGTACGCAACATCGGGATTGATTACTCCGGCGCTGAGACCGCAGACTCAAGTTGCAAGGGCATTCGCGTGTTCATGGCCGAGGGTTCTAACGAGCCTACACAAGTTCAGCCGCCGCCCAGTCCACGCCGGTATTGGACTCGCCGTGGTCTCGCCACGTGGCTCTGTGAAGAACTCGACAGGGACATCCCCACCCTTGTCGGCATCGACCACGCCTTCTCATTTCCGCTTGCCTACTTCGAGAAGTACAGGCTTCCCAGCGATTGGCAGGGCTTCCTCGAAGACTTCCATCGTTACTGGCCGACCGACGCACAGCACACGTACGTGTGCTTCATTCGGGAAGACCCTCATGGCCGTGGCAAGTGGCGGGCCGGAGACCGAAGCTGGCTCCGTGTGACGGAGAAATGGACGGCCACCGCGAAGTCAGTCTTCGGCTTCGGCGTTCAGGGTGAGGTCGCCACATCAACGCACGCCGGTCTGCCGTGGCTGCTCTACTTGAGGAAGCAGTGCAAACGCCCCATCCATTTCTGGCCGTTCGACGGCTGGGAGATTCCTGAGGGCAAGTCCGTCGTGGCCGAGGTCTACCCGGCGTTGTGGATGCGGCGATTTCCGAGAGATGGCCGGGACGGCGATGAGCAAGCGGCCTTCGCCGCCGCAGCATGGCTGCAACGAGTGGACAGTGATGGGTCACTGAGCGGATTCTTCAACCCGAGCCTGACCGCCGAGGAGCGCGAGGTTGCTAAATTCGAGGGGTGGATTCTTGGAGTTGTATAGGGGTTGATGATGAAAATGAAGAACGCACATCTAGTTGCCCTGTTTATCTTTGTAATGTTGGCGAGTGCTGCCAAAGCGCAATCACCTTCGACTGATACGGGATTTTGTTCGCAAAGCGCGGTGGCAAGTACAGCCAAGCAAGTTCAGTTGGCGCGGAAAAACCTGCTGTCTCTTCCAATTGGAGATGGCCTACAGACCGATGTTTCTCCGGCTGCACAGCAAGCTGTCGCGTCGATGAAGAACGCGGTGAGCGAATTCGTCCGCTCGTACATGAGATGCGCCCCCGCTCGGCTCGACGACGCAGCAGTCGAGCGAAGCCTCTCAACCCTAGTCGGGGGCTATGAACTGCCCCGTGGTCAGGTCATAAGCAATGACCACCTTCCTCCCGACTTCGGCAAGTACGGCTTCGAACTCTACTTCGGTGTCCGACAAACCGAGAATCCGAGAATCGTCAGCATCACCGCTGATTTCTCTATCGAATGTGGCGGAGATACTGTCCTGTTGATTTTCTCCCCCAAAGACGGCTCATGGTCAGAGGTTTTGCACTGGCAGACCAAACCGTACACCACAGTGGCTGGAGGCACGATGGCGTTCGACTACGGCATTTCGCCGGTTGACGAATCTGGAGGCTGGTACGCCGTCGTCCACACCATCGCGCCGTGGTGTAGTTCGACGTGGTCTTCAATTCAGTATGAAGCCTTGAGGCCGACCGCCGACGCAGTTAAGCCGAGAGTCTTGTTATCGAAGTCGGACTACATGTGGTGGGGCAATGAAGACTACGGCAAGGTTGAGGTTGGCCGCAACGAATGCGACATACGATTCCATTCTTCCAGCATCGACGGCGGCGTCCACAACCGGGTCTTCATCCGCCACTACTCCGTCATGGGCAACACCGTTAGGCGCACTCAGCCAGTTGCGGTTTCGCCTCGCGATTTCGTTGACGAGTGGATAGTGTCCCCGTGGTCAGAGGCAAGAGCGTGGTCTTCGGGAGCCTCTTTGTCTGGACTGCGACAAGCACATGATATGTGGTCACGAAACGATAAGGCAGACAATCGTCTACTTGACTTCTGCTCCGTTCATAGGTGCTCCGGCGAAAACTATCAGGTTGAAGTATGTGAGGAAACCGGCAAGAATTTCACTGTTTCTCATTCGAGCTATTTCGAAGTTGCAGGGAGCGGACCGTTTACCATGACCCATGTTTCAGCCAGCCCTAATCCCGAGTGCAAAGGGCGCGACCTCCTTGAAGACATGGCTACGAAATAATTTCACTCGCATTCGCTGGCTACTCATCCTCGGAAGCGATAAGGTCACAACTGAACCGTTCAAACGCTTCCGGCGTGTTTGCTCCATTTGGGTAACGCTCAGCCCACGCTGCTCCGAGGTCATACAAGGTCGCGTTGTACTCGTGCTGGTTCTCATGAGTCCGCAGCTTCTTGAAATTGTCACGTGCGGCCAGCCAGCGGTGAATTGCCTCCTCAAGAGGCGGGGTCAAACGGGCAGAGAGATGCAGGTTCTGAGGTATATCCATGGGAAGGGCTCCTACTCATGGGTTTGGAAGTTGCCGCTGTCCAACTCACCAGCGTCAGTCTCGACGTCGTCTTCAAAGTCGGCGTGGATAAGGCACCCATCCCTATGTAGCTAATAGTCACACGAGGCGGTGAAGTGACCGTTGATAAACGAAGATGGCGGCGGGCTTAATCGAAGTCGAGCCACATCCTTACAATCGCGGTCCCATTGGGGGCTACCACTCGACTTTTCAATCTCCACGTCTGTGATACTCCCATCGGCCCGAATTATGAACCCGAGGACAATGTGTGTCCCCTTTGGTGTTTCCGGTTCAGCCTTTAACACGAGCCAAGAATGCTGAATCCGGCGTTGAACCATGTCCGCGTACCTTGAGGCTTCTTGACCGCTCGATGTTTGAGAAGTTCCCTGTGCTGGTACCAGACCACTGGGCGGCGCGTAGTGCTGTGCCGTTGCTTGTTGTTTTGCTGCTACTTCATCATCAGATGTCGCGACTGACGACATGTGCGGCCCCTCAGTGTTTAGCTGTTTGGATTCCTTGGGGTCTTGAACATTCTGGGATGTATTGTCGATTGGGGAAGAGTTTGGCTGCGTATTGGGAATAGGCGTGGCCTCACTTGTGATGCTCGAAGCGGGAAGAACTGGTGACGGTGAGGTCTCCTTCATCGCATTCGAATCAACGGATGTTGAAGCGACCGACATGTCAGACTTAAGCGAAGTGTTGCGAGCGGATGCTCCAGCCAAAACGTAAGCGGCTACACCAACAGACCCGAGGGTGACAATTAGACCCATGACCCAAGCAGCGGTTCTTGGGGCATCCTTTGAATGCGCTACCGCGAACTCAAAATCGTATTCTGCCACCAACGCCCAGCACATACAGCCGAGTGACGCGATGACTGCGGAGTAGATGATGATGAGAGGGTGGGGAGCTAAGAATGACCAGACCATACCCCCAGCGAAGCCGACCCCGACCAAGGCTACAGCCGATATGAACATTAGTGCGCGAACGACGAGGAGGGGCAGTCCAAGGAACTTAGCGACATAAAGCTCCGTTACCCATGCGTTCAGACTAGCGGAGAGGTCGCCTTTGTGACCCCGGTCGCGATTATCGAAATACTTGATGGCCTTAAAGACAAGATAGAGAAGAAGCAAGGCTCCGAAGCTGAGCATTAGAGCAATCGCGAACACTCGCCAGACAGCGCGAAGACAGACTTTTATCCACCGCCATGCTGGGTTTTCCGACCCGCTCTGCGTTCCATGGTTTTCCATTCGTTGACTGGCCTCCGGTTCATGCTGGTGCTTTACTTCCTGCCACGGTGCAGCGTCGGGTCTCTCCGCAGACTCAGGCCACGGGATTGGCTCTTCATTCCGACACGGTTCTGATTCCTTGTGGTTACATAGGTGGTCGTAGGCCGCATTGATGCGCTTCGTCTCTTCTTCTGCCCTTGCTCGAAGCCTTGCGTCTGAATCAAATCGGTCGGGGTGCCAAACCCGCACGTAGTCTCGATAGGCTGCTTTCAACTGTTCGTCGGTTGCTGGCTGTGTGATTCCCAGTAATCGAAGGAAATTCTGACACTCTTCGCACTCCACAACCATTTGCGTTCTCTCCTTGGCTGGCCGACGATGCCTAGCACATCTATTTTCAAGTGGAATATCTGCTTGTAATCATTTCATCTCAAGGGGTGACGAATCGAGGCGTACTCTTCAACCGTTGCATCGAAGAGAGAACTTCTTGACACCTTGAACTATGCCAACCTTCACAGAAACACTTCTTTGTTTGTGCCCTTTTTCAGATTGAGGTCCGCGTCAGTTCCGAAGAAATACAGTCCGGCAATATTGGACGTTTCCAGTGCGGTGCTCCCCTTCACGATTCTGTCCTTCATTCCATCAATGAGTGCCTGATTGTACCCAGCAATAGCAAGAATCGGTTTGTGCTCGACCCGCTCGATGACCGCCGAAGCAAGATAATCTCCATCAGATATGACCCCCAGTGCCCGTTTCACTTTCAGGACATTTCGATATGCCTCCAACAAATGCTGCTCATGCTTTTTCGCAAATCTCACATACTTGCGAATTTGGTCGTTCATCTCAGAAGAGTAGAGCCGGGAGTCGAAAATCTGCTTCAACTCGACAAATACTATGCAGTGCCGGCTCTTATCGAGGTTGGCAATGTCGATTCGTGTGCTCCCATCTTCAGAGTCTGCGAGAACTTCGGAATCGGTGAATGCAACCTCCACGTCCAAGATGGTCGCCTTGTTCTTCTCAACAAGCCGAGACTGAATCCTCTTTTCCTCCCCTGCATACACCGCGATGTTCTGCTTGACGATGCGAAAGTATTTGTCATCGAGTATCGAGGAGACCATGTTGCAAGGTTTCTGGCTTACTGCGATGTCGCTTCCGGTAGGGAAGGATTCCACGTACTCAGGGGTATGAGCGCCAACCAGATATTTGTAGTGGACACTGCACGCGACCCTCTTTCCCTTCATGTAAATCTTAAGAAGGTTCCCCATCTTGCAATACACATTCAGGTAGGTTCCACGAACCTGAATGCTCACGTCGCGGTCAGTGCGGGAAATATCCACGAGTCTGCTCCACCAAGGATGCCTTCCCGATGCAAGTTCCTCAACGAGCGGGTGCTCTACGGTGAGACGCCCGAATATCTTTTCCTGTGCCATGCGCCTCCAATTTAGTTCAGGACGAAAGTCACTCCGTCCTTCAGCGTCATCACATTTTCAAAGTTTTTGCTGAACTCTACGGCATACTCGGTATGAATGGGAACAAGGGTCTTTGGCTTCAACGCCGCCGCCAACCGCCGCAAGTCTTCCACCGGGGCATGGCCGCTTGTATGGGCGTAGACGAAATTTACTGCTGGGTCACTTCGATAAGCTGCAACTTTATCGCTGCCAAAGTAATCGGCATGGTTCCCGTCAAGGTACCCTTGCCACTGCGAGTAGATAACATTCACCTGTCCTTCACCTTGCTTAAAGGCTGCGATTTTACGGAAGCTGGACATTTTTCCAAAGTACAGAAATGCGGAGGGGTTCGCTGTCAATTCCTGCCACTTCACCCGGTGGCGGTATAGACGTTGTCTGAAATCGCCGAAATAGTCAGGGTTGGCCTTCAATTTCATGTCGTGGCTATAGTCGGCATAGACGCGAATCTCCGGCCATTCCATCCCCGGCACATTATCCGTCACCTTCCTGACCTGCTCCAAGACCCATGCGGTATAGATGTCAATGACGAGGGTTCTCCCCGTTCTCTTGCACGCTCTGAATGCCGAGACAATACGGTCAATGTTTTGGGAAGAAGAAATGATGAACGAGATGTTCTTCTGAGCACTGATAACCTCGACTATCTTCTTTTCGACCGCCGCTTCGTCTGGGAACAGGTCATTGCTCCGATGCAACATGGTTCCTTCGAGGAACATGAGGTCAATGTCGGGAATTGGGTGCTTCACCAGATGCTCGAACAGCTTTCCCTTGCGGCCATGAGACCTGAAATCGCCGCTGTAGAAAAGACGTTTCCCCTCGGCCTCGATAAGGAAGGAATATGCGTCTATGGCAGAGTGGTCAACGAGGTAGGGGGTAATCTTGAAATCACCTATCAAGAACGGCTCCCAAGCTTTGAAGTGCTGGAAGTTGTTTCCGTGGCGTTCCTTGCCTAAAAGGACATTCGTCGCATCAATGAGGTTCTTCCCGAGTTCTCCGATATAAACAGCAGTGCCCTGTGGAAGTCGGTCCATTAGGCCGAAGTGGTCTTGGTGGGGGTGGCTGACCAAGACGGCATCAACCTTCAACTGCGAGACATCAACATGCGTGCTTGCTGCACTGAGGGGCAGTCCAACATCGAGAAGAATGGTGGTTCTTCCCGAAGTGACCTGTATGCAGGTTCCACCGATTTCATGAGTGCCTTTGTGAACCAGAATCTCCAATTCAAACCCCTATCGTAATGACCTGCCTGAAGCATAACGAAGGAGGGTTCCTCACCGTCTGTGCCAAGAATCACCGCCGCGAGCCAGTTCAGGGCAGCGTCCTTGCTCCAGTCGCATTGGCAGAAGAGTGATGGCTTGGTCATCCACAGCGACGGATACCTATATGGCCATCTGGCCGAGGTGATGCTGTCGCAACCCGCCACAAGTATTTGGCTCACCACCAAGGAACCGAAGGCAGGCCAGTGGGTAAGCGAATTCATCGGCAAAGTCGAAATCGAACGGCTGCGCGAAACCCACTTCGACGGCACGCGCGCAGGGCGGAACTTCGCCCTCGACAGGCAGGTGGAGCCGCTGGTACTGGAGTCCGAAATCTCCGGCCTCGCCGACCTGCACGCCTACATGAAATTTCAGAATTATGTCACGCGGTTTTCGTTCCCATACTTCGATATGCCGGTCGTGGCAAATGGATTTGAGTTGCGTGAGCGGCCCGACGACAAACTGCCCTACGACCCGCAGCGGATCCAGCCACCGGAGGCGTCCACTGCGGAACTGCGGCAGGTGCCCGAGCCCTCCAGTCCCGCGCAAGTCGATGGGATCGCCCCGGTCGAACAGATCGAGCCGGACCCCGCGATTGCTCCCGGCGCCGACGACATGCAAAACCTTATTTTGCGCGGTTGAGGTATTGCCATGCTGACTATCTCGAAACCACTCTCCGCGACTCAGGCACAGACCTATCACGCCAAGGAGTTCACCGCTGCCGAGCAAAATTATTGGAAGCAGGGCGACACCGTCCCAGGGGAATGGCGCGGCCGGCTTGCCGAAAAGTTTGGGCTCGCTGGCGCCGTCGGAGCGGACGAGTTCGCCCGTCTCTCCGAGGGCCAGCACCCGCAGACCGGCGAACAGTTGGTGCGTTATCGCGCTGTCCACGAATACAAGACTGAGGACGGGCGCACGGTTGCTCCAGTGGAGCATCGTGCCGGTTGGGATGCTACTTTCAGCGCGCCCAAGTCCATCTCGCTGACCGCGCTTGTGGGCGGCGACGACCGTGTGCGCGAGGCACACCGCGAAGCGGTGAATGTAGCCCTCACCGAGTTGGAGCGTTATACCCAGGCGCGCATCGGCGGCAATCACGCCGCCGAGACCACCGGGCAGTTTGTCGCTGCCACCTTCGAGCATGACACCGCGCGCCCCGTAGATGGCTATGCCGCGCCACAGCTCCACACTCACGCCGTCGTTTTTAATGTGACCGAGCGCGAGAACGGAACCATGCGCGCCTTGCAACCGAAGAGTCTCTTCGAGAGCCAGCAGTTCGCTACGGCTGTCTATCAGTCGCACCTTACCTATCGGCTCCGTGGTCTCGGCTACGAGATCGAGTCCGGCAAGAGCGGCGCACCGGAGATCAAAGGCTACTCGCAGGAATACCTCGACGCTTCCAGTCCGCGCCGTCAGCAGATTTTGGAGGCTGTTGCGCGAAGCGGTTTCAGCGGGCCGGAGGCCGCACAGATCGCCGCCCACAATACCCGCGATGGCAAGCAAATTCTCTCTCCCACCGAGGTGCTGGCGGCGCACCGGCAAATTGCCGCAGAGTTCGGCAATCAGGCCGACAAGGTTGTGGCCGCAGCGCATGAGCGCCAGCGGAACCAAGCGCAGGAGAGACCGGTGGCGGAGCGGACCCAGCATGCACATTCCGCCGTAACATTTGCCCGCGACCGCAGCTTTGAGCGGGAGTCCGTCATAGACGAGCGCGCCATCTTCGTCGATGCCATGCGCCGCGGGATGGGAGAGACGACGTACCCTGAGGTCCGCGCCACCTTCGAGGCGCGCGTCGCCTCCGGCGAGTTCCGGCTCGTAGAAAGTGAGAAGCACAGTTCAGGCCGGCAATTCACCACAGCGGCGGCGATCAGGGCCGAGAGGGAAATCGTGCAGAGAGTGCTGGACAGCCAGGGCCGCGCTCCGCAACTCCTGTCCATAGAACAGGCGATTCCATTGACTGAAAAGCGCCCGCAACTCAATCAAGCACAGCGGAAAGCCATCGAGCAGATACTTACTTCGCGCGATCAGGTCCAGGGGTTGCAAGGAAGCGCCGGGGTCGGAAAGACGGTGAGCTTGGCCGGAGTTCGCGAGGGCGCGGAGCAAAGCGGATATATAGTCGAGGGCTTCGCCCCGACCGGCCGCGCCGCGCGGCAACTTCGCGATGCTGGCATTTCCGCCGATACCTTGCAAGGCTTCCTTGCCCGCAGTCGGAACACGGACCCGGCAGCGAAACATCTCTATATGGTGGATGAATCGTCCCTGGCATCGACACAGCAGATGCGAGAGTTTCTTCGCAGGATCGGCCCGCAAAATAAGGTGCTGCTCATCGGTGACATCCGGCAGCATCAAGGCGTCGATGCCGGCAAGCCGTTTGAGCAGTTGCAACAAGCCGGCATGCAGACCGCGCAGCTCGACCAGATTGTGCGCCAGCGAGATGCTCAGCTCTTGAAGGCCGTGGAGCATCTGTCGAAAAACGAGACAGAAATCGGCGTTCGGATGCTTCAGCAGCAAGGCCGCGTGACGGAGATTGCCGACGCAGAACAACGCATCGCGGCGATTGCGAAGAACTACGCGGCCCAACCTGAAAACACGATCATCGTCTCGCCCGACAACGCTTCGCGCGGGGCGATCAATCAGGCGGTGCGGCGGGAACTGCAAGCACGCGCGTTTTTGGACAAAGAAAACCATTCCGTGCGCGTACTTGCGCCGCGTTCCGATATGACCGGCGCGGATCGCGCGTGGGCCGCCCGCTACCACGTCGGGGATGTCCTGCACTACGTTCGGGGGAGCAAGGAGCATGGCATCGAGCGCGGCAGCTATGCCCAGGTGGTTTTGATCGAGCCGAAGGAGAATCTTGTGACGGTGCGGAAAGAGAACGGAGACCAAGTATCCTATGATCCGTCACGATTGCGCGGCATTTCCGCGTATCGTGAGATCGAACGCGAGTTTGCGATCGGCGACCGGATACAACTGACGGCACCGAATCGGGCGCTGGGCGTTGCCAACCGTGACCTCGGCACGCTTCAGCAAATCGGCAACGGCAAAATGACCGTTCGCATGGATGGCGATAGAGAGAAGACCGTTACTTTCAATCCGGGTGCCATGCGGCACTTCGACCACGGCTACTCCGTGACTTCGCACAGCTCGCAGGGGCTGACCGCCGAGCGCGTGTTGGTGAATATGGATACCAAGGTTCACCCCGAACTCATCAGCCAGCGGTTTGCGTATGTCTCCGTATCGCGCGCCTCACACGACGCGCAGATTTTCACTAACGACGCGGCCAATCTCGCGGAAAGCCTTAGCCGTGATGTGTCCAAGGGGTCGGCGATTGACTTTGGCAAGAACCAAAATCGGCTTCCGCGCGTCGAATTGGAGCAAGCAACTAGATTCAAGCAGGTGGTCGGTGTGGGGCTCGGTTTAACCATCTGATTACTCGCACATCGAAAGCAGTCATGAAGTGGAGCACGTCGCCCTGGCGAAGGCTCTCTTTATTGCTTCCTCCGCGTCTTGGAGGGGGATCCTCTCCTGTTCTAATAACCAACCGCCCGCCATCACTGCCGCCAATGCCTCTTTCTCCTCCGCCATGAGGTGATCATAACGGGAACCCAGATCCTTTCTGCCCAATACGGCGAATCGATTCCAGCGTTTCCAAGTTTCGCTATCCATGAGGATGCTCCTTACGCCTGGCAGCTTGGCCCGCATCGACGACAGAATCCCGAAGCCTGCTTCATCACAGTCTCCCCAATAGACAACATCCGAATCGTGCAGCCAGTCGCACGAAGGGAGGAGCGACGCGGCCTTGCCGCTACCAAGAATAGCCAGCGTGTCCGGAACATCTGGAAGGCAGAGAAACACGGCCTTGTTCTCAACAATTAGGGTGCGGGGAATGGCCCACGGGATATTTGCGAGATCCTCAACGGAAATAGTGCAATCCATTACCGGCCAATGAAGACCTGCTCGGAGGTCAGCATCCAGGAAGCGAAATCGCACTTGGGCCGGTTCCGATCGCAGATGAAATCGCTCTTCGAAGCACTGTCCTTCAGTCTTGGCGCGATCTCCGAGCACCACCGTCAGCAACTCGCTAAGTATCCCTGTGTGTTCCTCGATAAACTTAGTCCCAACAGGAATCGGCAATTGCCGGGCGAAACAATTCGGAAATGGGTTCCCGTCAAAGAAAGCGCAAACACGGACCAGGTCTCTCCACTCAGAAAGCAATTCCGGTATTCTGTGCGCCCTCGTTTTGAGCCACGGTTCAAGTTTTGGACATGCAGATCGCGCGAGAACCAGAGCTTCTCTGAACGACCTCAGTTCTTCCGTGGATTGTAGAGCGCGTGCTAAGCTTTCAATCGAGTCAAAGCTGACTCGTCGTGGCCAGCGTTGGTTACCCCATTTCCGGGTGCTAATTTCCTCCCAGTCTATCTGCCATCCATAATCTGCAGCCGCCAGACTTGCCAGGTCTGCTCGGATAGCTCCAAAGTCACTCGTTGTTGATGGTCGCCCAAAAGGGATTACAAGTGGAAACAGGCTATCCCCAGCAGCCTCGGCGCGGAGTACAGCCGGCCACCTGCTGCGAGCCGCATCGAGAATCTCCTGTGGCCTGCGCATCTACGGCACCGCCTCTGCAAGAGAACCATTCGTCGCGATCAGGGCCTCGCCTGCGGTCCCACGATCAAGATCGCCAGATTCGAGTTCTTGCCGAGTTATTGTAAGAAGTTGAGATTTGTCGCCTGTTGGGTTCGATGCCAGATGGATCGTCCTGACAAAGGGAACCGCCAACTTTGCCTTTGCGTCAAATGGGCCTACGATCACGACCTGGAACCCAAGACTCTCAAACAGTTGCATTGCGAGCTGGGAGTTTTGTTCGTCAGTTCGCGAAAATGCTTCATCAATCACAACCAGACGGAAGTTCGAATTGTCCGATTGAGATTGTGACAGACCATACTGCGCGGTGAGAGCTGAGGCGAGAATCATAAATGCAAGTTTGGCCTTCTGTCCGCCGGACTTTCCAGTCGTGGCAGCAAAGAAGTCGGCTTCCGAATTGTCTTGCTGACGAAGTTCCTTCACACCAGTGCTATACCAAGTGCGAACGTCTGTCACGCGCTGTGTTCCATCCGGATCTGACTGAAATCCTTCCAGCAATGCTCGGATGCGCGCGAATATTCTGAGTCGCTCTTCGGGAGCGGGAGAAATCCCATGCTCAAAACATTCGCGCAATGAACGTTTGAAGTCGTTAATCTGCACATTGGGTCTATTGACCAAGTGCAACTGAACGTACGTGTTTTCGCTGTAGTCAATGGTACAGAGAGCCTGATTGACTTCTTCCACACGCAATTCGATCGCCTGAGCATGCTCTTCGAGCCGACTATTGAGCATGAGGAGGTCGCCCACAAGGTTTTCATTCAGATAATGTTCAAAACGCTCGCGATGTCTCGGAAGATCTTCATCTTCGATTCGACGCTCAACGGCAAGAAAACTCGTAGCGTATGCACGACCTGGAAGGAGAGTTTGACCGAACTCCGGAAATTCCTTGAGGAAATTGCTCATCGCTGCCACCATCTTGTCGGCGGCCTCATTTAGTTTTCCGGTCTCGTTGTTGATTCTCCCCTGAATGCTTAGCGCCGCGGTATGCGTCAGCTGATCCGAATTGTCCATCGTGAGCGGAGCGTGGGGTCCCAAAAGCCGAACAAAGGCCGTTGTGGTGTTTTCATGGTCGTAGTCGGCAAATTCACTGAGCTGCAACCGTCTTGCTTGAGAGACGCTGCCGCAGACGCTTAAGTCCCTCTCGTGGACGCGCACCTCTCCGTCCACTTGCCGAACTTGCTGGTCAAGAGCGTTGATCTCCGACTCCACTTGGCTCTTTTGTTGACGGAGCAAATGCAATTCCTTTGAACTGTTCTCCAGCAAGTCCTTTTCCGTCTTCAACCGGATTAGCTGTTCACTCCAATGGTCGGGATTAATGTCCAGGAATTGGCTGACTCCGAGAAGATCTCTCGCAGCACTAGAACGGGCTCTGGCCGCTGTCGCTGCGCGCGCTGCCTCGGCGGCGTCATGTGCTGCTTCTTCCGCTTGCTTCTCCAACTCTTCGATCTGGAGCCGCAGTGCTGCGATCTTCCGTTCGGTAGACCATCCAAGGATTCGATCCTTGGCATCGTCAATTGACCGGGAGTCGTCCTTGACATGTCGCGATCGGTCGCGAATCAGCCCTTGGCGGGTCAACCCCTTCTCGACTCTCTCAAGCTCGGCGATGGTCTGACAGCAGCGATAATTGAACCGCCGCGCCAATTCAGCAATCACCCAAGAATGCAGGGTGTGATCTACGCGGAAAGATAACCGGCCCGGCACAAGCTCGTTGGAAAGATGGGGCGGCGCAGGCACTCTCGCCGGAACAGGGTGAAAGGTCAATCGCAAATGGAGCATCGTCGAGTTAATGAACTCAGCAGCAGGATGGTACAAATGTTCGGGCACTAAGAGGGATAGTCCAAAGCTGTGCAGAAGACGCTCAATCGCACCAGCCCATTCTCCGTATTCGGCCTTCACTTCAATCAGCTCACCGGCAAAGGGCATCGTATTGGTGTCGACTTTGAGCATTTCACAGAGACGGAGTCTCACTCCCAAGAAGTTCCGCGGAATGTTCACTTTGTTTTGCTCGACGCTCGCGAGTTCCTCCCGCACATCGATGCTCTTGACAAGGGCGGCTTCTTGGCGGTTTCGGCAGGCCGCGCGCCGCTCCTCGTTCTCACTGGCGGCTTGGCTTTCGCGATTCTCTATCGATTCCCAATTGGCCTGTGCGCTGGTGAAAGATGCCTCGTCAGCCAGGGATGAAGCGGCATCCAGAAGGGTTACGGAGGACTGAATGCGATTGCGCAATAGTTGCGCGCGCTGTCGCGCCCCCTCCGAGACTTCAATCTCGCGATCGATCGCTTGGAGGCGTGGTCCTACGTCAGATGTACTGATGGCCGTGATCAATTCGTCGCGGTCCCTTCTACGTTGTTCTAAAACGGAAACCACGCGGCGCAGTTTCGACTGAGCGATTTCAAGTTCTCTTCGAAGATCTGTCGCACGCTCCTCCAGAAACCCAAGGTACTTCGTCAAGAAAAATGGTTTGACCGCGTCCTGGAGCTCTTTCCATTCCTTGATCCTGGATTCCGCCGCCGCGACGCGCTGCGCATTCTCGGACACCGGCCGAAGGGCGCCCAGCTGCTTCTCCGCACGGTCGATGGCCGTCCAGCAATCCATGAGGGTCTTGTAATGGGGCTGAACTGTATCCCGAATAAATGTGAAAGTATCGGCAGAAGGCAACAGAAATTGGCGAACAAACGCATCAATGTCTCCGACTTCTTTCATCCCGATTGCCCGATTAAATACTTCGAGCGCCTTCTCGCCTGGAATGTGAAGGAGCTTTCGCATGCGCTCCGAATAACTCGAAAAGCTCTCGAATACTTCCCATCCTGCCTGCTTGGCGGTGCGCTTGATCTCAGTCGTGTTCGTTTGTCGTCCAAGCAAATCTTTCAAACTCTGGGGCGCTCGATAGATCGCAAAAATCTCGCGAACATCCTCGTCGTACTCCCAGAGTACCTGCGCAACCGTTACCGATTCCGAGCCGCGCGCATCTGTGAACACGGCGGAGACCGCGCTAAGAGTACCTGGTTCCCGTAGATATTGAGTGGTCGGAGTCGTCGAATCAATCGTGCTGGAGCTTGCCCACGCGCCACGGATATAGGAGCGCCGCGTCCGATCGCGTCCAGAGGTCTTGCGCCCATCTCCAGACGCATCGTTATAGTTCAGCAGGCGAGGCGGAACCAGGAGTGTTCGCAAAGCGTCGATTGCAGTCGATTTTCCGGAACCGTTGTCTCCAACAAGGAGTGACCATTCCCCCTTGGGTGCGAAGGTTTGCCCCTCGCCATGAAACGTTCCCCAATTCAACAATTCCAGGCGATCAAGGCGATAACCCGGTAGGAACAATGATGCGTCATCATGCGAATTATGACCGGTTTTCTCCATGTCGTATCAATCGTTCCTTCACCGATTCCAATTCAGACGGCCCGAATCTTGCCTTCAGAATGCGCATAACCTCTAAAGTGTCGGATTCCGCCGTTCCGATAGTTCTCAAAAACCCCAATTCCTCTACCCGGCGAATGGCGGTATCGACCACGCGTGTATCACGGATTTGGTTATTTGATTCACGAACAAACTGCAGAACCAATGCGCGCAACTGTTGCCGGGTGAACACCAGCCGTGTTGAGTCGCCAGGCGCCGCATCAAAGCTCGCCAATTCTTCGCGCAGACAAACCAGAAGGATTGTCGCTGTATACCCAAGAGCTTGCCGGCGTCCGATTCTTGGTACTCGATCTTCGCCATCTCGCTCGATCTGTCGTATGAATGCGTATCCCTCCGCTTCATCGATGATGAGGTCTTGTCCGATGTGGCGGAAGTAACGAGCAATATAGTCTCTCTCGGCGCGAACCGTTTCCCAAAGTCGAGTGTCCTCGTTGTATACCGGACCAACAAATAATTGAGCCAGTGCAAAGGATCGGGACCCGAAATCGGAGTTGTCTTCCATCTTTTTACCCTGCCCGCGCGAATAGAACTTCTGGCACACGCCAGGTGGCTCCCTGCAGTCCTTCCACCACATGAATGCTGGCGAATTGGTCCCTGGCTACGTAATGTGTGTCCTCTTGAGTGGCGATAACGAGATAGCCGATGATTTCAAGAGCACCGTCGGTGACTGGAAATCGCCGGAGAATTTCAGAAAGGAGGACTGAATCATTCGTGGTAAGACATGTGTGAATATGTCCTCGAAGCCGCTTGAGATTCAAGTCTGCCAGATTCTTGAATCGATTGACGATTGACCAATCTAGAACCGTGTCCGAGGCAAAAGAGAATTCGTCGGTTAAATTTCCAGCTGAATCCGGTTGCCAGAAGCTTCGGCTAAAACTGGAAAACGGCACCGGGGGGCCAATAAACTCGAAGAACTCATCTTCGGAGGGAGGATCGGCCCGTGCGATGATTGCTGCCTTCTGAATCTCATGGATGAGTTCCCGAAGCCTCTGATCTTCGCCGGATGCAGCCGACTCCAGCGCGCGCCGCAGCGTAGCCGCCATGCGCTCATTTGAGCGAACAACGCGCTCCCCTTCGACGAGAAGGAGGCTTGAAAGCCGATCAATCAGTCGATTCGAGCGTAATGTTGCGTCTATTGCCTCGATGCGATAGACCTGCCGGGTTAGCTCTCGCCACCGCTGTTGCCGCTGTGGGGATGAAAGGAGATTCCAAAATGCATAGAAGCTTTGTCCTTGGGATGAGTTTTTTATTGCAGCGTGCGTGTCGAGCAGTTGCCCCACGATGCGCCCCTTTTTCGCTCCGGGTTGGGCATGACTCTCTGCCAGAGATCGCGCAACTTCTTTGAAGTTTTCTTCTAGCTGACGGAAATCTCCGGTGAGGCCGCGGGCCAAATCGAGCGCATTTGCGAACCGCTCTGTTAACTGGACGGGCGTGTACGCCTCCGCGGAATTGCTCGATTGCATTGCGTCGATTTGCGCTTGTACAGCAGCTTGTTGCTCCCTTAGAGCGGAGATTCGTTTCTCGACGTCGGAGGTAGAAAATAAAACAATCTCTTCCAAATTACGAAGAATCAATTCAAGCCTGGATTCCGCACTCACGAAGGGCTTGGCTTGCAGGTCTTCAATCCATTGCATCGCGCGCTCAGCGCCAGATGTCAGCTCAAACACAGGCTCCTCAACCTGATCGCTATATAGCTTTTTGAGAAGGAGCTGTTCATCTCCACACCAGACTGCGAGGTAATCGGCCGCTGTCTGCGAATATGAGCCCGGCTGCTGCGACCGAGCCTCTTCGAGGAAATTCTCCAGACGAGCCCGCAGATGTGACTCAGGAACAGAAATTGCATGATGCTCTTTGAACGCGCGATGCAGAAATGTCAGGGTTAACGCGCAGTTCTGGCTTCTCAAGAGGCGCACGGCTGGGTTATCGATAAGTCGCTGGGTTTCCGACAGATCCCAAGGCGCAACAGCCGACATGGCGCTCATCGTGGATGCCTACAGGCCTTTCGAGAGTAAACAACGCAGGGAGGTGCAATTTTATCAGAGATTTAGCCGCCAGTCCAACGAACGCAAAGGGGGGTGACGTCAAGCCGCTTGTGTAAATACGCGGAGGGTGCGGTTTTTCCATTCCAGGTTGAATCTCTGGAAGATGGAGTAGATGATTCGGTCCACGGACTGCACATTGACGAAGCAGACC
>Ga0181526_10000500_pt1 | contig 41411 bp, 39 predicted proteins | sample PEATcosm2014_Bin_35_FD_119750 | JGI IMG/M metagenome (GOLD analysis project Ga0181526, IMG submission 119750) | Peatland microbial communities from MTU Mesocosm Facility, Houghton, MI, USA - PEATcosm2014_Bin06_30_metaG | ecosystem: Environmental > Terrestrial > Soil > Wetlands > Peat | place...
AGGCGTCTTGTAATTTCTCTGAACACGCGCGGATTAATGCCGGCCTTGGTTTTCTTCATAGCTTTCTTTATTTCGCTTTTGATAAGAACCCCCGGTTTGCCCCTGTGCAAGGCAAGTTCTGCTTCACAGTGAGAAAATCACTCCCTCGTTTTGGGGCGGTCGCGGTCCACTGACCTATTGTCTCGTGGATCCCAATTCGCAGTGAATCCCTCCGATACGACGGCGCCGGATCGATAACACGCTTATTCGCGCACATCTCTGGGTCGCCGCCGGCCTGTTGCAGTCCCAGCCACCCGAATGGCTGCGCTGACCCATCGCCGGTCACTGCCGCATTTAGAAGCAGGAAGAGCCAAGGCGCCGCCCCTTGGCGTATCGGTCAAAATGGTCGGGCCGGAGAGATTCGAACTCTCGACCTCTTGCACCCCATGCAAGCGCGCTACCAGGCTACGCTACGGCCCGAACAAGAGAATGGTCAGCTAGACCCGCGTGCCGGGTTGAAGCAAGAGCAAATCATACAGGAGTGCCCGTCGCAGCCGCGCGCCGTGCAGTGCTCGCGGCCGAAATATATCATCCTCAGATGCAGCTTGTTCCAGCGCGCCTCTGGAAAAAGCCCCTTCAGGTCGCGCTCCGTCTCGACCACGTTGCGACCCCGGCTCAGCCGCCAGCGCTTGGCGAGCCGGTGGATGTGGGTGTCTACGGGAAAAGCCGGGACCCCAAAGGCCTGCGCCATGACGACGCTGGCCGTCTTGTGCCCCACGCCGGGCAGCTCCTCCAGCTCCGCGAACGTGCGCGGCACCTCGCCCCGGTGGCGCTCTGCGATGATCCTCGACAGGCCGGAGATGGCCCTCGCCTTCTGCGGCGAGAGCCCGCACGGGCGGATGACCCGCTGAATGTCCGCGACGGCGAGCCGCGCCATCTTCCCCGGGGTGTCAGCCATCGAGAAGAGCGCGGGGGTCACCTCGTTCACCCGCTTATCTGTGCACTGTGCGGAGAGGACGACCGAAACGAGCAGCGTGAACGCGTCCCGGTGCGCCAGCGGGATCGGAGTGTGCGGGTACAACGCCTCGAGCGCCCGGTCCACGTAGGCGGCGCGGGCCTGCTTCGTCGCGAACGGCTTCGGCTTCATCCGGATCCTCGTCTAGCCCAAATCCCCCCGCGAATCAAACCGGGGCGGCACTCCCCCGTCCAAAACGCGGTTGCGCGGCCATGCCGGGCGCCTACCCTTAACCCCCATGCCTGAGCACAGCGACCTGACGAGGCCAACCGACACATTTCCCCGGCGCCATCTGGGCGACGATGCGGCCAGCACCGCCGCCATGCTGGCGGAGCTCGGCTATCCAAGCGTGGACGCGCTGGCCGATGCAGCGGTACCGGCGCAAATCCGGCGCGGCCCGCTCAATCTGCCGCCCGCCGCGGGCGAGGCCGCGGCGCTCGCCGAACTGCGCGCCATGGCCTCGGAGAACCGGGTGCTCCGCAGTTTCATTGGGACGGGCTATAGCGACACCCTGGTCCCGGGGGTCATCCAGAGGACGATCCTCGAGAATCCCGCCTGGTACACGGCCTACACGCCCTACCAGGCCGAGATCTCGCAGGGCCGGCTCGAGGCGCTGCTAAACTTCCAGACGGTCGTCGGCGACTTGACCGGCCTCGAGGTCGCCAACGCGTCGATGCTCGACGAGGGCACGGCCGCAGCGGAGGCGATGATGATGTGCCGGCGGCTCATCCCCGGCGGCGGCTCCGGGCGCCGCCTCTTCTTCGTCTCCGACGCATGCCATCCCCAGACGATCGACATCATCCGGACCCGGGCCAGGCCGCTCGGCATCGAGGTCGCCTTGGGCGACCACCGCGCCTTCAGGCCGGGACCGGACTGCTTCGGCGTCCTCGTCCAGTACCCCGACACCTGGGGGACGGTCCGCGACTTCGCCGCGTTTTTCGAGGAGACCCACGGCGCAGGCGCCCTCTGCGTCGTCGCCACGGACCTCCTTGCGCTCGCCCTCCTGCGCCCGCCGGGGGCATTCGGGGCCGATGTGGCCGTGGGTTCGGCGCAGCGCTTCGGGGTGCCGCTCGGCTACGGCGGCCCGCACGCCGGGTTCCTCGCGACCCGCGACGCGTTCAAGCGGCAGATGCCCGGGCGCCTGGTCGGTGTCTCGAGGGATGCGCAAGGCGACCCGGCGGTGAGGCTCGCGCTTGGAACCAGGGAACAGCACATCCGCAGGGACAAGGCCACCTCGAACATCTGCACCTCCCAGGTCCTCCTCGCCGTCATGGCGTCGATGTACGCCGTCTACCACGGCCCCGAGGGGCTGCGCCGGATCGCGCGCAGGACGAAGCTGCTCACGGAAATGCTCGCCGCTGGCCTGCGCGCGGCCGGCGCAAGTCTCGGGGACGGGCCGTACTTTGACACGCTCACCGTCGCCACGTCCGAACCCGACCGGATCCACGAGGCCGCGCGGTCGCTGGGCTTCAACCTGCGCCGCATCGACGGCGGCCGCGTCGGGGTGTCGCTCGACGAGGCCGCGACCACCAGGGAAGTGAGGGCCCTGCTGGGGATCTTCGGCGGCGGGCCGCTTCCCGAGGCGGCATTGGCGAGCCCGGAATTCGGGCCGCCCCATGCCAGGACGACGCCATACCTCACCGCGTCGGTCTTCCAGAGTTATCACACCGAGCACGAGATGCTCCGCTACATCAAGCGTCTCGAGGCGAGGGACCTCACGCTCTGCCAGTCGATGATCTCGCTCGGCTCGTGCACCATGAAGCTGAACGCCGCGAGCGAAATGATCCCGGTGTCCTGGCCCGAGTTCTCGAGGCTGCACCCGTTTGCGCCGCAGGACCAGGCGCGGGGCTACAGGCGCCTGTTCGCGGACCTCGAGACCTGGCTTGCCGAGATCACCGGGTTCGCGGCGGTCTCGCTGCAGCCCAACGCGGGCTCCCAGGGGGAATACGCAGGCCTGCTTGTCGTGCGCGCGTACAACGAGTCGCGCGGCGAGGGCCGCCGCGACGTGTGCCTGATCCCCACGAGCGCCCACGGGACCAACCCGGCGAGCGCCGTGATGTGCGGCTACCGGGTCGTCGCCGTCGAGTGCGACGCGCAGGGCAATATCGACGTGGCGGACCTGAAGGCGAAGGCGGGCGCCCATTCGCGCGACCTCGGGGCCCTGATGGTGACCTACCCGTCGACCCACGGGGTCTTCGAGAGCGCGATCAAGGACGTCTGCGCCATCGTGCACGCCAGCGGCGGCCAGGTGTACATGGACGGCGCCAACATGAACGCCCAGGTGGGGCTCACGTCGCCCGGGCACATCGGCGCCGACGTCTGCCACCTGAACCTCCACAAGACCTTCTGCATCCCCCATGGAGGCGGCGGTCCCGGCATGGGGCCGATCGGGGTCGCGGCCCACCTCGCCCCCTTCCTGCCGGGCCACGCGGTCGTGTCGCCGTTCGGAAGCGACCGCGGCGGTTCCCACCTGGGCGCGGTGAGCTCGGCCCCTTGGGGAAGCGCAGGCATCCTCGTCATCCCGTGGATGTACATCCGCATGATGGGCCCGGACGGGCTAACCGCCGCGACCAAGGCGGCCATCCTGAACGCCAACTACGTCGCCAAGCGCCTGGAGAGGTTCTTCCCGGTCCTCTTCCGCGGCGTGTCGGGGCTTGTCGCCCACGAGTGCATCATCGACCTGCGGGGCTGGAAGAAGCACGGCGTCGAGGCCGAGGACGCCGCCAAGCGCCTCATGGACTATGGCTTCCACGCCCCGACGGTCTCGTTCCCGGTGCCGGGCACGTTCATGGTTGAGCCGACGGAGAGCGAGACCAAGGCGGAGCTCGACCGGTTCTGCGACGCAATGATCGCCATCCACGGCGAGATGCAGGCCGTCGCGAACGGCGAGTCGGACAGGGTGAACAACCCGCTCAAGAACGCGCCACACACGGCGAAGGCGGTGTGCGCCGACGATTGGGAGCATCCCTACTCGCGCGAGCTCGCGGCGTTCCCCGCGCCGTGGACCCGCGCCTCGAAGTTCTGGCCCGCAGTCGGGCGCATCGACAACGTGTACGGCGACCGGAACCTCGTGTGCTCCTGCGCCGGGATGGAGGCGTACGCCGGGGCGCGGCCGTGACCAGGCAACCGCGATGAGGATCATCAGGCACCTTACCCCTGCCGGCCCGGCCTACGCGGCGCTCGAGCCGGACGGATCCGCCCGCGAGATATCCGGCGACCTGTTCGGCGCGTTCGAGGCGGCGGGAAGGCCCGTGCGGCCGGGCAAGCTCCTGGCGCCCGTCTCGCCGGTGAACATCCTCGCGATCGGCCTCAACTACCGCAGGCACGCGGAGGAGGGCGGCAAGGGCGTCCCCGAGCGGCCGATGCTCTTCATAAAGAGCACGAACTCCGTGCAGAACCCGGGCGATCCCATCGAGATCCCGAGGAAGCTTCCGAGCAACGAGGTCGACTACGAGTGCGAGCTCGCGGTCGTGATCGGAAGGCGCTGCAAGAACGCGACCCGCGGCAACGCCCTCGACCACGTGCTCGGATACACCGCCGCGAACGACGTGTCGGCCCGGGACTGGCAGATCAGGCTGAACGGGGGCCAGTTCTGCCAGGGAAAGAGCTTTGACACGTTCTGCCCCCTGGGCCCCGCCCTGGTCACGCGGGACGAGATACCCAACCCCAACGCCCTGCGGATCCGCACCGTCCTGAACGGCCAGACGATGCAGGACTGGACGACTGGGGACATGGTCTTCGACGTGCCGGAGCTCATCCGCTTCCTGAGCGCCAGCAAGACGCTCCTGCCCGGGACCGTAATACTCACCGGGACTCCGCACGGCGTCGGATTCGCCAGGAAGCCCCCCGTCTACCTGAAGGCCGGCGACACGGTCGCCGTCGAGATAGAGGGCATCGGCACGCTGACCAACCCGGTTGTCGACGAGCCGGCCTGACCCCGGCGCCCGGTCAGTCGACAAATAGGGCAATCTGGACGCCCGGGCCGTGCACGCCCTCGATCAGGATGCCCTCGACGTCTGCCGTCTTGGACGGACCGGTGCACCACACCACGTTCGGGTCCCGGCCGAGCGCCGCCACGGCCTCCGGCAGGTCGGAGTACAGGCTGGCGCGGGCGATGACGGCGACGTGGACCCAGGGCGCGAGGGCCCCGAGGCGGGACGAGGTCGTCGCGTCGTTCAGGATGATGGTGCCCGTCTCCGCGATCGCGCCCGCGCCCCGCGTTATCCCGAACTGGTAGTCGTCCACGCGCGAGCGCTCGAACCGGGTCTCGACCGTGAAATCCGCGCCGAAATGGGGGGCGAAGCGCGGCCACAGATCCGGGTCGCAGTATCCGCGCATCCAGCCCCGGCTCCGGAACCCGGCCGCCAGGGCAGCCGGGCCGTCCGCCACCTCGCCGTTGACGGCCCCGAGGCGCTCGGCGAACTCCGCCATTCGGTCGCCGGCGCCCGCCCGGCTGCGAGCCAGCTCGATCCCGGCGTCGTAGTCGGGAAGCCTCGCGCGGACCCTGAGCGGCGCGAGCGCGTCGCGCACCTTCGCCATGATCGACTCGCGGTCGTCAGCCATCGCGGGATCGGTCGGACGGCCGCCTCCTCGGCGCAAGGAGCCTCTCCCGGCCGACGAGGAGCAGGAAAGCGCACAGCAGGGCGAAGAGGACCATCGAGAGGGCGTCGGCGTGCGGCCCGCTATACAGGGGATTGTTGGCCGTCGCCCAGTCGAGCAGCCTGTGGTCGTAGGGCGAGAGCCGCGGCGTGCCCTGCATGAGGGCTATCACGATCCCGGCGAGGGTCCCGCCCGCGATGTACCCGGAGGCCAGGAGGACGCCGGGGCTCTTGTCGCCCTCGGCCGTCAGCTGGTCCTCGCTCAGATTCTTGCCGTGGTGCTTCCTGCGGTGGTAGGCGTCCACGAGCCAGCGGACGATCCCGCCGGCCCAGATGGGGCTCGAGGACGACAGCGGCAGGTAGACGCCAACCGCGAACGCGAGCGAAGGCACGCCCGTCATCTCGAGGGTCACCGCGATCATGACCCCGAGCAGGACGAGGGCCCAGGGCAGCTTGTGCCCCAGGATGCCCTTGATGATGTAGGAGATGAGCACGGCCTTGGGGGCGTTCCAGTGCTCCACCTTCGAGCCGTCCGGCCGGTGGGAGTGGGTCCCGTTGATGCCGGGATCCACGAACCAGACCGCATTGCCCGCGCCGTCGACCAGGTACTTCTCGTCCGCCCCGCCGGAGGGGTCGCTCCGATGCCAAACGAGGTAGGTCCTCGGGTCGCTGAGGGACTGGGGGCCCACCAGCCTCTCCGACGACCTGAGGCTCCGGGCGTCAACGTGGAGCCCCGCGGGGGCAACCTCGGAGATCGGCACGTACACGACCGCGGCGTTGTTTAGCGCGAGCAGCATCGGGCCGAGCGCAAGCGCGGAGGCGAACGAGCCGAAGAGGATGGCGATCTGGAGGTATTTCGGCGTGGCCCCGAGTATGAAGCCCGTCTTCAGGTCCTGCGACGTGCTCCCGCCGTTTGACGCGGCGATGCAGACGATGGCGCCCACCGAGAGCGCCGTCACGTAGTAGGCGCTGCCCGTCCAGCCCACGAGCAGGAAGATGAGGCACGTCAGCAGGAGCGTCGCGATCGTCATTCCCGAGATGGGGTTGGACGAGGAGCCGATCTCGCCCGTCAGGCGCGACGACACGGTCACGAAGAGGAAGCCGAAGACGATGATGAGGACCGCGCCCACGAACTTGGTCACCACCCCCGCGTCGAGGAGCATGGGGACCGCCATGATCGCCGCTATGAGGACGATTATCCCGATCCCGACGAATTTCATTGAGAGGTCCCTCTCGGTCCGGGGAACCGCCGCGGCGCCCTCCCCCCCAGCGGAGGAGCCAAGCTTGAGGAAGCCGACGTCGCGCAGCCCCTCCTTCAGGCCGTGCCAGATGGTGGGGAGCGAGCGGAACAGGCTGATTATGCCGCCGGCGGCGACGGCCCCCGAGCCTATGTAGAGGACGTAGGCCTCCCTGACGCCGTCCGGGTCCATGTCCGCGATGGGAATCCGGCCGGGCGGCAGGGGGCCCTGGAGGTGCTCGCCGAAGAACTTGATCATCGGGATAAGGACCAGGTAGGAGAGGACGCCGCCCCCGCACATGAGGGCCGCGATCCTCGGGCCGATGATGTAGCCGATCCCGAGGAGCTCCGGGGAGATCTCCGCGCTCACGGACGCCCCCTTGAACGGGGCGTCGAAGATCTTCTCGGGGATGTCCTTCCAGAGCCGCGTCACGCGGTTGAGAATGTTGTAGGCGATCCCGATCCCGAGGCCGCAGAAGATGGCCTTGGCCCCGGGGGCCTTGCCGAGGCCTGCGGCCTCCGCCGCGCGCATCTCGGCGACCGCCCCGGGGGAGGCCTGGGCGCGGTCCTCCGCCGAGGCGCCGGCCGTCAGGACCGCCGCGCACGCCGTTCCCTCCGGGTACTTGAGCGTGCCGTGCTCCTTGACGATGAGCGCCCGTCGCAGCGGGATCATCATCAGGATTCCCAGGAACCCGCCGAGGATCGCCACGAGGAGCACCCGCGTGAGCTCGAGGTCGAAGCCGAGGATCATTATCGCCGGCATCGTGACGCCCACGCCGAAGGCCAGGGACTCCCCGGCGGAGCCGGCCGTCTGGCTCACGTTGTTCTCGAGGACCGTGGCGTCCCGGAACCCCGCCTTTGAGAGCACGCGGAACAGCGCGAGCGAGAGGACCGCGACCGGGATGGAGGCGCTGACCGTCAGGCCCACCTTGAGCACGAGGTAGAGCGACGACGCCCCGAACATGACGCCGAGCAGCGTTCCCACGACCAGGGCGCGCACCGTGAATTCGCGCATCACCGTCTCGGGGAGGATGAAGGGCTCGAGCTTGGGCCTGGGCGCTCTCGGCGAAGCCATGGTCGGATATGCCTATTGCGTGCGGCCCGGCTCCCTGGCCTGGCGCCTGCGACGCATCTTGAGCCACTTCCTGAACTCCCCGCCCCGCCACGGCGGCAGCTCCCGCTTCGCCTCCCACGCCCTGAGCGCGGGGACCGGGATGAGCCTCGCCGGCAGGTGGTCGAGGATGCGTCCCCCCACGAGCGCGGCCTTCCATGCGGCCGGCTGCGTCGCAAGGAGCGACCAGAGGCCCATCGGCGGCGTGCCCGGGGACGGTATGCCCTCGTCGAAGGCGCGTCCGCGCAGCCTGAGCAGAAGGTCGGGGATCGGGATGTTGACCGGGCAGACCTCGTTGCACGCCCCGCAGAGGCTCGACGCCTTGGGCAGGTCGGCCTTCTCGGGGAAACGTCGGCCCAGGAGCAGCGGCGAGAGGACCGCCCCCACCGGCCCCGGATAGACGCTCCGGTAGGCGTGGCCGCCCGCCTGGCGGTACACGGGGCAGACGTTCAGGCAGGCGCCGCAGCGGATGCAGCGCAGGATGTCCCGGCACTCGGTGGCGAGGACGTCGGTGCGCCCGTTGTCCACGAAGACCACGTGCATCTCGTCGGGCCCGTCCGGCTGGCCGGGGGCGCGCGGGCCCGCGATGAACTCGTTGTAGACCGAGAGCTGCTGAGCGGTGCCAGAGCGGGCGATGAGGTTCAGGAAGAGCGCGAGGTCGCGGTCGCGCGGGATTATCTTCTCGATGCCGACGAGCACGATATGGCACCGGGTGGCGGCGAGACAGAAACGCGCGTTGCCCTCGTTCGTCACCACCACGATCCGGCCGCTCTCGGCCACGACGAAGTTCGCGCCGGTCAGGCCCGCGTCCGCCTCGAGGTACTTGTGGCGCATGAACTGGCGGGCGCGCTGCGTGATCATCCCGGGCTCCTCGTCGTACGGGCCGAGGCCGGCCTTCTCGAAGAGCTCCGCGATCTGCCGGCGGTTCTTGTGGATGATCGGCTTAATGATGTGCGACGGGCGGTCGTGGCCCAGCTGGACGATGAACTCGCCCAGGTCTGTCTCCAGGGCCTCGATGCCGTGCCTCTCCAGGTATTCGCCGAGCTCGATCTCCTCGCTCACCATCGTCTTCGACTTGACGATCCTCTTTGCCCCCCGCGCCCTGAGGATCGCGTGGACGGCCTCGCACGCCTCCTCGGCCGTCGAGGCCCAGTGGACCTGGGCGCCGTTCGCGGCGAGCTTCGCCTCGACGGCGGGCAGGTACGTGTCGAGGTTCTCGACCACGTGCTGCTTGATCTCGCCCGCGAGGGCCCTCAGGCGGTCCGGGTCGCCGTAGTGGTCGAAGAGGACCTTGGTGCGCTTCTCGTGCCCGGCCTTCGACCCCTCGTAGATGGAGGCCTTCGTCTCTGGGGGGAGCGCGGCGGCGGCTTGGTCGATGGGCTGCGCGTTCATGGGCGCCTCGCGAGCGCGTCGCGCAGGACCTGCGCGAAGTGCCTTGTCCTGAGCGCGATCCCCTCCCGGGCGGCCAGCCCGGCGAGGTGCATGAGGCAGCTCGTGTCGCCCGAGACGAGGACGTCCGGCTTCGCGGCGCGGACGTTGTCGAGCTTCAGGTCCCCGATGGCGGCCGATATGTGCGGGAACGCCACGGAGAACGTGCCGCCGAACCCGCAGCACTGCTCGGCCTCCCCGAACTCGACCATGCGCACTCCCTCGATCGAGCCGAGCAACAGCGCCACCGCGTCGCCGCTCGCGGTCCCGCGCGTATGGCACGAGCGGTGCAGCGCCACGGCGGAGTTGAACCGGCCCGGCCAGGACCTGACGCCGAGGCCGTTCACGATGAAGTCTCCCAGCTCCCACGTGCGCCGGCCGAGGCTCTCGACCTCGCCGAGGTCTTGCTCGCGCTCGAATTCAAGCAGGGCGCCGTGGAAAAGCATCGCCGCGCAGGACCCCGAGGGGACCACGACCGGATCGTCCCCCCGGAAGGTGCGCACCGTGTGCCGGACCACCCTGCGCGACGCGGCCCAGTCTCCGCCGTTGAACGCGGGCTGGCCGCAGCAGGTCTGTCCCTCCGGGAAGGCTACCTCGCAGCCCAGGTGTTCCAGCACCTCTACCGTCGCAGCGGCCACGTCGTCGTGGAAGGCGTCGCAAAGGCACGTCGCCATCAGCAGGACGCGCCTTCCGGCGACAGGCTCGCGGCCGGATCCGTGCATCGCCGCGAGGCCGCTCGGCCTCTTGTAGACACAGGGGGACGCCATGGCTTGGGATGATCGCCGGGGAGCGGTGCACCGCAAGCGCGATGATCGCGGGCCGCCGCCGCGGCCCGCCCCTCAGGCGTCCGGCGCGCGCGGCCTAGAGCAAAGGGCGTTAAGCCGCGAGTAGAGCACCCCGAGCCGGGGCATCTCGACCCCGGCGGCCCGCGCCCGCCGCAGCGGCTCGCCCCAGATCGTCTCCACCTCGACGTCGCGGCCGGCAAGGAAGTCGACGAGACTAGATGGCCGGTACGATCCCATCGGCGGCGTCACGTCGAACTGGCGCTTGAGGTAGTCGTCGGAGATCCGGTACCCGAAGGCCGCGGCCGCGCGCTGGACCTCGCGCATGAGCTCGCGGGCCTCGGCGGCGAGGCCGGGTTCGGCGCAGATCCGGTCGGTCGCGACGCCTCCCTCGGCGATCGAGAGCCCGTTGAACGGGATGTTCCAGACAAGCTTCCTCCACCGCGCCTCGAGCAGGTCCTCGACGACGTGGGTCCTCATGCCAGCCGCCTCGATCTGCGCGGCGAGGTTGCGCGTCCGCGCCATGGGGGGCCGGCCGAACTCGCCGATCGAGACCGAGCCCGGATGGAAGCACCGAAGCTCGCCCGGCCCCGTGCGGTTGAGCGCCATGAAGACGAGGCCCCCGATGATGCGCTCCGCGCCGAAGAGGCCCGCCAGCAGCTCGTCCGCCCCCAGGCCGTTCTGCAGGGTGAGGACGGCCGTCGCCGGCCCGAGGAGCGGCCCCAGGAGCCCGGGGAGATCGCCGCCCGACGTCGTCTTCAGGGCGACGATGGCCAGGTCGACCGCCCCGATCTCGGCCGCCGAGCCGAACGCCGCGACGGGCCTGACCTCGGTCGCTCCGGACTCGTCGCGGATCACCATCGAGCCCCGCGCCCGGACCGCGGCGAGGTCCCCGCGCATCAGGAAGCGGACGTCGGCGCCCCCGAGGGCCAGGCGTGCTCCGAAATAGCCGCCGACCGCGCCCGAGCCCACGATGCCGATCCTGGGGAAGAATGCGTCCATTCCGACGCGCCGCCCTACAGCACGGCGTTGTCAGTGAGCCTGACCTCGTCCAGCCACGCAGCGATGCAGATGAGGGTCCTACCGGGCACGACCTCGCGGACGGGCTCCATGGTGTTCGGGTCGACGACCGAGACGTAGATCACCCGCACCCTGCGGTGCTGGCCCATGATGTGGGTGGCCTCGGCGATCAGGCGGTCGCTGCTGAGCACGCCGGAGTCGACCATCGCCTTCACGCGCTTGAGCGCCTTGTCGATCGCCGGGGCATCCTGCCTCTGGCCCTGCGTCAGCTCGCTGTTGCGCACCGCCGCGGCCAGGCCGTCGGGCTCGCGGACCGTGGGCACGACCACGACCTCGACGTGGTAATTCAGGTCGGCGATCATCTTGCGCAGGACGGCCACGTGCTGGGCATCCTTCTGGCCGAGGTAGAGGCGGTCGGGCCCGACGATGTTGAGCAGCTTGGCGGCGAGGGTGGCGACTCCCCGGAAATGGGTCGGGCGCGAGATGCCGCACAGCGGCTTGCTCACGTGCTCCTCGGTCACGTAGGTCGAGAAGCCGCGCGGGTACACCTCCTCGATCGAGGGGACAAACGCGGCGCTGACCCCCAGCCGGGAGCACAGCGCCAGGTCCGCGTCCAGGCTCCTCGGGTAGCCCCCGAAGTTCTCGTTCAGCCCGAAGGAGAGGGGGTTTACGAAGATCGACGCCACGACGGGCCCCCCCGCAGCCATCGCCGCGCCGATCAGCGCCTCGTGCCCGGCGTGGAGCGCACCCATCGTGGGAACGAGCGCCAGTGCGCCCCGCTTGCCCCTCAGGCGCGCGGCAAGCGCTCTCATGTTCTGCACAGACTCTACTTTTTCCATGGGGTCAAGAAGGGCTTGAACATTGCGGCGCGCGGGGGTTTGTTCAAGGTTTTCGGCCGGAAGCGGCCCACTTAACGGCGCATTTACGAACCACCAATGATCCGGATCAACGAGAATTACGCCAAGCTGAAGGCCTCGTACCTGTTCGCCGACATCGCGCGCCGCGTCGGCGCGTACGCCGCGGCGCATCCGGGCAGGGCCGTGATCCGAATGGGGATCGGCGACGTGACGGAGCCCCTGCCCCCCGCGTGCGTCGAGGCGCTCCACGCCGCCGCCGCCGAGATGTCGGAGCGGGCCACCTTCAAGGGCTACGGCCCCGAGCAGGGGTACCCCTTCCTCCGCGAGCTCATTTCCCGGCACGACTACGGGGAGAGGGGCTGCAACGTCGAGCCGGACGAGATTTTCGTCTCCGACGGGGCAAAGTGCGACTGCGCCAACATCCAGGAGATCTTCGCCGCGGACGCGCGGCTCGCGATCCCCGACCCGGTGTATCCCGTCTATGTCGACACCAACGTCATGGCCGGCAGGACCGGGCAGGCCGCGGACGGCAGGTACGAGGGCATCCTCTACCTCGAAGCCACGGAGTCCAACGGGTACGTGCCCGGCGTGCCGGACGCGCCCGCCGACCTGGTGTACCTCTGCTTCCCGAACAACCCGACCGGCGCCGTTGCCACGAAGGCGCGGCTCGCGCAATGGGTGGCCTATGCGAAGCGCAACGGGGCGGTCATACTCTACGACTCGGCATACGAGGCGTACATCCGCGACCCGGCCGTCCCGCACTCGATCTACGAGGTTGAGGGCGCCCGCGACGTGGCGATCGAGTTCAGGAGCTTCTCGAAGACGGCGGGCTTCACGGGCATGCGCTGCGCCTACGCCGTCGTGCCAAAGTCGCTAACGGCCCCGGACGGGGCCGGCCGGCCCCAGGCGCTCCACTCCCTGTGGCACCGCCGCCAGACGACAAAGACAAACGGGGTCTCCTACCCCGTCCAGAGGGCCGCCGCGGCGATCTACACGGAAGCGGGAAGGAAGCAGGTCCGGGGCCTCACAGACTTCTACCTCGGAAACGCCCGCCTGATCCGCGCCGCCATGGCCCGGCTCGGCCTCGCCTGCGCGGGGGGCGAGGACGCCCCGTACGTGTGGGTCAATGTCGGCCGCGGCTCGTGGGAGTTCTTCGACCTGCTCCTCGAGAGGGCCCAGGTCGTGTGCACGCCCGGGGCCGGTTTCGGGCGGTGCGGCGAGGGCCACGTTAGGATCAGCGCGTTCAACAGCCGCGAGAACGTCGAGGAGGCGCTCGCGCGGATCGCCGCGGCGCTGGGGTAGGCTCAGTTTCTCGGGGGTATTCCTGAAAGGACCGCCCGCCCCAGGGCGTCGACGTCCTTGCTCAGCAGCGCGGCCAGGCGGCCGAAGTCGCTGCCGTCCCAGGCCTCGTCGGGGGCCGCGAAGACCCTCCGGTAGACCGCGTGCGCGCCGGCGCCCTGCGCGGCTATCTCGATCGTCGCCTCAAGGCTTGCGCCATGCCTGCCGTCCGAGGTCGCGGTCCCCTCGCACCTGACGACCCTTATCGTGACGTCGAAGTCGCGGTCCTGGTCGATTGGAAAAGGCTCCACGAACACCTGCCCCACGTCCGGCGACGCGAGGAGCGCCGACCTGACGACGCGCGCCACCCCGGCGCCCAGCGGCTCCGCCCACCTCTTGTAGTCCTCGAACCGGATCTCGTTCGCGCCCGTCCGGACGACCATCGTGCGGTGGTCCAGGTAGCTCCCTACCTCCACCGGGCGCAGGCCAATCCTCAGTCCCCCCGGCGCCGAGGGCGCCTGGCCGGCCCTGGCGCCAGCGGACTCCGACAGGATGTAGTACCGGGTCGTGTCCTCCTGGGGAGGCGGTATGACGTTGCATCCGGCCAGCGCCGCGAGGAGGCCGACGGCGGCGCACCGGGCGAACGGCCGCGGATGGGATGATCTTGGTTGTTTCATGGGCGCTGCCTCACTGGGGCTCCTTTCGTCCGGCCACGATGGCGCTGGGGTTCCGTTCCAGGAAATCGGCGAGCCTCTGGATTGACTCCGCGGCGTCGGCGACCTTCGCGAGCGCGCGGCTCGTGTCCGCCCCGAAGGTCTGCTGGGCGTTGATGAACGAGCGCGCCGACTGGGAGGCTTGGTTGAACGACTCGAGGGCGGCCCTGGCCTGGATGAGCGTCGCCTCGAGCTCCTTTCCGCTGGCGCCGGCCTGCGTGTCCACGTGGGCTATAGCCGCGCGCATGGCGTCGAGGGTCCTGTTCAGGTTCTCCAGCGCGCGTACGGCGTCCGGCGAGCGGGCCAGTGCGTCGACCGACGCCCCGGTCCTCTTCCACTGCTCGGTCAGGCCCTTGAAATCAACGCCATCGAGCCTGAGCCTGGCCTCGACCGATAGCCGGGTGATCTCGACCGAGAGCGCCTGAAAGTCGACTTGCTGCATCTTGGCGAGGACCGTGGTGGCGTTCGCCAGCATGGTGGCCGCGCTGTGGCGCAGCTCGGATATCTCCGAGGGCGCCGGGGGGATGACCACGTACTTCTCGTCGGCCGCCTTGCTCAGGTCGGGATACTTGTGCGGATCGAGGAAATCGAGCTCCACGAAGAGCAGCCCTGTGGCGAGGCCGCCGAGCTCGAGCTGCGCCCTGAGGCCGCGGTCGACGAGCGCCTGGAGCGCCGCGCGGTCGGAGACGTCGAAGCTTGCGCCGTGCTCGTCGGTTATCGACCCGCGGTTGAGCTCGCACAGCACCGCGGCCAGCGACCTGCCGGTCGCGCGGTCGTAGCGGATCGAGATGTCAACGACATGCCCCACGCGCACGCCGCGCAGCTTCACCGGGGAGCCCTGGTCGAGGCCGCTTATCGACTCGTCGAAGTACACAATGAACCGCTCCGGCTTCGTGAAGAGGCTCAGGCTGCCCAGGGCGAGCAGCGTGATGATCCCGATCGCGAACGCGCCTAGGACAAAGGCTCCTACGACGGCGGGGCTGATCTTTGTTTTCATATCGTGGTGCTACTCGGCTCCGCCGTCATCATGACCGGACGGTCCTGCGTGTCAAAAAGTCTACGACCTTCGGGTCCGCGGGCGGGGCGACCAGCGCGGCGGGCGGCCCCTCGGCGACAATCCCCCGGGCGTCGACGTCGAGCATGATCAGCCGGTCGGCGATCCCGAGGATCGAGTCGACGTCGTGGGACACGATGACGATCGTCGTGCCGAATGTGTCCCTGATCTGGAGGATGAGGCGGTCCAGGTTGCGGGCCGTGACCGGATCCAGGCCCGCCGACGGCTCGTCAAAGAAGACGATCTGCGGGTCGAGTGCCAGCGCCCGGGCGAGCCCCGCCCTCTTCTTCATCCCCCCGCTGATCTCGGACGGATAGTAGCCCTCGAACCCCGAGAGGCCCACCTGCGAGAGCCTGAAGGCGGCGATCCGCCCGATCTCGTCCTTGGGAAGGCGGGTGTACTCCTCCAGCGGAAGGGCGATGTTCTCGCTCAGCGTAAGCGAGGTCCAGAGGGCGCCGCCCTGGAACGACAGCCCGAAGGTCTTCAGCATCTCGCGGCGCTCGGCCGGGTCCGCGCCCGTGAAGGGGCGGCCGTTGAACCGGACCTCGCCCTGCACCGGCGTGGCGAGGCCGACCATGTTGCGCAGGAGCGTCGTCTTGCCGGCGCCCGTGGCCCCGATCACGAAGAATATCTCGGCCGTGCGCACCTTGAAGGACACCTTCTCCAGGACCCTCCGGTCCTCGTAGGCGCAGGCGAGATCCGTCACCTCTATGGCTGGGGCCGCTTCCATGGTCACAGGCCTATCGCGTGGAAGACGACGGCGAAGACGGCGTCCGCCACGATGATGAACAGGATCGCCGTCACGACGGCGGAGGTGGCCGCCTTGCCCACGCCGGCGGCGTTGTTTTCGGCCTGCAGGCCGCGCAGGCAGCCTGAAAGGCCGACGATCAGCCCGTACACGACGGACTTGACAACGCCGACCGTGACGTCGGGCAGGTCCACGATCGTCAGCATCTCGACCCAGTAGGCGGCCGGCGGGATGTCCAGGACCGAGTACGCGACGGCCATGCCGCCGAGGATGCCGAGGCAGTTGGCGTAGAGGGCGAGAAGCGGCATCATCAGGCCGAGCGCGATGACCCTCGGCAGCACGAGGAACCTGATCGGCGAAATTCCAAGGATCGTGAGGGCGTCGATCTCCTCGTTGGCCTTCATGCTGCCGATCTCCGCCGCGTAGGCGGCCCCGGTTCGCCCCGCGAGCACGACGCCCGCCATCATCGCGCCCATCTCCCGGGTCATGGCGACGCCGATCAGGTCGGCGACCCAGATGTCCCCGCCGAAGCGGATAAGCACGATGGCCCCGGAGTAGGCGAGGGTTATGCCCACCAGGAAGCTGATCAGGCTCACGATCGGCAGGGCCATGGCACCGCACTTCTGCATCTCTCCGAGGCAGTCGAACAAGCGAAGCCCCGCCTGGCCCGTCACCAGCCTCTTGGCGGCGATCCAGCACTCGCCGACGAACTGGAGGAAGTCGCGCCCCTGGGTCATCGCCTCGATCGTGGAGAGGCCCGCCTCCTCGAAGAGGCTGCGCGAATGGTCGCTGCGCGCGCCCTTGCTCAGCGAGTCCGCGAACTGCCCGCCCAGGAGCCGGAGCTTCTCGGGTAGGGACTCCATGTCGCAGGCGACGCCCGCGTCTGCGCACCAGCGCTTCGCCTCGCCGACAAAGGCCACGAGGGAGGTGTCCCAATAGGAGAGCCCCTCGGCGAGCAGGCGCACCTGCGGCGGCCGCGCCTTGAGAATCACCGAGCCCCAGCGGGGCGTCGCCCCCTGCAGCCTCCACGCCCCCTCGAGGGCGACCTCGAGCGCCGCGCCCACCGTGCGGGCCGAGGCGCGGGCGCGTGATTGCTCTTGGCTCTCGCGCATCGCCTGAAGTCTCTGCAAGCGGACCCCCTCGCGCCAGATCAATCTACGGCGCGGTCACCCGGGTCCACTGCACCCATGCGATCTCCCACCGGCCGTCCCGGCGCACGCAGACCGCCGTGTACCGGGTCCGGACCCCCGATCCGTCGGCCCTGCGGTACGACGCGGCGGCGCCGATCAGCGCCGCGTCCCCGTACACGCGGATTACGACGTCGTGCAGCCGGAGGTCCCGGGCGTCGGGCGGCTTCGCCGCCTCGGCCAGGAACCCCGCCTTGTCGATGACGCGGCCGTCGGCCAGCACCCCGACGAAGTCCTGCGCCAGCATCCCCCGGAACCGGTCCACGTCGCAGGCGAGGAACGCGCGCACGTAGTCGTCGTTGAGCCGCCGGACGGCCGATTCATCCGACCCGGGGGGCTCCGCGGCCCCGGCTCGGGCCGCGGCAAGCGCGAGGCAGGCAAGGAGGACCATGGCGGCGCGGACCATGGCCCAAAGGTTTGGCCCGTTCCCCCTCGGGATCAACGCCGCAGAAGATGCGCCATTGATTCTGCGCGGTTTCTCGGCCATCGCTCGGAAGACACACCGCTGCACGTGCCCGCATCCCCCGCACCCTCCGCGCTCACAGGAGTCGTCGAGCGCATCATCTTCCTGAACGAGGAGAACCACTATACCATCGCCGAGTTCCGCCCCGACGCGGCCGAGGGGGCCCCGAAGCCCGAGCCGGTCACGATCGTGGGCGCGCTACCGGGCGTCGAGTGCGGTGAGACCCTTCACCTCTCGGGCGAATGGACCCGGCACTCCAAGCACGGCGCCCAGTTCAAGGTGGCCGGGTTCAAGAGCGAGCTGCCCGCGAGCGTCTACGGCATCCGCAAGTACCTGGGCAGCGGGCTGGTCCCGGGGATAGGCCGGGTGTACGCGAACAAGATCGTCGACGCCTTCGGAACGGACACGTTCCGCGTCCTCAGCGAGGAGTCGGGGCGGCTGCGCGACGTCCCGGGGATCGGGCGCAAGCGCGCTTCCGCGATCAAGCAGGCCTGGGACGGCAAGCGCACGGAGCGGGAGCTCTACATCTTCCTGCAGACGTACGGCGTCAGCCCCGGCCAGTGCGTCAAGCTGGTCACCCAGTACGGGGCGCAGGCCAAGGCGGTCCTCACCTCCGAGCCCTACCGAGTGGCGCGCGAGATCGAGGGGATCGGCTTCAAGACCGCCGACCGGATCGCGATCAACCTGGGCTTCGCGAACGACGCCCCCCCAAGGCTCGACGCCGGGATCATCTTCGCCATGGAGACGCTCCAGGAGGAGGGGCACACGGCCTGCGCCGAGGCCGCGCTGGCGGAGTACTCGGCTCGGATGCTCGACTCCTCCTCGGAGCTCGTTGCCTCCCGGATCGCGGCGCTCGTCTCCTCGGCGCGGCTCGTGCGCCATGCGCCGGGGCCGGGCGCGCCGGCCGGTGCCGGGCTCGTCCAGCTCCCCGCCGACGACCGGGCCGAGCGCAAGATCGCCGACGTGGTTGCAAGGCTGTCGCGAGCCCAGAGCGGGCTGCCCGCGCTGAAGGTCGACGCCGCGATCCAGTGGGCGCAGGAGCGGGCGGGCTTCGAGTACCACGCCCTGCAGCGGACCGCGCTCCGCAACGCGCTCGGCAACAAGCTGTCCATACTGACCGGGGGCCCCGGCACAGGGAAGACGTCGATCCTGCGCGCGCTAGTCGAGATCCTGAGGGCGAAGGGGGTCAAGGTCCACCTCGCCGCGCCCACGGGGCGGGCGGCCCAGCGCCTCGCGGAGACGACCGGCGGCCACGCCTCCACGATCCACAGGCTGCTCAAGTACGATCCGGCGGGGGGCTTCACGGCTAACGAGGCCCACCCGCTCTCCACGGACTTCCTAATCGTCGACGAGGTCTCGATGCTCGACACGCGGCTCGCGTCGGCGCTCTTCCAGGCGGTGCCCGCCCGTGCCCACCTCCTCCTGGTCGGCGACACCGACCAGCTCCCGAGCGTCGGCGCAGGCAACGTGCTCCAGGACCTGATCACGGCGTCGCGCGCCCCGGTCACGCGCCTCACCGTCATCTTCCGCCAGGAGGGCCAGAGCGGCATCGTCGCCGCCGCCCACGCGATAAACTCGGGCGATGCCTCGCTGCCCCTGGTTGCCCGGGATGTCGCCGCCGTCCAGGCATCGAGCGACATCACCTTCGTCGTCGCGAACTCGGCGGAGGACTGCATGGACAAGGTGGTCCAGCTCTGCACCTCCTTCATCCCGAGGAACTACCGCGGTATAGACCCGATCGCGGACGTCCAGGTGATGGCCCCGATGCACAAGGGCGTGGCTGGGGTCGCCAACCTCAACCTGGAGCTGCAGGGAGCGCTGAACGGGAGCGCCCCGGGCGTGCGGACCCTGGCAGGCGAGTTCCGGCCCGGCGACAAGGTGATCCAGCTCAGGAACAACTACGACAAGAACCTCTTCAACGGGGACATCGGCGTCGTGATCTCGGCCGGCGTGGGGCGGATCGAGGCGAGCTTTGACGGCGAGGCGCACGCCTTCGACCGCGCCGAGATCGGAGACCTCGCCCTTGCGTACGCGATCAGCATCCACAAGTCGCAGGGGAGCGAGTACCCGATCGTTGTCGTGCCGCTCCTCAAGGCCCACTTCATGATGCTGCAGCGCAACCTACTCTACACGGCCGTGACGCGCGGCCGCAGGAAGGTGTTCATCGTGGGCGAGCCGGCCGCCTACGCGATGGCCGTGCGCAACCGGGAGTCGAAGCTGCGCGTGACCCACCTGCGCGAGAAGCTGGAAGAGGCCGCCACCTGAGGCGGGCAGCCCGCCGAGCCGGCCCGGTCACTTGCCGAGCTTGCGCAACGCCTGGTTCACCTTGTCGAGGTCGCAGACCCCGGGGTCGTACTCCGGGCCCAGCCACCCGAGCCACTCCCGGCCGAGGTCGGAGGCCGGCTCCTTGAGGCACGCGAGCATGTCGTGGTAGGCCTCGAGCCCGCCGCAGTCCTCGGGCGGGCCCGCGCGCTCCCCGGCAACGCACGCCGGGTAACGGACGCCCTTGGCGGCGGCGGCGGCCTTCTCGACCCGGATGTCGACGCGCCATCCCTCGCCGAACTGGTAGTCGTAGGTCATCCGGTCGCGGTGCGCCAGGTTGAGGTCCCCGAGCGTCACGTCGCGGTCGTCCTCCACCAGGAGGTCGTCGCGCTTGACCGGGTTGCCAAACTTGAGGTCGTCGAGCGCGAACACGTGCGTCTGGTAGTCGAACCAGTCGAATGCGATCTGGATTGAGTCGTGGAGGCGCGAGAGCCACATCGTCTCGAGGACCAGAAGCCGCCTCCAGACCCGGGGCTGCGTGCCGGCGACGACCAGGCGGAGGCAAAGGAGGCGCGCCGCGGCCCTCCCGGCTCCCTGGCCCCTGCCCTCTCTTAGCGAGATCATCGGTTGGAGTTGAACGCTCGGAGCCCCGCCGCGCAAAAGGAAACACGCACCGGAACGCCCGCGCCGGGCGCCCCCGCGTCCCCCGGGAATCCGGGCGGGATCAGCGCTCCGAGACCCTCCGGTCGCCGGAGGGAAGCGTGATGATCGTCAGGGCCGGCTGCGGCGCCGCCGCGGCCGCCGACGCCCTTCCGACCTCCACGTTGGAGAAGACGGCGGTCTCGAAGGCGGTGTTGTCGTGGGCCGACACGGCGAGCCCGACGTAGAACGGGCTGTTCAGGTGCAGCTGGAACAGGCATCCCGACGGATGCGGCTCCTCGCCGGCCTTGGCCACCGACAGGTAGACCGTGTCCCCTATCTTGTCCAGGCGCACGCGCCTCGGCGAAGCAACGTTGGACTGGATCTCCTTGGTCGCCGCGCCCTCGGCGTCGCGAAACTGCAGCGAGGTGAGCCCGTCCCCGTGGACGGCCACGTCGACGTAGGCGGAGCCGGGGTCCAGATTCTGGCGGACGACGAGGCAGGCCTTCCGGTGCGGCTGAGTGCTCGCGCCGACGAAGCCGATGTCGCCCGCGATCGACCCGTCGCCGGAGACCTTCTTCCAGACGAAGTGCATCGCGTCCTCGGCGAACCACATGTTCGCGCCGCTCGAGCCGACCGTGTAGGTGCCGTGGGCGGCGTCAAAGAAGGTGGTTCCCGGCCGGCTCACCTTGCCGACGTCGGACTGGCCGGAGAACACGCCGAGCTCGCCCGGCGGCATGGGCGCCTGCGCCAGGGCGCAGCCGGGCAGGAAAGCGAACGCGCATAGGAGCCTGACTGGGGGATGGGTCATTGTGGCGGGGCGGAGAATACAGCATGTCCGCGCTGCGTAGGGAAGCCGATTCACGACGCGGCCGGCCCGCGCAGCCGGCGGTCATCCCCTGCCCGGCGAAGCCATGAGCAGGATCACGCTGACGGACGGCAGGTAGATAATGGAGCCGACGGCGAGGCTCCACCAGACGACCCTGGTGCGCATCTCGCCGAAGCCAAGCACGGCCCACCAGAGCGGCCACGTGCATATGGCCACAAGCACGAGCACGATGTTGATGTCGACCCACTTCGCCCCCAGGTAGGCGAACAGGGCGTGCGCGATGATGGCGCAGGCGACCGCCTGCGGCTTCGGCGCGGTCATGAACCCTCGCCCCCCGGGGGTGGCGCGGCCCCGCCGGCGGCAATGGTGGCTCCCGCAGTTCTCATGCGACTTGGTCCTGGCGCCGGTGGAACGGCGCCTAGTCGGTGATGATGACGGTGACCGGCGCCGTTGCGAGCTTGCCGTTGCGGTAAATCGCGCGGACCCGGTACGAGCCCCTCGTGTTGGGCACGTAGCCTTCGCGCAGGGCCGCAAGCCGGCTCCGGGCGTCCCCCGAGCTGATCGCGCCGGAAAGCTCCTGCACGTGGATCTTCTTGGCCGCGGCGTCCAGCGCATCGTGGCCTCCCCCAAGCTCGAGGCTCACGGTGATATCGGAGGGCTCCGGCGCAGGGCTGCAGTAAGCGCGGTACGGGACGGGCCTCGCCGCGCCGCCCTCGTCGGCGACGACCTCGAAGGAGGTGTTCGCGACCCGCAGGTCGGGGCGGTTCGGCTGGCCGGGGCCCACCGTCGGATCCGGCATGTCGTCCGCGACAAGGGACGGGTGTATCTCGAGGGCGAGCCGGACGGTATCCCTGGCCCGGAACGTGAGCGGCCCTGCTATCCGCTGGTACTTGCCGGCGGGCGACACGGCGAGGAGGTGGAACGGGCTCCGGTCGACGGCGTCCGTCTCCGCCTGGCCCGCCCGCGGCGTCGGGTTCGCCAGCATGTCCAGCTGGCGCACCTCGTCCAGCGCGCTGATGCCCTTCGCCCTCTCGACGGCCTCCTCCTTGTGGGCGAGGCTGACCGAATGCACCGCCCTCTCCCTCGCCCTGGACAGGAACAGGGCGAGGACTGCGATGGCGATCAGGGCGGCAAGTTTCTTCATCACCTCATGCCGGGGCCGCCCCGGCCGCGAGGCGCGGGGAGACACCCCATGCGATTCCTGCCATCCTCCGGCGCGCGCGGGCGCGGCGCAAGCCCGCGGCGGGACCCGGGGCGACGCGCGGCGGATTCTTACAGTCCGTAAACACAAGAGCCGCTCCTTTCGAAGCGGCCCGTGTGACCTAACACCAAGCAAACCGTAAGAGCTACAAACATGCACCGTTCCCATGAACGGTGTTGACTACGCAAAGTAAGACGCTCCCGCCGCAAAAACATTCAATATTTCCGCGGAAATACCGAAGTTTTTACTGGAATACGCAACGGCCTGGCAATCAATACTTAATAGACGATTATCGGGCTCTCGGTGGCGGGCGCGGGGGCCTCTGCCGGCGCCAGCGGCGTGCTCTTCAGCGGGTAGCGGTACCGCTTGCCCTCGTAATTGCGGAAGACGACCTCTTCGTCCGTGACGCTTTCCACGTACTCGGGATTGACCGGCACCTTGCCTCCGCCGCCGGGAGCGTCGATCGCGAACTGGGGGACGGCGTAGCCCGTCGTGTTGCCCCGGAGCGCGCGGATGATCTCGATCCCCTTGCGGACATCGACCTTGAAATGGCTCCCTCCGGTGATGAGGTCCATCTGGTAGAGGTAGTAGGGGCGCACGCGCATGCGCAGGAGCCGGTGCACGAGGGCCTTCATCACGTCCGCATCGTCGTTGACGCCCTTCAGCAGCACGCTCTGGTTGCCGAGAGGGACGCCGGCGAAGGACAGCCGCTCGCACGCGGCCTTCAGATCGGCCGTGCACTCCCGCGGATGGTTCACGTGTATGCTCATCCAGATCGGGCCGTACTTCCTGAACACCTCGCAGAGCTCGGGCGTTATCCGCTGGGGGAGGAACACGGGGATCCTGGAGCCGATCCGGATGAATTCCACGTGCCTGATCTCGCGCAGGCGGCTGATGATGTGCTCGAGCTTCTTGTCGGAGAGCAGCAGCGGGTCGCCGCCCGAGAGCAGCACGTCCCTGATCTGCGGGTGCGCCTCGATGTAGCGCAGCCCCATCTCGTACTCGGGGTGGAAATTGTAGTCCTGCGCGTTCGAGACCAGCCTGCTGCGCGTGCAGTAGCGGCAATACGCCGCGCACCGGTCGGTCACGAGGAAGAGCACGCGGTCGGGATAGCGGTGGACGAGGCCCGGCACCGGCGAGTGGGCGTCCTCGCCCAGCGAGTCGAGCATCTCCTCGGCGCTGACGACCATCTCCTCGGCGCGCGGGATCACCTGCCTGCGGATCGGGCAGGCCGGGTCGTCCCTGTCCACCAGGTTGAAGAAGTAAGGCGTGATCGCCAGCGCGAGCTTCTTGTTCGCGAATTCGCATCCGGCCGCTTCCTCGGGCGTGAGCGCCATGTAGCGCTCCAGCTGCTCCTTCGAGGTGATCCGGTTCTTCAGCTGCCAAGCCCAGTCGCGCCAATCGGCCTCGGGTACGTGCTGCCAAAGTCCCTGGCCCTCGAACCAGGTGGAGCGGTCTTCGGAGTAGGACATCGGCGTCGCAATCATCGTTAGGCACCTAACGACCGTTGTCAAACGGCGCTTTGCGGTCCCCGGGGCCCGGGGCATTTTCCTTGGCAGCCGCCGCCGCGGGCACTTTGTTGAAGCCCGATGCCGCAGACCCACCACGCCGTACTCGCCCTTGAGGACGGCAGCGTGTTCCGGGGGGTCGCATTCGGGGCCAGGGCGACGATCGCCGGCGAGTGCGTCTTCAACACCTCGATGACCGGCTACCAGGAGATCCTGACCGACCCGTCGTACTACGGCCAGATCGTCACGATGACCGCCGCCCAGATCGGCAACTACGGCGTCAACGACGAGGACGCGGAGGCCGCCGCCCCAAAGGCGAGCGGGTTCGTCGTGCGGGAGCTCTCGCCCGCGCCGAGCAGCTGGCGCTCGCGCCGCTCGCTCGGCGACTACCTTTCGGAGAACGGCATTCCCGGGATAAGCGAGGTGGACACCCGCGCGCTGACGAAGAAGCTGCGCGTGGACGGCGCCATGAAGTGCTGCCTGAGCACGCTGCCCATCCCGGACGAGAAGGCCGTGGACCTTGCCCGCGGATGGAAGGACATGGCGGGAGCGGACTACGTGAAGGAGGTCACCTGCCGCGAGCCGTTCGTCTGGGAGGCGGACGACCCGGCGAACTTCAACCAGCCCTACGTGCCGGTGGGCACGGCCTTCGGGGCCGCGGTCACGCCCGGAAGGAAGTTCAGGGTGGCCGCGTTCGACTGCGGCGCCAAGCGCACCATCTACCGCAAGCTCGTGCGACACGGCTTCGAGGTCCACGTGTTCCCGGCGACGGCCCCTGCGGCGCAGATCGAGGAGCACGGCCCTGACTGCGTCTTCCTTTCGAACGGCCCCGGCGACCCGGCCGCCCTCTCCTACATCCACAGGACGGTGACCGCGCTCCTGCCGAAGTTCCCGATCTTCGGGATCTGCCTCGGCCACCAGATGATCACGCACGCGCTCGGAGGGTCGACGTTCAAGCTCAAGTTCGGCCACCGCGGCGGCAACCAGCCGGTCAAGAACGTTGAGACCGGCAAGGTGTCGATCACCGCCCAGAACCACGGATTCGCCACCGATCCCGCGAGCGTCGTCAACAGGGGCGCGATCGTGACCGAGTACAACCTGAACGACAACACGGTCGAAGGGCTCCGCCACAAGGAGCTGCCGGTCTTCTGCGTCCAGTACCACCCTGAGGCGTCGCCGGGGCCAAGCGACGCCGATCCCCTCTTCGTGGACTTCTACCGGATGGTCGAATCGCGCAAGGCCGGGAAGGTCTGAGCGCGGCGCCCCGCCCTAGGGCCCGCCCCCGCCGCGGCGGACGGCCTCCTCGAACCTTATCGCGTCCTCGGGCGTGTCCACGCCGATCGTCGGATCCTCGGTGACGCCCACGGCGATCTCGCGCCCGCTCTCGATCACGCGCAGCTGCTCGAGGTGCTCGATCGCCTCCAGGCGGCCCTTAGGAAGCGCGGAGAACTCGTCGAGAAGGCGGGCCCTGTAGGCGTAGATCCCGAGGTGGCGGTAGCAGGGGTTCGCGGCGACCCAGGCGTCGTCGATCCCCTCCCCGCGGTCGCGCGGGTACGGAATGGGCGCCCTCGAGAAGTACACCGCGCGGCCGGCCCCGTCGCAGACCACCTTGACCTGGTTGGGGTTGCGGAAATCCCCAGCCGTCCTGAACCGGCTCGCAAGGGTCGCCATCTCCGCGGGGCCGGCCATCAATCCGCAAAGCATGCGGATCTGCCCGGAGGTGACCATGGGCTCGTCCGCCTGGACGTTGATGACAAGGTCGGCCCCCACGGTCCGGTTCGCCTCCGCGATCCGGTCCGTGCCGCTCCCGTGGTCGGCCCGGGTCATGACGGACCGGAATCCCCCCGGCGCGAGGCAGTCCCTGAGCAGCGGGTCGTCGACCGCAAACCAGAGATCGAGGTCGGGTGCGACGCTTCGGATCCTCTCGGCCACCCAGAGCAGTAGCGGCCTGCCGCCGATCACATGTAAGAGCTTTCTCGGGAATCGCTTAGACTCCAGACGGCACGGTACGATTATTGCTGTTCGTGGCACCCGGCGCAATGCTGCCATCTGGTTTTTGAGTTGCAAGCCGGGCCTACCTAGGGAGGGTAGGCGGTTCGCCCGTCCCCATGCCCACCAACACACCGATGAATCCAACCGAGACGACCCCTGCGGGACCGTCCCTGGTCAAGGAGCTTGTCGTCCAGAACAAGCTGGGGATCCACGCGCGCCCGGCCGCGATGATCGTGCGCATCACCAACAAGTTCAAGGCCGAGGTGTTCGTGGAGAAGGACGAGGAGCAAGTGAACGGCAAGAGCATCATGGGGCTGATGATGCTGGCCGCGGGGAAGGGCTCCAAGGTGAGGTTCCTAGTGACGGGCGAGGACGCGCAGCAGATGCTGGCCGAGCTTGAGCAGCTCTTCGCGCGCAAGTTCGACGAGGCCTGAGGGGCCGCCTCGCGGCCCCTAAAAGCCGTAGAAGGCCCTCGCTGTCGCCGTGGTCGCAGCCGCGAGCTCGTCGAGGCCGACCCCGAGCAAGCCGGCCGCGCACTCCGCGGTTAAGCGCAGGTATGAGGGCTCGTTGGGCTTTCCCCGGTGGGGCGCCGGCGAAAGGTAGGGGGCGTCGGTCTCGATCATGAGGCGGCCCAGGCCCTGGGCCCTCGCGGCTGCGCGGACCGCGTCGGCGTTCCTGTAGGTCAGGATGCCCGTGAACGACCCTCGCCCGCCCCGGCGGGAGAGCTCGAGGATCTCGGCCTCGCCCTCGGAGAAGCAGTGAAAGACCACGCGGTTCCAGTCGACGCCGCTGGCGTCGATCGCCTCCACGCACTCGCGGAACGCGCCGCGCGAGTGGATGACGACCGCGCATCCCAGCCGCCTCGCGACCGAGAGCTGGGCCTCGAACGCGGCCCGTTGCAGGGCGAAGGCCCGCGCGGCCTCCCCGGCATCCTTCGGCAGATGGAACCGGTCCAGGCCGCACTCGCCCAGGGCGACGGGCGGGTCGCCCTCCCCTAGCTCCCAGAATCGCGGCATGCCGGCGACGGCGGCCTCCCATCCCCCGTCCACGGAGCACGGGTGCAGGCCGACCGTGTGCCGGATGCACCCCCGGTTCTCCCTGGTCAGCGCTCGGTTGAGCTCCCAGTCGTCCGGGGCCGTCCCGACGGCGATCATCCATTCGACGCCAGCCACGCGGGCCCGCTCGACGATACCCGGCAGTCCCCCGCTCCTTGCCGCGGCGTCCAGGTGGGTGTGGGTGTCGACGAGGGTCAAGTTGGAGGGCCCGGCGCCGGGCGCCCCCGAATCTCGGCCATCCCGGGCGCCCGATCAAGACCCGGTTGAAATCGGGGGCCCTACCCCCATCCTGCCGCGCATGGGCGACATCCTAAGCGTATCGGGCCTGAGCGTCTCGCGCGGGCGAACGGAGATCCTTCGGGGCGTGGACTGGCGCGTCGGCAGGGGCGAACACTGGGTCGTCCTGGGCCCGAACGGATGCGGCAAGACATCGCTCCTCAAGGCTATAGCGGGTTACCTCTCCCCCTCGTCGGGCTCGATCGCCCTCCTCGGCAAGCGCTACGGGGAGGCTGACTGGCGCGACCTGAGGCTCAGGATCGGGATCGTCATGAGCGCCCTGCAGGCCTCGATTCCGCCAGCGGAGACGGCGCTCGAGACGGTCGTGAGCGGGCGCTACGCCCAGCTCGACCTTTGGGCGCGCCCCACCCGCGCCGAGGCCGCCGACGCCCGCAGGCTTCTGGGCTTCGTCGGGGCCGCTCCCCTCCGCGGCCGGGAATGGGCCCACCTGTCCCAGGGCGAGAGGCAGAGGATCCTCATCGCGCGCGCGCTCATGGCGAAGCCGCGGCTCCTCATCCTCGACGAGCCCTGCGCGGGCCTCGATCCCGTGGCCAGGGAGGAGTTCCTCTGGTTCGTGGACGCACTGGCCGGGCGAAGGAACGGCCCGTCCCTGGTCCTCGTCACCCACCACGCCGAGGAGATAATGCCGGCGTTCACGCACGCCCTCCTCCTGAAGGAGGGCCGCGTGTTCGCCTCGGGGCCCAAGGCGAGCGTCGTGACGACGCGGGGGCTCTCCGGGGCGTTCGGCGCCAGAATAGGCGTCAGGCGCCGCCGGGGCCGCTACGTGACGCTCGCGAGGCATCGCGGGCGCCCGGGCGCCGGGCTGTAGGCCGCTGGGCCCGGCGGGGGACCCGGCGATTGCGCTTGCAATATACCCATCATGGTATATACACGCTACGGTATATAACAATCCTGCCCGCGCCGAGCCCCCATTCACCCCATGAAGCTGGTCAAAATCTACGAGTGCCTCTGCGATCCCACCCGCCTGCGCATCCTGAGCCTGCTCAGGAGCGGCGAGCTGTGCGTCTGCGACATCCAGGAGGTCCTGGGCGAGCCGCAGGTGAAGGTCTCCAAGCACCTCGCCTACCTGCGCGCCCACGGGCTGGTGGAGGCGCGCAGGGTTTCCAACTGGATGCTCTACCGCCTGCCGGGCCGACCGTCGAGGGAGCTGTCGGCGAACCTGGCCTGCCTCCAGGACTGCGCCCGCGAGGAGCCCATCTTTGGCCGCGATGCCGCAAGGCTGCGAAGCCTCCGGGGCCGGCTTGGCAGGGACGGCCCGGCATGCTGCGCGCCGGCCCAGGGCGGGCGCGCGGCCCCGGCCCACCGATGAGCGCGGCTCCCTACAAGGTCCTTATTCTGTGCACCGGCAACTCGGCGCGGAGCATCATCGCCGAATACCTGCTTCGCGCCAGGGGACGCGGCCGCTTCGAGGCGGCCAGCGCCGGCGCCCAGCCGACCGGCAGGGTCAATCCCCTCGCCCTCTGGGTCCTCAAGGACCGGTACGGCATCGACGCGTCGGGCGCCCGGAGCAAGTCGTGGGAGGAGTTCAAGGACGTGAAGTTCGACTTCGTGATAACGGTCTGCGACAAGGCCCGGGAATCGTGCCCGGTCTGGCCCGGCCAGCCGGTCGTGGCCCACTGGAGTTCGCCCGACCCGGCCGCGTTCGAGGGCGACGAGAAGAAGAAGCGGTGGCTCTTCGTCCAGGTCGCCTCCCAGATCGCGAGTCGGATCGACCTGCTCTGCGCGCTGCCGGACGCCGAGCTGAAGAAGCTCCAGCTCGACAGGATCGCGGCCCTTACCCCCCTCCATCCGTGAACCAAGCACTATCCCGACAGGAAGACGCCCGGGAAAGGATCCGGGCCGTCTACAGCGAAATCGCGGAGGCCGACGGCCAATGCGCAGGCCCCGGCTGCTGCCGGGGCAAGCCGGACGACCGCGCGGCGGCGATCGGCTACTCGCCGCATGAGCTGGCCGCCCTCCCGGAGGGCGCCAACATGGGACTTTTCTGCGGCAACCCGAGCGCGCTCGCGGCCCTCAGGCCCGGCGACGTGGTCCTCGACCTCGGCAGCGGCGGCGGGTTCGACGTCTTCATCGCCGGGCGCAGGATCGGCCAGGCGGGGCGCGCGATCGGCGTGGACATGACGCCGGCGATGCTCGCCAAGGCCCGCCGGAACACCGAGGCCTACCGCAGGTCGAGCGGCCTGGACAACGTCGAGTTCCGCCTCGGCGAGATCGAGCACCTGCCGGTGGCCGACGCCAGCGTCGACGCCGTGATCTCGAACTGCGCGATCAACCTGTCGACCGACAAGCCGCAGGTCTGGCGCGAGATAGCGCGGGTGCTAAGGCCCGGCGGCCGCGTCGCGGTCTCCGACTCGGCGCTCCTCAAGCCGCTGCCCGAGCAGGTGGCCCAAATGGACGCGGCCCTCGCCGGCTGCGTCGCCGGGGCGGTTCTCGTCTCCGAGACGGAGCGCATGGCGCGGGAGGCTGGCCTGGTGGGAATCGTCCTTAGCCCCCACGCGACCCACGCCGAGGTCATGAACGGGGGGGGGAACACCCTCGAGCAGAAGATAACCGAGCGGCTTCCGGCCGGCTCCAGGCAAAGCGCCTTCGTCACCAGCCTGGAGATCACGGCGCACAAGCCCGGACCGGCCCCCTCCCATGAGCGACCCGAGTGCTGCGCAGCCTGAAGCGCGGGCGCCCGCCGCCAGGCGCCTCGACCTCTTCGAGCGCTACCTGTCGCTCTGGGTCCTCCTCTGCATGGCGGCCGGCGTCGCCCTGGGCGAGCTTCTGCCCGGCCTCACTGCGGCCCTCAGCCGGATGGACTTCGGGCGGGACTCGCACGTCAACGTGCCGATCGGCGTCCTGCTCTGGCTCATGATCTACCCCATGATGCTCAAGGTGGACTTCGGATCGGTCGCCGGCATCGCGCGCCGGCCCAAGGGGCTCGCGGTGACGCTGTTCATCAACTGGCTGGTGAAGCCGTTCGGCATGGCTCTCCTCGCGTCCATCTTCATGAGGCACGTCTTTGCACGCTGGATCGACCCGGAGACGGCGAAGGGCCTCACCGCGGGCCTGATCATCCTGGCGGCGGCCCCGTGCACAGCCATGGTCTTCGTGTGGTCGTACCTGACCGACGGAGACCCGGCATACACGCTGGTGCAGGTGGCCGTGAACGACCTGATCATGCTGGTCGCCTTCGCCCCCATCGTGATGTTCCTGTGCGGCGTGGCACACGTCGTCGTGCCAGCGCGGGTGCTCGTCACCTCGGTGGTCGTCTTCATCGTCATCCCGCTCGCCGCCGGCTGGCTCACGCGGACGGCGCTCCTGCGCTCGCGCGGCCAGGAGTGGTTCGAGGGGAGATTCCTTCCCCGGTTTCACCCCGTGATGATCGGCGCGCTGCTCCTGACGCTCGTTCTGATCTTCGCCTTCCAGGCGCAGAACCTTGCCAGCCGCTGGTTCCTCGTCGCGCTGATCGCGGTGCCGATCGTCCTGCAGGTCTACTTCAACTCCGGCCTCACGTACCTGCTCATGCGGCTCTGGCGGGTCGAGCACGGCGTGGCCGCCCCGGGCTGCCTGATCGGGGCGAGCAACTTCTTCGAGCTGGCCGTGGCGGTGGCCATCGCGCTGTTCGGCCCGGGTTCGCCCGCCGCCCTGGCCACGGTGGTCGGTGTCCTGGTCGAGGTGCCCGTGATGCTGTCGATCTGCCGCCTGTGCAACCGGACGCGCCACTGGTACGAGTCCGCGGTCGCCCAGCCCGGACCCGCGGGCGGATGAGGCGGTATAGGCTGGCGCTCAGCCCCTGGCCGGCGCGAAAATCTCGTCGAAGAACGCCTTCATGTCCTCCCACGAGCGCCGGTCGGCAGACGGGCTGTAGCCGATGAATCCCTTCATCCCCGGGTTGGCCTCCGCCAGGGCATCCGCTCCCGGATTCGTGAAGGCGTGGAGCGCGCCGGCGTACTGGACGAACCGGTAGTCGAACTTCGCTTCATTGAGCGACTTGAGGTAGGCGGTGAGCTGCTCCGGGTTCACGGACGGGTCGATCGCCCCGTGGCAGATGAGGATCTTCGCCCGGTTCCTGGCCACGGCGTCCGCCCCGGCCGGTATGAGTCCGCCGTGGAAGCTCACGATGCCCGCCAGGGGCGCGCCCGAATAGGCAAGCGCCTGGACGGTCGATCCGCCGAAGCAGTATCCGATCGCCGCGACCCTCGCCGGGTCGACAAGGCCCGTCGCGAGCAGCTGGTCCAGGCCAGCCTGGGCCCGCTCGGCCATGAGCGGCTTGCCACGGAACTGCCCGGCCAATTCGCCGGCCGCCTTCGGGTCCGTCGCCAGGACGCCCCTGCCGTACATATCCAGGGCGAACGCGACGTACCCCAGCTTGGCGAGCATGACCGCCCGGCCCTTGACGTAGTCGTTCAGGCCCCACCATTCGTGCACGACGAGCACGCCCGGTTGCTTCCCCTGGGCGGTCCTCGCGTCATCATAGGCGAGGTAGCCCCGGAGCTTGGCGCCCCCCTGGTCGTAGTCGACGTCGCGGGTCACGATGGCGGCGCGGGCTGGCACGGCTGCGAGTGCGATTGCGAGAGCGGCGGTGAGTGTCCTCATGGGGGTGGCGCGTTGGGCCTCAAGAAAGCCAGACGCGCGCCCGCGTCAAATCCTGCCGACGGCCTCCTCAGGCCGAGAACCCGCCCGCGATGTAGTTCTTAAGGTGGTCGGCCTCGGCGCGGCTGACGTCGGCGACCCAGCGCGAGATGTCCCCGATCGAGATCAGCCCCTTGAGCTGGCCATTGTCCACCACGGGGATGTGGCGGCAGCGCCTCTCCGCGAAAAGAACCATCGTCTGCTCGACCGTGGTCGACGAGGGGATCGTGTGGACGTTCCTCGACATCACGTCGGCCACCTTGACTGTCCTGGGGTCCACGCCCGCGCCGACGACGCGCAGGAGCACGTCGCGCTCGGTGAAGATGCCCTCGATTCGCCCTCCCTCGAGGACGAGGATGCTGCCGATCCGATGCTTGTTCATCTCGGCCACGGCCTCGGTTATAGTGACCGAGGATGCCACGGCGTGCACGTCTGACCCTTTGCGCTCGATGAGCGCTGAAACGGGGGTATCCATGGGGTAATGGGGATCTTCTCGCCCGAATATCAATGAAAAACTTATCACCGCAATCACCAATCTTGCTGGATTCGCCTGAGGGGGGAGGCGGTCCCGGCGGGCGCCCGGATGAAGAAGCTTGAGCTCCCCCGCCAAACCCGGCCATCAAAGCCCCTCGCCCGTTCATGACGCCCCCCCTCCTCCCCTCCGAGATCCTCCGCCGCGTCGTGCGCGTGTCGATGTTCGACGGCTACTCCGTTCTCCTGGTCGCGGGCGCGTGCGCGCTCGCCTCGGCGACCTCAAGGGAGGTGTTCGCCTCCGTGATCGGGCTCCTGGTCGCAGGTGCGGGCGCGATGGAGATCCACGGGGCGGGCCTGCTTCGCGCCGGCGAGAGGCGCGCGATGCGGTGGCTGTTCTGGAGCCACCTCCAGATCGGGGCCTCCATGATGGTGTACGTCGCCGTCCGGCTCTCAAACCCGGAGATCGAGTCGCTGCGCAGGGTCGTGACCCCGGAACTCGCGGCGCAGATCGAGGAGGCCGGGCTGTCCGTCGACCAGTTCCTCCTCGGCATGATGAGGATCGTGTACTTCAGCCTGGTCGCGGCCACCGTCCTCTACCAGGGCGGGATGACGTTCTACTACCTCAGGCGCCGCGCCGCCGTCGAGGCGGCCCTGGCCGGGGACGACCCGCCGTAGCGCCCCGGCCGCCGAAGCCCGGGCGTGTCAGTCCAGGTCGCGGTTCTTCAGGCGCTCCAGGATCTTCAGCGGCGACTTCTTCGTGTCCCACATCGCGTCGACCGGGACGAAAATCGTCTGCTCGAGCTGGTGCTGGCCCGAGAGCGCCGCATGGGAGACCGAGTCGGAGAAGCAGATCCACGTTGTCCCCGGCTTGAATTCGACCGGCTCGGTCTCCATGGAGCGCTGGTACGCCTCGTCGCTCTTCATGGCGTCGTGCAGCCTGAGCATGATGTGGTCGTACTCGGTCCCCATCGTCTTGGTAAGGCGCAGCGCGTACTTGAGCAGCGCGCTCCCCGGAAACGGCTGCGGAATCTTCGGGACAAAGCGCCGGGCCACGTCCTCGAACGGCTCGCCGAGCCGCCAGACGCGGGGCTTGCCCGACGGGTTGACGTTGCAGAAGATCCGCAGGATCCGGTCGCCGCCGGTGGGTTGCGACGGAAACGCGTCCACGTGGAGGCGGGTGTCATCCTGGCGCCACGAGATCGCACGCCCGGCGACCTCGACCGGCCGGAGGCTCGTGCGCATCACCTCAAGCTTCTCCTTGTAGATGGGAACGAGCACGCCGACCAGGTCGCGGGCCGTGCGCGCGAAGCGGCCCATGACCTCCTGGAGCCGCTTCTTCTCCTTGTCGATGCAGCTTGTGCCCGCGACCTTGCCGGTCGCCGGCGCGTAGCTCACGTTCTTCGACGTCGAGAGGATGCGCGGGTCGAGCAGGGCCGACTCCTCGGCCGAGAGGGGGAAGTCCAGGTTCGGCAGGGACACGACGACGCCCGATTCAAGCGCGTCGGTGATTTCCTGCTGGACGGACTTTATGGGAATCTGGCCGCGCTTGTAGCTCGCCATTTCAAGGACACCGGGGGTGCTCATCGGAGGATGGCCCTATTCGATTATCTAATGCCCCGGCCCGCAAGAAAATGATTGGGTCCCCGCCCGCCGTGTGTGCGGCGGAGTCATTTCGCGGACGGCGCCGAGGCCGCTCCGGCGCCGCCGCGCTGCGCCGGTCCCTTGAAATTGAGCACCAACGAGGTGGCGGACTCGACCGGCTGCCCGTTCTGGAGCTTCGGGAGGTACAGCCAGCCCTGGATCGTGCGCTGGATCCCGGCGAGGACGTCCGCTTGCACCGCCTTTGAGAGCGTGACGCCCTCGACGGTTCCGTCGGTCGAGACGGTGAAGTCTACCTCGAGTCCATCCGGGATCGACGCGCGGTCTGTTCCGGGCGGGAAGATCGGGGGAAACCGCAGGTAGGGCCTCGCAGGCAGGGTGGCGCGGGGATTCCTCTGGAAATAGAGATCGACCATCCTCTTGTGCCGCAGCAGCTCTATGCGCCGGAAGAACCGGGCCGATTCCTCGGCAAGGCTGGTGCGGATCTCCCCGCCATGGGAGAAATACAGCGGTATGTAGCCCATGCTTCGGCTCCGCGCGTCGAGAAAGCCGTAGTACGCCTTGACCTTGGTCTCCACACCCGCCGGCAGGTCGCCGATACTCTGAAACGCCACCATTGCGGAGGCGCTGTCGGCACTTCCGTCGAGAAACCCCGGGTCGAAGAACACCAGGACCAGGTAGCACGCTGGATATGCCTGCGAGGCGACCACGGTCGCCTGGTACTCGCTGCCCTCGGAGAGGACGCCCCCGTCGATCGTTTCCCCGCCCGAGAATCTATAGGCGCGCCTGAGCTGGCTGGATGATGCAGCCTGGCCCTTTATCTCGATGGAGCCTGGAAGGAACCCGCTCGCCCTGGCCGGCTCGTAGGTTGCCGACGACGGCAGGCGCAGCTGGGCACCGTGGTTGTCGGCCACCGCGTAGTTGCCGTCGACGCCGACGACCTGGCAGGAGGGCCCCTTCTTGCTTGATCCCATGATCACCGTTGGGTGCAGGGGCGGCAACGGGCCCGATTCCACCTGGACGATCGCCACGTCGCCGGCGCCCTGGGCCCCGGCCTCGAGCGCCGGCGCGAAGAGTCCCAGAAGAAGGAGTGAGAGCCGGAAACCCACGGCCGGGCTTATCGGCGATTCCCTCGCCCGCCGCAAGACGTCTCGCGGCGCCCGGGCGCCGCTCTTGCCCCGCGGCCGAATCGCGCCAAGGTGGGGCTGCGATGTCCAGGGACCGCTACATCGAGGCCAAGCAGAGGTGGGCCGAGAAGCAGAAGGCCCGCGGGGTCACGGCGCGCGCCGTCGCCTCGGCCGACCGCCTGCCGCCCGGCCAGAAGCTCACGAGCGGGTTTCCCGTCCTCGACCTGGGGGTCCAGCCGGACATCCCCCTGAATGAATGGACGCTCACGCTCGACGGGCTTGTCGAGAACCCGACGGTACTCGGCTGGGCCCAGTTCAACGCCCTCCCGCAGGTCGAGGACGTGAGCGACTTCCACTGCGTCACGACCTGGAGCAAGTTCGACTGCCGGTGGGGAGGGGTCGCCTTCACGACCCTTTACGAGCTCGCGCGCCCCAAGCCTGGGGCGCGCTACGTCTACTTCACGAGCTACGACGGCTACTCGGCGAACGTCCCGCTCGAACGGTGCCTGGACGACGACACCCTCGTCGCGACATCGTTCAACGGCGCCCCGCTCGCCCGGGAGCACGGCGGGCGCGCCCGCGTCATCATCCCGAAGCTCTATGCCTGGAAGGGCGCGAAGTTCGTGAAGGCGATCACCTTCCTCTCCGAGGACAGGCTGGGCTTCTGGGAGGTGCGCGGCTACTCCAACACGGCCGACCCCTGGACCGAGGACCGTTACGCCTAGGCCGGGTCCATCCGCCTCACGTCCTTCACCGGCCAGCGGGTGACCTTGATCCCCTTCGCCGAGCGCCCGCCCAGCGCGACCCGGGAGAGGTCGAAGTCGAACTCGCGCACCCGGGCCCTGCTGCGGCCGTCGAGCGACACGTGGACCAGCCTGGGCATCGCGGCCTCGCTGGCGCAGACGTCCAGGTAGCCGACCCGCGATCCCTCCGACTTGGCGAGCGGGTACAGCTTGTCCCTAGTCACGCCCCCGATCTGGAACCTCTTCGCGTAGGCCTTCCCGCTCGCCCCGTCCTGGTAGATCATCGTGTAGAACGAGGCGTCCCCGTCCTTCGGGAAGACGGCGCAGTGGATGATCCCTAGCCCCATGAACACCTTGTCCGCGACCCTCGAGACCTTCATCGAGCCGTCGGCCATGATGCACAGGACGCTGTCGAGGATCGTGCAGTCCTGGACGTACTCGTGCTGGCGCCAGTTGAGCCCGATGAAGCCCTCCTCGCGGTTCACATAGAGCCGCTGGTTGGCGGAGACGACCTCGGCCGCGCTCATCTGCGCGATCTCCTCGTACTCCGTGCGGCGCTTCGCCGCCTTGCCGTACTTTTCCTGGAGCGCCTCGAACCACTTGACCGCGTGCGCCGTCAGGTTCCTCAGCTCGTGCCTCACCTCCTTCATCTCCTCCTCGATCTTCGCTATCCTCTCGTCGGCCTCGAACCGGTTGAAGGCCGAGATGCGCTTGATCCGGATCTCCGTGAGCCGGGCTATGTCCTCGTCCACGACCTCCCGGCGGAGCTTCCTTACGAACGGCCTGAGGCCCTCGCGGATCTCGGCGAGCACGCTCTCCCACGTCCTCGACTTCTCGATCCGCCTGTAGATGCGCTCCTCGATGAAGATGCGCTCCAGCGAGTCCCAGTGCCACTGCTGGGCGAGCTCGGCCTGGCGGATCTCGAGCTCCTTCCTCAGGAGCCCGGCCGTCTTGTCGACGCTGCGCCGCAGGATCTCGCGGACGCCGATGAAGACCGGCTTGTCCCCGTCGATCACGCAGGCCGACGGCGAGATCGCCACCTGGCAGTCCGTGAAAACGTACAGCTGCTGGATCGCCTTCTCGGGCTCGGCGCCCTGCGGGAGGTGGACCAGGATCTCCACCGCGTTGGCGGTGTTGTCGTCCACCCTCCTCACCTTGATCTTCCCCTTGGCGTTGGCCGCGAGGATCGACTCGATGACCGATTCCGTCGTCGTCGTGTACGGCAGCTCCGTTATTGCGAGGAGCCCCTTGCCGCGCTGCTCGATCCTTGCGCGGATCTTCATCTTGCCGCCCCGCTCGCCGTCGTTGTACTCGGAGAAGTCCGCGATTCCGCCGGTGGGAAAGTCGGGATATATGCGGAACGTCTTGCCCCTAAGGTGGTTGATGGCGGCCCTGCACAGGTCGTTGAAGTTGTGCGGCAGGATCCTCGTCGCCAGACCGACGGCGATCCCCTCGGCCCCCTCGAGGAGCACGATCGGGAACTTGGCCGGGAGCGTCACCGGTTCCCTCGCGCGCCCGTCGTAGCTGAGCTGCCACTGGGTCGTCTTCGGGTTGAACAGCACCTCGCGCGCGAACGGCGTCAGGCGCGCCTCGATGTAGCGCGGAGCCGCCGCCTCGTCGCCCGTCAGCACGTTGCCGAAATTGCCCTGGGGCTCGACGAGCCACCCGCGCTGGCCCATGCCGACCAGCGCCGCGCAGATCGACGCGTCGCCGTGCGGGTGGTAGCGCATGGTCGCGCCGACGATGTTGGCGACCTTGTGGAAGCGGCCGTCGTCCATCTCCCACAGCGTGTGCAGGACGCGGCGCAGGACCGGCTTCAGCCCGTCGTCGATGTGCGGGATGGCGCGGTCGAGGATGACGTAGCTCGAGTAGTCCAGGAACCAGTCGCGGTAGTTGCGCTCGAGCTGCGACTTCCCGCTGTGCGCGGCCGCGGCGGCCTTGGCGTTCTTGGGCATGCTTGGGCTCCCGGCTCAGGCCTCGACGATGTCCTTCTCGACCCTCAGGTTGTCGATGATGAACTCCTGCCGGTCGGGCGTGTTCTTTCCCATGAAGAACGACAGGAGCAGGTCGGTGTTGTGCACGTGGTGCAGCGAGAGGGGCTCGAGCCGGATGCCGTCGCCTATGAACCCCTTGAACTCGGCCGCCGAGATCTCCCCAAGGCCCTTGAAGCGCGTGATCTCCGCCGCCGCCCCGAGCCTGCCCACGGCCGCCCGCTTCTCCTCCTCCGAGTAGCAGTAGTGCGTCTCCTTCTTGTTGCGCACGCGGAAGAGCGGGGTCTCCAGGATGAAGAGATGGCCCCCGGCGATGAGCTCGGGGAAGAACTGCAGGAAGAACGAGATGAGGAGGAGCCGGATGTGCATGCCGTCGACGTCGGCGTCGGTCGCGATGATGACCTTGCCGTACCTGAGCCCGTCGAGGCCCTCCTCGATGTTGAGGGCCGACTGCAGCAGGTGGAACTCCTCGTTCTCGTAGATGACCTTCTTCGAGAGCCCGTAGGTGTTGAGCGGCTTGCCCTTCAGGGCGAAGACGGCCTGGGTCCGGACGTCGCGGCAGGCCGTGAGGGAGCCCGCCGCCGAGTCGCCCTCGACGATGAAGATCGCGCTGTCCTCGGCCCCCTCGGCCTTGTCGCCGAGGTGGAGCCGGCAGTCGCGCAGCTTGCGGTTGTGGAGCGAGGCCGTCTTGGCCCTCTCGCGGGCGAGGCTGCGGATCCCCGCCAGCTCCTTGCGCTCGTGCTCGCTCTCCTGGATCCGCCGCAGGAGGGCGTCGGCCGTCTCGGGGTTCTTGTGGAGGTGGACGTCGAGCGCCTGCTGCACGAACTTGCCGACGAAGTCCCTGATCGAGGGCCCCCCCGGGCCGACGACCCCCGAGCCGAGCTTCGTCTTGGTCTGGGACTCGAAGATAGGCTCGATGACCCGGACCGAGACAGCGGCCACGACGGACTGGCGGACGTCGGCCGCGTCGAAGTCCCGCTTGTAGAAGTTGCGCAGCGTGTCGACGACCGCCTCGCGGAACGCCTGCAGGTGGGTGCCGCCCATCGTGGTGTGCTGGCCGTTGACGAACGAGAAGTACTCCTCGCCGTAGTGCGAGCCGTGGGTCATCGCGATCTCGATGTCCTCGCCCTCGAGGTGGATGATGGGATAGAGCGGGTCGCCCGTCAGGTTCTTCTGGAGGAGGTCGAGGAGCCCGTTCTCCGACTTGAACGGCTTCCCGTTCAGCGTGAGCGTGAGCCCGCGGTTCAGGAACGCGTAGTTCCAGAGCATGTCCTCGACGAATTCCGGCCTGAACCTGAGGTTCTCCCCGAAGAGCTCCGGGTCGGGCATGAACTCGACCATGGTGCCGTTGCGCTCGCCGGTCTTCGCGACGCGGCGGTCCTTCCTCAGCTTGCCCCTCGCGAACTCGACGACCTTGGACTGGCCCTCGCGGACCGCCTCGGCTCGGTACTCGATCGAGAGCGCATTCACGGCCTTCTGGCCCACGCCGTTGAGCCCCACCGCCTTCTTGAACGTCTCGCTGTCGTACTTCGCGCCCGTGTTGATGACGGACACGCAGTCGAGGAGCTTGCCCAGCGGGATGCCGCGGCCGTAGTCGCGAACGCGCGCCCTCGTGTCCCCGAGCTCGACCTCGATCTTCCTGCCGTGGCCCATCGCGAACTCGTCCACGGAGTTGTCGATCGTCTCCTTGAGGAGCACGTAGATCCCGTCCTCGGCGTGCGCGCCGGCGCCCAGCCGCCCGATGTACATGCCCGGCCGCAGCCGGATGTGCTCCGTCGAGGAGAGGGTCTTGATGCTCGCTTCAGTGTAGCCGGATGCCATGCCGCGGGAGCATTCAGTTCTTCGGGAGCAGGTCGAGCGCCGCGGCGGTCATCGCAGTCACACCGGTCTTGATCGTGGGCTCGGGCACCGGGGCGAACCGGCTCGAGTGCAGCGCGGGAAGGGGGACGCCGGTGCGCACGCTCTCCGCGATCCTCTCGGGGGCCGAGGCGCCGACGATGTAGAAGCAGATCGGCACCTTCTCGACCGTCCTGCCGTACTGGCTGAAGTCCTCGCTGAACATCTCCGGCTCGAGCGAGCCGACGCGGTCGGGCCCGAGCCAGGCGGTCACCGCGGCGCGGACCCGCCGGGTCAGGGCGGGGTCGTTGTAGATGGCCTGCGCCGACTCGCCCTCGATGACCGTCACGACCGGCATGAGCTCCTCGGGAATCCCGGCGGCGATGGCCTCGCCGCGGCAGATGCGCCGAATGGCGGCGACGAGGTGCGCCCGCACGTCGCCGGAGTACGAGCGCAGCGTCAGCTGAAGCTTCACCTCGTCGGGAATGATGTTGCTCCTGGTTCCCCCGTGGATGGTGCCGACCGTGACGACGGCGCGCTCGCCCGGGTGGATCTCCCGGCTGACGATCGTCTGGAGCGCGAGCACGATCTGCGCGGCCAGGACGACCGGGTCCTTCGCGTTGTCGGGGCGCGCCCCGTGGCCGCCAATGCCGCGCACGGTGATGTCGACCGAGTCCGAGTTGGAGGAGAAGAATCCCTCGCAGAACGCGACCGAGCCCGTCGCCAGCTGAGGATCGTCGTGGAGCCCGATGGCGAAGTCCGGCCTCGGGAACTGCCGGTAGAGGCCGGCCGCGAGCATGTTGCGCGCCCCGACCACCATCTCCTCGGCGGGCTGGCCGACGAGGACGAGCGTCCCGCTCCACCTGTCCCTCATGCCGGCGAGCATCCGGGCCGTGCCCACAAAGATGGTCATGTGGACGTCGTGGCCGCAGGCGTGCATGACAGGAACATCCTTTCCGGAGAGGTTCAGGGCGTGTTCCGAGCTCGCGTACGCCAGCCCGGTCTCCTCCTTTACCGGGAGGGCGTCCATGTCGGTGCGGATGAGGAGCGCGGGGCCCGGTCCGTTCCTGAGGACCCCGACGATGCCGGTGCCCCCGAACTTCTCGGTGACGTCGAATCCGGCCGCCCGCAGCTCCGCGGCGACCCTGGCCGAGGTCCGGACCTCCATGAGCGAGAGCTCGGGATGGGAGTGAAGATCCCTGTACAGCGCCTCGAGCGAGGGGTAGTCGGCGTCCAGCCTGGCCTGGACGGGCGCGGCGAGCGCCGGCGCGCCGGAAAGGGGCTGGCTGGCCAGGGCCAGCGCGGCCGCGAGGACTGGGCACAGGGGTCGGATCGGCATCCCCCAAGACACAACCGCGATGCCCGCCTAGTTCAAGAACATCGCTTCGTTCGTCTGGAAGAGCCCGTGCGCCAGCTTCGTCCAGGCGTCGAGCGGGGCCCGGCTCCTGAACGCCTCGGCGCCGGGCTCCACCTGGAACGGGTTCTTGCGCCTCAGGTTCTGCTGGGCCGCCTGGGCCATCTTCGCCTGGCGCTCCGCGAACTGGGAAGCCCGCTCCGACTGCGCGGTCCCCGGGGCCTCGGTCGAGGTACCCTGCGGGTTCGACTCGACGTAGCGCAGGCAGAGCGCCGTCTCGGCAGGCGTCGGGGGGCGCTGGAAGAGCGCGATGTAAAGGGTCGCGACCCGCAGCTCATCCGTCGTCTGGGTGAGGAACTCCTGGCTGTGCGTGAGCTTGCGGGCCGTCTCGATGACCAGCGGGCTGTTCATCAGGAA
>Ga0181526_10000502_pt1 | contig 41209 bp, 42 predicted proteins | sample PEATcosm2014_Bin_35_FD_119750 | JGI IMG/M metagenome (GOLD analysis project Ga0181526, IMG submission 119750) | Peatland microbial communities from MTU Mesocosm Facility, Houghton, MI, USA - PEATcosm2014_Bin06_30_metaG | ecosystem: Environmental > Terrestrial > Soil > Wetlands > Peat | place...
GATTGGGAGGTCGATCATGGCGAAGAAGTCAAAGTCGAAAAAGAAACCGGCAAAGAAGAAGGCCGCCCCGGCTAAGAAGAAAAAGCTGCTGAAGGCGGCGAAGAAGCCGGCCAAAAAGGCGGCGAAAAAGGCTGCCAAGAAGCCGGCAAAAAAAGCCGTGAAGAAGGCTGCTCCGAAGAAGAAGCCGGCAGTCGCGAAGCCGGCGCCGGCTCCGATGCCTGAACCCGCCGCCGCGCCGCCGTCGCTGATGCCAGCGCCTGACGCCGGCAGCACCAGCTAGCACGGCCGGATCGGTGCCGGCGGGCAGCGGCGCACAGCGCCGTTGCCGCATTGCATCGGAGTCGCGAGACCAATAGCATTGGTCGATATCGGTTCGGCGGCGGTGTGCCGCCGATCCAGGGCTGGCGCAAGCCGGTCTTCGCGCCGGAGGGCGGTCTTGTTTCCCGCCGGAAGGCGGTTTTGGCGCCGTCAGACGGCGCTATCGAATCTCGCTATTGGGTAGTTTGCTGTTGAGGAGGTGCGTTATGCCGGCGACCTACAACATCCTGCTGATGGGCGCGTCCTACGGGTCGTTGCTCGCGTCGAAGCTCCTGTTTGGCGGTCACTCGATTCATCTGGTCTGCCTCCCCGCCGAGGCGGATCTCATCAACGCCGAGGGTTTCAAGGTTCGCCTGCCGATCCGTGGGCGCAAGGATCCGGTCTTGCTGGAATCCCGAAAGCTCCCCGGCAAGGTGACGGCCGGTCCCGCCGCGGGCGTCGATCCCAAGAATTACGATCTCGTCGGTCTATGCATGCAGGAGCCGCAATATCGTTCGCCGGGCGTCCGGGAACTGCTCGACGCGGTGGCGAAATCGCGCGTGCCCTGCATGTCGATCATGAACATGCCGCCGCTGCCCTATATCAGGCGCATCCCGGGCCTCGATTATGATGCGCTTAAGCCCGCCTATACCGATCCCAGTGTCTGGGACAGTTTTGATCCTAAGACCATCACGCTGAACAGCCCGGATCCGCAGGCGATCCGCCCGCCCGACGAGAAGGCCAATTTCCTGCTGGTCACGCTGCCGACCAACTTCAAATGCGCGAGTTTCGACGACCACAAGAGCACGGCGCTGTTGCGCCGGCTCGAAGCCGATGTCGACGCGGCGCGTTTCGACACGCCGGAAGGCAAGATCGAACTGCCGGTCAAGCTCAAAATCTACGATTCGATTTTCGTGCCGCTCGCCAAATGGGCGATGCTGCTCGCCGGGAATTATCGTTGCGTCACCAAGGACGGCATGCGCACCGCGCAAGAGGCCGTGCACAGCGACATCGAGACCTCGCGCTCGGTCTATAATTTCGTGTTCGACCTCTGCGTGAAGCTCGGTGCCGATCCCGCGGACTTGGTGCCCTTCGAGAAATATGCCGCCGCGGCGCAATCGCTGACCCGGCCGGCATCGGCCGCGCGCGCCTTGCAGAACGGCGCGCCGAATATCGAACGCGCCGATAAGCTCGTGCAGCTCATCGCCAAGCAGAAGGGCTTGAGCCATCCGGCGATCGACGCCCAGGTGGCGCTGGTCGATGCGCGGCTCGAGGCCAACCGCAAGAAGCAGGCGGCGTAGCGCTCTCTTTTCGGGCGCTCAGCCCGCCGCGACGTCCTGCCAAAAGCCGAATCGGCCAGTGACCGATGCCATTTCCGGGCGGGGTTCCTCGTACTACCACGCCGCACGCTGGTACCGCGTACCGCGCCAGCTTTCACGACTCGATGCCCGTGATTCCTGGCCTAATGCTGACGGCACTATAATACCAAGTGCCAGAATGGGTCATTCACCCGGGCCCGCAAGCTCCGATAGGCAGAAATCGGTATATTGTCGGGGAAATAGTGCGGGCTCGCGACGAAAAAGTGTATCCTCTCTGCCACACATCCCGGGAAATTGTTAAGTTTTCCCGCGAAAGCATAAAAACTCAGCATTTGCTGTAGTTTTGAGCTTGGCTGTGCGCCCACAAAATTGAAGAATTCACGAAGTTTCGGGGGCATGGTTGCCTCTTGGAATCGGATCTGTACCGGGCTTCGAGGAAGGCTTCTCCGGTTACAGGCAGGGATAACAGAAGGGGCAGTTTTATGAAGAGAGTCGCTTTATCGTTGGTTCTTGCCGCCGGAATGGCTGCAACCTCCGCAATGGCTGCCGACATGGCAACCAAAGCCCCCCCGGCCGCAGCACCGCCGCCTTCGCCGTGGGATGTCGCAATTACCGCCGCGTTGATGACCGATTACAACTTCCGTGGCATCACCCAGTCGGCGCATCAGCCGTCGGCGCAGGCCGGCTTCGAGCCGCGCTACAATTTCAATTCGAGCTGGCAGGGCTATGTCGGCATCTCCGGCGAGAGCATCGACTTCCCGAACAACGCCGCCGCCGAAATCGACTTCTACGGCGGTATCCGCCCGACCTTCGACAAGCTCGCCCTCGATTTCGGCGTTTGGTACTACTGGTATCCGGGCGGCAATTGCTACGGCGTAGCAAACGTCGGTGGTATCAGCGGATGTAGCGGTCCGGCGGCTGGCGCTCTTGTACCGAACAAGAACGGGCTTTCACCTGTCGCTGGCTTTGCCGGCAACGAGATCGTGGCCAACGAGAGCTTCGTCGAATACTACGCCAAGGCGACCTACACGTTCAGCGATCAGTGGGCGGCGGGCGTTCAGTACTACTATTCGCCGAACGTTTCGGGCACAGGCGCTACCGGCAACTACGTCACGGGTAACGTGACCTTCACGGCGCCGAGTTCCTGGTTCCCGGCCAATACCGGTCTGGGTGGCTATATCTCCGGCGATCTCGGTTACTGGGGTCTCGGCACGAGCAACATCTTCTACGCTACGGGTTTTGCTCCGTTCACGACCGGCGTGAAATACACGAGCTACACCAATTGGGACGCCGGCTTGGGCTGGACCTATAAGGCCTTCACGCTCGATCTGCGCTACTACGACACCAATCTGACAAAGGCCGAGTGTAACGCTTTCACGAGTGCATCGAACTCGTCATTTTCTACCGGCAATATTACAACGCAGAATCCCAGCGGTCTCGGTTCAAACTGGTGCAGCGCGGCCTTTATCGGCAAGCTGTCTTTCGCGACCAACCTGAGCGGCCTCAAGTAAGATCGGCCGATCGATTTTTCTCAATGCAGCGGCCGGTGGCGGAAACGCCACCGGCCGTTTCGTTTGACAGGTGTCATCGCGAGCGAAAGCGAAGCAATCCAGCGCGGCGCCAAGGGTGGGATTGCGTCGTCGCCTCGCTCCTCGCGACGACGGCGCTGTAACTCATTCCGCCGCCGATACCAGCGGCACGTCGCGAACCTGTGAAGGTCCGTCGCCGGTCACGACCTCGACGCGGCGGCGGTGGAAGGCGACAAGCGTGGAGCGGTGGCCGATCGAGACGATGGTCGTCGTCTTCAGCCGTTCCTGCATCAGCCGGTACAGCATCGCCTCGGACGGCTCGTCGAGCGAGGCCGTGGACTCGTCGAGTAACAGATAATCCGGTTCCTGCAGCAGCGCGCGCGCGACCGCGAGCCGTTGCTGCTCGCCGACCGACAGCATCCGGTTCCAATGCGCTTCTTCGTCGAGCCGCGTGCTCCAGTGCGGCAGTCCGACCGCGGTGAGCACTTCGGCAAGGCGCGCGGGCTCGAACGTGCCGATCCTCGCCGGATAACTCAAGGCCGCGCCGAGCGTCGCCACCGGGAAATAGGGCCGCTGCGGCAGCAGCATAACCTTGGCATCCTTGGGCACGCTGACACGGCCCGAGCCGAACGGCCAGATGCCGGTGACGGCGCGCAGCAGCGTCGATTTGCCGGCGCCCGACGGGCCGGTCACCAGTACGCGCTCGCCGGGCGACAGCGTGAGATGCTCGGCGTCGATCAAGGCTTGGTTATTGGGCAGCCGGACATGGAGGTGATCGATCGCCAAGGCTTTGCCGTCGTCGGCCGGCAATACTTCGATCACTGGCGGCGTCAGCGCCGCGGCGCGGCCGGCCTCGATGGCGTTCTCGAAGCCGTTTAGCCGCTGCACAATCGCTTGATATTGCGCGATCGATTGGTAGGTCGTGACAAAATACGACAGCGCGGTCTGGACGCTGTTGAATGCCGTCGCGGTCTGCATCAGGTCGCCGAGCTGCATGACGCCGGCGAAATAGGCCGGGCCCGCCATCAGATAAGGAAAAATGGTGGCGGCCTGCGAAAAGCTCTGGGTGAAGAAGGTGAGCTTCTTCTGCCGCTTCATGATCGCGATCCAATTGGTGACGACATTGGCGAAGCGGTCGGTCAGCCGCTCGCGTTCGGCGGGTTCGCCGTGAAGCGCCGCGATCTGCTCGGAATTCTCGCGCGTGCGCACCAGGTTGAAGCGGAAATCGGCCTCGTATCGCTGCTGCTGGAAGTTCAGCGGGATGAGCCGCCAGCCGATCAAATGCGTCAGGATGGTGCCGATCACGGCATAGATCAGCGCCGCCCAGACCAGGTAGCCGGGAATGGAGACGTTCACGCCGAACAAATGCAGCGGCGCCTTTTCCGACAGCGTCCACAGGATGACGACGAACGAGAACATCGACACCACGGAGTTGATCAGGCCGAGACCGATCGACAGCGTGTTCTGCACGAACATCTGCAGATCCTCGGCGATGCGCTGATCGGGGTTGTCGGCGGCGTCGCCGAGCATCTGCATGCGGTAATGATTGGCTGTATTGAGCCATTGCCGCAGGTAGGTCTGCGTCATCCAGCGCCGCCAGCGGATCTGCAGCCAGAGATTAAGATAATTCTGATAAACGACGAGCACGGTAAAGACCGAAGCCAGCGCGCAGAAGATCAGGAGATCTTTGATGAAAGCATCCCAATTGCGATCCTGCAGCGTATTGTAGAAAGCATTGTACCAGTAGCTCAGCGCCACATTGATGGCGACGACCGATAGTTCGATGGCAATCACCGCGGCGAGCAGAAACCGCCCGGGCCAGCGATCATCCGACCGATAATACGGAACGGAGAGCCGCCAGATCGTGGCGAGCGTCGAAGCGAGACGTTTCACGGTAGGACCTCCGGAGCGTTAAGGGTCGGCACGGACCAAACAAATAGGTCGATAAACCGCGGCGGTAGAACAGTTCTGAAAAACAGCGTGCTGGCAAGCATCATAGGGGTAAGTGTCATAGTGGCAATTATCATGGCCGAAACTCATTAAGTGTCGCTTGCGCCGCCCAGCGCTGCCGTCAGGGTTTGGCTCGGTAGCGCTTCTACCTGAAAGGCTTGGCCCCGAAAGGCTTCGCCCTGTAAGGCTTGGCCCTGCAAGGCTTGCCCCTGACACAAAGAATTGGCCCTAACATGGCGCCGCGTGCTGGTGCAGTGGCCGATCCCACGCCGGGCTGCGGCGTGTCTCCGGCATAACTGAAGATTTACAGCGCCGTCCGGCAGAGGAGGCGAGCAATCGCGTTTTCTTGATGGCGGACAGGCCGTTATCGCCGCGGCATTGTCGCGCGGGTGCCGTGGCATCGGCCATGGGTCTTCGCCACCCGGCGCTTCGGGGACTGGCTTTTTCCTCGCCGTGCGCTAAACCAGCCGGGTGGCCGTTCGGCCGCAAAGCTCCATCCTTCATTCGATTGGGTGAAACGATGCTCCGCCTGCGCCGGCGTTCGATCTGTTCCGTCGTCCTGCTCGCTGCTTCGCTGTCTTGCGTAAACGCCGGCGAGAGCTTTCCGTTCGGCAGTGAGTTGATGCTCGATACCGAGCCGCTGCACCGCTCGAAGCGCGTTCCGATGATCCAGATCGAGGAGGATGGTTCGGCCTCGATCGATCTGTGGTGCTCAAGTCTGCGCGCCCAGGCCACCGTCGGCGACGGTTCGATCGCCATCGTGCCGGCTCCGGCGGCAAACGCTGCGCCGGAGCCGTCCTGCGAGCCCGACCGTCAGGCCCGCGACGCCGAGCTCCTCACGGCACTCGCCCAGGTCACCGCCTGGCGGCGGAGCGGCGAGGTCGTCGAGCTTACCGGGCCGAAGCCGCTGCGCTTCCGGCAGATGACCAACTAAAGTTCACGCCGCAGCCTCCTGCCCGGCGCCGGCCGAGCCGGGAGATAAAATATAGCTGCGACTCCTAGGGCGGTGCTATCTCAGTTTCAGCGACCTATGCGTGTGTGCACTCCATTGCGCGCCATTACCTCATCGTCATCCTGTCATTGTATCTTTTAATAATTCATTAAGAAGTTGTACGCTGGCGCGACCAGTCACCATCAACGGGAGGAAGCGATGATCATCACAGTTCAGTGCGGTTCTCAGACCACCAATAGCGGCTCATGGACGGCGATGACGGGCCTCAAGCTGACGCTTCCTCAGGGTGTCGGGGAGACAGCTTTGGTCATCCTCAACGTCCCCAATCCCTACCCCACGGGTAATGACTTTCCCGGCGGCAATTTCGGCATCCAGGTCGGCAGCACGGTGCAGAGCGCCTTTGCCTCCTTCACCTATAACGAACAGGTGCCGCCCTCCACCGGCCGTATCCCAACGACGCTGACCGTCGCGGTGCCGCTGAGCAGCAGCGGCATGACGGCCGTCACGGCGGTCTGGTCCGGCGTGCGCGACTCGACGGTCCACATCGACAGCCCGGCGGTCTTGTCTGCGGTGATCTGAGGAAGACGTTCCGACCTAAATAATAAAAAGGGCGCGGACTGCTCCGCGCCCTTGCCTATCGATAAGAAGGAAGACGGCTTAGAAGCCCATGCCGCCCATGCCGCCGCCACCGCTCGGCATCGCCGGCATGGCAGGCTGATCCTTCGGCAGTTCGGCGACCATGGCTTCGGTCGTTACCAGGAGGCCCGCGACCGAGGCTGCGTCCTGCAGCGCCGCGCGCACCACTTTGGCCGGATCAACAATGCCCTTGTCGAGCATGTCGACATATTCCTCGTTCTGCGCGTCGAAGCCAAAAGTCTCCGACTTGTTCTCGAGGATCTTGTTGACCACGATCGAGCCTTCGACACCGGAGTTCTCGGCAATCTGGCGCAGCGGCGCTTCGATGGCCTTGAGCACGATGTTGATGCCGGTCTGGACGTCCGGGTTTGAGTTGGTGAGCTTGCCGACCGCCTTCTTGGCGCGAAGGAGGGCTACGCCGCCGCCCGGCACGATGCCTTCCTCGACCGCGGCGCGGGTGGCGTTGAGCGCGTCCTCGACGCGATCTTTCTTCTCTTTCACCTCGACTTCGGTGGCGCCGCCGACGCGGATCACCGCGACCCCGCCGGCGAGTTTCGCCAGCCGCTCCTGCAGCTTCTCACGGTCGTAGTCGGAGGTGGTCTCTTCGATCTGGGCCTTGATCTGATTGACGCGGGCCTCGATGTCCTTCTTCTTGCCGGTGCCGTCGACGATCGTGGTCTTTTCCTTCTCGATCACGATCTTCTTGGCGCGGCCCAACATCGCCGTGGTCACGCTTTCAAGCTTGATGCCGAGATCTTCGGCAATGAGCTGGCCGCCGGTGAGGATGGCGATGTCTTCCAACATTGCCTTGCGGCGATCGCCGAAGCCCGGCGCCTTCACGGCCGCGACCTTCAAGCCGCCACGCAGCTTGTTGACGACGAGCGTCGCCAATGCCTCGCCCTCGATGTCCTCGGCGATGATGAGCAGCGGCTTGCCCGACTGCACCACGGCTTCCAGCACCGGCAGCATGGCCTGCAGGCCGGAGAGCTTCTTCTCGTGCAAGAGGACGTAGGCGTCTTCGAGCTCCGCCACCATCTTCTCGGCATTGGTGATGAAATAGGGCGACAGATAGCCGCGGTCGAACTGCATGCCCTCCACGATCTCGACTTCGGTGTCGAGCGCCTTGGCTTCCTCGACGGTGATGACGCCCTCATTGCCGACCTTCTGCATTGCTTCCGCGATCATCTTGCCGATGGTGGCGTCGCCATTCGACGAAATGGTGCCGACCTGCGCCACTTCGGAGGAGGAGCCGACTTTCTTCGAACGCTTCTTGATGTCCTCGACGACGGCCGCGACCGCGAGGTCGATGCCGCGCTTGAGGTCCATCGGGTTCATGCCGGCGGCAACCGCCTTGGCGCCTTCCTTGACGATTGCCGCGGCGAGCACGGTCGCGGTGGTGGTGCCGTCACCGGCGACGTCGTTGGTCTTCGAGGCGACCTCGCGGACCATCTGCGCGCCCATGTTCTCGAACTTGTCTTCGAGCTCGATCTCCTTGGCGACAGTGACGCCGTCCTTGGTGATGCGCGGTGCGCCGAACGATTTCTCGATGACGACATTGCGGCCCTTGGGGCCCAATGTCACTTTCACCGCATTGGCGAGAATGTCGACGCCGCGCAGCATACGGTCGCGGGCGTCGGTGGAAAATTTTACGTCTTTCGCGGACATTTCAGTTCTCTCCTGGTGTTCCTATGGCCTCAGGCGATCACGCCCATGATGTCGGATTCCTTCATGATGAGGAGATCCTCGCCGTCGAGCTTGACTTCGGTGCCCGACCACTTGCCGAACAGCACGCGGTCGCCGGACTTCAGCTCGATCGGGATAATCTTGCCGCTTTCGTCACGGCCGCCGGGACCGACCGCCACGACCTCGCCCTCGGAGGGCTTTTCCTTCACGGTATCGGGAATGATGATGCCGCCCTTGGACTTCGCCTCGGCATCGATACGCTTGACGACCACGCGGTCATGGAGCGGACGGAACTTCGTTTTCGCCATGTTCACCCTCATCGCCGCGCTGCAGCGGCTTTTGGCGTTGATTAATACGCTTGTTTTTCAGTGCCTTAGCACTCATACCAGCCGAGTGCCAGTCAGGCGCTGGGGACATAGGGTTTAGGCTCGGCGCTGTCAAGGCGGTGGGCTCAGTGGCCAGGGCCCAATGGAAGGTGCGCGTTGCCCTATTCGCTACGCGCCATTCGCTGCTAATCTCGGCATTAACGGAACAAGACCCGGCCGGGAGAAAATGTGCAGATGCGCGGACTGAGCCTGAACGAGGCCAATTCCATTATTGCTGCGACATTTGCCGCGGCCAAAAAGCATAAATGCCGGCCGATGAGCGCGATCGTGCTCGATGCCGGTGGCCGGGTGAAGGCGTTCCAGAAGCAAGATAACGCCTCGATGCTGCGTTTCGAAGTCTGTTACGGTAAGGCCTATGGCTCGCTGGCGCTCGGGCGGCCGTCGAAGCTCGTGTTGCAGAAAGCCAATGAAAAGCCCTTGTTTATGCAGTCGATCGAGAACTTGGCCGATTATCCATTGTTCTTGGAGGGCGGCGGGCAGCTCATTCGCGATAAAGCGGGCGAGGTGATGGGCGCGATCGGCGTCACCGGCGACGCCAATGAGATGGACGACATCTGCGCCATCGCCGGCATCCATGCCGCGGGGCTTTGCGCCGACAGCGATTTCTTCGACGATCCGGAGGCAATGCGGGTCCTAAGCATCCACAAATCGGCGCCGCTTATCGACCCGCGGCCCACCGCAAACACTAAGTCAGAAGCTCCCGTCGGAAGCGCCGGGAAGCCCGCCCGCAACGGCTCCGGCCGCCGCTCGAGCGGAGAAGCCGCCAAATCCGGGCCTTAATCCTCCTGATCAATTGGCCGTGGCCGCATCGGAAACAAAGTCTAAAGATCAGGACGATAAATTGAGGGGCGAGGCGACTGATGGGGCGCGGCCGTCGGACTGCGGCGCCCTGGTTCGGTCGGCCCGGCCAGGTTTTGGGGGAGACCCTTTATGCGCGTGTCCCGTTTGCGGCTGAGTTTGAGCATCGCGCTTGGCGCGTTCGCGCTCGCGGCCTGTACGTCGAACCCGCCACCGGCCGAGCAGGCCGCTCCGCCACCGATGGCGCAACCCGCGATCCCCTCGCAATACAAGCCGGAAGAGATCGTCGGCCGTTGGGGCTATGGCGCCTTCCACAAGGATGAAGATTTGGCGCGTACAGCGGCCGCGGCCCGTGCCCAATGCGGCCAGCCCGTCGATATCACGCGCGGCCCGAACGGCGGCGTCATGATGTATCTCGCCGACAGCGCCCAATTGCAGGAACTGCAGCTCAAGGGATCGGCCAGCGGCAAGAACTATATCGGCCCGCCCGGCGATGCCGGCGGCGCGCAGGACCGCGAAATCGCATCGTTCGACGGCCGCACCATGGTGCTCAAATGGATGGATCCGGAAGTTGCCGGCCGTTACGGTACCGGCGTCTATGTGCGCTGCGCTGCCGAAGGCACGCCGCGTGCGGCCGGTAAGCCGGCGATGAAGCCGAAGGCGCAATAGGTTTATTTCTTCTCTCTCCCCACAAGGGGGAGGCGAATAGCCAAAACCCGCCTCCGCGATTTCACCTCCGATTCCCGGCGCGTTCAATTATCGAACAGCGCGTCAATCTCGGCTTGCGTGATATGGCCGCTGTCGCCGTCGAGCCGCGGGCCGTGCAGTAGTTGCGCGGCATCATCGCGCGGCGGCGCGGATTTTCCTGCGTTCTGTTCCGGCGTGGCGGGATGTTCGAGGAAATTGAGCGTCGTCATGACTTTGGCGATGCGCTGCCCGCACAGATCCTGGAAATTGCACGCCTCGAAAATCCGGATGATGAGATCCGAAATATCCTGCGCCGCGCCTTGTTCGAGCTTGCCCTTGAGGGCTGCGGCGAGGTTATTGGCGAGCTGATCGATTTCCTCGGCGGCGGCCAAAATCTTTTGCGTTGCCTGCGCGGTGTCGGCGACGACCGCTTCGAGTTCTTGCACGATGCGGGTCAGCTGCGCCGCGTGCAGAGCCGTGGTGACGCCGCGCTCGCCGCCGGCGCTCGCTGCCGGGTGCGGCCGGGGTGCGGCTAGCGTCGCGCGCAGCGCGCCGAGCGCCTGCATGACTTCGGCATGGAGGTCCTTGGTATGGAGGTTCTTGGCATCAAAGTCCTTGGCAGGATGTGCCGACGCGGAGGTGCCGTCGCCGGGGCCGGGATGCCGGGCCGCGGCGGTTTCCTCGATGCGGAATATCTTGCGCGGTGCGGCCATTTCTTGTCCCACCTGTTCCGAGACTAGAGTTTGGCCGCTTAATATGGCGTTCACGGCCGGTCTTGCGGCCGCCGGGCGCAGCGGCGGCATCGGGGATCGCTTTCAACTGCCGCTGGCTACGCGGTGGAACGCCCGGTTAACCAAATCATTTCACGCAATATCAACTGTAACTTGATGAACAATGTGCGAATTTTTCCATCGCGCAATTTGTTTACCAAACAGTCGAGGTTTGCGGGCGTAGTTGCTGCATGAGCGCGCGCGCCGCGGTAGCGATTGAGTGCGGCGCGGGACAGGCTCGATCGTGTAACCGGCGTAATGAGTACAGCAATGCGGCGTATCTGCGTGTTCGCGCTTTTGTCGGCGCTGCCGACGGGCGCATTATCAGTGTCGGCTTTGGCCGATCCTCTCCAGCTCACCTTTTCGCCTTATGCCATGAGCGCTCCGGTGCAGCAGCCGGTCTATGTCATACAGCCGCAGATGCAGGCCGCAGCACCCGCCAATGTTCAGCCTTATGGGGGCCAGCAGTACTATGTCTACGCGGCTCCGCAGCAAGGTTATGCCACTGCGCCGCGGGGCTACGTCACGGCGCAGCCGCAAGGCTACTCACAAGGCTATTCACAGGGCTACTCACAAGGCTACGCGCAAAACTACCCGCAGCCGGTGCCGAGCTATACTGGAACTGTGGCGCCGCGTCACGCCGCGGCCGCACCGGCACCAAATTACGCGCCGCCTCAGCTTGTGAATTACGCCGCACCTTCGCCTGCAACTTATGCCGCACCGCCGCCGCAGCCGGCGCCCGCTCCGCCGCCCGAACCGCATCGCGGCTTCCTCGAACAAATTTTTGGCGGGCCGACCATCCAGGCGCATGTCTACGCACCGGCGATGCCCGAATATCAGCCGGCGCCGCTCCCGCAAGCACCTGTTGTCAATCAGCAGCAGGCTTACGCGCCGTCGGGCCAAGGCGATATGTCGGCCTATCCGATCGACCCGAAATACGACCGCCAGGTAGTCGACTATCGCTCCGACGAACCCGCGGGCACGATCGTCATCGATACGCCCAACAAATTTCTCTATCTGGTCGAAGCCGGCGGTAAGGCCTTGCGCTACGGCATCGGCGTCGGCCGGCCGGGCTTCACCTGGGCCGGCGTGAAAACGATCACCGCCAAGAAGGAATGGCCGGACTGGCGGCCGCCCTCGGATATGCTCGAACGCCGGCCCGATCTGCCGCGCTATATGCCCGGCGGCATCGATAATCCGCTCGGCGCGCGCGCGATGTATCTCGGCTCGACGCTCTACCGCATCCACGGCTCCAACGAGCCCTGGACCATCGGCACTAACGTCTCGTCCGGCTGCATCCGCATGCGCAATGAGGACGTCACCGACCTCTATAACCGCGTCAAGGTCGGCACCAAGGTCGTAGTGATCTGAACGCGCGGCCGAAGCTTACCCCTTTGCAGCGCCTCGCCATCCGAATAGATGGGAGCGATGCAAAATATTCCGATCTATGAAGCGCTGGCCCAGGCCTTCGCCGCGGAGGGCGTCGACACCCATTTCACCCTGATGGGCGACGGCAACATGCACTGGGTCGCCGCGATGCAGCGGCTCGACGGCATGAGCACGTTCTCGGCGCGCCACGAGCACTGCGCCTGCTCCATGGCGATGGGCTATCACAGCGCGACCGGGAAAGTCGGCGTCGCTTCGGTGACGTGCGGGCCGGGACTGACGCAGATCATGACGGCGCTGACAACGGCATCGCGCGGCAGAATTCCGCTCGTCGTCTTTGCCGGCGAGGCCCCGATACACGCCAAGTGGTACAATCAGGCACTTGAGCAGCCGCCATTCGCCGCCGCCTGCGGTGCGGATTACATCTCGGCGCACAGCCCGCAGCGCATGTATCACTACGTTCGCGAAGCTTTCCATCTCGCGCGCCACGAACGCCGGCCGGTGTGCTCGGCGTACCGTGCGATCTGCAAAAACAGCCCCTGTCAGACATCGGGGCGTACCGGAGTTCGCTCGATGTGATGCCGCGCGTCGAGCCCGTGCCGCCGCATCCGCATCAGGTCGACGATGTGGCGGCGAAACTCGTTCGCGCCAAGTGCCCGATCGTACTCGCCTGCCGTGGCGTCATGCGATCCGGCGCCGATCTGGCCGCTGTCGCCCAGGGCTTCGGTCTGCGCGGCGCGAATGTTACGGATATCGGCCAGTTGCGGCCGTTGTTCGATGCCTACCAAACCCACGACGCAGCGGAGGTGTGGAATATTCACATTTCCGACAAGGTCGTAAGCCCGAACACCCGGCGCGGCACGAGGCGCGGTCACGGTAAGGTGTGAGCGTCGGCGCCGGCCTATTCCATCTTGATGCCGGCGTTCTTGACCACTTTGCCCCACTTTTCGGTGTCGGCGCGAATGAGCGCGGTAAAGCGATCGCCGTCGATCGCCATCACGGTGAGTTGCTGATCGGCAAATTGTTTGATCACGGCCGGATCGCGCATGACCGCGAGCGTTGCCTCGCGTAGGCGATCCACGATCGGCTTCGGTGTCGCCACGGGCGCGATAATGCCGACCCAGGGCGCCATTTCGAAGCCGGGAACCGTCTCGGCGACCGCCGGCCAATCGGGAAATTCCGGGATGCGCTTCGGCTCCGCGACCGCGAGCACCTTCAGCTTGTTGTCCTTTACGTAGGGCAGGAGTGTCGACACATTGTTGAACTCGACTTGGACTTCGCCGCCGAGGATGCCGACCGCCATCGGGGCGGTGCCCTTATAGGGCACGTGCAAGAGCTTCACGCCGGTGGCGAGTTCGAACAATTCCATCGCCAGATGGCTGAAATTGCCAACGCCAGCCGAGCCATAGGCGATGCCGCCCGGCTTTTCCTTCGCCAATTTGATGAGGTCGGCGATGTTGTCGGCGGGAAACGAAGGATTGGCTGCCAGCATGCCGGGCAGGCGGACCAGCGACGTCACCGGGATGAAGTCTTTCAGTGGGTCATAGGACAGGTCCTTGTAGAGCCAGGGATTGACGGTCATCGGCGTGTCGGAGGAGACCGCGATGGTGTAGCCGTCCGGGTCGGATTGCTTCAACGCCTGCAGGCCGACGGCGCCGTTCGCGCCGCCGCGGTTCTCGACAAAGATGGACTGGTTCAGGCGTTTTGACAGATGATCCGCCACCATGCGCGCGACGACATCGGTGCCGCCACCGGCCGGATAGGGGACGATCAATCTGATCGGCTTCGCCGGCCAGTCTTGGGCGAGTGACGGTGCGGGCAAGAAGGCTGCCATAAAGCACAACAGCCCGAATATTGCCGCAACGGCGGCCACTGGTCTTTTCATTTGTGTTCCTCTCCCTGGTCGCTGCGATTGGAATTTTTTATTTCTTACTACGAAGCGCGACGGTCCCGCATTTAATCGCATCGCCCACGACGGCGCCAGCTTGTGGCAGCCCGGCAATTTCTTTAGCCTTCGATAAGGGATGAACGCCAAGCGCAGTGACGATTTCGCTGAAAAATCGTTCCCGGATGGGGCACAACGCATGTACGATCTGCATCTTTCCGCCGAGCAATTGGAAATTCGCGACACCGTGCGTGACTTCGTCACGCGTCAGGTCAAGCTGGTCGTGCTCAAGGCCGATCGGCTCGACGCCGGCGACCGGCGGCTGTCGATGGCGCTACTCGATCAGGCCTCCCGGCTCGGGATGCGCACGCTGACGCTCGCCGAGGATATTGGCGGCGCCGGCGCCGATCAGCTGACCTGCGCCATCGTCACCGAAGAACTGGCGGCCGGCGATGCCGACATCGCCGCGACACTCGCCGAGACCTCGCGGCTTGCAACACTCCTGTTCGGAAGCGCGATGAGCACGGCGCAGCGCGAGCGGCTCCTGCCGCTATTTGCCGACAACGACCGCCATCAGCTCGCTTTCGCGTCGCGGGAGCCCGGTGCCGACACCGGCCTTGGCGTGAATTATCACCGGCCGGTGGCTGCGCAGTCCGAGCTGAAGACCACGGCGGTGAAGTCGGCGAACGGCGACTGGATGGTCAACGGCGTCAAGGTCTGTGTCGCCAATGCGCCGCTTGCGGGACTATTCGCCGTCGCCGTCAAAATCCCGGGCCGGAGGAGCGCTGCGGTTCTCGTCGTGCCAAGCGACGCGCCGGGACTGACGGTCCGCGCGCATGAGCACGCTTGGCGGCACGGGTCCTGCGGCGAGGTCACGTTCAAGGATTGCCGGGTGCCGGCCGATAATCTAATCGCGGACGATGCGGCGGAACTCTTGGCCGGCCATGAAGAGTCCGGGCGCGGCAGCGTGCTGATGCAGGCGGTCAATCTCGGCATCGGGCGTGCGGCCTATGAGGCCGCCCTCGATTACGCCAAGCTTCGCGTGCAGGGCGGCCGGCCGATCGTGCAGCACCAGGCGATCGGCACCAAGCTTGCCGAGATCGCCATCAAGCTCGAAGTGGCGCGCGGCGCCGTGTGGCGGGCGGCCTGGGCCTGCGATCATCCCGATGCCTATGCGGATCGCAGCCTCGCCGATCTGCCGCTCAAAACCGTCGCGCAGGTGTTCACCGCGCAGGCGATACTCGAAGCCACCAAGGATGCCGCCGAAATTTTTGGCGCCATGGGGGTGATGCGCGACATGCCGCTGCAAAAATACGTGCATGACGCGCGCGTCTGCTTGAACGGCGGCGAGAGCCAACGCGACGCCAAATTGCGTATTGCCGAAGCGCTTTCCGGCTATCGGCGCGCGTCGCCCACCGCGGTCGCTGCCGAATAGCTTTTCCCTTTTTGCGACGAGGATACGACGATGGACTTCACGCTAAGCAACGAGCAGCGCGACTGGCAGATGACCGCGCGGAAATTCGCCGATGAGGAAATCCGCCCGATCTCGCTTGCGCGCGATGCCATCCCGACGGCGCATGAAACCTTCGACTGGGAAATCGTCAAAAAAGGCTCGAAGCTCGGCTTCCGCACCATGGCGGTGCCGAAGGAATACGGCGGGCAGGGCACCGATTTCGTCACGCAGGCCTTGGTCATGGCGGAACTGGCGCGCGCCGACAGCGCCATTTCCAAGACCTTCAGCCAGAACTGGAAATGGAGCCATCTGATCAGCGCGTCTTGCACGCCGGAGCAAAAGGCGCGTTTCTTAAAGCCCTTCGTCGAGGACGATACCTATCTGCTCGGTAAGGGCATTACCGAGCCGAGCGCGGGATCCGACAATCGCCTGCCGCCGGCTGGCGATGCCAAGGCAGGGCTAAAGCTGCGGGCGGAACGCCGCGGCGACGAGTGGATCCTCAACGGCGAGAAGTGCTTCATCGCCAATGCGCCGGTCGGCAAGCTGTTCTTCATCGACGCGCGCACCGATCCCTCGGTACCGCTCAAGCAGGGCACGACGCTATTTCTGGTGCCCCGCGATACGCCCGGCTTCCGCATCGGTAAGGTATTCAACAAGAGCGGCTGGCGTTTCTATCAGAATGGCGAAATGATTTTCGAGGACGCGCGGGTGCCGCATGCCAATGTGGTGGGCGAGGTCAATGGCGGCGTGAAGAAGGCGGGCGGCAGCGGCAACGACACGACCGGCGGCGATATTTTCGGCGATTTGGAGCTTTGCGCCAATGCGCTCGGCATCTGCGACGATGCCTGTCAGACGGCGCTGCACCATGCGCGCACGGTTAAACAGGGCGGGCAATATCTGTTCGAGCAGCAGCTCGTGCAGCTTGCGATCAACCGCATGCACATGCTGACCGAGGCGCTGCGCTCCTTCGTGCTGCGGGTGGCCTGGGAGCACGACATGAAGATCCATTCCTGCAATGCGGGCCTCGCCATGAACTTTTCGACGGATGTCGTGCAGCAGGTCACGGAACTCTATATGGATGTCCGCGGCACGGACGGATGCCTCATGGATCAGCATCCCGACAAGCTGGTGCGCGATGCCTTCATCTGGAGCCACCTGGCCGGCGACACGGTGCAGCGCATGAAGGTGGCGCGTCGGCTCGCCCATTGACGGCGTGTTCAGTCGATGCGCGACGTGTCGGCGGAAAATTCCATCGGGCAGTAGTGGGCGCCGTGAAACTGCGCCGAGATCTCGTTCTCTTTTTTACCCTCGGCAAAAATCTCCGCCGCGAACACCTCGGAATCGTCCTCCGGACGGTAGCCGAGGAATTTGACGTTGCTGTTGTCCCAGCGGCTGCGCAAGTTTCTCGAGACGCCGTAGACGATGACGAAGTGGTATTGCGGGTGATCGATGCAGCGGCGCGTAAGCTGCACCATGTCGCGATGGCTGATCCAGGTCAGCAGTCCGCGTGCGTCCACCGGCCGGTCGGGGGTGCGAAAGGTGCCGATGCGCAGGCAGGCGACACTGATGCCGTGCTTGTCGGCATAGAGACGGCCGAGGGCCTCGCCGAATACCTTCGAAACGCCGTAGCGCGAGTCCGGCCGCACCGCGACGGTGTTGTCGAGGAAGCGCTCGCGCCGGTGAAAGCCTATGGCGTGGTTCGAGCTGGCAAAGACGACGCGTTTGACGCCCTGGCGGCGCGCGCACTCAAAAACATTGTAGCAGCCTTCGATGTTCAGCGGCAGAACCTTGTCCCATGCCGCCTCTTCGGAGGCGCCGGCGAGATGCACGACGCACTCGATCCCCGCCATGGCACGTTCCAGCGCGGCCACATCGCGGATGTCAGCCGTATGGATATCTTCGCCGGCTGCCGCGGGGCCAAGCGAGGCTGTGTCGAGGAGCCGAATAAGCGGATAGGTGCCGCGCAGGCCGTTGCGCAGCACGCCGCCGATTTTTCCGGCCGCGCCGGTAATGAGGATGCGTTCCATGTCTCACCCCGGATTTCGCTGCCCGCAGGCACTAGGACGATCGATCTTACCGGCTTCGGCCGGGTGCCGTGATATGAGCAGCAATGCCCCTTTCGGGGTAGACTGCACGAAAGGCGAACGCGGCCGAACGTCGGTTCTCGAGATCAAGCGGAGATTTGGCAATGAAGTGGTTATTGATGGCGGCCGTATTGGTCGTTGTGTCCGTTCATTCTGCCGGCGCCACGGATCTGGGCTGCGTCAGCACGACGTTTAATGCGCTGTCTCCCAACGACAAGGTCTGCGTCAGCGTCTTTGAAGATCCGCAGGTGCCGGGCATCGTCTGCCACATTTCGCAAGCCAGAAAAGGCGGCTGGGGCCAGCCGTTCGGCTTGAATGAAGACCCGTCCAATTTTTCGGTGTCGTGCCGGCAGAACGGCCCGATCGACGTCGATTTGTCAAAACTAGGCGACGACCAGGAGGTCTTTACGCAGAAGACCAGTATCTTTTTCAAGACCACGCGCATCTACCGCATGGTGGATAAGCCGCATAACACGCTCGTCTACCTCGCCATCAGCACCAAGATCGTCAATGGCTCGCCGGCCAATGCGATCAGCACCGTGCCGATCATGCCGTGGCCGCACTGAGGCCCTAGCTCAGCGCAACGCCACGCTCTGCAAGCAGTCGCGGAAAATCCTCGCCGAGAAAGAATGCATATTCGCGGTCGCGCAAGTCGGTGAGTGGATCGAGTCGTCGCAAGTCGGCATCGGCCTGGCCCGGATGGCACATGATGACGCCGCCGTCCGGCAAGTGATCGAGAAATTTTGCGAACAGCTTTGCGTAATCGGATCCCGCACGAAAGGCGTAAGCCCCGGCAAAACCCGGATTAGTGCGCACGCCCTGCCGCGCGGCGAGCCTTCGGAAGCGGCGGCTTAGGGCATCGAGCAGCAACGCCTTGCGGTCGACGAGGCGCCGATGCGCCGGCAGCGACCGTCCGCATTGGCGGACCCAAGCGTTTGGCGCCGCATCCTTGACGACGCGCAGCAAAGCGTCGCCGATCTGCGGGAAGAGCTGCACGTGCTGGTGACCGTCGACAAAATCCGGCGCGCGTCCGAACGCCGACTGGAAGGCCTCGACCTGGCGCATGGTTTCGATCGTCAGCCATTCGGGCCGCAGCGCCCGCAGATGTGCTCGCCGCATCACCGCCGCGAGCGACAGGAACGCAGCGTGACGCCGCGGCGCAAAGCCGTGCGACAGCGGTCGAAACGGCGCCGTCAGAGTGAGATGCAGTCCAATCGCTGCGTGTTTGCCGGCGGCATCGCGGAGCGCGTTCGCGGCCCTTACCGAAAAACTCGGCGCCACAACTATCGCTGAAGCGGCATTGATCCGGCGGCGGGCGACGAGGTCGAGGATCGCCGCATTCACGCCCGGCGAAATGCCGTAATCATCGGCGCATAGCCGGATGTGCCGGAGGTTGCCGTGATGCGGATCGTCACGCTGGGACTTGTCTGGGCTCATTCGGCCGCGCTGCGCGCGCCGGTCGCGGCGCGGCTAAGGTCTTCAGCGGGCTTCATGTCGTGCTCGGCGACGAAATAGACCGGTCGCCCTTTGATCTCTTGCAGTATCTTGCCGATATATTCGCCGACCACACCAAGCATGATCAACTGCATGCCGCCGAGCACCATGATGCCGACGAAAAGCGACGGATAGCCCGGGACCTTTTCGCCATAAACCAGCGTCTCGTAGACGATCTGCAAGCCGTAACAGAATGCGACCACCGCCAGCACCACGCCAAGCATGGTGGCAAAACGCAACGGCGCCACCGAGAAGGCGGTCAGGCCATTGAGCGACAGCCCGATCAGAGTTCTGGTATTCCACGTGGTCCGGCCGTCGGCGCGCGGTTCCGGCTCGTAATCGATCCGCATTTGGCGAAAGCCGATCCAGCTTGCCAAGCCCTTGAAGAAACGGTTGCGTTCCGGCAACTGCCGCAGGGCGTTGGCGGCGCGGGGCGACAACAGCCGAAAGTCGCCGGCGTCTTCCGGAATCTTGGTGCGCGCGCCCCAATTGATGAGGGTGTAGAACGCATGCACGGCGACGCGCCGGCTCCAGGCCTCGTTGGCGCGGTGAGCCTTGGCGGTATAGACCACGTCGTAACCGTCATCGAGCCAGTGTGCGACCAGGGTTTCGATCAAGGCCGGCGGGTGCTGGCCGTCGCCGTCGATGAACAAAACGGCGCCGCGCCGGGCGTAATCGAGGCCGGCGAGCAGTGCCGCCTCCTTGCCGAAATTGCGCGACAGCGACACCACCTGGACGTCGAGCGCCACGGCCGGCAGCGCGCGCGCGATGGCCAGCGTATCGTCGCGGCTGCCGTCGTCGACATAGACTACTTCGCAGGCGAGCCCACGCGACGCGGCGAGTTGCTGCGCCACCGCGACGAGCCGTGCGTGCAACCGGTCGAGCGAAGCCGCTTCGTTATAAAGCGGCACCACCAGCGAAAGTCCGCTTGCGGCACCCGAATCGGGCCCGGCCACGGTGCGCTCGCGGGGCAGTGGCGCGATGCGATTATCGGTAACGCTCATGACCTTAGTCCCATATCGGCCGTTTCTATAGCGCAAACCGCTGTCGCGCGCCCACCCCCACCCGCAGGCCGGGCTGTCGCGGCGGACCGGACGTGATATGCGAAACCCCGCGATGGCCCCGGTTTCCCCCCACGATTCGACACCCCCCAGGCTGGCCGACAGGTTTGAACAGGCATGGCGTCACCGGGCGCTGAGCTTAAAGGCGATGTCATTTGCGCTCATCGGCTTGATCAATACGGCCGTGGATTATGCGTTCTTTCTGCTGGCACGCTCCCTCCTGCAGCACGCGCCCGCGGCGCTCGGTCTGTTTGCCACGTTTAGCGCAAGCTGCCGCTGCGGCAGGCCGGATACGATCCTCTTGATCGCCGCCAATATGATGTCTTGGATCGTCGCGGTGAGCGGCTCCTATGTATTGAATTCCTCGATCACCTTTGCGGCCGAGTCCGGCCGCAAATTGAGCCGGCGCCACTATCTGACCTTCGTGGTCTCCGGCATCGCAGGGCTCATCGCCAATACCGCGACGCTCGTCTTCACCGCGCAAGTTCTGGGCCTGTCGGTGTGGCTTGCCAAAGCCGCCGCCATCCTTGCCAGTTTTGTCGTCAATTTCTCGCTGTCGCACTTCGTTGTCTTCCGGGTGCGCGGCGCCGACGATACCGGGGAGGGGGCCTGACGCAACGGCATGGTCTGTGCCCGGTGCCGCAGAGGACGACTTAAGGACAAAAGAGAATTTGTCGCCGCGACCGGCCGAATTTGATTTAAATCAAAACGGCAGCGAGCCTCTCCCGTCATTTGGCTCCATGCCAGTATTCCTGTACCGATGCCCCAACACTGGCCTGAAAGTCCAGGGCTGGGTCGCGGACGATCCCGAGCGCCCGTCGGACGCCAGCTACGAGCCCGTGACCTGCGTCGCATGCACGCGGGTGCATATGGTCAATCCGAACACCGGGCGGGTCCTGGGCAGCGACGATGACTAATCCATGGTGCCGGCTCCGGCGCCCCCCGGGGAAATCTCAGCCGGTCGCCAATGCGTTTGATCCAAGTCAAAGCTCGGCGGCCGTGGCGGGATAACGCTTAGTGGCGAACGAAACCGCCCAGGGGAGACCGCCATGTCGACCATCCAAATCGCCAGCCTGCTTATCGTCTGTATCGCCTTCGTCGTGTTCGCCGTCGCCTTGGCATGGGGCGACTATCAGACGCGCAATATCAGCCACAACCGGCCTGCGCAGCCGCAGGGCTCGCCGTCGGCAAAGTTGCATTTGCTCAAGACCGAAGCCGGAGCGCCGCATGCGCCCGCCCGTTCGGCGCAAACAGCCTCGGCGAAATGACGCGATCAGTGCACTGACAGTGGGGAATGCCATGAACCAGGACATACCCGGCACCACCATGTTCGACGGCGATCAGGCGCAGAAGGGTCTCGCGCTCAATCGCATGTGCTTTTCGTTCAACAGCGCCGAAAACCGGGCGGCGTTTCTCAAGGACGAGGAGGGCTATTGCCGTAAATTCGCGCTGACCGACGCGCAGCGCGCGGCGGTCTCGAGCCGGAACGTGCTGCAAATGATCGAGGCCGGCGGAAATGTCTATTACCTCGCCAAGCTCGCCGGCATTTTCGGGCTCAATGTTCAGGACATAGGCGCGCAGCAGACCGGCACCACGGTCGACGAATTCAAGGCCAAGCTCGCCGCGGCAGGGAGATAGTCATGGCTAAAATCATCGGCGGCGTCGCCACGACGCATGTGCCGTCGATCGGCAAGGCGATTGCCGATAAAAAATACAACGACCCGTATTGGCAGCCGTTCTTCGGCGGATTCGATTACGTGCATTATTGGCTGGCGCGGGAGAAGCCCGACGTCGCCGTCGTGTTCTACAACGACCACGGGCTGAATTTCTTCCTCGACAAGCTGCCGACTTTCGCCGTCGGCGCTGCGAGCGAATACCGCAACGAGGACGAGGGCTGGGGCATCCCGGTGTCGCGCTCGATTGCCGGCGACCCGGCGCTATCGTGGCATATCATCAATTCGCTGGTCGCCGACGAATTCGACATCACGATGTGCCAGGACATGCTCATTGATCATGCGGTGACGATTCCCATGACGCTGATGTGGCCCGGCGAGAAATGGCCGGTCAAAATCGTGCCGATCTCCATCAACACCGTGCAACATCCGCTGCCGTCGATGAAGCGTTGCCTCAAACTCGGCCGTTCGGTGGGCCGCGCGCTGCAATCCTACCCGCAGGATCTGCGGGTCATGGTCGTCGGCACCGGCGGGCTGTCGCACCAGCTCGACGGCAAGCGCGCCGGCTTCGTTAACAAGGAATTCGACAGCCTGTGCATGGACGCTCTGGTCGGCGATCCGGACACGCTGACGCTCTACTCGATCCACGATGTGGTCGAGGAGGCCGGTGCCCAGGGCGTCGAATTTCTCAACTGGATGGCGATGCGCGGTGCGCTCACCGGGACCGTCACCGAGGTACATCGCAATTACCACATTCCGATTTCCAACACGGCGGCCGCAACAGTCGTCTATCAGAACGGTGAGGGAGCCGAACGCCGCGCCGCGTGAAGCATGATCCCGAAAAACGGGAACCGATTTTCGGATAAGATCATGATCAAATGAAGAATCTGGACCCTGATCCAATTCAATTGAAATGAATCAGGGCCGTGGGTACGGCGAAGTGCGTGGGTAAACCCGCGAGCAACATTTCAAGTCGGGTTCAACGTTCTCGCGGGTTTGCCGTTTTGAGCTCGGCCAGGCCTCTTCTACTCGACTTTGGAAAGACGCACGCTTAACCCACGTGCCGCTTGAGGGTCTTTTCCAGATCCTCGGTCTTCGCACGCAGGTCGGCCTGGAAATTCGTCCAATGGTCGCCGACGATATCCCAATTGACGACCGGCGCGGCCGCTGACGTGAGGCCATTCGCAGTGCGGCCCGTCTGCGCGTCGTAAGTATAAGCGCCCGCAATGGTCACGATTACTCCGAGAATGAAACCGAATAATACAGGCACGGCAGTCCTCCATTCGCAGTTGCGATTTGGCTTCGCCTGATGGTCCGGCGGCTGCGGCAGTGCCGCCGAGCTATATTTGCCCGCCGTAATGCGGTCCCCCGAACAGCACGACCAGGACCAAGATCACGACGACCAGCCAGATCAAGCCGTGACCCCGGCCGCCGTAATAGCCGCGGTTATATCCCCAATATCCGCCACCGCCGCCAAACAGAAGGATCAGAACGACGATCAGGAGGATTAGGCCCATGGTGCGACCTCGATGCGTTGGCGCTATGTCTGCGGCATAAACCCGCACAGAATTGGTTGAGTTCCATCGCCGGCGAAATATTGCGAAATATTGCTCGTCTTGGTCTTGCGGGCTTTGCCGCCGGCCTGCACCACCACTTGTGAACTTTTTGTGGGATTTCGGCGTTGAGGCTCCACAGACCGTGCGGATTCGTCCCTACCAGCCCAGCAGCAGAGGAAACCATGGCCCAGTCTCGTGCCGCCAATTCAGATTTCACCCGCGCCTTCGGTGATGCCAAGAAGCAGGCGAGCGGCGTTGCCGACGATGTGACCGGCGCCGCGCAGGACCTCTACGATCACGCCGTCGATAGCGCGTCGGACGTAGCCGACAGCGCCAACCGCGCCGCGCGGCAAACCGCGGGGTCGTTCGAGCGGGCGCTGCGCAATACCATCGAAACGCAGCCCTACACTGCCGTCGCCGTCGCGCTGGGCCTCGGCTGGTTGTTCGGCCGCATCCACCGTCCGCTGTGAGGTCGCAGATGGCTGAGAAGATTCGCGAAGAAGACCGCGAAACCGAGGATCAGGTGGCGCGGCGCAAGCTCGGGCCGCGCGGCGTGCCGGGTGAGCCGGACGCGGCGAAGATGACGCCGCAGCGCGACAAGAAGCTGCCGAAATCCGGGGAATTCGACGGCCACACCGCCTGATCGTTCTCCACTCGTTTCTCCCCCGTTTTCACCCGGGAGTAGGTTTACTTGATCGACAGGCCCAGCGCCTTGACCATGTCGCCCCACTTTTTGACTTCGCTGGCGAACAGCAATTCGGCTTGCGCTTGCGGCAGTGTGATCGGATCGAAGCCCATATCGGCGAGCTTCTTGCGCACGTCAGGCGACTTTACGATGTCGTTGATCGTTGCATTGAGCGTGCCGAGTACTTCCGGATCGGTTTTGGCCGGCGCGAAAAAGCCGACCCAGGACGCGGCGGTGAAACCCGGGAAGCCCTGCTCGGCGTAAGTCGGCACGTTCGGCGTCACCGCCGCGCGCCGATCGGCGGCAATGCCGAGTCCCTTCAGTTTGCCGCCCGCGATCTGGGCTGCGGCGCCGCCGCCGAGCGTGGTTGCCATCAGGTCGACCTGATTGCCGATCGTGGCGTTGATAGCGGGCGCGCCGCCCTGGAACGGGATGACCTGCACCGGCGATTTGGCGAGGAACTTGAAGAAATATTCGGCCTCGATATCGGAGCCGGTGCCGACGCCGGGGATCGCGAGATTGGCGGTCTTGCCTTTCATGGCTTTGACGAAGTCGGCGAGATTGTTGGCCGGGTTGGCCGGGCTCGTCACCAGTGCTTCCGGGCTCGAGGCGGCTATGGCCACGGTTTTGAAATCGGTCGCGGAGAATTTCTTGTTGGCGAACAGCGTCTCGTTGATGGCAAGCGCCGTCGTGGTGGCCAAGAGCGTATAACCGTCCGGGGCGGCATGGGCGACAAGTTCGGCCGCGATATTGCCGCCGGCGCCGCCGCGGTTCTCGACAACGACGGTCTGGTGCATCAGACGCTCGGTCATGCCCTGTGCAATCAGCCGCGCCAGCGTGTCGGCGATGCCGCCCGGCGCGAAGGCCACGATCAGCGTGATCCGGTTCGCCGGCGCGGTCTGCGCGTCGGCGCGAGGCCCGGCAAGGCCGAGCGTCATCAGCGCAAAAATGACCAGGGCGCGGCGCGAGTATCGCAAACGCGGCATGGAGCGTTTCTCCCCTACAAATAGGATCCGGAAAGGTAGCCGCCGGACTGCTGGAAGCATCATTCTCGACGCAATATCAGCGCCGATCGAGCTCGGTGGCAAGCTTGGCATAGAGCGGATTGTCGCGGGTATAGACATAGTCGATGGCCGCAACCGAAACCGCTTCGGCGCCGTGGTCGCGCAGGAAGCTTGCCAGCGTGTGCACATTCTGCGGCGGGCAGTGCAGCGTTAGCATGCCTGACGACGTCGGACCGCCGAACGGCGAGACCACGCCGAATTTTTCCCGCGCGCCGGAGAGCAGCGTCTCATTCATCCCGGCGAAACGGGTGCGCACCTCGCGATAGGCCTCGGCGCGCTTTTGCGCGGCGATACGGTCGAGGATGAGCCTTGCGGTGTCGCGCCGGACTTCGTCCCAGGCCGCCCCGCGTGCGGCCACCAGATTGGCCTGCGAGCGCAGGATGACGCCGTCGTCGATCACTTTGAGACCATTGGCGGCGAGCGTCGCGCCGGTCGTGGTGATGTCGACGATCATCTCGGCGGTGCCGGCAGCCGGGGCGCCTTCGGTGGCGCCCGCGCTTTCGACGATGCGGTAATCGACGACGCCGTGCGCGGCGAAAAAGCCGCGGGTCAGATTGGCATATTTGGTGGCAAGCCGCATCTTGCGCTCGTTACGCAGCCGGAAAGCGGTCGCGACGTCGTCGAGATCGGCCATATTGCGCACATCGATCCAGGCCTGCGGCACCGCGACGACGACATTGGCGAAACCGAAACCGAGCCCTGCGATCAGCACGATCCGCTCGGCCGATTGCGGGACCATCTCGCGCACCAGATCTTCGCCGGTGACGCCGAGATGCACAGCGCCTTGCGCGAGCTGTGCGGTGATTTCAGCCGCCGACAGATAGGCGATTTCGACGTTGTCAAACCCGGCGATGGTGCCGCGATAGTCGCGCGCGCCGCGTGGCTTGACGAGATCGAGGCCGGCGCGAGCGAAAAAAGCTTCGGCGTTTTGTTGCAGCCGGCCCTTCGACGGCACGGCGAGAAGGAGTGGCGCGCTCATGCGGCGCCTCCGACGGCGGCGAGTTCGTCGATCGAGGCGGCGAAGCCGACCGCGGCGATCGGCTCGCGCGCGCCGAGCCGCGTCAACAAGCCGTCATAACGCCCGCCGGCCACCAGCGGCACGCCTGCATCATGCAGCTCGAAAACAAAGCCGGTGTAATAGTCGAAGCCGCGGCCGAACGCCGTGGCGAATTTGATCGCGCCCACGTCGACGCCGCGCGCGGCGAGAAAGCCGGTGCGGGTCTCGAACAGGTCGAGCGCTGGCGACAGCGAAATCTTGGCGTCGGCTGACAGCGCGTGTAATTCGCCGGCCGCGTCATCGGGATCGCCTTCGACCGACAAGAAGCGCTCGATCAGCGCGCGCGTCTCGCGCGGCAGCCGCGTCGGCGCATTGAGCGCCGACTGCTCGAGGAACCGGTCGGCGATCTCGGCGACGGAGCGGCCGCCGACTGCGGCGATGCCGGCGATCGAGAGCAGATCGGTGACGAGATGATGCGCAGCGTTGCGATCGGAGCCGGCGAGCGCCGCGAGCACGCCCTGATATTCCTTCGAGCCGTTGGCGGCGGCGAGCGTGAGCTGATCGAGGTCGTGCTTGAGCGAGGTCTTGCGGTTGAAATCCTTGATCAGGCGGCGCTTCCAGGCCGGCGCGAGATCGAGCGCCGCGATGAAGGCCGCGAACAGTCCGACATCACCGATGCGGATTTCGGGCGTGCCAATGCCATATTGCGAGGTCGCTTCGAGGCCGAGCGCCAGCATTTCGGCGTCCGCGGCTGCCTTGTCGGCGCGGCCGAAACTCTCAATGCCGGCCTGTAGGAATTCGGCCGGCGCCCCTTCGCGATGGCGGAAGACCGCGCCGAGATAGCAGAAGCCCGCGGGCTTCCCGGCCTGCGGCGACGCCAGATAGTCGCGCGACACCGGAATGGTCAGATCGGGCCGCAGGCACAATTCGCGGCCGTCCGGATCGCTGGTGAGGAACATGCGCCGGCGGATATCCTCGCCCGACAGGTCGAGAAACGGCTCGGCCGGCTGCAGCACCGGGGGTTCGGTCTGTGTATAGCCGGCGCGTGTATAGGACGCGACAAGCGCCTGCGCGCGCGGGTCCGGACCGTTTTGGGCGTTGCTCGACATGGCGCTCGATTTGGCGAATACCCGTTGGGCGGCCCTTTAGCACGGCAGCCGTCGCTATTCGATGAAGATCGATGCGCGGCGTTAATCTCTCGTGCAATCAACGGTTTCCGAGAATTAACCAGGCCTCGCCATTTGACCCGCACGGCGGATCGCGATTAACCTATGGGGGACGGTTCCGTACGGATCAAAAGGGAACGCAGTGCGGGCAATCAAATGCCCAAGGCTGCGGCTGCCCCCGCAACTGTAAGCGGTTAATCTCCCGTCACTGGCCACTGGGACAAGGCGCCCGGGAAGGCGACGGCAGGTGGTGACCCGCGAGTCAGGAGACCTGCCGTCAGCCGTGGTCATACGCGAGCACGCCTGTCGGGGTGAATAGGCGGTCGATGAACCAAGCGTCCGTCTTGGGCGCGCGGGGAAGCTTCGTTCGCGGTGACGTGCCACAGGCGTGCCGGCCGCGATGTCGTCCTTGTCTCGTATTGACGCTATTCGGCGCATGACGCTCGGGGTGGTGGCGGCCGTTGCGCTCGGCCCGCTGTGCTCGATTGCGGAGACGCAATCACCGCCAACACAGCCTCCGGGCCACGGTCTGCTGCCGACCATTCAGGTCGTCGCGCACCATAAGAGGGCGCGTGCCGCCGAGCCGAAGCGCGCCATGGCGCCGGGCGCCCCCGCCGCGCCGGCACCGAGTTACAGTACCGGCGCCCCGAATGTCGCCGGTGGGGCGCCGGTTGTTCCGACAATGGCGAGCCAGATGACGGTTTCCGGGCAGGACCTCAACAGCCGTCCGGTCACCCGGCCCGGCGAAATCCTGGAAGCGGCGCCGGGGCTCGCGGTGGTGATGCACGCCGACGGCGGCAAGGCCAATCAATATTACCTGCGCGGCTACAATCTCGATCACGGCACCGACCTTGCGGTGTTCGTCGACGACATGCCGGTCAACCTGCCGACGCATGCGCATGGCCAGGGCTATGCCGATCTGAACTGGCTGATGCCGGAGACTGTCAACGGTCTCGATATTCGCAAGGGGCCGTATTTCGCCGATGTCGGCGATTTCGCCACCGCCGGCTTGCTGTTCGTCAATCTCAGGGACAGTGTCGACAAAAAGATCGTCGAAGCGACCCTCGGCAGTTTCGACTACCAGCGCTATTTCACCATGGGATCGACGAAGCTCGGCGGCGGCTCGCTGCTCTATGCCGGTGAAGTGAACGCCTATAACGGCCCGTGGACCACGCCCGACGATATGCGCAAGCTCAACGGGTTGTTGCGCTATAGCCAAGGCACGGCGACCGACGGCTTTTCGGCGACCGCGATGGCTTACTCGAACACCTGGACCTCCACCGATCAGATACCGCTCCGCGCCATCGATGCGGGACTGGTCGGGCTCTACGGCGAACTCGACCCGACCGACGGCGGCGATACCAGCCGCTTTTCGCTGTCCACCCGATTGGCGCAATCCGACGGCGGCGGATCGTGGAAGGCCAATGCTTACTTGGTCAAATACGAGTTGGACCTATTCAACAACTACACTTGGTTTCTCACCAATCCGGTCAACGGCGATCAATTCCATCAGCACGATGATCGGGTCTACGGCGGCGGCGGTGCGTCGCGCACGGTCAGCGGCTCATTGTTCGGTTTCGCCACGGAAACCGTCTACGGCATCCAATCGCGCTACGACGACATCAATGTCGCGCTGAGCAATACGGTGCAGCGGCAATTCCTGTCGAGCATCCTTACCGATCATATCGAAGAGGGTAACGCCGGAATCTATGCCGAGAATACGCTACATTGGACCGATTGGCTGCGCACCACGCTCGGCTGGCGCGGCGATATTTATTCGGCCTCGGTGAATTCAACTCTGCAGTCGGCCAATTCTGGGAACAATCAAGCGGCGATCGGCAGCCCTAAATTCAGGATGGTGTTCGGCCCGTTCGCGAGTACGGAATTTTTTGTCGGCGCCGGCATGGGCTATCACAGCAATGACGCGCGCAGCGTGACCGCGACCGAAGTGCCTGGCGATCCGGCGACGCCCCAGGGCGCGTCGCCGCTTCTGGTGCGCTCGCGCGGCGCCGAGATCGGTGTCCGGACCAAAGCTATCGCTAGCCTCGACAGCTCGGTCAGTCTGTTCTACCTGCACCAGGACTCCGAATTGTTCTTCGACGGTGACACCGGCGACACCACGGCGGGCCGGCCCAGCCAGCGTACCGGCGTCGAATTCACCAACGATTACCGGCCGGCATCGTGGCTGCACATTGATGCCGATCTGGCGCTGACGCGCGCGCGTTTTCTCGGCGACGATACGGCGCAGGCCGAGTTTTTCCAATCGCTGGCCGGTTTTCCGCAAGCGCAGATCGGCAATGCGCCGGGCAATTATGTGTACAACGCGCCCTGGATGGTGGCCTCGGCAGGGATTACGCTCGGCGAAGCGACCGGCTGGTTCGGCGATCTGCGCTGGCGCTATATCAGTTCGCGGCCGCTCACCGAGGACGGCGCCTTTCAGTCGCCGCCGCTGAGCATCTTCAACGGGCAGATCGGCTATCGTTTCGACAACGGCTGGCGCATCCAGCTCGACGGGCTCAATCTCCTCGATGCACGGACCGATCAGGCGACCTATGCGTATGGTTCTCTGCTCAAGACGGATAGTTTGTTCGCCATGTGCTTCCCGGCCCACGGCCCGGCAACGGCGCCTGCAGCCGTGTGCCAAAATGGCGTGATGGATTATGTCCTGCACCCGATCGAGCCGCTGGCCGTGCGGCTGACGCTCGCCGCCACATTCTGAATGTGGCGGATGAGGCGCCCCTCTTGCCTAATGTAATATTATAACGTTAGCATAGCGCCGATGGGATGGGTTCACGGCCATAAACGGCATGGCGCGCTGTTGGCGCTCGCCGCGCTGGCATTGCAGATCGTGCTCTCCTTTGGGCACGTGCATCTTGACGGTGTTCGCCCGGCAAGCGTCGGCACTCCTATAGCCGGCGCGCATAAGATGGCGGTGGCGCAAGCGTCACGGCAAAGCCCCGCGCAAAATCCCGGTGCCGACGACGATTATTGCGCGATTTGCGCCTCGATCTATCTCGCTTCGACGTCGGTGATTTCGCATGCACCGCCGTTACCGGTGCCCCTCGGCTTCCACCGCATCGCGCACGCTTACGGTGCGGCCCGCGGCATCGCCACGCCGCGGCATTTTGCATTCCAGTCGCGCGCGCCGCCCGCCGCCTGATCTGCGGTCGATGCTGATCCGCGATAGCTTGCGCTCACCCTTATCGTGGCGCCGGAATTGTCTCGCGAGATCGAACGCGGCACTTTGTTGAATTTACGATGTGCCGCGACTGCACGACCGCCAGCAGGCTGTGGCGCTTTCCCTGCGGTGTTTTGGCGGAGTACCATGTCAGTCAATCGGACCAGTATCCTTAGCGGCTCCGCGCTATTGGCCGTGCTTGCGCTTGGCGCGACGGCGAGTGCGCAGGATCAGCCGGCGCAGAATCCGCCGGTGCAAACGCAATCATCCGAAGCGCCGCCACCCCCAGCGCCGCCGGCTGCGGTTCCTTCCGCCCCATCGCCACCGCCGCAGGTGGAGTCCGCGCCGTCCGCTCCATCGCTCGGCAGCGGTATCCAGCTTCCTCAGCTCACCGTCACGGCTCCGATCATCAAACGACCGCCGCCTCACACCGTCGTGCAGCGCAACGAGCCGCCGCGGCTCACTCCCACCGAACAGCTTACCGAGAAGCAAAACGGCTTCGACGAGGCGCGCAGCAATATCTTCACTACAATCGGCACGACCTCGAGTACCGTCAGCCACGCCGCTATCGAGGCATTGCCGCAGGGCACCAATGCGCCGGTCGAAAAAGTGCTGCTGCAAGCGCCCGGCGTGTCGCAGGATTCGGCGTCGAGCGGATCGATTCACGTCCGCAACGATCACGCCAATCTGCAATTCCGGATCAACGGCATCATGCTGCCCGACGGCGTTACCGGCTTCGGCAGCTTTCTCGACACCGGCTTAGTCGGCAGCCTGTCGTTGATCACCGGCGCCCTGCCGGCCGAATACGGATTGCGCACGACGGGGCTTATCGACATCACCACCCGCAACGACATTTTCAACAATTCCGGCAGCGTCAGCTATTACGGCGGCAGCCGCGGAACGATCGAGCCGAGCTTCGACTATGGCGGTACGTTCGGGGCCAATTGTGCGCCGCGCGCGTCATCGTCTGGAACCGCAAAGCCGGCCTCCTCGTCCTCGTCTTGTTTCGGCGGCGTGCAATATTTCTTCAGCGGCCGCTATTTGCAGACCACCGAAGGTATCGAAAATCCACTGCCGACGCTCAATGCCATCCACGATTTCTCGCAGCAGGAACGGGGCTTCGCCTATATGTCGAGCTTCGTCGATCGTTATACACGGCTGAGCCTGATTGCCGGCACGGCGACTTCGAGCTTCCAGATTCCGAATGTGCCGGGCCAGCCGGTCGGCGTGAACGGCAATCCGCCGGTCACCAATGTTTCCGGCATCACCAGTTTCAATTCCGCGGCGCTCAATGAGCGACAAGACGAAAACACGCAGTTCGGCGTGCTGGCGCTGCAGCGATCGGTGAATGGGTTCGACGGGCAGATTTCCTATTTCACGCGCTACGACAACCTGCACTTCATGCCCGATCCGGTCGGCGATCTATTATTGAACGGCATCGCTTCGGACATCAGCCGGCAGGCCTTGACTAATGGCGTCCAGGGCGATGCGTCGTATTTCCTCACTCCAGCGCATACGCTGCGCATGGGCTTTACGGTCAGCGGCGAACAGACATGGGTCGACAATACATCGCTGGTCGAACCGTGCACGGTTTGTGATGGCACCGATAACGGGGCGCCGGTGGCGATCACCGACGACGTGACGAAACTGGGCTGGCTCGCGGGCGTCTATGCCCAGGACGAGTGGAAGCTTTCCGACAAGCTGACCATGAATGCCGGGTTGCGCTTCGACCAGATGTGGCAATTCGTCGATGCCAATCAGTTAAGCCCGCGCTTGAGCTTCACCTACAAGCCGTTCGAAAACACCACGTTTCATGCCGGCTATGCGCGCTATTTTACACCGCCGGTGCTGGTCGAGGCGGCGCCGGCCAATATCGCGCTGTTTAACAATACGACCGGCGCACCGCCGAGCGGCGGCACAAGCCCGGTGCTGCCGGAACGCTCGCATTATTTCGACGCCGGCGCCGAACAGAAGATACCGTTCGGCTGCACTTCAACGACCGCGAAGGACTGCACCACGCTCGACCTCGGCATCGACGCCTATTACAAGATCGCCCAAGACCTCATCGACAACGGCAATTTCGGTCAGGCGCTGGTGCTCAGCGCCTTCAACTATGCCAAAGGTATCACTGAAGGCGTCGAACTCAGCGCCAAATTCAACAGTGGCAATTTTCAGGCCTATGGCAATCTCGCCGTGGGCCAGGAGAAAGCCACCCAAGTGGTGTCGAACCAGTTTTTGTTTGATAACGTAACGCCGGTACCGCAGCTCGGCGGTTTGACCGAATTCCAATACATCGCGACGCATTGGATCTATACTGACCACAATCAGTTCGTGACCGGCTCGGCGGGCCTGTCCTATCTGTGGCAGGGCACGCGGTTCTCCACCGACATGATCTACGGCTCCGGGTTGCGGAGCGGCCCGGCCAATATCGGCAGCCAATCGCCTTATGCGCAGTTCAATGCCGGGCTGTCGCGCGACTTCGCCATGCCCGACGGCAAGCCGCTGACGGTACGCTTCGACGTGGTCAATCTGTTCGACACCATCTATCAGATCAGAAGCGGCAGCGGCATCGGCGTGTTCGCCCCGCAATTCGGCCCGCGCCGCGGCTACTTCATCGGCCTGTCGAAAAAGATCTGACGGGGGAGCGTAGCGACGTCGGCGCAGGTGACGGCGTCTGGCATTAAAAGCCGTCGTGCTTAGCGGCGAGCGGTTCGGTCTGTCCCGTTGTGGTGTCAAAATTCTGCTCAGGCAATGGCGCCGGGCGATTCCACCAGCCGCCGCCGAGCGCGGCAAATAGCGCCGCGGTGTCCGACAGCCGCGCGGCCCGCGCCTGCACCACTTGTAGCGTTGCCTGTAAATAGGCCTGCTGCGCATTGAGGATGAGCAGCACATTGGCGTTGCCGCTCTGCAACTGCTGGCTCGCCAGGTCGAGGCTGCGTTTCGCGGCGCGTTGGAATTCGTTTGCCGCCCGCAACGCGTCGGCATCGCTTTGCAGCGCACGCAAAGCGTCGGCGACATTCTGCACGGCGTCGATTACCGCGCCGCGATAGGTCCAGGCGGCGGCCTGATAGGTCTCCTTGGCGCCTTGGAGTTGATGCCACAGCGTGCCGGCGTCGAACACGGTCTGGGTGGCGTTGCCGGCCAGTTCCCAGAACAGATTTTGCGGCGCGAGCAGGTGCGCGAGCGCCGTGTTCATATAGCCGCCGGTGGCGCTGATCGTGAAACTGGGCAGCGTGTTGGCGGTGGCGATGCCGATCTGCGCGCTTGCCGAATGCAATTGCTCCTCGGCCGCGCGCACATCGGGACGCTGCTCGATCAATTGCGACGGCAGGCTGACCGGCAGATCGGCCGGCAGGTGCAGATCGGGCAGCGTGAACGTTTCGCGCGGGCCGTCGCCCGGGAAGCCGCCGGAAAGCGCTGCCAGCAGGTCGTGTTGCTGCGCCAGCGCCTTGCGCAGCGGCGGCAGTGTGGCCTGGGCTTGCGCCAGCGCCGCCTCTTGCGCGGCGACATCGCTGCCGTTGGCGAGGCCAGCCTTGAGTTGCTGCTGCAGAATGCCGAGCATTTTGGTGTTGGTGCCAATGAGTTGCTCGGTGGCCTCGATCTGGCCGCGCAGCGACGCCTCGGTGATCGCTGCCACCGCCAGATTCGATGTCAGCGAAAGATAGGCGGCTTCGACCTGAAAGTTCTGCACGTCGGCCAGCGCCTGCAACGATTCAACTGTCCGCCGGTTGAGGCCCCAGATATCGAATGTGTAGGACACCAGAACCTGCGCGGTCACGAGGTTGAATGGATTGTTGGCGGAGCCCAGCACTGGAGAAATCGGACCGGCGGACTGCTGTCGCGTCGGATTGAAGTTGGCCTCGACCAGCGGAAAGAACCTACCCTGTTGGGCGGCGACGGCCTCGTGCGCGGCGCGCAACGTCGCGAGCGCCGATTGTAAATTTGAATTATTCTGCAGCGAGTGCTCGATCAGCGCATTCAGGCCGGCGGATTTGAAGAGCTTCCACCATTCCTGGGGAATATCGCGGCCGGCGACGAACCGCTGCGCCTGGCCTGAGGCTGTGTCCGCGGCGGAGGTCGCGGCAAGCGGCTCCCGCGTGTAACGGGTGATTTCGGGAGCGGCGGGATGCAGGAAGTCTGGCCCGACGGCACAACTCGTCAACAGCATCGCGGCCGCCATAGCGGTGGTACTTAAAGAAACCCACCTGACCGCTACACCAGACATTGGAAATCGGGGCTACTGTGACCGAGCTACGCGACCGGGCGCACGCCAGGCATTATTTCCGATTTCGCCAATGATGACTGTGCTCGCCTAGCCACAGTGCACATGTTTCATCGTCGACGAAGGGGCCGCGAATCCGGCCTGAAACGGCGCGCTCAGTCCCCGTCGGCGCCGGAGTGGAAGCGCCCAACCGTGATAAACTGTCATGAGTCGCGCGGCATAGTGTGATTAATCCCAGTCCTGTGATTAATCACAGTAGACCAGGGGTATGGGTGAGCGCCATGTCGCAGCAATATTACGGTCGCTGCAATCCTACTGTCGCTGAAATCCTCATGTCGCGGCGATCCCCATGATGCTGGCTGCGGTTTAGCGATGGCCCCCCGCACGATAAATAGTCGCCTGGGCGCGACGCTTGCCGCCGCGCTTCTTGCCGCGGCGGTTGTGACCTATTGGACCTGGCATTCCGGCGACGGCGCGAAGTCCGGGCTCGGCGTCCGCAGCGCCAATGCGGATGCGCCCGGCGCGCCACCGCACGACCCGGACAGCGTCGATCTGTCGGACTCGCAGCTTTCCTCGGTCAAGGTCGCGCCGATCGAGGAGCGCGAATTTCCCATCGAGAAGACGGCGGTCGGCAGCATCGACTTCAACGAGGACATGGCGGTTCAGGTCTTTGCGCCCTACCAGGGGCGGATCATCTCGCTGTTCGGCCAAATCGGCGACGACGTGAAACAAGGTCAGACGCTGTTTACGATCGACAGCCCCGATCTCTTGCAAGCGGAATCGACCTTGATCGCGGCCGCCGGCGTGGCGGAGCTGCAGCGTAAAAATCTCGATCGTTTGCGCGGTCTGGTCACGACCCAGGCGGTGTCGCAGCGCGATGTCGAACAGGCGACCTCCGACCAGCAAACCGCCGAAGGCAATCTGCAGGCGGCGCGCGATGCGGTGCGGCTGTTCGGCAAGACCGAGGACGAGATCAACGGTATCATCACCAAGCGCAGCGCCGATCCGACGCTGGTGGTGCCGAGCCCGATCACCGGCCGGATCACATCCCGCAATGCCGCGCCGGGATTATTCGTCGAGCCGGGCAATACGCCGGCCCCCTATATGGTGGCCGATGTCGACACCATGTGGATGCTGGCGAATGTCGCCGAGACCGACAGTCCGGCGTTTCGCGTCGGCCAGCCGGTGCAGGTAAAGCTCGACGCGTTTCCCAACCGTGTTTTTGACGGCACCATCACCACCATCGGCGCCAGCGTCGATGCCAACACCCGCCGCGTCTTGGTGCGGTCCGAGGTCAAGGATCCGCAGCATGAGCTGCGCTCGGGCATGTTCGCGAATTTCGTCATCCGCGTGGGTGGGCCGATACGCTCTCCGGCCATTCCGGTCGACGGCGTGGTCCGCGAGGGCGACGGCACGATGACGGCGTGGGTTACGGCCGACCGCCGGCATTTCGTAAGGCGCCTGGTCAAGATCGGCGAACAGCGGGACGGCTATCGGCAGATCCTCGACGGCGTGCAAACGGGCGAACTGGCGGCGACCGAAGGCGCGATATTCTTGAGCAACGAGCTTGCCATCTCGGAATGACGGCTTCGCCTGCGCGGCCGCACACGTCATCGGAGTAGAAATAAACAGTGCTCAAGGGGCTGCTTACATTCGGGCTGACGCGCCGGCCGCTCGTTTTGCTGGGCCTGTTGGTATTCCTGGCCGCCGGCCTGTTCGCGTTCTCGAAGCTTAATATCGAGGCCTATCCCAATCCGGCTCCGGTGATCCTGGAAATCACCGCGCAGGCGCCCGGTCTGTCCGCCGAGGAGATGGAGCGCTATTACACCATTCCGATCGAGGTCGGGCTCGCTTCGACCCCCGGCATCGATGTCATTCGCTCGACCTCGTTTTACGGCCTGTCCTTCGTACGGGTGACGTTCAATTACGGCGTCGACTATTACTTCGCGCTGACCCAGACCGCCATTAATCTGCAGCAAAACGTCAGCTTGCCGAACAACGTCACGCCGCAAATCCAAGCCACGAGCCTCGTCGGCGAGATCTACCGCTATCAGGTGGTCGGGCCACCGCATTTCGGGCTGACCAATCTGCGCACCCTGCAGGATTGGGTCATCCAGCGGCGGCTGTTGACCGTTCCGGGCGTGGTGCAGCTCAATACCTGGGGCGGCACGACCAAGGAATACGATGTCGCGGTCGATCTGCATAAGCTCGACGCCTACAATGTCACGCTGCCCCAGGTGATCAGCGCGCTCGACAACGCCAATATCAATGTCGGCGGCCGCACCATCAATATGGGCCAGCAGTCCGTGAATATTCGCGGCATCGGGCTGATGGACTCAGGCGGCGCTGCCGACTTGACGCAAGGCTATAAGGTCGAAGACATCGAGAACGTTCCGCTCGGCCAATCGAAAGGCGTGCCGATCTTCGTAAAAGACGTCGCTACGGTCTCGGTCGGCTACGTGCCGCGGCTCGGCAAGGCTGGCCGCGACCACGACGACGATATCGTCGCGGCCATCGTCATCATGAACCGCACGCTGCATACCAACGACGTGGTGGCGCGGGTCCGCGCCGAGATCGCGAAGATCAATTCGGACGGCACGCTGCCGCCGGGCGTAAAACTTGTCCCCTATTACGACCGCACCTCGCTGGTCGATGTCACCACGGCGACGGTGCTGCATAATCTCGTCAACGGCTGTCTACTGATCTTTTTCATCCAGTGGCTGTTTCTCGGCGATTTGCGCAGCGCGATCATCGTCGGCGCAAATATTCCTTTCGCCTTGTTCTTCAGCATCATCATCATGGTGCTGCTTGGCGAGGACGCCAATCTGTTGTCGGTCGGTGCCATCGATTTCGGCATTATCGTCGATGCCGCGGTCATCATGGTCGAGAATGTCTATCGGAATTTTCAGGCTGCGCCGGCAGCGCGGGATGCGCTCTTGATGCAGCTTGCCGAGCAAAAATGGGGACGCGATCCGACCCGCGCCAGCGACTTTAGCGGTCTTGAAGCGTGGAACGATCGGCTGCGCATCATTCTCGCCAGCGCCTTGCAGGTCGACCGGGCGGTGTTCTTCTCCACGACCATCATTGTCGCGGCGTTCATTCCGCTGTTCACCATGCAGGGGGTCGAGGGCCAGATCTTCGGTCCGATGGCGCGGACCTACGCCTACGCGCTGATCGGCGCTCTGATCGCGACTTTCACGGTCACGCCCTGTCTCGCTTCGCTGCTGCTCCCCGAGCGCGTGGCCGAAGTCGAGACCGTGGTCGTGCGCCGGCTGCGCGCCGTCTATACGCCGGTGTTGCGCTGGTCTCTCACCCATAGACGTATCACCGTTACGATTGGGCTGGGCTTTCTCCTCGTCAGCGGCTTCATCGGCTCGCGGCTCGGCAGCGAATTCCTGCCGACGCTCGAAGAGGGCAATCTCTGGATTCGGGCGTCGATGCCGCCGACCATTTCGCTCGAGGCCGGCGAGCCGGTCGTCACCAAAATTCGCGAGCTCTTGCTGCGCTATCCCGAAGTCATCACCGTGACGTCGCAGCAAGGGCGTCCGGACGACGGCAGCGATGCGGCGGGATTCTATAACGCCGAGTTTTTCGTGCCGCTGAAGCCGTTCGATCAATGGCCGCCGAACGTGACCAAGGAATCGCTGATCAACGATCTGCAGGGCGAATTTGCCAAGCAATTCGTCGGCATCGACTTCAATTTCTCCCAATATATCCAGGACAATGTCGAGGAGGGACTGTCGGGCGTCAAAGGCGCCAATTCGGCGAAAATCATCGGTCCCGATCTGAAAACGCTCGAGGAAATCGCGCGCGCGGCGATGCGTGAAATGGCGCAAGTCCAGGGCATCACCGATCTCGGCGCCTTCTGGGTACTCGGGCAGCCCAACTTGAACATTAAAGTCGATCGCGCCAAGGCGGCGCGTTACGGCTTGAGCGTCAATGACGTCAACAGCGTCATCTCCGCCGCGTTGGGGGGCACCACGGCGACGACCATTCTGGAGTCGGATCGGCAATTTGCCGTGGTAGTGCGGCTCGCGGAACAATACCGCAACAATATCGACGCCGTGCGCGATCTCAAGGTCGGCTTCCAGACGCCCAACGGTAACGCCTATGTCCCTTTGAGCGAACTCGCCTCGATCACGCTCGACACCGGCGCCTCGTACATTTTCCGAGAACGCAACCAGCGTTTCGTGCCGATCAAGTTCAGCGTGCGCGGTCGCGACCTCGCCGGCGCAGTCGACGAGGCGCAAGAGCGTATTAGCCGCAATGTGAAACTCCCTGTCGGCTATCGCATCGAATGGTCCGGCGAATTCGAATGGCTGCAACAGGCCAAAAAGCGGCTCGCTGTGATCCTGCCGATTACTTTCGTGCTGATTGTCGTGCTGCTCTATGGACTGTTCAACTCGTGGCGCGACAGCATGCTGGCTTTGCTCGGGCTGCCGTTCGCCATTTCCGGCGGTGTCTTGGCGCTTTACGTGTCGGGACTGGCGTTCAGCATCTCAGCTGCGATCGGATTCATTTCGCTGTTCGGGGTTTCGGTGATGAGCGGCATCCTGATCATCAACGGCTATTACCGGGTTGCGGCGCGCGGCATGAATACCCTCGACGCCATGTTCGAGGCCGTCGAGGAGCAGATGCGTCCGATCCTGATGATGACGCTGTCGGCCTGCATCGGCCTATTGCCGGCGGCGATCTCCACCGGTATCGGCAGCCAGGTGCAACGGCCGCTCGCCACCGTGATCGTGGGCGGCATGCTGATCGGCCCCATCATGCTGCTGGTGATCGTGCCGGCGCTACAGACCTTGTTTCTGGACAGGGCGGCTGATGTCCCGCCCGCGACCGAACCTGTCGCGCCTCAGGGTGCGAGCTGAGCGGAAAATTCTGCGGACGCCGCCGCCGGACGCTTACATGCTCCGTCATTTGAAACTATACTGAGTTAGGGAGGAAGACTCAGTCGGCCGGTCTAGAGGGCTCGCGAACGGCCTTTCGCCGGTGGAGGGTAAGCGGAGAGAGCGATGACTGCCGGGCGGAGCGCGCGAAATGGCGAGGTCGGAGACACCTGAAGCGAAACTGCCGGTCCAGCATATCTCGCCGGCGCTGCGAGTTGCTTCCACCGTGCTGCGGGCAATCTTCATCTTTACGCTGGTCGCGATTGCGGTTCGTGTCAGCCTGCCGCAGAGCGAGACCATCTGGACCGCCTACGAGACCCCAAACGATCTCATTCGTTTCCTGCTGGGGCTCGGGGTCTGTATCTGGCTGTGCAGCCTGTTGTTCCAGGGACCGAATGATGCCCATGGCTACCGCACCTGGCTCTACCTGGGGCTCGTCGCCGTACCCTTCGTGCTGATCTGTCTGATCGCGGTCTGGTGAGCCGGTAACCGCCGCTACGGCTCTATCAAGCGCCCGGTGGCCGCCTTGATGGCCGCCTCGGTGCGGGTCGCGGCGCCGAGCTTGGCTCGAGCGTTGTCGGTGTGAAAATCCACGGTCCGCTTGGTGAGGCTCAAGATTTGCGCGATCTCGGCCGAGGTCTTGCCGCGCGCCACCCAGGTCAAGACCTCGATCTCGCGGTCGTTCAGCCCGACAGCCTTTGGCCACAATGCGCTGCGCGCCACCCCGTTGAGCCGCGCCGCGATGATCGCGGCCAGCAGCTCGAAATCGATCGGCTTGGTGACATAATCGTCGGCGCCGAGCTGGCGGCCCTTGAGCTCATTGTCGCGGTCGGTAAGCGCGGTCAGAAACACGAACGGCATCTTCGCGAAGCGCGGCTCGAGCGCGGTGAGCCGTTCCAGCAATTCGAACCCCGACATCGCCGGCATGCTGATATCGGAGAGCACCAGATCCGGCATAATTTTCAGGATCGCGGCAAGCCCTTCGCGCCCGTCATGCGCGATGCTGACATCGTAGCCGCGGTCGAGCAATTCCTCAGCGACCAGCGCCGCGGTCTCGCGGTCGTCCTCGATGCACAGGATCTTTTTATGGGGTTCGGGCATTGTAGCCTGACAGTTCTGGCGCATCCGGCAGTCTATCTCAACCCAGTTTTCCGGCTTCCGGGCTTTGCGCTATGGTTATCGCCGCAAGCGTCCGCCTTGGCGGAACGCCGATCCTACGGACATTCTCATGCGGCAGCCGCAATCGATCCGCTTCCACCTCGCCGCGGTCTTTCTCCTGTTCTTCGCGCTCGTCGTCGTGCTCGGCTCGTTTAGCATTTGGCGTCTGGCCAATTTCAATCTGTCGTCGGCCGATGTCGCCGAAGTCTGGCTGCCGACGACGCGGGCGCTTGGCGACCTTAATAATTATA